>Ga0066376_10000699_pt1 | contig 31573 bp, 26 predicted proteins | sample Knorr_S15_td_Bot_FD_77009 | JGI IMG/M metagenome (GOLD analysis project Ga0066376, IMG submission 77009) | Marine microbial communities from Southern Atlantic Ocean transect - Knorr_S15_td_Bottom_ad_5009_LV_A | ecosystem: Environmental > Aquatic > Marine > Oceanic | place: Southern Atlantic... | reverse complement strand
TCCGTCCGAAGTGAAACGGAGGCGAAAACACTGAACACTGAATACTGTTAACTATAATTTCTTGCTCCAAATATACTACTTCCGACACGAATCATAGTGCTTCCACAATCGATTGCTAATAAATAATCGTCACTCATTCCCATGGAAATAGTATGCAGTTGGTAGTCCCTATAGTTATCGGGAGCAGTCTTCAGTTGTTTTAATTCTTCAAAAGTATTCTTTAATAGTAAAAACTCTTTCTTAACCTGATTTTGATTGTTTGTAAAAGTAGCCATTCCCATAAGTCCTATAACTTTTATATGTTTTAATTCTGAAAATTCTTCAGAATGTAAAATGCTTGAAGCTTTGTTTCCAGTCATTCCGAATTTAGAATCTTCTGAAGCAATTTTTATTTGTAATAAGCAATTAATGATTCTATTGTGTTTTTGTGCTTGTTTATTGATTTCTGAAAGCAATTTAAAACTATCAACGCCATGAATTAAATTCACAAAATGAGCCATATACTTCACTTTATTGCGCTGCACATGACCAATCATGTGCCATTGAATATCTTTTGGCAATTGCTCATATTTATCTGTCATTTCCTGTATTTTGTTTTCACCAAACACACGTTGCCCTGCATTGTAAGCCTCCATAATTTCACGCAAGGTTTTGGTTTTACTTACAGCCACTAAAGTGATGGAAACTGGAAGTGTAGACTTAATATTGATTAAATTTTGTTTAATATTCATTGTTAAAACTCATAAATAGTGATGCCACTTCTTAATTTGGGTACAATAAATGTACTTTTTGGAGGCATTGTTAAACCTTGATCTGCTATAGCTTTCATTTCATCAATAGATATTGGTACTAAACCGAAACCAACGGTAAATTCATCATCATCTATTTTTCTTTTAATAGTTAGTAATCCATTTTTGCTATAATAATAATCAATTCGGTTGTCATTTCTTAAATCTGAAATACCTAAAATTGGTTCTAAAATAGTTTTAAAAAGTATTTGTGTGTCTAAAGCATCTAAAGCATTGTTAAAGATATAATTACTTTTTCGTAAAAACAACGAATAAAACTCACCATCTAAATACATACTAAAATGATGTTTTTTTGTGGGTTGATAAAGTGCTTTACCTCTGTTTTCAATACGATATCGACTGTCTAATTGCATCAAAAATTCTTCTTTACTCAATCCATTCAAACCTTTTATTAATCTATTGAATTCATAAATTCGTAAATCAGACTCTGGAATGAGATAGCTCATAAAAAAGTTATAGCGTTCATTATTTACTGTTTTCATCTCTTTCGAAAGTAAAGAGGAGGAAGCAGACCTATGATGACCATCTGCAATATATATGGTGCTTATAGATTCAAATGCTTTTTGAATGCTATCGATAGTTTCAGGGTGGTTTACAATCCATAAATAATGTGTATCTCGGTATGTGGTCGTAAATTCAAATTCGGCACGTTGTTGTTGTACGTTTGAAATTAATTTTTCCAATTCAAGATTATCAGGATAGGTAAGGAGTACAGGTTCTGCATTAAAACCAACAGTTTTTAAATAATCTTTAAAAATACTTTCTCGATATTCTATAGTGTCTTCATGTTTTTTTATGATATTATTTTCATAATCTTCAGTACTTGTAGCTGCTATAATACCATTAAAGACTTGTCCTTCTCGATTTACAATTTTGTAGATATAATACGATGCTTCCTTGTCCTGAATAAATATTTTATCTTCTTTAAATTCCAAATACCTATTTCTAACCAAATTAAAACGTTCACTTCCAGTTATCTCTTTATCGTATTTGTAGCCAGGATTTACAATGTGTAAAAATGAAAACGGATTATAATCTAATCGTGCTTCGCGTTCAGCTTGTGTATAGGTTTGGTATGAGCGTGATGCCACAAGACTTACTTTGTCCCGAGTTGGACGAACTGCTTTAAATGGAATTACTTTAGCCAAAATATTGTTATGAAAATTGTTTCGCTACTTTTTCAGCTCTTTTGCTTTCAGAATAATCATAAAAACCTTCACCAGACTTGATGCCTAATTTTCCAGCTGCTACCATGTTTACTAATAATGGACAAGGCGAATATTTAGGGTTTTTAAATCTGTCGTACATGACATTTAAGATTGATAAACAGATGTCTAATCCAATAAAATCGGCAAGCTGTAATGGACCCATAGGATGTGCCATTCCGAGTTTCATAACAGTATCAATGTTTTTTACAGTAGCAACACCAGTGTATAGTGTTTCGATAGATTCATTAATCATTGGCATTAAAATGCGGTTGGCAACAAATCCAGGATAGTCCTTTACTTCTACAGGAATCTTTCCAAGGGTATTAGATATTTCTATAATCAGGCTAGTAACTTCATCGCTCGTATTATAACCACGAATAATCTCGACCAACTTCATAATTGGAACAGGATTCATAAAATGCATTCCTATTACCATTTGTGGGCGAGATGTTACAGCTGCTATTTGTGTAATGGAAATTGAAGATGTATTTGTGGCTAAAATTGTATCGTCTGGACAGTCTTTATCAAGTTGCTTGAAAATTTTAAGTTTTAAATCCAGATTTTCGGTTGTAGCTTCAATCACAAGGCTTGCATATTCTACACCTTCGGTAATATTAGTAAATGTCGTTATGTTGCCGAGGGTTTCCTCTTTTTGTTCTTGAGTTATTTTTTCTTTAGACAGCATTCGGTCAAGATTTTTAGAGATAACATCTAAACCTTTTTTAAGTGCAGTTTCACTTACATCTATCAATTGTACTTTAAATCCGCTTTGAGCAAATGTATGAGCAATACCATTTCCCATGGTTCCGGCTCCAATAACTGCTACGTTTATCATATTTATTTCCTGCCAATCCCGATAGCTATCGGGAAGGAATCTTTTTTAGTTAATTATTAGTTTTTTATTTATTCCCTTTAAAAAAGGTATCTCATTCTTTTTACTTATACCTACAAAGTATTCCTCCTTCGATAAATCTTCGGTGGACAAGTAGAAACCTTGCAGGAGAGTTTATTAAAAACAATTTATTATTTGTGTTGCAACACGTAAGGCTTCGGTGCCATCATGTAGTGTTACAATTGGTTTTGTATTGTTATTTATAGCATCTGCAAAAGTTTCTAATTCGTCTAGAATAGCATTGTTTTTTGAAATTTCCGGATTGTCGAAATAGATTTGTTTTTTTACGCCTTCGGCATTTTGAAGAATCATATCGAAATCGCCTGGAGTTTCAGGAGCATCTTGCATTTTTACGACTTCACATTTTTTTTCTAAAAAGTCAACTGAAATATAAGCGTCTTTTTGAAAGAAACGCGTTTTACGCATATTCTTTAATGAAATTCTACTTGCAGTTAAATTAGCTACACAGCCATTTTCAAATTCTATTCTTGCATTTGAGATATCTGGTGTGTCGCTAATTACCGAAACACCACTTGCCGAAATATTTTTTACTTTGGAATTCACTACGCTTAATATAATGTCTATGTCATGAATCATTAAATCCAGCACAACAGGAACATCTGTACCACGCGGATTAAATTCTGCAAGACGATGTGTTTCTATAAACATTGGTGTATCAATCATTTCTTTAACCGCAATAAATGCTGGGTTAAAACGCTCTACATGCCCAACTTGTCCTTTTACATTGTTTGAAGCTAATAAAGTTCTAATTTCTTCGGCTTCTTCAACAGTATTTGTTATGGGCTTTTCTAAAAAAATATGTTTTCCTTTAGCAATAGCTTGTTTGGCACAATCGTAATGCGATAAGGTTGGCGTAACGATATCCACCATATCAACAGCATCAATTAGTGTTTCAATTGAATTAAAATACTTGTATCCATATTCGGTTTCTACTTTTTTAGCATTGGTTTCATCCGGATCATAAAAGCCCACAAGTTCATATTTTTCAGATTGGTTAAGAAGTCTTAAATGAATTTTTCCGAGGTTACCAGCACCAAGTACACCAGCTTTTAGCATCGTTTATGGTTTTCAGCAAAAATAAGGTTTATATACTTAAATCACATAGCGTTGGTAATGTAAAATATTGAAGTTTCAAATAAACAGAATGTAAATTCTTTTAAATTCAATATATCTAATCAACGTCTAAATTTTTATGTTACTCGTATATATTGCAAGTTTCAGTTATTAATGAATAATAGCTGTTAAATTTCAATTAATTAACTTTAAATTTTATTATAAACAATTAATAATTTTAATTAAAGAATAACGTTTAACAAAAACCCGATTTACAATTATGGAAAACAAATCTGAAAGTAACATTAGAAGTTTAAAAGTGATTTTAGGTATTTTAGCCTTATTATTAGTAGCCACTGCATTTTATACTTACACACTTTATACAGATAGTGCAGCAAATGAAAAACAGCTCTTGGAAGAAAAAGCTGTTGTAATGCAAGATTTAAATAATATGGCAGAACAATACGATATAGCTATTGGCGATAATGAAGTGGCAAATGCAAAATTGGTGGAGGCAAGAGATCGTATTCAAGGCTTGATGGATTCTTTAAAAGTGTCTGATAATAATGTTAGAAGTTTGTGGAGATACAAAACGAAATTTTTAGCATTAGAAGATGAAATGGATGCTCTTTTAGCTGAAAATGATTCTTTAAAAGTTGAGAATGCTTTATTGGCAACGGTTTTGGATAGTACGCAATTACAATTAAGTGAAAGCACAGTTTTTAATGATTCTCTGTTAGCTCAAAACACAGAATTAGCTGATATTGTTGAAAATGCAGCTGTATTATCGACTGCAGGTTTAAAAGGCTTTGGTGTTATTGTACGTAGTTCGGGTAAACTAATACCTACTGAAAGAGCGCGTAGAACAGATAAAATAAGAGTTTGCTTTACAGTTACTAAAAATGTTTTAGTATTATCTGGTGATAAAGAGTTTTTTGTACAAGTATTGGACCCAAACAATAATGTGTTAGGATTGAACCAAGAAATTCAGTTTGAAGAAAAAGTGTTGAATTACAGCTTAATAAGCAAATTTAACTATGAGTCTAAAAATTTAGATATTTGTGAGTTTATTGACGCAAGAGGTGATGGAAAATTTGCTAAAGGTCGTTATGTAATCAATATTTTTGACGAAAATAATTTGGTTTCGACTTCCGAGTTTACTTTACAATAAAATTGTACCATATTTATATTTGGCCTCAAGATTTATCTTGGGGCTTTTTTATATAGATATTCCATTGATTATAACAGTATCAATATGGTTATAACCAAAGGCATAAGGTAAATAATTATAACTTGGTACTTCTTTTGTAATAATAAGATTTGCCTTTTTTTCTTTAGTAATACTTCCGTACATATCACTAATTCCCATAGCATAAGCACCATTTATAGTTGCTGCATTGATGGCTTCGGCAGGAGTCATTTTCATTTTTATACAAGCTGTGCTAATAACAAAATTCATATTTCCACTTGGTGTAGAACCCGGATTAAAGTCGGTTGCCAAAGCTAAAGGCAGTCCTGAATCTATAAGTTGTCTCGCAGGCGTATAAGGAATACTTAAAAAATAAGAACAGGAGGGAAGCGCAACAGGCATTGTATTACTGTTTTTTAAAGCTTCAATATCTTCTATTTTAAGTTCTTCAAGATGATCTACAGAAATCGCATCGTGTTTTACGCCTAGTGCAACACCTCCAAAAGCATTAAATTGGTTGACATGAATTTTTGGAATGAAACCCTGTTTTTTTCCTGCTGAAAGAATTTTGTCAGTATCATCTATCGAAAAGTAACCCTTCTCACAAAACACATCTATATATTCGGCTAATTGTTCTTTTGCAACTTTCGGAATCATTTCATTGATCACTAAATCTATAAAACCATCTTTATTATTTTTGAAAGTATCAGGAATAGCATGAGCAGCTAAAAGTGTCGCCTTTACTTTTATAGGAAAATCTTGTTTAATGCGCTTAATAACTCGAAGCATTTTGAGTTCTGCTTCAACAGTTAAACCATAGCCAGATTTAATTTCGATGGCTCCTGTACCGAGCTGCATAACCTCTTTAACACGTTTTACAGATTGCTTGTAAAGGTCGTCCTCACTTGTGTTTTGAAGCATTTTAGCCGAATTTAAAATGCCTCCACCGCGATTAGCAATTTCCTTATAACTCAATCCGTTTATACGATCAACAAATTCTTGTTCACGATTTCCTGCATAAACAATATGAGTATGAGAATCGCACCAAGTAGGAAGCACTAGTTTTCCTCTTGCATCGATAGTTTTATCTGTTGAAATGCCAGGACTATCACTCATGTTTCCAAAGGCAATAATGATATCATCTTCAATTAAAATGTAAGCGTTTTTAATAGTAGGAAGCTCTTTCATTTGTATTCCGGAAACTTTAGAAATAGGAGTATTTCTTACTTGTAATAATTCTTTAATGTTTGTAATTAAAATAGACATGAGCGCAAAATAAACTATTGAAATTAATTAGTTACGTCAAAAATAAAAAAATTATAGTATTCTAATTAACTTAACTTGTAAAAGTTTTTTGCCTCAAAAGACTAAATATGATGTAATGAATCCTAATTTTGATTTTTTAAATTCGTTTGTTGATTTATCTGAAGAGATTTTTAATAAGCTTGATAAACTTTCTACATTTAAACGAATAAAAGCAAATACGACTATTACTAAAACTGGCGACACACCTACAAAGTATTACCTTTTAGTATCTGGTTTAATGAGAGCGTATTTTAATTCTGAAAATGGTAAGGAATACAATAAAAATATTTTCTCTCCTATTAGTTTCGTGGCATCATTTACGGCTTTAATAAATAAAAAACCTTCAATGTTAACTTATCAAACACTTACCGATTGTAAAGTTTATGAGTTTAATTATGCCGAAATGATGAATTTATGCAAAACCGATTTAAGTGTTTGTTTAGTGTATTCTAAAATTTTAGAACAGGTTTTTATTGGATATGAAAAGCGTAATCTTGAGCTTTTGACTTTAGATGCAACGCAACGATATTTAAAATTAAGAACGCAAATTCCAAATATAGACGATTTAATACCTCAATATCAAATCGCTTCTTATTTAAGTATTACTCCTAATACAATTGAGTAGAATACGGAAAAACCTGAATTATTTTCTTGTATATTAACATATGTTAAGATATAAAATAGTTAGTTGTAATACATTTGGCACATAATAACAATTTTTCCCTAACGATTAATAGCTAACTAACAACCAAAAAAGCAGATGTTTAAACATCTGCTTTTTTTATGCAATTAAGTTAAATGATTTTATTCTTTCACGAATTTGAAAGTATTATTATAATCATCAAATCGTATAATGTATATTCCTGTATGAAGTTGTGTAACATCTAATGCTTCATTAATATTCAAAGACTTTTCTATAACTTTTTTACCTAAAATATCAAAAATAGAGACTTTAAAATTTTCGTTAAGTGTACTTTTAAAATATAACTTATCGGTAGTTGGGTTGGGGTAAATGCTCATTGTTTCTAAAGAGTTGTCATCAATACCGAGCAAATCTAACTGATTTTCTATCCATTTTAATTTACCATCTTGATATCCTATCGTGGCAATATCTAAATCACCATCAAAATCAAAGTCATTTATTGTAAAACCATAGATTTTATTATGAAGTTGGTTGTCGGTAATAGAAGTTTCAGTACCAAGGTTACCGGAATCGTCACTTTGGAACCAAAAGACATCATCGTTTTGATTTAACCCATCAACAGCTACGATATCAACATATGAGTCATTGTTAAAATCAACCCCAAATGCTTGAGATAGATTAGGATGTGTGTTATTGACTAATTGATAAGTAAATGTTCCTGATCCATTATTTTGATAGTAGGCAATTTCATAAAAAATAAGTCTACTATCAAAATATCTAAATATGTATCGTCATTAATATCAGCAAAAGAAACATCAAATAAATAATTATTTCCTGTTGAAATATCACCACCGGCAGATTCAGTAAAACTTACTGGATTGTTATCTGTTAGCGGGTTGTAATTATTATAATATAATTCAACAGTTCCAGCATCAATGTTAGCAACAACAATATCTAAATCAGTATCACCATCTACATCTGCAATGTCTAAATCTCCAGGACCTAAACCTGCAGTAGCTGTAATAATATCTTGTTCTGTCCAAGGTAAACCATCATTTGCTAACCAAATTACTCGATCAGTATCACCGTCATAGTCATAAACCACTAATGCTATATCGATAGTATCACCAGCATCAATTTTTCCAGTTACAATATTACCTGGATCTAAAAGACCTGTTAAAATATCTACTCCATCTGCAAAAGTGCCATCTCCATTATTTGCATACCAAACTAATTTACCATCACCAGCTGAAGAAGCTATAATATCATTACCATTTATTCCATCTAAATCTGCAATATGAATTCCATAAACATACGACAATGATTTGATTATTGGTGCTGCAAAAGTACCATCTTCATTATTTATATATATTTCAACGGTTCCACCAGTGGAAGTTCCTACAACAATATCTGGGTAATCACCTGCATTTAAATGACCCGAATCAATAAACCATGGGTTTGTTCCAGTGGATCCAATATCATGAACAATAAAAGAGCTAGTTTGCGAATAACTGCAAATAATTACAAAATGAGTGAATAAGGTAAGTAAAGTTGTTTTTATTTTAAATAGATTTAGTTACCAAAGTTATACTTTTTATAATAAGTCTCCAACCATATTTTCAGGTTTTACCCAATTGTCGTAATCTTCAGCAGTGACATAACCTAAATTAATGGCTTCTTCTTTTAAAGTAGTGCCATTTTTATGTGCTGTATTTGCAATTTCGGCAGCTTTATAATAGCCTATTTTTGTATTTAAAGCAGTTACGAGCATTAATGAGTTGTTTAATAATTGTTTAATTACTTCATGATTTGGTTCAATACCTATAGCACAATTAATATCAAAACTCATACAAGCATCGCCAAGGAGTTGCGCAGATTGAATTATGTTAGCAGCCATCATAGGCTTAAAAACGTTTAACTCATAATGTCCTTGCATACCTCCAACCGCAATAGCAACATCATTACCTATTACTTGAGCACAAACCATTGTTAAGGCTTCACATTGTGTTGGATTCACTTTTCCCGGCATAATAGAACTTCCAGGTTCGTTGGCTGGAATACTAATTTCTCCAATACCACTTCTTGGTCCGGAAGCCATCATACGTATATCGTTTGCTATTTTATTTAATGAAACTGCTAATTGTTTTAAAGCACCATGTGTTTCTACAATTGAATCGTGGGCAGCAAGAGCTTCAAATTTATTTTTTGCTGAAACAAAAGGTAAGCCTGTAAACTCAGCAATAAATTCAGAAACACGTTTGGCATATCCTTTTGGTGTGTTAAGTCCTGTGCCAACTGCTGTTCCTCCAAGTGCTAATTCGCCTAAATGAGGTAATGTGTTTTCTAAAGCTGTTAATCCATGATCTAATTGAGAGACATATCCTGAAAATTCCTGTCCAAGAGTTAATGGTGTAGCATCCATTAAATGTGTACGACCAATTTTAACACAATCTTTAAAATCTTCTGATTTTTGTTTTAAGGTATCTCGTAATTGAGCAACTCCAGGAATTGTAATTTCTATAATTTTTTTATAAGCTGCAATATGCATTCCTGTTGGAAACGTATCGTTAGACGATTGCGATTTGTTTACATCGTCATTAGGTTGAATCGTTTTCTCGCCTTCGCCAATTGTCTTTCCAGCAATTTGATGCGCCCTGTTGGCAATCACTTCATTTACATTCATATTACTTTGTGTACCTGAACCCGTTTGCCAAATTACCAATGGAAACTGGTCATCGTGCTTACCATCTAAAATTTCATCACAAACTTGTGATATAAGGTTACGTTTTTCTATTGGTAAGACATTTAGTTCGCAGTTGGTATAAGCAGCAGCTTTTTTAAGATATGCAAAGCCATAAATAATTTCTAATGGCATAGAAGCAGTTGCACCAATTTTAAAATTATGTCGAGAACGTTCGGTTTGTGCTCCCCAAAGTTTATCGTCAGGGACTTTAACGTCGCCCATTGTGTCTTTTTCTATTCTGTAGCTCATTATGAATGCGTTTATTACTCTTACAAAATTACGATTTTAAAAGATTATTTTTTAATTGTTAGAAACTTTATTTACAGGGTTTTGTTAATAAATCTTAACTTTGGTATTGTAAAACAAAAAGCTTTGTCTTATCTTTGTCCAGATTTTAACACATAGACAGCATTATGTTCGATTTTGATCAATATTTAGGATTTTTAGCTTTTCTCGCCATATTTGCTATAGGATTTTGGATAATGATTTTCTTATTAACTTTTGTAGTCCCGTATTGGATAATAGGTAATCTATTAGAAATGTTTAAGGAATATAGAGCAGAGAGAAAAGCGAAACGTGAAGCTTTAACGCATTAAATATTATTTTACTTTTCTATATATTTATCCTTGAAATTCCATTTCTTCTCCACCATTAAAATCTTCTCTGTTTCTAGTACGTTTTTTCTTCTGATTGAATCTATATGTAAATGATAAATTAAAACTACGCTCTCTCCACTGAAATTCACTATAACTTTCATAAGTATTTGTAAATGTTTCGGTTTTTCGTTTTCTTGAATTAAACAAATCGCTTACATTAAAAGCTATTGATGCATTTTCTTTAAATAAATCTTTACTAAAAGCCATGTTAGCTGAAAACACACCGTTGCTTTTAGATTGAGAGTTTTCTCTTGGCCCTCTATAAGATAGTGTCGTTTGCCAATCAATTTTTCCGGGAAAGGTATATTTGTTGCTTATTCGTGCTCTCCAACTGAAACTTTCAGAATCAAAATTTACGCCTCTATAATCACCTTTTGTAATTGAATTGTAGAAATTAAAATCTCCATTTACACGCCATTTTTTATTAGGGCTATATGTAATATTCAATTCGTATCCATAGCGATCATTTGTAGATAAGTTAATAGGCGATCTTTGTATTACTGACACTTCCTGACCATTTACTAGTACAGTTTCTCCAGTAGCAAAACTTATAAAATTAATAACATCTGTAGCATGTTGATAATATATTGAAGTGCTTAAAGTTATTTTGCCAAAACGGTTTAAGTATCCCAAATCAAAGATGTTAGAGTAACTTGGGTCAAGGTCTGGATTTCCTTTAAATACGCTCGTAACACTAGATCTTGATGGAAATGGGTTAAGAAAATACGATCGTGGTCGTCTTAGCCTTCTGCTATAACCTAATGTAAAATTTTCTTTATCATTTAACTCATAATTTAAGTTTATAGTAGGAAATAATTCGGTATATTTTTTCTTAGTATAATCTCCACTTGTAGGTTGATCAATAGTAATTCTTGTGCTTTCTAATCGTAATCCTAATAAAAAGGAAAATTTATTAAGTTTACTACCATATTGAGTATAAACTGCATTTATATCTTCTTTATAAATTAACACATTAGATAAATCAGTACTAACTTCAAAATCATTAGTATCTTCATTTAAAATTTCTACAATATAGTCGGTTGTTTTATCTCTAAAACTGCCACGATAACCCAATTCGAACTGAGAGTTTTCATCAATTGGTAATACATAATCGGTTTGTAATAAAATACGTGATTGTTCATCTAAAGTAAAAACTTTTTCTGATAATAAATCATCTACAAGAACATTAGATATTTCATTTTCATTACTATCTTCTACCTGAAACTCAACTGTTAATTTATGTCCGCTAGTTTCAAAATCTTTAACAAAATTAACTGAATATTGTACGGTTTTACTGTCTTGTAACTCGGGATTAAAACGATTGTTTTCACCAGTTAAAATTCTATTTTTGTCAAATAGCTGAATGAAATTCGAGGTGTTATTTTCATTATCGCTTTTTCTATAAACGATTGAAGTTGTTAATGACGCCGAATTGTTGATATACCATTCTAAGCCCAAATTAGTAGTAAACCCTTTTCTAATTCTGTCAAAATCTCTAGTTTCATCGATAAAAGTATCGGGATTATCTGCAATAATATTTCCTTGGTCATCATATACTTTGTTGAAACGTCTTGTTGAAGAAAAAGAATTGCCTGGAAATTTTCTATAGCTATAACCTGAAGTATTAAATATATTCAAATCACCAGTTCGGTAATTAATATTGGCAGAAATGCCAGCTGAAGTTGGATGTCCAACATTTACTGTCATTGCTCCATTTAGTCCTTGTAGTTTGCTTCTTCGTAAAATAATATTTATAATTCCAGCGGTGCCCTCAGCATCATAGCGTGCTGAAGGTGATGTAATAACTTCTACCTTTTCAATAGCTTCAGCTGGAAGTTGCCGTAATGCATCTGTAGAATTTAAGCCTACTAATGCAGACGGTTTGCCATTAATAAGTATACGCACGTTATCATTTCCTCTTAACGAGACATTTCCTTCTACATCCACAGAAACCGAGGGTACATTATCTAATACGTCGCTAACAGTTCCTCCTCTAACAGTAAGATCTTTACCAACATAATAAATTTTCTTATCGAGCCTTATTTCTACTGTAGTTCGTTCTGCTATAATTTCAATTTCGTCTAAAGATTCCATATCAATTTCCAGAGAAAACGAACCAATGTTTTCGCTTTTAGAAACTTGTTTGTTTGAAATAGTTTGGGTTTTAAACGAAATGTATTCTATAGAAATATCGTAAATACCAGTAGGTACAGGAATACTAAAATTTCCTTTGACGTCAGTAATTCCACCAGTTACCATTTTGTTTAGTTGTTTACTAAAAAAAGCAATTGTGGCATATTCTAAAGGTTGGTTGGAGTCTTTGTCTATAACTTTGCCAGTTATAGTAACTTCTTTTTGTTCAGGTCTTTGAGCATAGATAGTTACTGAAAATAATCCTATAAAAAGGATGGTTAAAAATAGTTTATTCATGTTTAATTTTAGCAAATTAGACCACAAATGTATTCTATGGTTTAATGCCATTTGGTTAAAGTTCTGTTAAAAGAATTTAAAACAAATAAGGTGATATTTTAAATAATATCAAGAATACTTTCCGGTGGTCTGCCAACAACAGCTTTATTACCATTAATAACTATTGGTCGCTCAATTAATTGAGGATATTTTGCCATGATTTTTATGAGTTCTTCTTCTGTAAAATCTAAATGCTTAAAATTTTCTTTCCAAATAGCTTCATTTTTTCTAACCAGTTGGATAGGATTAATACCTAAAAGGTCAATGATCTCTTTTAGCTCATTTACAGATGGTGTGTCTTCAAGATATTTAATTACTTTATAAGGTTTTCCTGATTTTTCTATAATGTCTAATCCGGAACGTGATTTGCTACATCTGTTATTATGGTATATTTTTATCATTTCTTTTAGTTAAAATTTATTTGTCTTATTCATTTTGCCACGATCCAGATAGCTATTGGGACACGAATTTATATCTTTCATACTGAACACTGCCTACTACTTACTCTCTTTCTGTCCCATCATCATTAAATACGCTTTTAAAAAGGGTTCAATATCGCCATCCATTACAGCATCCACATTACCAGTTTCGTATGCAGTTCTTACATCTTTCACTAATTTATAAGGATGCATAACATAGTTACGTATTTGGCTTCCCCATTCAATTTTCATTTTATTTGCTTCAATATCATCGCGTTGTGCTAATTGTTTTTGTAACTCAATTTCATAGAGTTGAGATTTTAGCATTTGCATAGCTCGTGTTCTATTATCTTGCTGTGATCTGGTTTCTGAACACGAAATCCTTATTCCAGATGGCTTATGTGTTAATTGGACTTTGGTTTCTACCTTATTCACATTTTGTCCACCAGCACCACTGGAGCGTGCTGTTACAATTTCAATATCAGCAGGATTTATTTCTATTTCAATGGTGTCATCAACAAGGGGATAAACATATACAGAAGCAAAGCTGGTATGGCGTTTTGCATTACTATCGAAAGGAGAAATACGCACCAGGCGATGTACACCATTTTCACCTTTCAACCATCCAAATGCATAATCGCCTTCAATCTCGATGGTTACTGTTTTAATACCTGCTGTATCACCTTCCTGATAGTTGAGTTCTCTAACTTTATAGTCATTTTTGTCGGCATACATCAAGTACATTCGCAATAACATTTTAGCCCAATCACAGCTTTCAGTTCCTCCGGCTCCAGCAGTAATTTGCAATACAGCACTTAAACTATCACCTTCATCCGAAAGCATGTTTTTAAATTCTATATCTTCAATTAATATTGTGGTTTTTTGAAATTGTTCTTCAATTTCTTCAGCAGTAGATTCACCTTCTTTGAAGAACTCATAAAGGACTTCTAAATCGTCAGTTTCCGATTTAATAGTATTAAAATCCTCAACCCACTTTTTTTTTATCCGAAGGGATTTCATAACCATTTCGGCAGCCTTAGAATCATTCCAGAAATCAGGGTCAAACGTCTGTTCTTCTTCGTTTTGTATTTCTATGAGTTTGGCATCAATGTCAAAGATACCTCCTTAACGCACCAAGGCGCTCAATAAGACCTTTAATTTGATCTGTAGTAGTCATAAACTGTATTGCTTTTAGCAAAAATAGAATTATTATACTTTAGAGAAAACTAATGACAATATATTTTGGCTTTATTTTAAATATAGAGGCTTGATAATTGAAATTCCAAATCTCAAAACACAAATAACAAACAATGTCAAACACAAACTTTATATCAAAAAAATGTCACTATTCAGTGCCTAATGCTAAAAGTATTTAGAGTACACTAACCTTGCCTGACGGTAGACAGGAGTGAATGATTTTCAACTAAAATAAAACTTTAGAGCTTATCAAATACTCGGCTCTCGATTTTTCATATTTGAATAACTTTAAGTACTTATAACTTTAGCGTACTTTAAGTACTGATTAGTTACTTTGATGTTTAAGGATTGTTTTTGGAATTTATAAAATCTGAAAATTTCTATTATAACCATAAATTTACTCATTACAAGCTACAAAGAGTTTATATTTTGAATAATTTATGTAGTTTTATAATCTAAAATTTTATTATGAAAAAAGCCATTCTATTTTTTGTTTTACTATTAAGTATAAGTACTGTTTTTTCTCAAACTTTAAATGATAAGAAGTTGAAAGATTATACAGGCTATTTTAATTTTAAATACGAAGAAGCTACTGACAAAATCTATCTTGAAGTAAAACAACTTAATGAAGAGTTTCTATATATAAGTTCCCTTTCAAGCGGAATAGGTTCTAACGATATTGGACTCGACAGAGGGCAACTTGGTGCAACACGATTGGTAAAATTTATGAAAGCCGGAAATAAACTCTTACTCGTTCAGCCCAATCAAAAATATAGAGCAATTACAGATAATGCTTTAGAAAGAAAGAGTATAGAACAGGCTTTTGCCAAATCGGTATTGTTTGGTTTTAAAATTGTGGAATTTAAAGAAGGTAAATACATAATTGATTTCACTCCTTTTTTATTACAAGACACTCATGGTGTGGTAAACAGATTGAAAAATGCTAAAGAAGGCGTTTATAAATTAGATTTAAGTAAAAGTGCTTTGTCTTTAGAGCGTACCAAAGCTTTTCCTAAAAATGTAGAGTTCGAAGCCTTATTGACTTTTAAAGGCGACCCAAAAGGAAGAAACATTAGAAGCGTGACTCCAACAGCTTCTTTGGTAAGTGTTGTACAACATCATTCCTTTATTGAGCTTCCAGATGGTAACTATAAACCAAGAGTATTTGATGTACGCAGCGGAGCAATTGCAACATCGTATTTAGATTATGCTACTCCTGTGCATGAACAGATACGAAAACGATATATTATTCGCCATCGATTAGAAAAAAAAGACCCTTCAGCAACGATAAGCGAAGCCAAAGAGCCTATTATTTATTATTTAGATCCAGGAACTCCAGAACCCATTCGTTCTGCATTATTGGATGGAGCACGTTGGTGGAATCAAGCCTATGAAGCCATTGGTTTTAAAGATGCTTTTCAGGTTAAAATGTTACCAGAAGGTGCAGATCTTTTAGATTGCAGATATAACGTTATACAATGGGTTCATCGTTCAACCAGAGGTTGGAGTTATGGAGCAAGTGTGGTTGACCCAAGAACTGGCGAAATTATTAAAGGTCATGTAAGTTTAGGAAGTTTAAGGGTAAGGCAAGATTTTTTAATCGCCCAAGCGTTAATGAATAAGCCATTTGCTGAAGGAGACAATAATTACCAGCCAATGCTCGAAATGGCTTTAGCAAGATTACGTCAGTTAGGAGCTCACGAAATTGGTCATACTTTAGGTTTTGCACATAATTTTGCTGCAAGTACAAATGGGAGAGCATCAGTTATGGATTACCCGCATCCATTGGTAACTGTAAATGGAAACAATATAGATTTGAGTAATGCCTACGATACAAAAATAGGAGCTTGGGATAAAGTAACCGTTGCTTATAGTTATTCTGAATTTGATAGCAATACAAATGAAAAAGCAGAACTCAACAACATTCTTGATAAAGCAAGAACAGATGGCTTACGTTTTATAAGCGATAGTGATGCTCGTCCGCAAGGTGGCGCACACGTTTTGGCTCACCTTTGGGATAATGGTAAAACGGCTTCTGAAGGCTTAGAAGATATTTTAAGAGTAAGAGCAACAGCTATTTCAAATTTTTCAGAAGATAATATTCGTAAAAACGAACCATATTCGGTTTTAGAAGATGTGTTTGTGCCATTGTATTTCTTTCATCGTTACCAAACTGAAGCTGCTGTAAAAGTAGTTGGTGGATTAGATTATAACTATGCTGTAAAAGGTGACGGACAATTTACTACTAAAGCTGTCGATGCAAATACTCAACGAGAAACTCTTAATGTGATTTTAAAAACGATAGATGCTGAAGTATTAGCAATTCCGAAAAGCAAATTAAATTTATTTCCACCAAGAGCTTTCACCTATGGCAGGAGCAGGGAGTCTTTTAAAGGAAAAACAGGTGTTGGTTTTGATGCTTTAAGTGTTACTTCTACAGCAAGCGATATGGCCTTGAGATTGTTATTAAACCCAGAACGAGCAAATAGATTGGTGCAGCAAAAGAGTTTAGATAATAGTCAATTAAGTTTAGATAAAGTGTTGCAAACAATTATTAACCAATCTTTTAACAAAAAATATAAAAATAATTATTTAAACGAAGTTCAGCAAATGATTAATATAAATGTGCTAAAATATATTATGAATTTAGCCGTAAATGACGCTGCCTATTTTCAGGTTAATGCAATTGCGAATAAAGCCATAACATCTATTTATGAAAGTTTGGATAATTCTGTTTATGCAAATCAATACAAGCGTTTAATTAAACAATTTAATAAAGAACCTGAAGAATTTAAACTTGAGGCTTCACCAAAAATCCCTGATGGTTCGCCAATAGGAAGTGATTTATGTAGTTATTCATCTCAATAATTTTTTAAAATGATTATAGATTTACGAAGCGATACAGTAACAAAACCAACACAAGGCATGTTGGATGCTATGATGAGTGCACAAGTTGGTGACGATGTTTATAAAGAAGACCCAACTGTAAATGTGCTCGAAGAACGTCTGGCTAATTTATTCGGAAAGGAAAAGGCTTTATTTTTTCCTACCGGAAGTATGGCAAATCAAGCAGCTATTAAGCTGCATACAAATCCGGGAGATTTATTGATTTGCGATAAATATGCACATGTTTATAATTACGAAGGTGGTGGAGTTGCCTTTAATAGTGGTGTAACCTGTAAACTCATTGACGGAAATCGAGGTATGTTTACCGCACAACAGGTTATAGATTCTATAAATCCACCCGATTTTTATCACAGTCCGTTAACAAGTCTTGTTACAGTAGAAAACACAACCAATAAAGGCGGAGGCGCTTGTTGGGGTTTTGAAGAAATCTTAAAAATCAGAGAAGTTTGTGATGACCATAATTTAGGTTATCATCTCGATGGCGCACGTATTTGGAATGCTTTGGTTGCAAAAAACGAAGCAGCAAAACAATATGGCGAAATTTTCGATACTATTTCGGTGTGTTTAAGTAAGGGCTTGGGTTGCCCGATTGGTTCGGTTTTGATTGGTGATGAAGTTATTATGGAACACGCCATAAGAATCAGAAAAATATTTGGAGGCGGAATGCGTCAAGTTGGTTATCTCGCAGCTGCAGGATTATATGCGTTAGATAATAATATTGAACGGTTAAAAGAAGACCATAAAAAAGCCAAAGAAATAGGAGAGGTTTTAAGTCAATTACCCATGATAAAAACGGTTGAACCTATTGAAACCAATATCATTATTTTTGAGTTAAATGAAGATGCAGATGAAACTACATTTGTACAAAACCTTGCTGATAATAACATCAAAATTATTGGAATGGGAGGTGGAAAACTACGTATGGTAACACATTTGGATTATACTGAAGGGATGCATGAGAGGGTTTTGGGTGTTTTAAAAAGTATGAAATAATAATAGAAATAACAGATTTAAAGTAACTAACCGGCGCGCTTTTACAAAGCGTGACTAATCTTACTTTATATTAAAATGAAATAGTTAATTTTTGTACCACTTCCAATTTCGACTTCTATCTTTTTTCTAAATTCTATAAATAATAATCCTACTTTTGCCAAACAGAAATCACTATATCAATGAGTAAGGACATTACTATTCCAGACGAGATAATTACCAATAAAATTTACTTTATTAGAAATCAAAAAGTAATGTTGGATAGAGATTTAGCTGAACTTTATGGTGTTGAAACAAAATATTTAAAAAGACAAAGTAAAAAGAAATATAGAGCGCTTCCCAAAAGACTTTATGTTTGAACTTACCAAAGAAGAAAATGAAAACTTAAGGAGTCAATTTGGCACCTTAAAGCAAGGAGCTCATTTTAAATATCCACCTTTTGTATTTACAGAACACGGAATACTTATGCTTTCTAGCGTTTTAAATAGTCCGAGAGCAATTGCTGTAAATATTAAAATTATTAAAGTGTTTACTAAAATACGAGAAATGCTAACAGATAGTTTAAACATAAAGTTAGAAATAGAAGACATCAAAAAGAAATTATCAAATAACAGTAAAAATATTGAATTGGTCTTTAATTATTTAGACGAGCTTATAGAGAAAAAAGAGAATCCAAAAACAAGGACTAAAATTGCTTATAAAAAAGATAGAAAGTAAGAGACTTCATTTCAAATAACCCTATTTTTGCGCTTTCAACATAATATAATAAATGAGTAAAGATATAATCCCTCCCAAAGCTAAAATTAAACCGAAACAGCTTAAAATCCATAACGATATACGTATAGACGATTACTATTGGTTAAACGATAAAGAAAACCCTGAAGTTATAGAGTATCTAAATAAAGAGAATGCCTATTGTGATAAAATGATGGTGCATACTGTAGAGTTTCAAACCGATTTGTTTAAAGAAATGAAATCTCGAATTAAGGAAGATGACGAGTCTGTACCTTACAAATATAATGGTTATTGGTATATTGTTAAGTTCGAGAAAGGCAAAGATTATCCCATTTACATAAGAAAAAAGGAAACTTTAAAAGCAAAAGAAGAAATTATTTTCGATTGCAATAAAATGGCTAAAGGTCATTCCTATTTTAAATTGGTTGGTATCAGTATAAGTTCAGATAATACAAAGGTTTCTTTTGGAGTTGATACTGTAAGTAGAAGACAATATACAATTCGGATAAAAAATTTGGTTACTGGCGAAGTTTATAACGATTCTATAGCCAATACTACTGGTAGCGCAACATGGGCAAACGATAATAAAACCTTGTTTTATACATCAAATAATGTGCAAACTTTACGCTCAGACAAAATATACAAACACAAACTTGGTGACACTGTAAAGAATGATGTATTAATTTTTACTGAAGAAGATGACTCATTTGGAGTTTCGGTCTATAAAACCAAATCCAAAAAATATATTGTTATTGCAAGTTATAGCACACTTACAACCGAATATCAAATATTAAATGCAAATAATCCTGATGGTGAGTTTAAAATATTTCAGCCTAGAGTAAGAGGTTTAGAATACAGTATTAACCATTTTGAAAACGATTTTTATATCGTTACAAATGCTGATAGAGCAACTAATTTTAAACTCATGAAAACCAGTGAAGATGCTACTGAAATTTCAAACTGGAAAGAAATAATTTCACATCGTGAAGATGTGCTGTTAGAGGGCATTGACATCTTTAAGCACTTTTTGGTAATTAGCGAAAGATGTAATGGACTGAACGAAATTAGAATTAAACCTTGGGATAATTCAGAAGAGTATTATTTACCATTCAGTAATGAAACTTATACAGCTTATACATCAACAAATATTGATTTTGATACTACAATACTGCGTTATGGCTATAATTCGTTAACGACACCATCGTCCATTATTGACTTTGATATGCTTACAAAAACCAAAGAAATTAAAAAGGAACAGGAAGTTTTAGGAGGAAAGTTTAAAAAAGAAAACTATGTTTCAGAGCGTATTTGGGCAACTGCTCAAGACGGCACTAAAATTCCAATCTCTTTAGTGCATCATCGAGATACTAAAAAAAGCAAAGAAACACCTTTGTTACTTTATGCTTATGGTTCGTATGGCTCTACCATAGACCCTTATTTTTCAACAATTAGATTAAGTTTGTTAGATAGGGGATTTGTTTTTGCCATTGCACATATAAGAGGAGGAGAATATCTTGGGCGACAATGGTACGATAATGGAAAACTATTTCATAAAAAACACACATTTACCGATTTTATTTCCTGTTCAAAATTTTTAATTGAGAAAGGTTACACTTCAGAAAAACACCATTATGCCATGGGTGGAAGTGCTGGAGGATTGCTAATGGGAGTCATCGTTAATTTAGCACCAGAACTTTATAATGGTATTGTAACTCAGGTGCCTTTTGTAGATGTAATAACGACGATGTTAGACGACAGTATTCCTCTAACCACAGGAGAATATGATGAATGGGGAAACCCTAACGAGGCAGCATATTACGATTATATCAAGTCATACTCTCCATATGACAATGTTGAAGAAAAAGACTATCCAAATTTATTAATTACAACAGGTTTACACGATTCGCAGGTACAATATTGGGAACCGGCAAAATGGACGGCAAAATTACGGACATTAAAAAAAGACAACAATGTTTTGTTTCTGAAAACTAATATGGAAGCTGGTCATGGTGGAGCTTCCGGACGTTTTGAATCTTTAAAAGAGGATGCATTAGAATATGCGTTTTTACTAGATTTGGAAGGTATTAATAAGTAGTTTTAAAAAAATCTCTTATTTTTGACAAGTTTAAGCTACATTTGATAAATTAGTAGCTCATAAATAATGTTTATGAATAAAAGCAAACAAGTATTTGATAACGTGTTAGACCTTATAGGAAATACACCGCTTATTAAATTAAATACAATTACTTCAGATTTTGAAGGCGAATATTTAGCAAAAGTAGAAGCCTTTAATCCTGGTCACTCCACAAAAGACAGAATAGCGCTTTATATTATTGAAGAAGCCGAGAAAAAAGGAATCCTTTCTCCTGGTGATACTATTATAGAAACTACTTCTGGTAATACTGGTTTTAGTATTGCAATGGTAAGCATTATTAAAGGCTATGAATGTATTTTAGCTGTATCCTCAAAATCTTCAGCAGATAAGATTGATATGCTTAAAACAATGGGAGCTAAGGTTTATGTATGTCCTGCACATGTTAGTGCCGACGACCCGAGATCTTACTATCAAGTTGCAAAACGTTTGCATGAAGAAATAAAAGGTTCAGTCTTTATTAATCAGTATTTTAATGCATTAAATATAGAAGCACATTATAAAACGACTGGACCAGAAATTTGGTCGCAAACCGAAGGAAAGATTACACATTTAGTCGCATGTAGTGGCACAGGAGGTACTATTTCAGGTGTAGCTAAATATTTAAAAGAACAAAATCCAAATGTAAAAATTATTGGAGTTGACGCTTATGGTTCGGTATTACAAAAATACCATGAAACCCGAGAGTTTGATGCTAACGAAATTTATCCATATAGAATAGAAGGTTTAGGTAAAAACATAATACCAACAGCAACCGATTTCGACCTTATTGATAAATTTATTAAAGTTTCAGACGAGGAAAGTGCACATACTGCAAGAGAATTGGCAAAAACCGAAGGCTTATTTGTAGGCTACACAAGTGGTGCGGCTTTGCAAGCAGTAAAGCAACTAAATGAAGATGGGGAATTTAAAAAAGGAGATAAAATTATTATTATCTTTCCTGATCATGGATCTCGTTATATGACTAAAATATTTAATGATAAATGGATGGAAGAACAAGGCTTTTTTGACAGTAAAAATGAAGCTGCTGTAAACACAATTCAGCATATTAACTAACTGTAATTATAAAGTAAAAATCTGTAATATCTTTACGTAAAGACATTACAGATTTTTTTTTGCAATAATATTTTGTTCATACTCAAAGAATAAAATTTTTGTATAGCTAAAATTTAATTGATTAAATTTGCGACAACTAACTAACAACAACTTAATAGATGAGAGATTTATTCGAAAAAATTTACAGAGACAAAGGACCATTAGGAAAATGGGCTTCTCATGCTGAAGGCTATTTTGTATTTCCTAAACTTGAAGGGCAGATTTCTAACCGAATGAAATTTCAAGGAAAAGATGTAATAACCTGGAGTATTAACGATTATTTAGGATTAGCGAACCATCCTGAAATTCGTAAAGTTGATGCTGAAGCAGGTATTGAATATGGTTCTGCATATCCAATGGGAGCTCGTATGATGTCTGGGCACACCACGCTTCATGAACAATTACAAGATGAATTAGCCGAATTTGTTAGTAAAGAAGCATCTTATTTATTGAATTTTGGTTACCAAGGCATGGTTTCCACAATTGATGCATTGGTTACTAAAAATGATATTATTGTTTACGATGTAGATGCACACGCTTGTATTATTGATGGTGTGCGTTTACACATTGGAAAACGATTTACCTATAGACATAATGATATTGAGAGTTTAGAGAAAAACCTGGAGAGAGCAACTAAAATGGCCGAACATACTGGAGGTGGAATTTTAGTGATTACTGAAGGAGTTTTTGGAATGCGAGGAGAACAAGGAAAAATAAAAGAAATTGTTGCCATTAAAAAAGATTATAATTTCAGATTGCTTGTAGATGATGCTCATGGTTTTGGTACTTTAGGAAAAAGCGGAGCAGGTGCTGGTGAAGAACAAGGTGTACAAGATGATATTGATGTCTATTTTGCAACTTTTGCAAAAGCTATGGCAGGAACTGGCGCATTTATAGCAGCCGATAAAGAAATAATCGATTACTTAAAATATAATTTACGGTCACAAATATTTGCAAAATCGCTGCAAATGCAGCTCGTAGTTGGTGCATTAAAACGTTTGGATATGTTACGTACAATGCCAGAATTAAAAGAAAGTCTTTGGAAAATTGCAAATGCATTGCAATCTGGATTAAAAAAACGAGGTTTTGATATTGGTACAACACAAAGTTGTGTGACTCCTGTGTTTTTACAAGGAAGCGTTCCTGAAGCCATGGCATTGGTAAGAGATTTAAGAGAAAATCACGGTGTTTTCTGCTCTATTGTAGTCTATCCTGTTGTACCTAAAGGCGTGATTTTGTTAAGAATGATTCCTACTGCCACACATACCTTAGAAGATGTAGAAGAAACTCTTGTTGCATTTTCTGCAATTAGAGAACGATTAGAAAACGGAACTTATAAAAGATTATCTGCCGCTGTTGTTGCAGAATTAGGTGAGTGACAAAAACATAATAAAGCTAAAGACCATTCAATCCCGATAGCTATCGGGAGGATGGTTTTTTATTGTATTTCTTTTCTAAAAGTACAACGTCTATTATATATTTCAGGTTTAAAGTTTTTCCAGATTTGCTGTATTGCTATGTTATCTGCCAATTCTGGAGTTCCAAAGCAATTCTGTATTCCTTTTGCAGTAAATGTATGGTAGTATAAACTAAAAATAACTGCATGAATACCTTTGTTTTGATAATCAGGGTGTACACCTATGAGGTAAAAAATAATATCTTTGTTATGTTTTTTTGTTTTTAACAGTTTCAAAAACCCAAAAGGAAAAACTTTCCCATTCATTTCTTGTAATGTTTTGGCAAACGAAGGCATGACAATTGCAAAAGCGATTAAATCATTGTTTTTATTTAGAACAAATTTTAAATATTCAGGATTAACAAAGCTTATAAATTTATTTTTAAAATATTCTTTTTGTGCATCAGTAATTTCGACAAAAGAAGATAAAGAAGAGTAAGATTTATTAAATAAATCGAACATTTTGTCAACATAAGGCATAACATCTTTAGTCTTGGTAAACTCTAAAGCTTTTAGTTTATAACGCCTTTTTATTACATTTTGAGCCTTTTCAAAAAACTTTGGTTTTACATTTTTAAAAGGGAATTTATGTTCCAGATATTCTTTTTCAATTTGGTAATCTAAAGTTGAGAAATGTTTTGCATAATAAGGATGATTATACCAGGTTATCATGGTACCAATATTGTCAAAACCATAAGTAAGTACACCAACCTTGTCGAGGTTAGAAAAGCCAACAGGACCTTCAATATAGTCCAGTTTATGATCTTTTCCTATCTCATGAACTTTTTCTAATAATGCTTTAGAAACATTAACGTCGTCTATAACGTCAAACCAGCCAAATCTCATTTTTTTTTGGTTTTGAGATTTAACTTCCAGCCAATTAATTATTGCAGCTACACGACCTACAATTTTTTGATCTTTATACGCAAGAAAAAACCAAGCTTCTGCATCATTAAAAACAGGATTTATTTTTTTATTAAATGTTTTAAGTTCTTGGGTTATTATTGGTGGAACCCAATATTTAGAATCTTTATACAGCGAAAACGGGAACTTTACAAACGCTTTTAAATCTTTTTTAGAATGTACTTCTTTTACTATAATCATAAATCTACATTAAACCACTATCGTCATTAAAATCTTCTTGTTTCCTTTTTGATTTTTTCTTTTTTTTGCTGCCTCTGGATTTTCGTTTTGCTTCATCTTTTGCAGAGCTCTTGTTGTCTATCTCTTTATCTATATGAAAATCAAAGCGATACGATGCGCCAAAATTAACACTTAAAACTGAAGGTGTGTCTTTTGTGTTGAAGGTAACAGCAGTATCTAACTGAAAATCTTTACTTAATAGATATGCACCTCCAAATCTAATTAAATTATCGGCATAGAAATCACTACTTATACCATGAGCTTCGCCAAAAACAACCCATTTAGGATTAAACGAGTGTGTGAACGTAAGTATATATTGAAAATCGGATTGGTCTGTGCCAATCCTATCTTTAATTAGATTCATTACAAAAACCCATCCACCAGCAAAATTATTTTGAGTAGCAATCATAATTTTTGGGCTAATACCTTCAACTCCAGGAGCTACATAAGGATTATTTTTTGTATCAAAATTAACTCCTGCATAAACAGCAACAGCTGGAATTAATGATTTCCATTTAAAGCTATGGTTAGCTTTCCAGCTATATAAGTTTGGTTTATCTTCTTCTGCATTTTTATAAGGATCATACACCAAATATTTTGCTCCTATAGCAAATGACTTAAAATTACTTCGTTTATCTTCAACTGTAATTGTAGAACGATTATCAGTAAAAGTATCGTTTTGGTAAGTTCCTTCAATATTAATTTCTAATTCAGATAATAGTAAACCATAACGAGCAGTAAAATCGACACCAAATCCTGACACTTCATAATTAAGAGGTGTGTGTTCTTCTTTTACAGAAAAAGGACCAACTTCTAACTGGATAACATTTGTGCCTACAGAAAACGCACTGCGTGATACTCCTGGACGATTAGAATTAATAACTTCGGTATATTGGCTAAAAGCATTTGTTGAAAAAACAAGGCAAGCAAATAGAAGTAGATAGGTTTTGATAGAGTTCATAGTTGGTTTGTTATTTTTCAAATATAGATATTTTAATAATTTTTTATGACCTTTAAACGTTTTTTAAGTGGCAAGAATTGTATTTTTGAAAAAATATTTTTTCATGCTTCAAGAAGCCTCTTTTGTTGGTTTTGTTAGAACTATTTTAATTATTATGCTAATTTGGTATGGCATAAAAATCTTATCAAGATTATTTGCACCATATCTTATGCGTTTTGTTGCGAAAAAAGCTGAACAACGTTTTGGTCAGCAATTTAATCAGCAACAAAGCAAACAACAACCAAAGCAAAAAGAAGGAGAAACAACTATAGATAAAAGCCCTAAACAAACAAAAACTTCAAATAAAAATGTTGGTGAATATGTAGATTACGAAGAAATTGATTAAATTTCACATTCATAGTTTTAACATATTTGCATGCAGTTTTCAGTTAAAAAAATCCTTCCACACTTATTAGTTTTAGTTGGTTTTGTAATATTTTCTTTAGCTTATTTTAATCCAGTTTTAAAAGGGAAACAAATATTCCAGAGTGATATTATGCAATACACCGGAATGGCTAAACAACAAAACGATTTCAGAACTCAAACAGGAGAAGAAACGTATTGGACAAATAGTGCGTTTGGAGGTATGCCAACTTATCAATTAGGAGCTCATTATCCTCATAATTATATTAAAAAATTAGACCTAACATTACGATTTTTACCTCGTCCAGCCGATTATTTATTCCTGTATTTTATTGGCTTTTATGTATTGCTTTTAGTATTAAAAGTAGATTATAAATTAGCTGCTCTTGGTGCATTGGCATTTGGGTTTTCTACATATCTTATTATTATTCTTGGTGTTGGTCATAATAGTAAGGCACATGCTATTGCTTATATGCCTTTGGTTTTAAGCGGAATATTACTCACATTTCAACGAAAATATATTGCTGGGTTTTTATTGACAACAGTTGCCATGGCTTTAGAAATTGTTTCTAACCATTTTCAAATGACTTATTATTTAATGCTATTGGTTATTGTGCTTGGTATTGCATATTTAGTTGACGCTTTTAGAAAAGAGGAATTGCCACATTTTTTTAAATCGGTTAGTATATTAGTTGTTGCTGTAATTTTATCAGTTGGATTAAATGCAACCAATGTTATGGCTACGCAAGAAATTGTAAAGGAAAGCACCCGTGGCAAAAGTGATTTAACAATTAATCCAGATGGTTCGCCTAAAGAAGTTACAAGTGGTTTAGATAGAGATTATATTACTAAATATAGCTATGGAATTTTAGAAAGTTTTGACCTCTTTATTCCAAGGTTTATGGGTGGAGGCAATGGTGAAAATTTAGGAAAAGATTCAAATATCTATGACGCATTTATAAAGTTAGGTGCAAATCCAATAATAGCTTTAGAAGAAGCAAAACACGCTCCAACTTATTGGGGGAAACAACCAATTGTAGAAGCTCCTGCGTATGTAGGCGCAGTTATTTTATTCTTGTTTGTATTTGCCTTGTTTTTGGTAAAAGGACGTTTAAAATGGTGGTTGGTAGGTGGTATATTAATGTCATTGATTTTATCTTGGGGAAAAAACTGGTTTTTTGTATTTGATGCTAATCCTGATAGTAACCCAATAACTAATCTTATGATAGATTACTTTCCACTCTATAATAAGTTTAGGGCAGTAAGTTCTATTCAAGTAATATTAGAACTATGTATTCCAGTACTTGGTATTTTTGGTTTAGTAAAATTGTTTAATACTGTTGTAAATAATGATGAAAAGTTAAAAGCATTAAAATATGCTACTGCCATAACAGCTGGGCTTTGTATTATCTTTTTACTGTTTAAAAATTCACTGTTTAATTTTGTGGGTAATAATGATGGTTTGTACATTCAAAATTATGGACAAGATTTTATTGATGCTGTAAAAGAAGATAGAAAGGCTATTTTCACAAGTGATACCTTAAGAACGCTTATTCTGGTATTGCTTTCTGCTGGATCAATTTGGATGTATTTAAAAAAGAAATTATCAGAAAATCGAGTAATAATAATTTTTGCTCTATTGATTGTATTTGATTTGGTAATTGTAGATAGACGTTATGTTAATCCTAATGATCCAGAACAATTTAAATCTACTATACAAGTAAAAAAACCATATCAAGCTAATGACGCAGATTTAGAAATTTTAAAAGACACTACACATTTTCGTGTATTTGATTTAACTTCCAGTAGTACAAAAGCTTCGTATTTTCATAATTCGTTAAGTGGTTATCACGCAGCAGGACTAAAGCGTTACGACGAGTTGTTTGATTTTTATTTAGTAAACAGACATCTTGGAATGTTAAATATGCTTAACACCAAATATATAATTGGTCAAGGTGAAGATGGTAAACCAATTGCTTATAATAATCCAGATGCTAATGGGAACGCTTGGTTTGTTGAAGAATTAAAACAAATTAATTCAGCAAATGAAGAAATTATTGCTTTAGATAGTTTAGACACAAGAAATAAGGCTATACTTAATCGATATGACAACGAGTTTTATGAAAGTTTTACTCAAACTATGCCAAATAGATTAATTTCTCAATTTGACTATAAAGTAGATTCTCTAGTTTCAATTAATTTAGTTGAATACAAACCAAACTATTTAAAGTACCAATCAAATAATAATAATAATAATGGCTTTGCTGTATTTTCTGAAATTTATTATAAAGATGGTTGGCAAGCATATATTGATGGAGACGAAAAAGAGCATATAAGAGTTAATTATGTATTGAGAGGTTTAGAAATTCCAAAAGGGAATCATACCATAGAATTTAAATTTGAACCTCAAGTTATAAAAACAGGAGGCTCAATAGCTTTGGGAAGTTCTCTATTACTAGGACTTTTATTATTAGGAGGTTTATTTTACGAATTTAAAAACAAACAAAGGCAAAGTGCATAAAAAAGCACTCATAATAACCTATTATTGGCCACCAGCTGGAGGTCCAGGAGTACAGCGTTGGCTGAAATTTGTAAAATATTTAAAAGAGTTTGATGTTGAACCAATTGTTTATATTCCTGAAAACCCAAATTACCCAATTATTGACCAAAGTTTAGTAAACGAAGTTCCTGAAGATATAACAATAATAAAACAACCTATTAAAGAACCTTATGGGATTGCAAATATTTTTGCCAAGAAAAACTCACAAACCATAAGTAAAGGCATTATTCCAGAACAGAAAAAGCAGAGCTTTGAGGAAAAAATACTACTCTATATTCGAGGAAATTTCTTTATTCCAGATGCGCGTAAAAACTGGGTAAAGCCTTCAGTTGTCTATCTTTCTAAATATATTTCTGATAATAACATAGATACGATTATAACAACTGGTCCGCCACATAGTCTGCATTTAATAGGGTTAGAGTTAAAACAAAAGTTAGAAGTAAAGTGGCTTTCCGATTTTCGTGATCCTTGGACAACTATTGGCTATCATAAACAACTAAAGTTAACAAAGTCATCTCTTAAAAAGCACAAACTACTTGAAGCTCAAGTATTGCAGAATGCAGATGAGGTTATTGTGACCAGTTTCAGAACTCAAAAAGAGTTTCAGGAGATTACAGATAAACCAATTACTGTGATAACAAATGGCTATGATAGAGAGAGTAATATAATTGTAGCATTAGATACAAAGTTTTCTTTATCACATATTGGGTCTTTGCTCTCTGAACGTAATCCAGAACTATTGTGGCAAATATTGAGGGAAATTATTATTGAGGACAAAGAATTCGAGGCTCGTTTTCAGCTTAATTTGGTTGGTACTGTAAGCCAGAGCATACTTAAAAATTTAGAAAAATATAGTTTAACTCATTATGTAAATATAGTAGACTATGTGTCACATAAAGAAGCTATTACATTTCAAAAAAAGTCTCAAATATTGTTGTTGATTGAAATCGATTCTGAAGAAACAAAATGCATTATTCCTGGTAAATTATTTGAATATATGGTTTCTAACAGACCAATAATTGCAATAGGTCCAGGAGATTCAGATGTAGAGCAGATTATAAGGGAAACCAACACAGGAAGCTATTTTAATTATTCAGAACATAAGAGATTAAAAAATATAATTTTAGAACACTTTGTTGCGTTTCAGAATGCTAATTTGCAAAGCCATCCTATTGGTTTGGAACAATACAGCAGAAAGTCATTAACAAAACAATTAGCGATGCTAATTTTAAAAATAAATGACCAAGCACCAAAATTCAAAATTCAAAATTAAAGTTTGGAATTTTGTTTTTTTTGTAATTTGTAATTTAATTAAAACTTATGGGAATAGTACAAAATCAGACATTTAAAAATACCATAATAACTTATTTTGGCTTTGGTATTGGTGCGATAAATGTATTGTTTTTATTCACCCATTTTTTAGAAGATGATTATCATGGTTTGGTCGCTTTTGTGCTTTCCACTTCTATTATCATGATGCCTTTGTTCGCGTTAGGCGTACATAACTCCATAATTAAATTTTATTCCTCTTTTAAAACGCCTAATACTGTTAATAGTTTTTTAACACTAATGCTGTTTTTACCTTTATTAGCGATAGTTCCTGTTGGACTAATAGGTTATTTTTCTTTCGATTTTATTTCGGGTTTGCTTTCAGAAAAAAATGAAATTATAAAAGATTATGTCTGGCTCATCTTTATTGCAGCTATTTGTTTTTCGTATTTCGAAATATTTTACGCTTGGGCAAAAGTGCAAATGCAAAGTGTGTTTGGTAATTTTATGAAAGAAGTATTTCATAGAATAGGAGTGATGCTACTGTTTTTGGGTATTTATTTGGATTGGCTTAATGTTGAACAATTTATTTATAACGTCATTATTATTTACATTATCAGAACTGTAATTATGATGCTTTATGCGTTTAGTGTGAAGCGACCAGTATTTAAGTTATATAAAATTCCGAATCTATCTTCGATAATAAAATACACGCTACTCATTATTATTGCAGGTTCTGTAGCCAATATTATCTTGGAAATTGATAAGTTTATGATTGGGCAGTATATAGAAATTGAACAGGTTGCCTATTATGGTGTTGCCATTTATATAGCGACAGTTATTGGAGTTCCTGCACGATCGATGCACCAAATTACGAATCCTATTACAGCAGTTTTTTTAAACAACAACGATATGCCTGCGTTGCGCAGTTTATACAAGAAAAGCTCTATCAATTTATTTGTAATTAGCGGACTGATTTTCTTGTGCATTGTTCTTAATATTAATGAATTGTATAAGATTATTCCAGACGAGTTTAGTGTTGCTTTGCTGGTCGTTTTTTTAGTGAGTCTTGCAAAATTGTTCGATAACCTTTTGGGAAATAATAATGCCATTTTATTTAATAGCGATTATTACAGAGTTGTTCTCGTTTTAGGTGTTGTTTTGGCTATTCTTACAGTAGTTTTGAATATATTACTTATTCCAGACTATGGCATTAATGGCGCTGCATTGGCAACATTTATTTCAATCTTTATTTACAATTCTGCCAAGCTTATTTTCGTGTATTATAAATTTAAAATG
>Ga0066376_10000698_pt1 | contig 31589 bp, 34 predicted proteins | sample Knorr_S15_td_Bot_FD_77009 | JGI IMG/M metagenome (GOLD analysis project Ga0066376, IMG submission 77009) | Marine microbial communities from Southern Atlantic Ocean transect - Knorr_S15_td_Bottom_ad_5009_LV_A | ecosystem: Environmental > Aquatic > Marine > Oceanic | place: Southern Atlantic... | reverse complement strand
GCTTCCTCGGGATGGCCGCTGATCGGGAAGTCAACAATTTACGCGATTCAGTATTATCATTCGCACCTCAAATAACCCGATGCCCAATTCGGAGAAAACATGCGTGTAGCAACCTGGCGTGGCGGAAGTGAATTCACGGTGGATACGGTTGACGATCCATCGCCGGGGACCGGTCAGGTGGTTATCAAGGTCCACTCATCCGGCATCTGCGGTACCGACATCCACAAAACCCAGGGCCTGTTTCCGGGCGTTCCGCCGGAAGTACTCGGTCACGAATTTGTCGGGCCGATCGTCGAACTTGGTGATGGCGTCGACTCGTCAATGCTGGGCAAGATGGTTGGCTGCACGCTCGTGGCTGCATGCGGTGAGTGCGTGAGTTGCAAGACGTGGTCGGGCATGCATTGCGAGCGCGAGCCACGGCTCGCAGGTGGCTTCGCCGAATACGTGCTGATCGACCAGCGACAGGCCCACATCGTCCCTGACGGACTCGACCCCGAAACCGCCTCAATGACCGAGCCAGCCGCATGCGTGATTTCCTGCCTGAACATGCTCGGTGACATTGAGGAAGGCTGCGATGCGCTGGTCGTCGGCGGAGGCCTGCTCGGACTTTTCACGGTCGGCATGCTCAGGTTGCGCGGGGCAGGGCGGATCATCCTGTCGGAACCCAACCCGAAACGACTTGCCATGGGCAGGCAGTTTGGTGCCGACGTGCTTAACGACCCAACAAAGGATGACCTGGGCGAGCTGGTGAACGACCTGACTGGCGGTTGGGGGGTAAAGATCGGTGCCGAAGCCGTCGGCGTTCCCCAACTAGTGGCCAATGTCTCCAAGATGGTCCGCCCCCGCGGAAACCTTGTACTTGTCGGCGTGTCCCCAGTAGGCTCACCGCTTCCGATCGACCTGTATGACATCCACTACAAAGAGATCACAATCAGCGGCGCGTATGGCGCTGGTGACGCCTTCGCTGAGGCACTCGAAGCCCTGCTACGACTCAAGCTTGAAGGCGTAGTCAGCGGCAGGTTCCCGCTTGAAGCGATCCAAGAAGCGTTCGCCGCGTCAGCCGGAGGAGAGGGCGTCAAATACATGATCGCGCCCAACGATTAGGTCGCGAGGCGACGGTTCCTCCGACAAGGGGTTGAGTTGGCTGAATCGAATGGGTTGAGCCGGTGGATGCGGGTAGCGAACCGGTCGTAACACCCGTAACCTGCGTGCGCCATCGCCGACCCGCTGCCATTCCCACTCGCCTGAATCCTCCTCCCGGTGATGAGGGCTTCCTGGAATGTGGAAATCACGACTTCGGCAACTTATCGAGGATCGCCTGACAGAGCTCCCGCGCTCCCTCAGCGGTGGCAGCCTGACAAAACATGATGACGTTGCCGTAAACGACAAAATCGCCGTACTTGGGAGAGCGTGTGCAGTCGCGTCCACCCCCGGGAACCCGAGCGGCGCACGCCTTTTGATCGGCGGTCGCCCACGTCCAGGTCACGTTCTCCCTCTTGATAAAGACGTCCGGGCCGACAATCTCATGTGCCACCGGAATCCCTTCACGAATGGCAATTTCATGAGCTGGGAAGAACCGAAATTCGATATCTCGGGTGTTATAAAACCCGAGCGAAGCGCCGATCGCACCCGGCAAACCTTCGGTGTTGTAATCCTTACTGTGCTTGACCCCGGCCGCCTCGAAATCGGCAAATGTGAGCACGCGACTCGTTTCGACGACCGTCGATCCGTAGGAGACAGCACCATCGCTGCCACCGTCGTTCACTGCCCCGATCTCCGATTCACCACCACAAGAAACGAGGCTCAACGTTGCTATGCCGAGCGCCAGGATCAGGAAATATCTGCGCATTTGCCGATGTTACAAACGCCCGCCCACGTGTTCAACTCAGATCACGGTTGTACAGGTGGCGAACAACCCGGTTCACCGGTACTCTGCGTGCGCCTGACACGACTGCCGCAATCCTGATCGACAGCACCAACCGGTGCAGAGGTATCGCATGACCAAACTCTCGGGTGGAGAAGCCCTCGTAAAGTCTCTTGTCCGTGAGGGCGTCGAAGTGGTATTCGGCCTGCCCGGAGTGCAGATGTACGGGATCATCGCAGCCCTGCGCGACGAGCCGAGTATCAGGTTCATAGTCACCCGGCACGAGCAGGCCACAACGTACATGGCCGACGGCTACGCCCGCACTACAGGCAAACCCGGCGTGGCGCTGGTAGTTCCCGGACCCGGGATTTACAACGCTGGTGGAGGACTTTCGACTGCCTTTTCACGGTCGTCCCCGGTCGTGCTGATCGCGGGCCAGATACCTCGCGCAACGATCGGCCAGAACCTGGGAGGTCTCCACGAGGTCAACGACCAGAAAGAAATCACAAATCCGATCACAAAGTGGCAGAAACAGGTACTGCGGCCCCACGAGGTACCCGAAGGCATCCACGAGGCGTTCCGGCAGGCACAGTCAGACCGGCCATCGCCAGTTCACTTCGAACTCCCACCGGAAACGATGGTCGAACGGGAAGACGTGACCCTCCTTGAGCCGGCCCAGATAACCAGGCGAGTTCCGGAGCGTTCAGTCATTGAGCGGGCAGCGAAGGAAATCGCCGCCGCCCGAAAACCCGTCATTTACGCCGGTGGTGGTATCGCGCGCTCCAATGCTGAAGAGGAACTCGTCGCGTTTGCCGAAGCGGCCGGGATCGCGGTAATGACGTCGGCAGGCGGCAAGGGAACGATGTCCGAAAAACACCCCCTGGCGCTTGGCGGTTCGCTCGGGCCCGGCGGACAGTTGAAGGAATATATCGAAGACGCCGATGTGATTATCGGCATCGGCACCCGGTTCTCGATGCGTAACCCGGCCGGAAACGACGCCCGGCTGATTCACATAGACGCTGATCCGGCAATGATCGGCCATGTTCACCAGAACACCCTCGGGCTGATAGGCGACGTAAAAGCAACGCTGCCCGTGCTGGGCCGGGCGCTGGAAGCAGCGGGTGGTGGCACCTGGAGTTCGCCGACCAAACAAGTGGCCGAGATTCAACGAAGACTTGCAGAAAGCGAAGACGAGATAAACCGACCGCAGGAAGACTACCTCCAGGCCCTGCAGGCGGGGGTTCCGAGTGACGCCGTGATGATTTTCGGCATGACCCAGCTAGGCTACTACTCGAGGCCGCGCTGGCTCACGGAAAACCCGAAAAGTTACATCGATTCAGGCTACTCCGGAAACCTGGGTTTTTCGTTCCCAACAGCCCTTGGAGCGAAGGTCGGGAATCCCGGCAAGCCGGTTGTCTGCGTATCTGGTGATGGCGGGTTCATGTACAACTCTTCGGAAATTTCGACCGCTGTGAAGTACGGCATCAACCTCGTTACGGTGATCTACAACGACGGCCACTTCGGCAACGTAGCACGCGATCTCGACGATGATTTTGGTGGGGACTACGAAACTGAGTTCGCCAACCCGGATTTTGTAAAGCTCGCGGAAGCGTATGGCGCGGTGGGCCTACGAGCAAGAGACCCGTTCAATGTAACCAACGTGATACCGAAAGCACTCGAAATGAAAAGGCCGGTGTTCATCGATGTGCCGGTCTCACGCGTCCCACGACCCAAACAGTGGTCGGCCCGTGCACCCTGGACGAAGCCGCAGGAAGGCCTGATCGACTAGGTACTTAACCGCGCGCTATCAACCATCCAGGCGCATCCGCCGAACTTTTTGGTCAACTCGGTTCGACCCGCCAGAAAACGTAGCTGGCTACCCGAAGCCGAGGTTGCGGGAAACTTCGCCTTCGGTGAGCCAGTAGAAAATCAGGTAACCACCAACCAGTATCAGTACACCGGCTGAGATTGGCTGAACGTACGGCATGACCCTGCGTATCTGGTTCACCATCGCACCTTTGAAAACCGCGATGCCAATCGTGAGAACGGTGATTACAAAGGTCATTCCGAGTGCGTAGGCAAGAAACTGGCCCGTGGCCTGTACAACTCCACCTGTGGCGAGCGAGCTGCTGATGAGCCCTAGGAAAATCGGTAGCGTGCAGCTGAGCGAGGCGACTGCGTACGAGATGCCGAAAAGGAAATAGCCCTTGACACTGGTGTCGGACGCCGTTCCAATCCTCGAAGCCGCCGATTGAGCCCGGTTGGTGTAAAGCTTGCCGCCAGCGAAAAGGTAAGCGCCAAGCGCAGCCATGATGAATCCCAGGAAGAAACTCACCCATGGAAAAATCACGATAAAAGATCGGGCCCCTGATGAAATTGCGATTCCGACGGTACCGAAAAGTAGTACAAAGCCTGCACCGAGAGCAGCGCTGACATAAAGCGCTTTTACAAGTGATCGAGAGATGCCGACTGCACTTCGCCCGCCCCCGGCAGGCGAATCACCCTGCTGGTCAGTCAGGTACATCGTAAGAAACGCGGGGAGCATTACGAACCCGCACGGATTTACCGTCGCGACCATGCCGGCGGCAAAAGCGAATCCAAGTGGTAGGAACGAGCCCAGGTTGCCTACGAAACCCGCGCTGTCGGACGAGTAACTCAGCGCACCGCCGATGAAACTGTTTCCACCCGGTCCGACCATCAGCCCGGCCACGAGTGCGAATCCCGCGACGAGCGCTGCAACTGCGGCCGGAACAGGCAGGTTTTTCAGGTTGAAACCAACTTCATCCTGCGCGAATTGAGTGTTTGCAATAGTCATCTTTAGCTGGGTTCACCTTCAGATATGTATAAGACCATACGATCCCGGCCAGTGATCTAACAGTTGATAAGTTTCCCAGAGTGCCGGGGAAACATGTGGACATATTTTATCTACTCAGCTGCGGGATCACTTAATCCGATGCCAGTCTGTTCAGTTCGATCCAAGATAGATCATTGGCACGGAATGGCGAGTGTGGATTTCATGCCGACTGGTTGGTGATAAATACGGCAACTATGATGTTCTGGATTGCGCTGGTGGGTCATCTCGGCCGGCGCCCTGAGTAACACTTGGCAGTCTATTTAACACACTTTCGCTCGAATGCCTGTCGTCGGCAAGTTGCTATCGAATAAAACTGTTTTGGCACTAAAACACCGCAACACACAACCTCTGTTGATACCGCTCAGCCAGGACTCCAGTCTGGAAGATGCGCGGCGCGTTACCGTTCACCTCGCGATATCGAATCCAGAAACCGAAAGTAATGCGCTCAGCCTGCTCGGGCGAAACGCCAGATTCTCCGTCGTAAAAGGCAGCATCGGGTACGCGGCTGAAGCAGACGTGCGGATTATCGATCGACGTCCCGATCCCGACCAGGTACGTGCCCTGGACGAGCTAAAACCTCCCCGCCTGTTGTTCCTGGGGGAGACTAGCGCGGACGAAGAACTGATTGAAGCCGCAAGGGCCGGCGCATGGGCATTCGTCGCCCTAACGGACGATATCGAAACGCTTGAAGCGGCGATATTGACACTTGCTGAATCGGCCGGGAGTCCGCTGCTGAAGCAACTGGCCGCCGGCAACACTGGAGCCGAAGCCGTTTTAAATCAGCTGTCGGCGCCCGCAATCGATCACCCCGAGAATATCTTCGAATCGGGCCCCCTCACGACCAGGGAGATCGAAATCCTTGAGTTGATTGCACACGGCGAACCGAGCAAAAGCATTGGCAAAATAGTTGGCCTGGGTGAACAGACGATCAAAAATTACGTCCTGAAAATTCTGGACAAAACCCACACCCGCAACCGGGCTCACGCCGCCGCTGTCGCGGCCCAGCGTGGATGGTTTTCCACCATTGAAGAGGTGTGACCGTCATGGCTGAATACATGCGTGATTTTCACTCTGGAATCGTACCTGAGCTGTGTTAGAATAACCGCTGATTCGTTGCGCAAACTTCGGCGCGGGCAAGTCCCGCGCCTATCTGTGTGCGACGTAATTTCAAACATAAGGCCGGTCCTAAAGATGTTGGATCGGAAGTAGAGGCGAGTAATTGACGACATCAGAGACCATCCCGATTGCCCCTGAAATTTCCGGGCAGGAGGAGACTCTGGCGCCTCTCGACCTGCGTTCGCTTTTCGTCGCTGGGGTGCATTTCGGCCACCCTTCCAAGCGATGGAACCCCAAGATGGCGGAATACATCTTCGGAAAGCGTTCGCGCGCACACATCATCGACCTTTCGAAAACAGTCACCATGCTGAAGACCGCCAAGGACTTCGGCGAGGAGATTGTGAGTAAGGGCGGCGAGTGCTTGATGGTCGGGACCAAGGCCCAGGCTCAGGGAGCAATCAAGGAACAGGCCGACAAGGTCGGCGCCATGTACATCAACCAGCGCTGGCTTGGCGGAATGATGACCAACTTCCAGACGATTCAGGCCCGAATCGAACGTCTGGTCTATCTGGAAGATGCGTTTGCCAAGGACACCATCGTGGCACAGACCAAGCGGGAGTCATTGATGCTCGCCGCTGAGGTCGAACGACTTAACAAGTTCTTTGGTGGCATCAAGGAAATGGAAAAACTGCCGCAGGTACTGTTCATCGTCGATATCGAAAAAGAGAACATTGCCGTTGCCGAGGCACGACGCCTTGGGATTCCGATCGTGGCCATCGTGGATACGAATTGCGATCCCACGCAAGTTGACTTTGCGATTCCGGGTAACGACGATTCGGTGCGCTCAATCACGTTGATCGCACAGCACATCGGCGAAGCTATCTCAAATGGCAAGGTTGCCGCGCAGAAGGCACGCGAGGAACGGATGGCTGCCGAGGCCGAGCTCGAAGCCCAAGAAGCCGCAGCGCGTGCTGAAGCCCAGGCGAAGGCCGCCGAGCGGGCAGACGAGGCCGTCAAAGTCAAGGCTGAAGCAGACGCCAAGAAGGCAGCAGAAGCCAAAAAAGCTGAAGCTTCCGCCCCCAAAACGAAAGATGAGCCAAAGGCTGAAGTAACCAAAGACGAAGACAAAACCGCGTCAGCGAAGTCGTCAGCGGCAAAGAGTGACGAGGAACAACCGAAATCAGAGGCTAAGGCAGCGAAGGCCGAAACGCCCGAAACTCCCGATGCGAAAACTGAAACTGCGACGGAAGCTCCTGTAGTCGAAGACACTGCTAAAGAAAAAGCCGAGCCAGCGGAAAAGCCCGTTACGAAAACCAAAGCCGCGCCAAAAGCAAAGGCCAAAACTGCAGCGAATAAACCGGCAGCGGTACAGAAGGCGAAACCTACTCCAAAACCAAAGGCGAAGGCCCCGACGAAAGCGAAGCCGGCAGCCAGCGAAAAGGATGACGCCAAGAAAACAGCAGCTGCGGTGAAAGAAAAACCCGAAGCTACTGAAAAATCGAAATCTGGCGCGGACGACTCGAATTAGATTTTTGCCGTCAGATCAAGTACGGATTTAATTTCAGGCGAACACCGGCTTCGACCGTGAAGGTGGATCTCGGACCCTGCCCAACAAGGACAAAGAAGTGCCAGTTACAGCTGCGCAAGTAAGAGAACTTAGAGACAAGACCGGCGCCGGCATCATGGACTGCAAGCGGGCTCTCGAGGAGTCTGATGGGGATATTGCAAAGGCCGAAGCGATTCTGAATAAAAAGGGACTGGCTTCTGCAGCTAAAAAGGCCGGACGTTCGACCTCCGAGGGTCTTGTCGTTTCCTACATTCACACGGGTGGTAGAGTTGGTTCGATGATCGAACTCAACTGCGAGACCGATTTCGTCGCGCGGACCGATGAGTTTGAAGTGTTGGGTCGGAATCTTGCCATGCAGGTCGCAGCCATGAGCCCGCGGTTTGTAGATCGAGACTCCGTGCCCGAAGACGCCGAAGAAGTTAAAGACGAAGAGTTGCTTCTCGAACAGGAGTACATACGCGACTCCAGCATGAAGATCGCCGACCTGGTGACGGATTCAATTGGCAAATTCGGTGAAAACATTCACATACGAAGATTTTCACGATTCGAACTGGGTGGATAAAGCGACAATGAAAAGTCCGGCCGTTTGGCCGGAACTTTTTTCAGGGGAATCTGGCAAATGACGCAACCGGCATATTCGAGAGTGGTACTGAAGATGTCTGGCGACTCATTCAAAGGTGACCACGATTTCGGAATCGATGCCGATACGCTCCAGTACATCTCGTTCGAGATAAAAAGTATTGTCGATATGGGCGTTGAGGTGGGCGTTGTTGTCGGTGGTGGCAACATGTGGCGGGGTGCCGACCATGAGAAGCGGGGTATGGACCGTTCCACGGCGGATTTCGCCGGAATGCTCGCCACGATAATGAATGCTCTCGCGTTGCAGGATGCCCTCGAAAAAGTAGATATGATTGTGCGAACTCAATCCGCCATTTCGATGCCGTCGGTTGCCGAGCCCTACATCCGCCGCAGGGCGATACGCCACCTCGAAAAAGGGCGGGTAGTCATATTCGCGGGGGGAGCCGGTGTCCCCTATATGACCACCGATACACCGGCTGCGCTCCGGGCACTGGAAATCGGCGCTGACGCGCTCATCATGGCCAAAAACGGGATAGACGGCGTTTATGATTCCGACCCGCAGACAAACGCCACAGCGAAAAAATATGAACGCCTGACTCACCACGAGGCCCTTTCACAACGGCTGCAAGCGCTCGATAGCACGGCCTTGTCTCTTTGCATGGACAATTCGCTGCCGATAGTTGTCTTCGACATCTTCAAACCCGGGAATCTCCGTTCAATCCTCTCCGGCGATCACGTCGGCACGTTGATAATCGACGGCGAGTCCGGCCAGTAAGCCAATTATTGTGGGCATAGAAGCATCCTGTGGGTTGCGCATACTTTCTTCCGGCTGTATTTTTTCTTGTGAAATGGGTAATTTCAACGAAGCACCCAGTCAGATAGGTTCGGGGGAATCAAGATGCTGCAAGAAACTCTCGACGAAACAAAACAGCGAATGTCGGGCTCGGTCGAAGCTCTAAAACGTGACATGATTGGTGTCAGAACGGGAAGGGCGTCGACCGGCCTGGTAGACAATCTCAAGGTCGATTACTTTGGTAGCGAGATGCCGCTCAACCAGCTCGCACAGATAAACGTTGGTGATGCCCGGCTGCTGGTAATCCAACCCTGGGACAAGAACGCAGTTGAGCCAATCGCAAAGGCCATTCAAAACTCGGATTTGAGCATTTCGCCAAGTATCGATGGTGCCATCATTCGGCTGAATCTGCCGCCGCTCACGGAAGAGCGTCGGCGGGATCTGGTGAAAATGGTCAAGTCGCGCGGCGAAGAGGCCAAGGTTTCGGTTCGCAGCGCCAGGCGCGACGCTCAGGACACTATCCGAATGATCGAAAAAGAAGGCGAAGCACCGCAGGACGATTGCCAGCGTGCCCAGAAGGACTTACAGAAACTGACCGACGACGCCTCTGGCTTGATCGATTCCGAGACCAGCTCAAAAGAGGAAGAAGTGATGCAGATATAGCTCTGCTCAAATCTACATGGTTCACCCAGAAAAATGACCTCTAATACAAAAGCTAGCCCGCGCACCAAGAACCTCGATAAGAACGTTCCTCGCCACGTCGCGATCATCATGGACGGTAACGGTCGTTGGGCCGTCGCGCGTGGTCTTGACGTATCGGAAGGCCATCATGCCGGCTACGAAAACATCCGGCGCGTCGTCAACGATTTTGCGAACCGCGGTGTTGAATACCTGACGTTGTATGCATTTTCAACCGAAAACTGGGACAGACCCGAAACCGAGGTCAATGGCATCTTGAACCTCGCAATTGCGGTGATCGCACATGAAGCGCAGGAACTTCACGAAAACGGTGTCCGAATAAAGCACCTCGGCCGAGTCGACCGACTTTCTCCAGAGCTGCGCGTCGAACTGGAACAGGCCGTCGAGATGACTGCTGGTAACACGGGCCTGACCCTCGGAATTGCATTCGATTATGGCGGCCGGGCGGAAATCGTTCAGGCAGCGAAGAGAATGGTCGAAGAAACGGTTTCACCCGACGAGGTCAACGAGCAGAAGTTTTCGGAATTTCTGTACACATCCGACATGCCCGACGTCGACCTCCTGATTCGGACCGGCGGTGATTTTAGGATCAGCAATTTCCTCCTGTGGCAGACTGCCTACTCCGAGTTCTATTCATCCGAAACATGGTGGCCGGATTTCTTTGGTGAACGCATCGATGAAGCATTTGATGCATTCAATGAACGCGAGCGCCGGTTCGGCAAGCGAGTCTGATAAAAAGTTCCGGCACCGGCCCTTTTCGGTTGTTGGCATCGCGGAAAATCAGTTGCGTACTCGAATAATCACCGCAATGATCGGCATTCCAGTTGTGCTTCTGGCCATATTGCTGGGGCTCTCCGGGATTGCCGTTTTGTCCATTTCAGCAGGCATCATTGGGGGGCTCGAACTCGACCGTATGATGCGGCCTACCATCGACCGCCCCAATCGCTGGGCCGGGACCCGGATTATTTCACTGGCGTTTGGACCGATCGCAATTGCGGTATTTGGCGCCTGGATGCTGTCGGAAGGGCGAATCACAGGCGAGCACCTGCCGATATTACTGGCAGTTGTCCTAACTCTCGCGCTGCTTGTGCGCGGGACTGCGATGCTGGGGCGATCCGGAGGCAGTTCGATCCCCGGCCGCAGGGCAGGCGACTGGGTGTACTGGGTTTTCGCGGCGTACGTCGGTCTGAGCCTCGCACATGCACCTGTGACGGTCGGGCTATCCAACGGCCGAGAGCTGCTGCTGCTTGCCATAGTCACCACGTTCGCAATCGATTCGTCCGCCCTTTTGGTTGGCCTTTCCATGGGTCGAACACAACTGGCACCGAAAATCAGCCCGAATAAGTCGTGGGAAGGCGCGGTCGGGGGTCTGATTGGCGGAGCGACTGTGGCAATCGGCATCGACGCGGCGTTCGATTTACAGTTTTCAACGGTGGCCGCAGGCGTCCTCGGAGCCGTTCTTGGCGTCGCCGCGATTCTCGGCGATCTTTATGAGTCCTGGATAAAACGACGTTCCAGCGTGAAGGACAGTGGCTCGATAATCCCCGGACACGGCGGCATTCTCGACCGTTTGGACAGCGTGATGCCGAACCTCGTGGTCGTATACTGGGCGGCAGTATGGAACGCACTGTAAATAAACTCGTAATTCTGGGGTCAACCGGGTCGGTCGGACGACAAACTCTCGATATCGTGCGCGCATTCCCCGGTCGCTTCGAGATCGTCGGCCTCTGCAATGGATTTAATACCGAGTTGCTCAAGACCCAGATCGACGAGTTTAGCCCGCGTTATGTCGGCACTCTTGGGGATATCGAACCGGGGTATGGTGGTGCCGTATTTGCACCGGCTGCTGAAATCTCGGCACTACCGGAGGTCGATTTCGTGATGGCCAGCACCGTCGGTTGCGCCGGTATGTCTTCCACGCTAGCCGCGCTTTCGGCTGGCAAGACCGTCGGCCTCGCAAACAAGGAAGTCGTAATCATGGCAGGGCAACTGCTTATGGACGTTGCGACAGCCAACGGGGCGACGATTCTTCCTGTAGACAGCGAACCCTCGGCCATATGGCAATGCCTGGAGGGCGAGGTAAGCGAGCCTTCGCGGCTGATTATCACGGCGTCGGGAGGCGCGTTCCGCGATCGGACCTGGGATTCCCTCGACGATGTAACCCCACAGGAAGCCTTGCGACACCCGACCTGGTCGATGGGCAATAAAATAACTATCGACTCGGCCACACTGATGAACAAGGCGTTCGAGGTAATCGAATCGAAGTGGATGTTCGACATTCCGTTCGATCGAATCGACGTCACAATTCACCGCCAGAGCATCGTTCACTCGATGGTTGAATTCACCGATGGTACGCTGAAGGCGCAGCTCGGTCCCACCGACATGCGGCAGGTCATCCAGTACGCCATGTTCTACCCCGAGCGGCAATCTAACAGCAATCTGCCGATACTCGACGCGGTATCCATGGGGGCGCTTACGTTCGAGCCGATGGACCGGTCGCTCTACCCGTGCTTCGAATTGGCACTGGAGTACGGTCAGAAGCGTGGAACTTACCCCGCGGTACTTGCAGGCGCCGATGAGGCCGCAGTGATGTTGTTCCTAAACGGCGATATCAAGTTCACGCAGATACCCGACATCGTCTTGAACACCCTGTCAGCCCATAGTGTGATTATCACCCCGACTATCGGCGACACCGTCGATGCCGCCAATTGGGCTGCCGAAACCACACTGGCACGCTACAACTCCTCAACAATTCTGAGCTAGCATTTAACATATATGCCTGCAACAGCTTTTTTTGGCGTCGTCACGTTCCTGATCGTGCTCGGACCGCTCGTTATTCTCCACGAACTCGGTCACCTGTGGACAGCCCGGCGATTTGGCGTAAAAACACTCGAGTTCGCCTTCGGTTTTCCGCCCCGCGCAGGTGGTATCTGGAGCGGCAAGACTCCGATACGCGTCGACGGCCAAACGGTATATGAGATCGACCGCAGTTCGCTCGTAGGACATGTCGTTTCCATACGGTCCATGCTCGATAGCGACGGTAACCAGGTCGCGGTGAGCGTGCGGGGACGAGCAAAAGGGGACGACGCCGAAGCGGCTAGCGGCGGCCTGGTCTCGATCGGCAAAATCAAGGCCGACGAGGGCGATCAACTCATCGTTGCCGACATGCTCTGGTCGTTCAACTGGTTACCACTCGGTGGCTTCGTCCGCATGGTCGGTGAAGAGAGCAGCACGACCGAAGGCGCGCTTGGCAGCAAGCCGCGATGGCAGCGAATTGTTGTGATGGGCGCCGGGGCAGCTGTGAATCTCGTTATTCCTTTCATCCTGCTCCCGCTGGTGTTGATGTGGCCGGCCGAACAGATTTCAGGCGACGTAACAATTGGAACCGTCTTTCCTGGATCCCCCGCTGAAGAGGCCGGAATACGACCCGGTGATCGGATCGTGAAAGTCGATGGCAGAGATATTCAAAGGATCGCCGACCTGCAGAGAGCAGTGACTGTAAAACTGGGAGCCGAGAGCACCTGGGAGGTCGAGTCAGGCGTTCCGAACATATTCGCACGACCGACAGAGCCGCAATACCAGTACAACGGCGATGTCAGAAAGCTGACCCTTGTCCCCCGATGGAAACCACCGCGGCGGCTTGTGGTCGATGAAGTCTCGGACCCGGAAGAAGAAATGTCACTGGGTCGCGCCCGGGTCTTCGACACGCGAGTCGGTCTCAGCACCGTGCTTAAAGTCGTCGAGCGTCCGGCCAACACCCTGTTCGAGATATCCAGTGCCGACGCGGCGAAACTCGACCCTCCTGCCGTAACTGGGGATCTCCTGCGAGTCGTCGCTGTTGCTGAGGCGGGTAAAGAGATATCACTGGCCGACGCACGAGCACACGATAACGGGCTCGGCATTACCAGGTACATCCAGGAAGGCGCGACCGGTGTACAGATCTCGACCGAAAACGTGCAGACCGTGCGCAAGGGTATGAACCCCCTCAAGGCATTCCCGAACGGTTGGCAACAGGCGCTCGACACCGTCGTGCTCACGCGTAACGCACTCGCGACGATCCTCATTGGTAGCTCGAACCCGCAGTTTGAAGGGCCCTCTACCGTCGGTCCGGTGGGTATCGGCCAGCTGACTGGAGAAATCGCGGTTGCAGACGCCAGCCTGGACGCCAAGATCATCACCTTCGCGACTCTGGCTGCGACCCTGAGCCTTTCGCTCGCGATCTTGAACATCCTTCCGATCCCCGCCCTCGACGGCGGCCGCATATTCTTCGTTCTTGTCGAGATTGCACGACGAGGTAAACGTATTTCTCCCGAACGGGAGGGATTGGTCCACCTCGTAGGATTTGCGATATTGATCGGGCTGATAGCTGTGATATCGGTGCAGGATATCGCCCGTATCATTCGCGGCGAGTCGTTTTTCTAGAACCCGTCGCAAAATTATCAGGTATGACCTTCTATCAGGCACGCCGGAACCAGCTGATCATTGCCGCACTTTCTACCGTGCTGCTGGCAGGGTTGTGGGCGGTCGGCGATCTCCCACTGGCGATGTACTACGCGTTGCCGTTCGTTATCGTGGGCCTGTGGGTTCCAGCACTGCTGATTCGCAAGCAACTCCAGGGCTCCCTCGTGTGGAACTTGTTTTTCGGTTTGCTGGGAATTGCCGAGATTTCGATAGTGGTAAGAGCCGTCTGGCTGATCGGCAGGGGATGAGGCGACCAGTCATGTTCAGTCCGGGCGTTACGCCGTTTTCGCGAATGATCGGTAAAATTGTTGCTGTACTAATTCGTTAGTCGTAATCAATTGGAGTAAGCGAACTGGCAGCGAGAGACAATACCCACGCTGTGAACGTGGGCGGCGCGTTGATCGGAGGCGGCAACCCTGTCGTTGTCCAATCGATGACCGACACAGATACGGCAGATATCGGAAAAACAGTCGCCCAGGTGGCTCTGCTCGCCGAAGCTGGCAGCGAGATTGTGCGTATCACCGTGAACAACTCTGCGGCGGCCAAAGCGGTTCCGGAGGTGAGGAAACGACTTGTCGACTCCGGCTGCAACGTTCCGCTGGTCGGTGACTTTCACTTTATCGGCCACCGGCTCCTGCGCGACCACCCGGAACTCGCACAAACTCTCGACAAATTCAGGATTAATCCGGGAAACGTTGGCCGGGGTGCTCGCCACGATGAGAATTTTTCCACATTCATCGATATCGCAAAGGGCCTCGGTAAACCGGTCCGCATCGGCGTGAACGCGGGAAGTCTCGACCCCGATGTGATGGCGACCAAAATGGATGAAAACTCTCGATTGGCGATGCCACTGAGTTCTGAATTAATCGAAAATCGCGCCATGGTCGAAAGTGCCCTCTCAAGTGCCGAGGCTGCATTGGACCTCGGGCTCACGCCAAATCAGATCATCATCTCCTGCAAGTTGTCGCGGTTTCCGCAAATGGTCGCCGTATACCGGGAGTTGTCCGAGAAATCAGACTTCGCACTCCACCTTGGTCTGACTGAAGCCGGAATGGGCCAAAAAGGCGTGGTGGCCACCACCTCGGCGCTCAGCGTGCTGCTCGAGCAGGGTATCGGCGACACGATACGCGCTTCGCTGACACCCGAAGTCGGGGGTGACAGGTCGAAGGAAGTTCGGCTATGCCAGGACATCCTCCAGTCTGTGGGATTGAGAAGGTTCCGCCCGGCGGTAACGGCATGCCCGGGCTGTGGCCGTACGACTTCCACGTTATTCCGCGAGTTGGCGCAGGACATACAGACCCATATCGACGACCGACTACCAGAATGGCGCACTCGCTACGGTGGTTCGGAGACCCTCCAGGTGGCGGTGATGGGATGCGTTGTGAACGGCCCCGGCGAGTCGAGGGCAGCGAACATCGGCATCTCACTTCCCGGAGCAGGCGAAGAGCCTCGAGCACCGGTGTTCGTCGACGGAGAGCGTGTGAAGTTTCTCTCAGGGCCGAATATCGCGGGTGACTTCATCGACATGGTCGAGCGGTACGTGGAGACGACGTACAAGAGCTAGCTCCTCGCGTTATCGTCAGGTTTTTTTGCTAACTGAGCTTTACCGCTGTGCCGTACGCCAGGATTTCCGAGGCTCCGGCGGCGATCATCGATGTGGTGTAGCGAATGTTGACCACCGCGTCGGCTCCCAACGATTGGGCCTGCTCCATCATTCGCCGATTAGCCATCTCCCGGGTTTCGGCCTGAAGTTTGGCATACTCAGATATTTCGCCACCTATCAGGTTCTTGACGGAAGCGATGATGTCGCGTCCAACGTGACGTGCCCGGACTGAATTCCCGCGGACTACACCGAGAATCTGGGTAATCTCCCGCCCCGGTATGTCCTGTATGGTCGACTCGATCATCGATAACTCCTCTGCGCGCCCGGATGGACCTGGATAATTCCCCCGCTTGTTCGACGGTTGTGAGGTTAGCAGAACACGGCCATCAATCGGTTGTAATCCCCACGAAAGCGAGTACTCAAGGTAGGTTGTATATCACCAACCCAGTTGGACGCAGGTAACATTCGCTCCTGATTTTGCGCTGGTGTTCATATCGCAACCAGAGAACTTACAAGGAAAAAAATGGCATTGGACTGGCACCAAATCGATCGCTTCTTGATGGGCGAGGCCTGGGCTGGCTCTCTGATACAGCAACATGTGGCCGAACTGTGCGATGTGATTGGCCCCCGGTGGGGAGGTTCGCCAGAAGACCGTCAGGCAGCCGAATACATCAGGGATCAGATGAAGCAGGCAGGGTTGGACCGCGCCGAAATCGAACCGTTCACAATTGACACATGGGATCACGCTGCCGTATCGATAACGCTGGTAGAAAGCGGACGTGCCATTGCATCGCTCCCGTTCCTCAGGTGTAAACCCATTGATATTGCAGCCCCACTTATCGACGCAGGCTACGCAACGACACACGAAATCGAATCGCTGGGAGATACCATAAATGGCGCGGTCGTCCTTGCTGCGATTTCCCCCGAGCCTTTTACGGCGGCCGAACCGTTCACCAGGAGGCTTTCCTATCTGACCGATGCAGGGGCTGCCTGCGTCATCGCCGTCGAACCCAAAACCGGTGGACGAATGGAGTACTCCAGTTCCGACGAATGGCTGAATCTCGGCCCTCGCGGGGACGTTGTGGCCGTCGTCAAGACGAGTTCCGAAGATGGTGCATATTTACAACGAATTGCAGGTGAACACCCGATTATTCGCGTGTCAGTCGATGCACGGTTCTTCGAATCCGAAGCACACAACACCGTGGCCGAACTGACGGGTACAACACACCCGGAACGCCACCTGATACTGGCCGGGCATCACGACACAGTTCTCGGAGCTCCCGGAGGTAACGACAACGCTTCAGGGACGATTGGGGTAATGGAAACGGCCAGGGTGATGACTGCATTGGCTCGAGAGTTGGGCGTGCGACCCGGAATGTCCATCCGATTTGCAACGTGGAGCGGCGAGGAGCAGCGATTGCAGGGTGCCAGGGCCTACGTTGCCCGCCACTACATCGAGGATGCTCTCGAACAGGAACTGAAACCGCTACTGAACGTGAATCTCGACGAGCTATCGACGGGTCACATGAAAGGCGTGGTGTTGCATTTCCCGCACCTGCGCGAGTTTGTTCAGGAACAGCTCGACACGATGAACGACGGCCTGAAATGTCACGTACTGGACCACATGGACGCCCACTCTGACCACTTTCCGTTTGCGGAAGCGGCGATCGAATCGTCGATTCTGTGGCGGTGGCGGTTTTGGGGACGACACGAAGACGCCAACTTTCACCACGAACAATGGGATGCAGCGAACAAGCTGAATACCAGGGAACTGAAGGAATACGCGGGTCAGCTGGCTCGCCTGCTGCTGCGGTTATCGTATATCCCGCCCGACGAATGGCCCGAGAACCCACTTTCGGTTTCAGATGTGCAAAAAATGATCGACCGGGACGCGGGCAAATCCCACCCGGTCTTCCATTAGAATCTCGATAAGGGACATTCGAAATGCGGGAACGCCACCACAGGTCGGAAAGCAAACATCCGCGCCTGTGCACCTGTACGGTGTGCCAGGCGAGTCGTATCGCCGCGCAAACGCCAAAACATAAAAAGAAGCGAAAGCCCAAATCTCAACGCGGCAAGAGTTCGAAGAAGCAGGTTGCCGAATCGGCTATTTCCGACGTGATGGATATGCTGGGATTATCGGACGAGAAACCACCTTCAGGATAAGTACCAGGCACATGACGACACCATCGAGAACTAAGATCGGGCTCATCGGCGCGGGATGGTGGGCGACGGCGAACCACCTGCCGGTCCTTGTCGAACGTGACGACATTGACCTGGCAAGCGTATGCCGTCTGGGCGCCGACGAGCTGCAGCAGGTCAAAGAAAAGTTTGGTTTCACCCACGCCACCCAGGATTACCGGGAGCTGCTCGAAACCCCCGGGCTGAAGGGCGTAATTGTCGCTTCGCCGCACACTCTTCACTATGAGCACGCCCTCGCCGCGTTGAAAAAAGGCCTTCACGTGATGTGTGAAAAACCATTGACCACCAGGGCCGATCAAGCCCGGGAACTGGTCGAGGAGGCCGACAAGCAGGGCGTGGAGCTCATGATTCCGTATGGCTGGCATTACGGCGAGTTCATCCAGGAGGCAAAACGACGGATGGATGATGGCGCGGTCGGTCAAATCGAATTTGTGATGTGCCACATGGCCTCACCTGTCCGCTCACTACTCGAGGGCAAGCAGTTCCTATCAACAGGCGGAGGGGCAGGCGAAATCATGTTCGAACCGGCCGCCGATACCTGGGCCGACCCGGTAATCGCCGGTGGCGGCTACGCGCTGGCCCAGATGTCGCACTCCGCAGGTCTGGCTTTCTGGCTCACTGGACTTGCTGCCGAATCGGTTGTCGCTCTGACTTCGGCACCCACGAGTAAGGTCGAGCTCTACGATTCTTTCTCCGTTCGGTTCGCGGGTGGGGCGATCGGCTCATTCAGTGGCGCGGGGGCTCTTCCGGACAACCAGCAATTCCAACTGGATGTCCGAATTTTTGGTTCGGAAGGCAGCATGAACGTCGATTGCGACCGGGCCCGGCTTGAGGTCCTCAGGCACGATGGCACTAATTTTTCGATGGACCTGCCGGCGGATGCTGGAGAGTATTTCGGAGGAGGTCCGACATCGGGCTTCGCCGACATCGTTACCGGGAAGAGTAAAACCAACTGGTCACCCGGTTGGGCAGGGATGCGAGCCGTTGAGATGATCGACGCCGCATACCGGTCGGTGGAATCCGGCAAATCGGAGACTGTATGACCGGCAATGTGGGCATCCTCGTTTGGCGACACAAGGTCGGTTCACGAAATCATGCCGTGAGTGCTATCTGCCATGTACATTGCGCAATGAAGCCGCTGGGCTCATATCTGAGCCGATGAACCAGTGGTTTCACCTGTGGTGAACCTTGACGGGCTCAGGGTGAATCCCGCAGGTCATAGTCGCGAAGCACAGTCCGTGTGAATACTTGTTATGTACCTTCGCACTCGCGAGGGTGAAACATCCTGAGCGCGGTCCTGGCCACCTTTGCACAATCCGAGACGACATATCCCTCCAGGCCAGATCCGATCGGTCGGCTTCACCGCTGGCTCTCAAAGATCACCGATCTTGCCTCAGGTCGTAACGGCGGAACGAAGCTTCTGGTTGATGCCGGACAAATTCTCGGAGAAAACTTCAAGTCCCCCGACCACCAGGAAAAGTTTGCACAATACCTGGCGACGATAGTCAAATTCGATTATTTCAGTCTGGCGCGGGTAGACCATTCCGAGTGGACTGTTGAAAACTTGATCCATTCTGGAACAAACATCAGCGGGATGTCCGATTCCTGGTCACTCAACCTCGATGCTATGCCCCAGCCAGAGGTGTTCTCGACCAGGCAAGCCGCAATGTGCGAACTTGACGAGGTTGCCCACAGCGGCAACTACCCGGCATGGCGGATGTACCGGGCAGGTCTACGTTCGATGATCACTGCCCCGATCATCGTCGATACGACTGTCATCGGAGTCTTTGTGGTAGCGTCGCGTTTGCCACGAAACTACACAGAAACCGACATCCACACCGCACAACAGCTGGCCGACGCGGTCGCAGGTTCGTTCGCGAACCTTCGCCTTCACCGGCGGTTGCGACGTGAGCTGATCGAACGTGAGACGATTTCTGCAATCGCCAAGACGATCAGATCATCGCTGGACATCGAGAGTTCCATGCCAGCGGATCACCCCAGCACAGTGCGCTTTCGGACAACATGAAAGTTGGCGACGCTACGGTTGGCAGGCTATCCGTTGCTAACACGCCGCAACACAGGTTCATACGGCATCATCTTTCTTTACTCAAGACCATCGCATCCAGCATCGCCGGTGCTATTGCGGCCGCAGAGATGCATGGTCGGTCGATGGAACTTGCCAAGATCCGACTAGAACGGGAGCGCATCGAGGCCGAAAAACGCGAGCTGCAAAGAATTGCCCTGGCAAAATCAGATTTTCTGACTACGGTCTCTCACGAACTGAGAACACTGCTGACCAGCATTCTCTGTTGTTCGCGGATGTACTGAAGCGAAATAAGCCCGGAAATCTGATCAGCTAGCAGGAACGACAGCTTGGAATCATCCAGCGCAGCGGTCGGCGGCTGGCTGTTCTGATAGACGATCTGCTGAACGCCACCCACATCGAACAGAGCAAGTTTGAACTCGAGCCCACCAGGTTCGATGTTGGGGAACTAGTCGCAGAACTTACTGAATCTTTCGCCCCGATTTTGTCAGAGAAGAGCCAGAAGCTGGTCCTTAAACAGCCGGATGAGCCTGTCGTGATCTTCGCGGACCAGGTTCGCCTGTCACAGGTAATCTCAAACCTGATGACCAACGCTGCTAAATACTCGGATGCAAACAGCAGTATTACCGTGAGCATCTGGGCGGAAAACGATGACGTTCTCATCCGGGTGAAAGATCGGGGCATCGGGATCCCGGAGGCAGACCTGGCACATGTGTTCGGTGCCTTTTACCGTGCCGATAACGAAGCCACGAGGAAAGAAGCGGGAATCGGGGTTGGGCTGTATTTCTGCCATCTGATCGTCGATCACCATCGCGGTGAGATCACTGCCGCCAGCGAGGTGGGGCAGGGAACCGCCATGACGATTCGAATACCCCGTGAATTCCGGGCCGAATCGATCGAGAATATCTCGCCAGCCGCCTGATCGCTGCCAATCGGCTCCCACTCCCGGACAACCGGGCCAATTCCGATAACCCGTGCCGGTCTTCGGCCACCGGAACGTATAATTCTCTCCGGCTATCGCCCTGCGAATGGTCCGGAGTTTCCGCGCTTGCCCGATACGCGTTTACCAGGTCGGAGTAAACCCGATCACAAGAAAAAAGTCCTCGTAGTTGAAGATGATCGGACTCTGCGCGAAACATTGCGTTACAACTTGGTCGCCGAAGGATTTGATGTCCTCGTGGCCAGTGATGGCGGGGAAGGCCTGGTGAGCGCCCGCCAGGACAACCCGGATGTGGTCGTCCTGGACCTGATGCTTCCGAGCCTCAGCGGCATTGAAGTATGCAAGGCGTTGCGGCGAGATGGCTCGATCGTGCCGGTAATAATGCTGACCGCACGGGATTCCGAACTTGATCGCGTTAGTGGACTCGAATCAGGCGCTGACGACTACGTGACAAAGCCATTCAGCGTGCGTGAACTCATCGCACGCGTTACCGCTCAGATTCGTCGGATGGACATGCTCACATCGATCGCACGGTCAAATTCTGATCAGGTCTTGGAACTGGGCGATCTGGTAATAAACCGATCTTCGCGAACTGTGACACTGAACGGAAAGACACTCGACCTGCGACCACGGGAGTTCGACCTGCTCGCCCACCTCGCCGACAACCCCGGGCGGGTGTTCACGCGGGACCAGCTGCTTCAGGACGTCTGGGGCTTCGAGTACTCTGGCGATACCCGTACCGTGGACGTGCACGTAAGGTGGCTCCGACTCAAGATCGAGGAGGACCCTTCAAAACCGAGGCTGCTCGGAACGGTCCGTGGTGTCGGCTATCGATTTAACCTCTGAGTTTCTCGGTATCGAAACGGATGGTTGAGAATACTTGCGATACAGGCCAGCGATCTGGGATCGAAGGCCAGGAAAAAGTTGGGAATCGTATTGGGTAGCGTTTCTCTGAGATGGCGAATGTTGATCGAAACAGCCGCGTTGGTGACCCTCGTCGCCACTGGAACGCTGCTGTTCGGAGTAGCAGGGACAATTCTCGCTGGTATTCTCGCGACGGTCGCAGTGCTTTTCCAATCACTGCGCCTGACCGGCCAGTTTTCAGATCTGACCGAAGACATTATCCGAACGATGTCGATTGACCGTTCTCATCGGCTCGATCCGACTGGTCCGGCCGAACTGGCGCGAATGGCGCGGGCTGTAAACCGGCTCGTTGATCGAGTTGGTGCCGAAATAAATGAAGAAGCCGAGGAGAGAATTCGTCTTGCCTCAATTCTGGATTCGATTCACGAAGGAGTGGTCGTCGTCGATGACCAGGGGGTGATCGAATCGGCAAACCCGGCCGCAAGTGAAATGCTGGGTACGATCGGCGAAGTCGAACCGGGGATGCAGTTCACATCACTCACAAACCATCCCGATGTGAACAGCGTGCTCGGGCGGGCAATCGAGGACGGAAATCCCACGAGCATGGAGATCGAACTCTTTGACAACCAGCGCACCCTCATGGCGCTGGCGACTCCATTTCCCCGGCCTGGTACCCCACCAGAATCGTCGGCAGTGCGCGCCCTGCTGTTGCTGACAGATTTGACCGACATCCGCAGGCTGGACACAACGAGGCGGGAATTCGTTTCCAACGCATCGCACGAACTGCGAACACCGTTGGCGGGAATACGTGCATCCGCGGAAACTCTTGAGCGGGGTGCTATCGACGATCCGGACGGCCGGAAGAATTTCCTCCAAATGATCAGGGAAGACGTTGATCGGATGGATGCCTTGATCGGAGAAATGCTTGAACTTTCCAGGCTGGAGTCTGGCGAGTCGGCTCTGAAATTTGAGATCGCGAAACCAATCGACCTTGCGGAACTGGCAGTCAAACAGTTCACCGCCATCGCAGCCGAGTCTTCACTGGAGCTTCGATCCGTTGTTCCCGATGACGTTCCAAACGTGTGGGTCGATACCGAGAAAATCGGCCATGTGTTTTCTAATCTCATCAACAACGCCATCAAGTGGACGCCACAGGGCGGCAAGATAACCATCAGTGGCTGGGAAGACGACGCAATGGTCTGGTTCAGCATCACCGACACAGGACAGGGCATTGAGCCAGAACACCTACCCCACATATTCGAACGGTTCTTCAAAACGGATGCCGCACGTTCGCAACCGGGTACCGGATTAGGTCTCTCAATCGCCCGCCACATTGTCGACGCCCATAGCGGTGCGCTATCGGCAACCAGCACGACTGGCGAAGGCAGCGAATTTACTTTCACGGTTCGCACGGTCCACTGAGAAATCTGCCAGTTCGGGGCGGTGGGCGCCCCAGTTACCTATCGTTAACGCAAAATAGGCAATTACAACAGTTGTTAACACGATGTTAACGATAGGAGAGAGTCCATTAACGTCCAGTTAATCCGGATCACCGAGGCTGTATTAATGGCGATTGATAATCCATCATTGGCGAACACGGCGTGCGTCGTTCCCGTTACCGCTCCGGTGCTTTGAACAAATCGAGTTACAACACATCCAACAGACGATCAGAGCACACCCTGCTGGTCGCAACGCTTATCGCGTTGGCAATGATCTCAGGCTGCGTAACTGGCACCGGGAAAGAGATTCTGGTCGATGGGTCGTCAACGGTATTCCCGATTTCCCAGGCGGTCGCCGAAGAGTTTCGTAAGGAACGGCCCGACGTCCAGATCCCCGTCGGAATTTCGGGAACCGGCGGCGGCTTCAAACGATTCGTGACCGGTGGTATCGATGTCGCCGATGCCTCTCGACGAATCAAGGATTCTGAACGCGACGAAGCCGCTGCAAATGGCATTGAATACACAGAATTTACCGTTGCTTACGACGGGCTTTCGATCGTTGTCAACTCGTCCAACAATTTCGTTTCTTGCCTGACGACCGATGAGTTGAAACGCATATGGGAGCCGGGTTCAAAACTCGAGCGTTGGAGCCAGGTGCGCGACGGTTTCCCCGATAGACCGCTCCGACTCTATGGACCTGACACCGATTCGGGAACGTTCGATTATTTCACCAAGGCGATCAACGGAGAGGAAGACGCCAGCCGATCAGACTACACAGCGTCTTCTGATGACAATGTGTTGGTACAGGGCGTATCCGGTGATCAGGGTTCGATTGGCTACTTCGGATTCGCTTATTACACGGAAAACAGGGAAATTTTGAAGGTCCTGGGGGTAGATAACGGAACGGGATGTGTCCGCCCGAGTGTCACGACCATCAACGATGGGAGCTACAGCCCCCTGTCGCGGCCGATGTTCATCTACGTGAACAACGCTTCACTCGAACACGAGTATGTACAGGCGTTCGTAAGGTTTTACCTGAGCAATGCCGCAGAGCTTGCCGAAGAGGTCGGATATGTCGGCCTTCCAGACAGCGAGTACCAGATACAACTTGACCGGCTGAACTGACCTCCGTTGCCGGGCTCCCTGTAATAACGCTGGGTTAACAATTTACGTGCAACCTTGAATTGTGGCGCAGACGCGGGGAACTGCGGCACAACACACGCGCCGACGTAATAGTGTGATCAAACAACGTCCGCGGAATTTTTCAAGTTTGAACCAGCAATAACGCGCAGGATGTCAACGAACACCGAACTCGAATCAAACCAGGCGGTTCTAGACCGCGTCACGAGCCGTCGCCACCGGCAACACGTCGAGCAGGCGATTGTCGCCTGGCTACTACGGGTAGCCGCTTTGATTTCGATTCTTACAACCATCGGAATCGTTATCATCCTCGTGGCCCAGAGCGCCGGATTTTTCGCTGAAGTTTCACCCTGGGACTTCCTGACCGGTACAGAGTGGACACCACTTCTGAAACCCCAGCAATTCGGCGTGCTGTCACTTGTAGGCGGCACGTTGCTCGTTGCCGCAATTGCAGGCATCGTGTCGCTCACCCTGGGGCTTGGAGCGGCTATATTCCTTTCCGAATATGCCCCCGAAAAGTTGCGCCGTGTGCTGAAACCGATTCTCGAAGTGCTGGCAGGAATCCCTACGGTCGTTTACGGCTACTTCGCCCTGACATTCATCACCCCGATTTTGCAGGACGTCTTCGGTTCCGATCGTGTGATTGTGTTCAACGCCTTATCGGCTGGCCTTGTGATGGGGCTGATGATAATGCCGATGGTCTCGACCCTTAGCGAAGATGCAATGGTTGCCGTTCCGCGTTCTCTCCGCGACGCAGCCTATGCCCTCGGCGCTACACGTTTTGAAGTAGCAACGAAGGTCGTCATCCCGGCGGCCCTCTCTGGAATCGTGGCCTCTTTCATACTCGCAGTCTCCCGCGCCGTCGGCGAAACCATGATCGTGAAGATAGCCGCCGGGGCCACCCCGAACCTGACCCTCAACCCTCTCGAAAGTATCCAGGCAATGACGGCCTATATCGTGCAGGTCAGTCTCGGCGAAACGCCGCAGGGCTCACTCGAATACAAGACGATTTTTGCCGTTGGGTTATTGCTTTTTGCGATGACCCTCGTTATGAACATCGTCGGCCGTTGGGTGATCTCCCGGTTCAGGCAGCAATATAACTAATCATGAGTAGTTCAAAAATATCCCCGCGGGATCGCCGCCGATCACACAGCATTCGCGTGTGGCGTGATCGCATATTTGTTTTTGGATTCATTCTGGCAATTGTGATTGGAATCCTGGGGTTGGCGGCGCTGCTGTTTGATGTACTGGTCGACGGACTGCCGTTTCTCAACTGGAACTTCCTGAACAGCTACGCATCAAGAAAACCCCTGGAGTCAGGCATTCTTGCCCCTCTGGCTGGAACGATCTGGATAGTTGGGTTGACTGCGCTGCTCACGATACCAATCGGAGTCGGGACAGCGATTTATCTCGAAGAATTCGCTCAAAAAAACAGGTTCAACCGCCTGATTGAACTGAACATTGCAAACCTCGCAGGCGTGCCGAGCGTTATCTACGGCCTACTCGGGCTCGCAGTTTTCGTGCAATTCCTGTTCAACGGCTCCCGGAACGTTACGGCGGGCGCACTGACAATGACCCTGCTCGTTTTGCCAATCGTTGTCATCGCATCGCAGGAAGCGATAAAGGCAGTGCCGTCGAGCTACCGCGACGCGGCATTCGCAATGGGGGCAAATCGCTGGCAGGTCGTAAAGACTGTGGTCCTGCCCCAGGCGCTGCCCGGCATGATGAGCGGGATCATCCTCGCACTCTCAAGGGCGATCGGGGAGTCGGCGCCCATCTTGATTATCTCGTCACTCGTGTGGGTGACGTTCGTACCGGTTTCCCCCGATTCGAAGTTCACCGTTCTACCGCTTCAAATCTTCACATGGATAAGCCAGCCGCAGCATGATTTCCGGGGAATCGCTGCTGCCGCAATCATCGTGTTGCTTATTGTCCTGCTCAGCATGAACGGCATCGCAATCTGGATCCGGAGCAAGTACCAGGCCCGCCCCGATCAGTAAGCACACACCTCAGTCGCCCGTTAGTCCGTCGACCAACATGGTGCCGGGGATAACGCCGAAGATTTCTGGCGACACCTTAATCTTTATCGACCGGCTGCCGCCGCCCAAAATAATGTAGTCGAGATCCATCAGACCGGGGTCTACATAGATTGGTAACTGCGATGGCAGGGCGAGGACCGTCACGCCCCCGATCATCATTCCCGTGAGTTCGGCCGTTTCTTCAGCCCGGGCAAAAGATATTCGCCCTGCATTCATCAGTCGTTTTACCGTGTGGTTCACGTCTATCCGCCGCGTCGCCCTCACTACTGCAGCTACATATGTTTTCGGCTTCTTTTTAGAAGCTACGATGATCGTATTGGCCGAGTTTTCGAGCGGAAAGCCGTATTTCTCGCAGAATGCCGCGGTATCCGCGAAGTCGGGGTCGATTTCAACGATTTCATATGGCACACCGGTTGAGTCGAGGAATGAAATTACACGCGATTCGACCGCTTCTGATTCTGTGGGCATTCTGGCATGGTTATATGGATTTTCTGTCATGACGCGTCGTTGATTGGTGCAGCTGCGAATAGCAGTTTAGCCAGATCGCACACTGAAGGCGTCATGTGAAATATCATTGTGGGCGCGAGTGACACCGAATCTTCCCCGTCGGCGGAGTAACAAATTTGGGCAAAACATACTGGATGCTTGTGACGACGCAGGAGAATCTGGACATCACTCGCGCCCGGGGTTTCAAACTGCAGGGTGTGGACACTCGGAACCGTCGCAAGGCCGTGCGCATGGGTCCAGAGGACCGCGTCCTCTACTACGTTTCCGACAAATCTGGATTTGCCGCAACAGCAACGGTTACATCGGACAGTTTCGAAGATGACGAACCAATCTGGAAGCACTACCGCGAGCAGGAAAAATTTCCGCACAGGGTAGAGATTGAAGCTAATGTTGTGCTCGACGAAGAACATTACGTCGATGGATACCAGGTCGGTCCAACTCTCGAATACGTCAGGAAATGGCCGCCCGACCGTTGGCCCCTTGCATTTTTCGGAATGCTTCACATAATTCCGCAGCGCGATTTCAACTTCATAGAAGAAGAACTGAAACGGGCCGGTGGCTCGCCGCATCAGCCCGAACCTACCGAACCCGACGCCGATGAATCGGAAGTAGCCGAACCGCAGGTCGTTGAGCCCTCGCCCGTCCTGTCCGGTGCGACAACAAAGAAGCGGTCAGCGGTAGCCAGCAAAAGCCGCAAGAGTTCCCACCGCAGACGCTCACAAAAACGTCGGTAGGAGAGACGATCCTCTCGCCGGGCGGATAGGGCGTCCTACCCGGCTAGGAAACGCCCGGCACGACCACCTTGCGGTCGACAGGTTCCCCGTTGCGATCTACCCAGCCTGTGCCTGAGGTGCTCGATTTCTGTGGGTCCGGATCGCCAACGCCAAAATTGTCGGCACAAAGCGACACCAGGCGGTCGAGTTCGTCCTGCGAGATATCGTCGACATCTGAAACTGCCGCATATTCCTCGATCTGCTCGACGCTGGTCATCGTGGGGATGCATGAAGCCATGACTTGGGGGGTGAGCACGAATTTCATGGCGATTTGCCCGACCGTTGCGGGTTTCCCGGCGATCATAAAGTCGATCTTCTTCAGTTTTTCTATCGACTGCTTCAACCAGTGCATGCGCCGGTAAGCGCGATGATCTGATGAGTCGAACGGCATCTCGTCGAGCACCGTATCTTTCGTGTATTTGCCATCGAGCATGCCTGAGGCGTGGGGCACTCGCGCGTACACCCCGACCCCAGCACTCTCGGCTGCCTTGATCATGACATCAGCAGGGTCCTGTTCAAGAATCGAGTAAATGAGTTGCGCCGGTATCCCGCGTTCTTCGATCGTGTAAAGACCTTCCTCACGCCAGCCGATATCGGGGCCAACCGCCACCGCGTAATGGCGAATCTTGCCTTCCGCTTTGAGGTCTTCCAGCGCACCAAGCGTATCTTCCCGCTGAATCACATCGAGCCGCGCGTTGTGGTACTGGTAGAGGTCAATGTAGTCAGTCTGCAGCCGTTTCAAGCTGCTCTCACACGCACGCTTTACAAACTCCGGATCCCAGCGTTGTGGCCGCTCCCTGTGGCCTTCTCGCGGTGCTTCGATGTCGTACCCGAACTTGGTGCCGATAACGATCTCGCTGCGTCGGTCGGAAAGGGCTTTGGGAACGATTTCCTCGCCATACCCGGCACCGTAGGTATCGGCGGTGTCGAAGAACGTGATGCCAAGATCGGCAGCCTTCCGGAGCAGTTGTATCGCATCAGGTTCGCTGACCTCGCCCCACCAGTTCATGCTGACGCTCCACACGCCGAACCCGACCTCGGATACGGTCAGGTCGGTCGATTGAATCTGGCGATATTTCAATTTTTTATTCCTAATTTCCGGATTCGACTCTTTTGGGCGCCATCGCTGTCCCGGTCAATCGACGATCAGACGTTTACGGATTCGATCGCGAGAGCATCGCGAATATCGGTAAGACGGGTGGCGAATTCAGAATCGCTGAGCGCGGGCGTGAGATTGCTGATATCGATCGCATCCGTCAGGTCAACCCACGACTTACAGCCTGCGTAGGACGAATCGACCAGCACCGTAGTCGGCTGATCGAGCCTGTAAGCCCTCACAATCATCAACTTGAGTGGGTGAAGTGGCTTCCAGTTGAACCGTTTTATCGGAAACTCTGCCGACCAGATATGAAACGCATCAAGCGCCTCGACCTGGTGGCTTTCGGATATATCGATGGTCTCAACGATTTTGCAAAAAACCGAAAACGTAATCTCGCGGCTGAAATCTGTGTCGGCAGTTTCCCGAAGTAGTCCCCGGCGTTCCGGCTTCAGTAGCAGTTCGCCCTCGTGGTACAGACCCGGGTAAAGGAGAAACGAATTATGTTCGATCTTGAAATGACGCCCGTCTTCCCGGATGCCGCCTTTTCGCATCATGATGATCTGATCGCCGCGGCCCAGAGCGGCCGACGTGACCGCCCACTCCTTCAACGCCGTATGAATTTGATCCGAAGGCATCTCTGTTTCCGATGATCGCTTGGGGTGAGTATGAGCTTTGTGGTGGAGGCGGTACATGTGGGCAACGCCGCACCGGCCGGGTAATTTTATAGCGGAATCAACCGCGTGCGTTCGCCGTGCGGATTGCGTTTACGCCTATGCAGTGCCCCTGACAGCAGTCTTGACCACCTTCGATCTATTGCCGAGCATATTCAAGGCGTTCTCGGTCGTGACCCGACGAATATCGCCTGCACTCACACCCCTTATCAATGCCAGCTTCTCGGCGACGAGCGGGATATCACGTGGTTCAGTCCACTTCGCACGATTCTTTTTGAACGGTTGCGGATAGGCGTCGGTCTCGATCAGCATCCGGTCGACGGGCACTTTTCTGGCGGTCTCTTCAAGATCTGAGATTCGGAGCAGGGTTTTTGCGAACGAAATATGAAACCCGAGGTCCAAAAATTGCGCTGCGTGTTTCCACCTCCCCTGAAAATAATGAGCCGTCCCACCCGGAGTACCAGCACCGGACTCCCGAAGTATTGCCACTGCTACGTCTCTTGCCGAGTGCGCATCGTAGTCATCACCCTGTTCTCGAACATGGAAGACAATCGGCAGGCCGTGATGCCGGGCAACAAGTATCTGGGCCTGGAATGCCTCTTCCTGCCATCGCCTGTCAGGCGACCTTTCTTGGTGGTCGATACCGATCTCGCTCATCACTACCACCTCAGGCAGGGCGGCAAGGTCGCTGAGATCGGTAAGGTCGGCATCGGTCAGGGGACTGGCTAGGTCCGAGGGATGCATTCCGACACCCGCAAAAATTCTCTCATGACCATGGGCAAGCGCAATGGCTTTTCGAGAATCTTCGACCGTTACACCGGCTGTGATGACCGCCCCTACATCGGCAGCAACAGCTCGCGACATTATTCCGGCGATCTCGTCTGGGTCGTGCTGGTGTATGTGTGCGTGAGTGTCGATGAACATGATTCGTATGACGGCTACTGAATTTCCGCACCGGGCTGTGATTCATTCGCAAGTGATGCGTCGAATTTCGGTGCCAGCGACCTTGCCCACTGTTGAATCTCGGGCCAGTTCCGGTGATCACCCTGGGGCGTCGGCACGAACCTATCGACGATTCGCAGCATCCACGGCAGATTGGCCCGATCGAAGTAGCCAGGGAACAATGCGTCGGAAACTACGTTCAAGCCAACCGACGACCGGGTGACTTCCACGAGACCTTCAATGAACTCGGTGTGTTCACCCCGGCCTCTCTTTGGGCTTTTCAAGATGAGAGTACCGACCGAAAACAGGGCGACCGGCTTGCCATTAATCCGCTCAGCCAAGATGGCCGCAAAAACACCAGCGCTCGAAAGCCAGGTGCCGCCGTACAGCGGCGAACCGATCACGAAAGCGTCGTAATCATCCGTTACAAGGCCACTGCCGGTTTCCACGGCTTGAGCACTCAGTCCCCCGGCGTTCAGTTCATGAACTATTGCCGAAGCAATCTCGCGGGTCGAACCGAAGCGCGTGGCATATGCAACAAGAACCCGTGTCAATTACTACTCAATCAAGAATCAAGTGAAAACGGCGGGTATTCATCGGTCGTCAGCAAAAATGCGTAGGCCATAACCCTCAGGGACCACCGGTTTACCCCGACGATGAAGTTATGGAAACCTCTCGGGAAAGTGCCCGTCAACAGAATGACGAACCAGCCAAGCATGATCAGAATTGCGGCAATTATCAGCAGCACGAAAAGCACTACGTAATGCGGGATTGCCAGTATCCACTTCACCAGGGGCATCCAACGGTTCAATTGCGAGGCATCCGGGTAGTCGATCTCAAGGTGTACACCCTGTTCCTCATCTGTCGAGGGGTACTCGTCGGTCAACAGGCTCACATAGACACTGACTCGCGTTGAGAACCGTTGGTATTGCACGTTGAAATCGAACCACCAGCGAGGGTATTTCTGGCGGAAAAGGATCATCAGCAAGACCGGCAAGAAAAACACCGATGTTGCGCCATTCGCAATTGCCGCCAATACTGTCAAGATCGGTATGACGGTGATAACCCTGAATAGCGTGGTGAGACGATTTCGATTCGTGCCTGCGTAATCGACAGTCAGGCGGGCCGGGTAGGTCGATTGCGATTGCGCTGCGGTGGCCATGTTGCTCCTGACACCCTTTTTCCAGTGCGTGTCGTTCCAATGCCGGTTTACTCGCTCGTAGCCTATGACATACGGTGCGCGGCAGCAAGCCGAAGACCGGCTACCCTTCGTGTACCCGCGGGTGTAAGTTGGCGGACAGACACGACAGGCATATCAAACTCAGGAGATTAGATCGATGCGAGCAGGATTCGGACAGTTCAACCAGGCCACACCCGAGTACCTCAGGTTTGCACAGCAGTATGGCGTCACCGACATTCTGCTCAACACGCCCCAGCTACCTACCGCGGGAGG
>Ga0066376_10000696_pt1 | contig 31663 bp, 23 predicted proteins | sample Knorr_S15_td_Bot_FD_77009 | JGI IMG/M metagenome (GOLD analysis project Ga0066376, IMG submission 77009) | Marine microbial communities from Southern Atlantic Ocean transect - Knorr_S15_td_Bottom_ad_5009_LV_A | ecosystem: Environmental > Aquatic > Marine > Oceanic | place: Southern Atlantic... | reverse complement strand
GATGCTTACGGCGAACCCGTCCTCCTCGAACACGTATGCTGCGCTGCGTACGCGCTCTTCGGTGAGACCGTGCAGGCCGATCACCGAGCCGATATCCAGGTCGTCATCCCATTCGATGAACGCGTGATCCCTCACAGCGCCCAAACACGTGCCATGGCGCAAGAAGAAGACCAGTCCGAGTCGATCCAGGATCTGCTTTGTCTCTTTGAGCACGGCTTCGGCCGTGCTCATGTCCATGGGCTCGAAGACTGTGGCCTGCTGCGCTTTGGGCTGTTTGACTGCGGACATGCGACTGGGTGCACCTCGTTAGTTGCCTTCGTACACGATCCTTCCACCGACGACGGTCATGCGGACTGTAATGTCTTTGATCTCGTCGACGGGTACAACGGTCGGGTCGCTCGATAGGACGACGAAGTCGGCCAACTTCCCTACCTCGATCGATCCCTTGATGTCTTCCTCGAACACCGAATAGGCGCTTCCCATCGTCCAGACTCGGATCGCCTCTTCGGGCGATATCCTCTGCTCGGGGCCGTAGACCTTCCCTTCCGCGCTCGTGCGCGTCACCAGGCTCTGAATGCGAAGCATCGGAATCGCAGCGCTGACCCCGTAGTCCGAATTGCCGGCTACGGGGATACCCATGTCGAGCGCCAACCGGTTCGTGTGCATCATGCCCCATCGATTGGCACCGAACGCCTCCATCTTGTCGCCGTGCTCGTAGACATAGGAGTGGAGAACAAGCACGAGCTCGAGCTCCTTCACTCTCTGCAGAATGGCGGGACTCACCACACTGGCATGTTCGATCCGGTGCCTATGGTCCGATCTGGGAAGCCTGGTGAGGGCCTTCTCGAACGCCTCGAGAAGCATGGTGATCTCCCGGTCACCATTCGAGTGGACACCCACTTGGAATCCCGCCGCGTGGATCGTGAAGATCAGGGAATCCAGCTCGCTCTGGGTCTGGTCGGGTGGAATCCCGTAGTAGTCTCGTTCGCCCGTGGCCGGATTGAGCATGTCATAGGGCTCGAAGAGCCAGGCGGTTCTCCCTGACAAGGAATTGCCGTGATGCGCCTTGATGGGTCCGACCTTGACCCACGAATCCCCGAAGCCCGTGCCGAGTCCTCCCGCCTGGAATTCATCGAGGTGCTCACTGAGAACCATCATGACCACGCGAACGGGAGATCCTGGACCCACCGCCGCCCGGAACAGACCTAATCTCTCAGGGCTCCCCCCCGCGTCGACGACCGTCGTGATCCCGGTCGCCGCGAACTGCCGGAGGGTGCGTTGGATCCCCTCCACTTCGTCCTCCTTCGTGATCGGAGTTCCGGGCACCGCCTGGCGGAGAACACGGCAGGCGAGCTCACGGCAGACACCGTTCGGCGCTCCGTCGTCGGCTCGATCGAACGCTCCTCCCGGAGGGTCCGGTGTGTCCCGGGTGATGCCGGCGGCCCCAAGTACGAAGGAGTTCGCAACCCCGAGGTGACCGCTCGAGTGTGTGATGTATATCGGGTGTCTGTTGGACGCCAGATCCAGATCCGCCCGCGTGGGGTGTCGGCCGAGCTTCGTGTCCTCGTAACGCACGCCCCGAATCCACTGGCCCTCCGGAACCAGCGCTGCCTTGGCCGCGAGCGCATCGATCAGATCGGCCATCGAACCGACGCTGGCCGGGCGAAGGTCGACAGTAGCGAGGGGAGACGCCTCCGGGTACGTGGGCCGAGGATGCATATGCGCATCGATGAACCCAGGAGTGATGGTGTGTCCTTCAGCATCGATGACTTTCGTAGATTCGCCCACCCAGCGGCGGATCTCCGACGTGGAACCCACAGCGATGAACTTGTCTCCGCGGACCGCGAATGCCTCGGCTCTTGGACCTGTGTCGTCGACCGTGATGACGGTCCCACGCAGCACCACTAGATCCGCCCAAGCATCGGGGCCCGATTGGCAGGCGCCCAGAGCCAAGAGCACGCCCCACCAGCCGAGATGACAGGACCTCACCCGCGAGCCGTAATTCCATCTCCCGCCGCTGCGGTTCCCGTCACAAGTGCCTCGGGTCGACATGAGCCGCACCTCCTTCGCGGTTGTCCAACTAATCACCGTCAATCTGCGGGTTGCGCCGATGCTCGAGCAACCATGGAGTCACCGCGTTGATGCATGGCTCCCGGTTCCCGCATGTGCTCTTATGGCACATCTGAGGCCAGCCCCAGCCATTCGTTTGCTTCCTCGGAGTCCTCGAAGACCCGTACGTCGTCGGGCGTGTCACCTGCGTAGGCCGCAAACATGCACACGAGGCCATGCGCGAGAGGCGAGTCCACAACGGCTGCTCGTCGCGACCCTGAACCGAATGGGTTGCTCGCGGCAAGACGCCGGACGGTCTCGGAGGTGACCTGGATCCCGTCCACTCCGCGAAAGTCCCAGCGCTGGTTCAGGTCGTTTCGGAACGCTGGATCGGCCTTGAGGGAACTCTGGTGTAGGCACTCTTCATCCGTGAGAGTCCCGAACACACGGCTGAATACACAACCGACGACCTCCTCAATGCGGTGTTCAGCCGGCATGGATCCTCCCTCTCAACGGCCCGCGGTCGAGCCGCCGTCGATCGCCAGTGCGGCACCCGTAATGAAGCGGGCCTGCGACGAAGCCAAATAGAGGACCGCTTGACCGATCTCAGCCGGCGTCGAAATGCGCTGCAACGGCGCATAGTCGATCATCATCTGCTCCCTGGCGGCTGGGTCAGGGCTCTTGTCGATACTGCGGCGGATCATGTCGGTCTCGACGTAACCCGGGCAGACGCTGTTGACCCGTACGTCGGGAGCGACCTCCAACGCCATCGCGCGCGTCATGTTCACGACCCCACCCTTCGACGCGCAGTATACGGTCAGCCCGGGCACCCCCATCAGGCCTGCATCCGATGAGATGTTGATGATATTGCCCTTGGCTTTGCGCAATTCGGGCAACGCGGCACGGCAGCAGAAGAACGTGCCCTTCAGATTGACGTCGACGTGATCGTCCCACATCGCTTCGTCGGAATCCTCAATTGGCCTGCCAGCACCGATACCGGCGCTGTTCACCAGAACGTCGAGGCCACCGAAGGCGTCGTTCGCGGTCTTTACGGCTAATTCGCAGCCGGAAACAGTCCCAATATCGCCGGGCGCTGCGACCATCTCCCCACGCCCGCCCAGCTTCTCCATGGCGACGCCCACGGATTGCTCCGTCTTGCCGTTGATAGCGACTCGCGCGCCAGCATCGAGGAAGGCCTCTGCAATCGCAAAACCGATGCCCCGACTGCTTCCGGTAACCAACACCCGCTTGTCTGTGAACTCCATTGCGCTCCGCTCCGGTTCGTGGCATTCAAGAAAATCTTCAGGAGTATCCGATCCATACAGCCACAGCCAAGGCGATGGAGCCCACAATCCATATCTTCACCATGAAGGGTAGGATGAAGCGCAGCCAACGGTCGTATGGGATTTCGGCCATGGCCAACGCTCCCACGAGCACGGCTTGGGTCGGAACCAGGATATTGCTGAACCCGTCACCGAACTGGAAGGCCAGTACCGCCACCTGCCGACTCACACCCACGAGATCTGAGAGCGGCGCCATGATCGGCATGGTGACATAGGCCTGACCGCTTCCCGAGGGGATGAAGAAGTTGGAGATGCTCTGAACGAAGAACATCCCCACTGCGGAAAGGGCACCGGGAAGATTCTCGAGGGGAAGGCTGATTCCGTAGACCAGTGTGTCCACTACACCGCCGTCGTTCAACACGACCTGGATGCCCCGGGCCACGCCGATCAACAGCGCAGTGCTCGTGAGGCTCGCCGCGCCCACGCCGAACTCGACCGCGGTGCGGTCTGGGCTCATGCGGGCGATCGCGGCCATGATCAGCGTGAGAGCCACAAAGACGCCCTGCATCTCCACCAGATACCAGTTCCACTGGCTCAACCCGTAGACAATGACGGCCATAGCGATGCCAACGGCGGCCAGGACCAGCTTGTGCGACGTGTCCATGGCAGGATAGTCGGCCTCGCCCTCCACGTGTCCGCTGGAGATCGACAGCCCTTCGGGCGGACTCACGTCGGCCACCAGGCTCGCCGTAGGATCCCGCGCCACCTTCTTGGAATACGACCAGACGTGGTGGATGCCGATGGGCAGAAAGACGACCATGAGCACGATGCGGAACGCGAGCCCCGATAGGGGTTGGACTCCCGCAATGTTCTGGGCGATGAGAACGTTGAAGGGGTTGATGGTGGCAGCTCCATACCCCACCCCGTACCCAATCATGATGATGCCCACCCCCGTGACCCTGTCGTATCCGAGGGCAAGAGCCAAGGCGATGAGGACGGGTACGAAAGGGAAATACTCTTCGCCGAATCCGATGGTGCTCGAACCGATCGCGAACAGAAAGGTCCCGCCGGCCACCAACCAGAAGGGGCGATTCCCCCAGCGACTCAGGAGAGCGCCCATCGTGGCGTCCACCGCCCCCGTAGCCCGCAGAACGGCGAATGCACCCCCGATGATCAGGACGAAGAAGATGATCTCGTGTGCTCCGCTGAACCCCTTGGGAACAGCGGTCAGGCTGGCCCAGGGCGACAACGCAGGAGCGTCCGGGGTGAATTGGAAGCTGCCGGGAACGACCTGCAGACGCCCGGCTGCATTCGCCACCCGTTCGAACGACCCCGCGGGTACCAGGTACGCGAAGATCTGGGCCAGGATCACCATCCCGAAGAGGATCACCAGCGTGTGCGGAACCTGGAATCGGCTCTTTGTCACAATCGGACTTTTCTTCCCACACTCGTGTCCATTTTCTCAAGCGGACGGTTGGCGCTCGACGAAGACCGGAGACAGTATCATGCGTGCCAGAGCCCCGGCAATATCCGCAGTGGCCTCGTTTTTCTTCTCCCCGAAGGTGTGAGCCGAATGGACAGTAGGTGACCGGACAAACGATCTCCGCTCAGGCGCGCGCCGAGAAGAGCAAGCTCAAGAAGGTCATGGGCCCCCGCGACTTGATGCTCTTCTATGTCGCGTGCGTCGCTTCCATGCGCGTGGCCACCCTATCGACCGAGAACGGCCCGAGCGTGCTGGTGCTCTGGGTGCTGGGCTTCCTGCTCTTCTATGTGCCGCAGGCGTTTACGACCGTCGAACTCACCTCCCGGTACCCGGAGGAGGGCGGCATCTACATCTGGGTGCAACGCGCCTTCGGCGACTTCCACGCCTTCATTGCGGCGTGGTTCTACTGGGCCACCCTGATCGTCTACTTCCCCGCGGCGCTGGTCTTCTCGGCCAGCAACGCGGCGTTCATCATCCCCCAGTGGTCGCATCTCGCCGACCGTCCAGGGTACCTGATGGCGTTCTCGCTCGTCGGAATCACCATCGCGGTCGTGGTCAACGTACTCGGTCTCAAGGTCGCCAAGCATCTTCACAATGCCAGTGGCTATTTGAACCTGGTGGTGCCCGCGTTGATGGTCGTCGGGTTGGGCCTACTCACGTGGGTCAACTACGGCTCGACAACCGAATTCTCGGCGAGCACCGTGACACCCACCTTCGGCGGATTCTCCGACGTCATCCTGCTCGCCGCGATCGCCTACGCGTTCGCCGGCCTCGAGTCCGCATCCGTGCTGAGCGAAGAGGTGCAAGACCCCAGGCGCAACGTCCCCCGAGCGCTCGCGATCTCGGGTGTAATGGTGCTCGGCACGTACATGCTCATCTCCTGGACCATTCTCACGGTGCTCCCGGCGGATCAGGTGTCGGGCCTGACCGGGCTGCCCGACACCGCTCGAGTGGCCGGAACGAAGCTGATCGGCGCAACGGCGGGTGGCGTACTGGGCTCGCTGGTCGCTCTCTCGCTCTGCGTGGCGTCGTTCGGAACGGTGAGCGCCTGGATGGCGATCGGCGCGCGGATGCCGTTCGCCGCCGGGCTCGACGGCTACCTACCAGCCGCCTTCGCAACTCTACACCCGAGGTACGCTACCCCCCACGTGGCGGTGATCACGCTCGGCATCGTGACGGCGGGATTGATCATCCTCGGTAGCATGGGAGGCACCGCGCAGGAGGTCTATCGCACGTTCGTCAGCCTCGAGATCATCACCTACTTCATTCCGTACCTGTACATGTTCGCGGCGCTGCTCGTAATGCAGCGGCGCCCCACCGCGGAAGGCGTGCAAAGGGCGCCGTTCGCGCCCTATGGCGCCTATTTGGCCGGCGCTGCCGGCCTGGTAGTAACCGGAGCGTCACTGGTGTTCGCGCTCATACCGAGTAAGAGCGTCGCCGACCCGACGTTCTTCTACATCACCGTGTTCGGGACGGTGGCGCTACTGACGATCGGCGGCTTGGGCATCTATGCCAACGGCAAGTCGCGGCGGAATCGCCTGCAGGCGTGACGAATCACGCCAGCACTTGCCGCAACGTCTCCAGGCTGATCTTGGCGCCGCTCAGAATCAGCACCACCGTCTTGCCCTCGTAGCGGTCCGCGGTCTTCAAGAACGAAGCGACCGAAAGAGCCGCAGCCCCCTCGACCAGTGTGTGGTGCCTCAGCAGCACGAGTCGGATCGCCGCCTTGATCTCGTCCTCACTCACCAGCACGAAACGATCGACGAGGTCTCGGCAGATCGGCAGGGTGATCGCGCCCTCCTCGATCCCGCCCGCGGTGCCGTCCGAGAGCGTGGGCAGCGAGTCCATCTCCACGATCCTCCCTGCCTTGACCGACTCGTACATCACGGCCGAAGCCTCCGGCTGGCAGCCCACGATCTCGATCCCTGGGTTTTCGGACTTCAGGCATCCCGCGATCCCCGCGATCAGACCGCCGCCCCCCACCGGTACGAAGACGGCGTCGATCCCGTCGATCTGACGTTCCAGCTCCAGCCCGATCGTGCCCTGCCCGCCGATAATCTTGGGGTCGTCGCAAGCGGAGACGAACAGCCGGTCGCTCTGCTCCGCGTTCCGCTTCGCGAATCGCTCGGTCTCGAGGCAGTCCCGGCCGTGGAAGCGCAGGTCTGCGCCGAGCTGTCGCAGCATCTCAACCTTGCTGCCCGACGCGTCCTCGGGCACGAAGATCGTGCCGGGCCAGCCGAAACCGTGCAGCAGATGGGCGATGGCCCCCGCATGGTTTCCCGAGGAAGCGGTCACGATTCCCCTCTGGTGTTCTGCCTTACTCAGGGACAGGAGCTTGTTCGCGGCACCCCGAAGCTTGAAGGAACCGGTCGTTTGCAGGTTCTCCAGCTTGAGGTAGGCATCGCACTTGCCGGCTGCGCTCAGCCAGACGGAGCGCTCCACGGGCGTCTCCCGAATGTGCGGACGTATGCGCTCCGCAGCCGCCAAGGTCTCGCCCCGGATGTCCAACGCCGAGTTGCGCATGGGTCCCTCCCGGACAACAAATGCAAATGATGAAGCGCATGAAAATGGTCCCAGGCGACTAGGTTCACCTGGGATCTCATCCAGCAATCAACGAGACGAGCAAAGATGAAGGCAATGATCATCCGCGAAAGCGGCGAACCGTCCGTTTTCGAAGCGGCAGATATCCCGGTGCCACGAATTGGCCCCTGCCAGGTGCTGGTGCGAGTCGCAGCCACCTCGGTCAATCCCGTGGATTGGAAGATCCGAAAATTTGCTCCGCCATTGGGCCCTGAGATGCCGGCCGTGCTACACGGTGATGTGGCCGGCGGGGTGGAGGCGGTCGGAGCGGATGTCCGCGATTTCGCCGTAGGAGCAGAGGTCTACGGTTGTGCCGGCGGGGTCAAAGGTACGGGCGGGGCCTTGGCGGAATTCATGGCCTGTGATGCCGACTTCCTGGCGCCGAAGCCGAGCAATCTGTCCATGCTGGAAGCCGCGGCACTACCCCTGGTGTGTCTGACCGCCTGGGAAGGCCTGGTCGACGGCGCCAATGTGGGGCCGGGCCACACCGTCCTGGTGCACGGGGGCGCGGGCGGTGTCGGCCATGTCGCCACGCAGATTGCCATCGCCCGGGGCGCCCAGGTCTACGCCACTGTATCGGGCCCGGAGAAGGCTGCCGCGGTCGCCGAGTTCGGCGCCACTCCCATCAACTACCGGGAAAACAGCGTTGAGGACTACGTCGCCGCACACACGGATGGGGCCGGCTTCGATATCGTCTACGATACGGTTGGAGGTGAAAACATCCCCAAGTGCTGGGCCGCCGCGAAACTGCGGGGCACGGTGATCAGCTGCCAGACCAATTCGACCCACGACCTGACGCCCCTGCACCTGAAGGGATTGCAGCATATCGGCGTCTTGATGCTGATCCCGTTGTTGCATGGAGTCGGCACGGCCGCGCACGGCGAGATCATGCGGGAGATTACCGCCCTCGCGGAAGCCGGTCAGATCCGACCGCTGCTGGATGGTGAACCCTATTCCCTCGAAGATGTGGCAGCCGCGCATGCTCGCCTGGAATCCGGTCAGGCCATGGGCAAAGTGGTGGTGCAGGTGAGCGGCTGACGACCGCACGCCAACGACGGCCTGCTAGCCGAGCTCCTCGTAGAGATAGGCCAGAGCTCGGATCCCCTTCTCGATGTTTTCCTGGGGGAACCACTCATTCGGCGCGTGCTCATTCGCTCCCGGTAGCGAAAAGCCGACGAGCAGCGCGGGCGCGCCCAAGACCCGCTCGAAGTCACAGACGATCGGGATGCTACCGCCCTCGCCGGCCAGTACGGGTGCCGCACCGAAGGCCTTGATCAAGGCGGTCGTGGCGGCCTTCTCGAGCTTGCCACTGAGCTGCGCTCGCCAGGGCATACCACTGTGGAGTTCCTCGACCCGGACCGTGACGCCCTCAGGAGCGACCTTGGCGACATGCGCTCGCACCAGGTCGTAGACGCGTTTGGGACTCTGGTCCGCCACGAGGCGGAAGCTCACTTTCGCCATGGCTTTTGCCGGAAGTACGGTCTTCGCGCCTTCGCCAGTGTAGCCCGAAAGGATCCCGTTCACGTCGCAGGCCGGCCGAGTCCAGAGCCTCTCGTTGACCGAATACGCCTTCTCGGCTCCGGCGAGGGTAGCTCCGATCGACGCCGCGAACTCCTCTTCATCGAACGGCAAATTCCGGATGCTGTCCCGCGTTTCATCGTCCCAATCGAGCACGTCGTCGTAGAAGCCGTCGATGTCGATGCGGCCGTCGTCGTCGAACAGGCTGGCCAGGATCTGCGAGAGCGCCATGGCGGGGTTCACGACCGGCCCCCCGTAGCTGCCGGAATGTAGATCGCTGGACGGTCCGTCCACGTGGATCTCACAGTAGGCCAGGCCCCGGAGCGAAAAGAGGAGACACGGAAGACCCGGTGCGAACATGGCCGAATCCGAGATGACGATGGCGTCGCAGGCCAACCGGTCGACGTTCGCTTCGACGAAGGGCACCAGGTTCGGCGAGCCCACCTCCTCTTCACCCTCGGCCAGGATGATGAGGTTCACCGGTAGTCCGTCGCCGGCTTTCAGATGCGCCTCGGCTGCCTTCACGTGAAGGTAGAGCTGCCCCTTGTCATCGGCGGAACCACGGGCGTAGAGACGACCGTCCCGGAACTCCGGTTCGAACGGTGGAGAATGCCAGAGATCCACCGGCTCGGCAGGCTGCACGTCGTAGTGGCCATAGACGAGGACGGTAGGGGCGTCTTCACCGGCCCCTCGCCACTCTCCCAATACGATGGGATGACCCGGCGTATCGATGATCTCGGCCTCGAACCCCGCGCCGACCAGCTTCGCGTGTAGCCACTCGGCCGTTCGGCGCGTGTCCGCGTCGTGGTCCGATTTGGCGCTTACGGAGGGTATCCGCAGGAACTCGAAGATCTCGTCCGTAAAGCGCTGCAGTCCCTTTCCGATGTACTCCTGGACGTCACTCACCTGCCACCCGATCGCCCCGGAAGAAGACTCCCTTCGACCCAAGGAGCGCCGGCTCGGATCAGATCTGCGCCCAGAGCCGCCGCTTCGGCTTGTGCCTCTTCCAGCTCGGATTTGATCTGTTCGAGTTGGGCGTTCGCGATCTCCAACGTGTTGCGAAGAGTGGCCGTGGGCCCGTAGGTCGAGTGATACACGCCCAGGTCGACCACGGAAAGCCGTGACCCAACCGTCGGCCTCACCCTCTCGCCCACTTCACGCTTGGCGCGATTCCCGTAGAGCCTGTCATCAACACCCTGCAACTTCGTTCTGAGGCGGTCGAGGCGTTCGTCGAGATCGCCCGGGGCGGTCGTGGCCCGCGACAGCGCCGTCTTCATGGCTTCGACCCGATTCATTTCGCCGCCGAGCGTCCGGTTGGCGGCCGATGCGGTCCTGACCGAATTCTCGTACGAGCGCCAGAAGGCAGCCGCTTCGGCATATGAACTCCCCGGCAGCGCGCCGCCTCGCAACGGCACCACTTCGAAACGGACGGGAGGACCAAAGGTCGTGATCTCGCCGCCCACTTCTTTGGCCAGGGTAGCGGAATAGTCGCCGGGTGCAGCTAAGAGTCCCGAAGCCTCGGATCCGGAAGACGAGCCGAGCCGCAGCGCCTCGGGCGCAGGGTACCGTAGGTCCCAGGCTACCCGGTTCATTCCCTGCTGGGTGGGTCCTCTGACCCGTCTCACTGTATTGCCGTCGGAATCTTCGACGATGATCCAAATCCTGGGATCGGATTCGGCCATCTCGTCGGCGATGACGTCCCACCCCGGAAAGGGGATGTCCTCGTCGGTCTCGAGCCGTTCACGCTCGGCGGCCTGTCGGATCTCCTCCAGCGTTTTCAACCCGTCCCGCAGGTGATAGGTAAAAACGGCCCCAAAATCGGGATTCGGCGCGACGTAATGATTCGCCCCTATGTAGCCGTTCTCTTGTTCACCCAGGAGAAACCGGGGATGGTACCACCAGGCTTTGCGGATCGGGAAAAGGGTCGCCTCCTCAGCGAGCTGTTCCTCTGAAACGCTCCTCAACGAGGAGTAGTCGTCGAGCACGAAAATCCCTCTACCGAAGGAGGCGCCGACCAGGTCGTTCTCGCGCTTTTGAATCGCGAGGTCTCGGAATGCGATCGTAGGAACCCCGCCCGCCAGCTTCACCCAGGCTCCGCCGGCACTCGCGCTGAAATAGATGCCAGACTCGGTGGCGGTGAAGAGTAATTCAGGCTTGACGTGGTCCTGCACGATCCTCCAAACGAGTGTCCTGTCGGGCAGGTCGCCCCGAATGGATTTCCAGGTGGCGCCCCGGTCGGTGCTCTCGAGCAGATAGGGCGTAAAGTCGCCGTACTTGTGATTGTCGAGCGCGGCATAAACGGTATTCGCGTCGTACAGGTCGGCCTTGAGGTCGTTTACGAAAGCCGTGGCAGGGACGCCCGGCATGCTGCCCACTTCCACGCTTCGCCAACTTTCGCCGCCGTCTTCGGTGACCTGTACCAGTCCATCGTCGGTCCCGACGTAGATGAGTCCTTCCGCCTGAGGCGACTCCGATATCGACGTGATCGTGTTGTAGTTCGACATACCGCCTACATCCCAAGGCGAATCCCAGCTTTGCTGACGGCCCATGATCGGCAGGGTGAACCGGTCCTGGTTCTTGGTCAGGTCTCCGGAAATCGCGGTCCACTCGTCTCCGCGATTGTCGGATCGCCACAACCGCTGGGACGCGAAGTAGAGCCGGATGGGATCATGCGGACTCACCAGGATCGGTGCGTCCCAGTTGAACCGCTCATGGTCTTCATCCGCACTCGGCTGAGGCTGGATGGAGATCACTTCGCCGGTGGTTACATCGACGCGCGTCAGGAATCCCTGCTGCCGTTCGACGTAGACAATGTCCGGATTCCCGGGCTCTGTGGCGGGTTGATGCCCGTCCCAGTCCAGAACGATTCGCCAATCCGAGTTCTGGATGCCGTGAAGGTTGTCCGTCCGGGAGGGTCCGCCCTGCGTGCCGCTGTCCTGGGAGCCGCCATAGATGTTGTAGAATGGCTCGGCGTCATCGACGGCGACCTTATAGAACTGGCTCACAGGGAGATTTCCGACGTAACGCCAGTTGTCCGCCTGATCGAAACTCTCGTAGAGGCCACCGTCGTCACCCAACATGATGTAGTCTGGATCGCTGCTCTTGAAAGCCAGCGCGTGACTGTCACCATGGCGGAAATCGATGTTGACCCTGGTGAACGTGCGCCCACCGTCCACCGAGAACCGGATGTATTCGTCCATCAGGTAGATTCGATCGAATTGATGGGGTGAGGCATAGAGCCTCTGGTAGTAGTGAGGACCCGTAGCGCCGGAGACCTCGTCGGACCGCTTTTCCCATGAGTTGCCTCGGTCCGTTGATCGATAGAGGCCTCCCTCCCTTCGATTCAGCTCGATCACGGCGTAGACCACGTCCGGCCGCTGGGACGAGATGGCCAGGCCGATCTTTCCGATCGACCCTCCGGGCAGTCCGCTGCTCAGCTTCGTCCAGGTTTCGCCGCCATCGTCGCTGCGATAGATCGCGCTTTTCGGGCCACCACCCATGTAAGCTGCTACGTTGCGATGATGTTGCCAGGTGGCGGCATAGACGCGATTGGCGTCTCTGGGGTCCACGACGATGTCAGTGACTCCGGTCCACTCATCATCGCCCAGCGTCTTCTTCCAGGTTTGTCCGCCGTCGGTCGTCTTGAAGAAGCCTCGATCTCCGCCCTCCCTCCATAGGGGTCCCTGCGCGGCCACATAGACGACATCCGAATCCTCGGCGCTGACGATGATCCGGGCGATGTGCTCGGAGTCCCGCAGACCCATGTTCGTCCAGTTCTTGCCACCGTCGTCGGTACGATAGACGCCATCGCCGTACGCGACGTGGCGCCCCCCCACCGCTTCACCGGTCCCCGCCCAGATCACATGTGGATTGCCTGGATCCGTGGCCAGGGAGCCGATGGAGTAACTCGTCTGATCGTCGAAAACAGGCGTCCAGGTCGTACCAGCGTTCGTGGTCTTCCAGACGCCTCCCGAAGCAGAAGCCACATACCAAAGGCTCTCGTCCTCGGGATGAATGATCAGATCGGCAATCCGTCCAGACTTGAACGCGGGCCCGATGTTGCGCAACTCCAGACCTTCGAACGTCTCAGCGTTCATCCGGCTCTCACTGTCGTCAGGGACCTGAGCCCCTCGGGCCGATAGGGGCGACCCGGCGACCGAGACGACAAGAATCAAGATTGAGCCTAGCGAGCGGCTTCTCATTGGGTTCTCCATGGGCGATAAGCGACCGTTGATATACGCATTCTGCGCGCATGGACGCCATCAATCGCCTGAAGGCAGACTCAGCGGGTCGCTAACGCACCTCGACCACCGCGCTGGGTGCATAGCCCAGGCGATGTGCCACGACACGCAGCCGCTGCCCCGCTGGCAGCGTCACTGGCGTGGTGTAGACGCGCCAGCGATCGCCGGGCTCCTCGCCCTCAGCCAGGATCTGATAGCCGATGGAGGCTCCTTCGGTGGGGGAGAGAAGGGTGATCCTGTCGCCGTCTTTTTGTGCGTCCGGAGCCGCCGTCACTGGTTGTCGGCGGCCCGGCCAGAACTGCTCGAGCAAGTCGCCTTCGGGGATGAATCCTTTGTCGTTGGTGGCCTCCATCCACCGGTCGAGTTCGGTGCGAAGTTCGGCGAGCTTGTCGGAGTAGGCGGGGTCGGTAGCGAGGTTGCGGAGTTCGTCCGGGTCCGAGTCGGTGTCGAAGAGTTCTTCGTCGGGTTTGCCGGGGCGGAACCATTGCGCCTGGTATTCATCGAGGCCCCCTTCGTCGCGGAGGCGAAGCAGCTCTTGCATCGACGCCATTTGCTCGCGGTACGTCACGGCCAGGTAGTAGCCGCGTTCGGGTTGGAAGTTGCGCAAGTACTTGAAGCTGTGGTCGCGCACGGCACGGATCATGTCGTACTCGGTGTCGAGGCGGTCGGCGGCGGCGTGGATGTAGCGGCGGGGCTCGGCGGCGCGGGCCGGGCCCAGGAAGGCTCGACCTTCGTGGTAGGAAGGCCCTTCGATTCCGACGAGCGAGAACGTTGTCGGGGCGAAATCGACGAAGCTCACGAGCTGGTCGTCGACGACACCGGCGTACTGCGCCATGGGGAACCGGATGATCATCGGGACGTGCAGACCAGAGTCGTAGAGCAGGCGCTTCTGGCGAGGGAGGGGGCCGCCGTGGTCCGTGTAGAAGACGACGATGGTACTGTCGAGCAGACCATCGGCTTCCAACTCAGCCAGAATTTTTCCCACCTGATGATCCATCTCCCTGACGTTGGAGTAGAGGCGCCGGACGTCTCGGCGGACGGCCTCTGTGGCGGGCAAGTACGGCGGGATCGGCACGTCCAGGTTCTCGTCCACCCAGAGCGAGTCCTGGGCTTTGGACCAGATGCGCGACTCGTGTGTGACGCCGAAGTTGAAGACGGAGAAGAACGGCATGCCCGCCGGGCGGTTTCGCCAGTGGGCCTGGGGGCTCGATTCGTCCCAGGCCGTGACGGGTGCGGTAAACTGGTAGTCGTGCTTGGCGTTGTTCGATGTGTAGTAGGCGTGGCGGCGCAGCACTTCGCTCATCATCCGCACCTCCGGCGCCGGGGCCGTTTCGTAGGGGACCAGGCCGATGGCCTCCATGTAATCCGGCCTCGAGCCCGTCCGCATATTGTGCGCGCCGGCGCTGGTCGTGTAGACACCCGTGGCGAGCGAGAACCGGCTGGGCGCGCAGACCCCGGAGACCGAAAAGACGTTCGTATAGCGCACGCCCTCGTTCGCCAGACGGTCCAAGTGAGGCGTCTCGACGGTCGAGTCGCCGAAGGAGGAGAGGTAGGGGCTCATATCCTCCGCGACCAGCCAGAGGACGTTGGGCTGGACTGGCAGATCCAGGGCCGGATAGCCAGTGCGCGGGGCGGCCTGTGGGGCTTCCGTCGACGGGGTGTCGCAGGCCCCGCAGAGGAGCAGGAGTGCCAAAGTGGGTGCAGCGAGCCGCTTCATAGGTTTGTTCACTCCCCTTTCAACACCCTCGCCGGATCGACCGCCGCAGCCCTACGAGCCGGCACGCAAGCCGCTAGCCCGGCGGTCAACAGCATCACGGCTGTGACCGCCGCATATGTTATCGGATCGGTGGGCTCGATGCCGAACACGAAGCTCTCCATCACCCTCGACGACGCGACGGCGACGACCACGACCACGCCCACGCCGACCCCCAGAACGGTCGGCCCGAGCGCGTGGCGAACGACCCGTGCGACCTCGCGCGGCGCGGCAGCACCCAGCGCCATACGGATGCCCACGTCCCGCATCTGCTCGGAGAGGTAGTGAGCCACTACGCCGGAGATGCCGATCATGGCAAGGATTCCCGCCAGTGTCGCGAGTGAGGCCATGAGCAACATGCGCAGCCGGATGTGGCTCATGCCAGCGAGGAGCATGAGGCGAAGTGTGGACGCTCTCTCGACTTCCAGCGCGGCATCGGCGGAGAGCGCTGCCTCACGGGCGGTCTCGAGAACGGCGCCGGGATCCCCGTCGACGGCCATCACCACATAGAAGTGACCCGACTGCGACGGGTGCACCGAGTAGTACAACGCCGGCGTAGGGTCCTGGAAAGGCGAGAGTTGGCGGGCGTCACGCACTACCCCCACGATCTCCACTCGGCCTGGCTCGGCGTCGGCCTCCCGTACGATGTGGCGCCCTACCACGTCGACGCGTCCGAAGAACTGCGCAGCTAGGCTCTCGCTGATCACTGCGCCTTCCGCTTCAGGACCGCCGTCCTCTCGACGGAGCGCCCGCCCGCTCAGGATCTGGATGCCGACGGCGTCGAAGTAGCCCTCGCCGGCGAACACCGACGTCACCAGGACGTCCCAATCGGCACTCGTGTTTTCCGGCCGTGCCTGCAAGAGGAGAACGCCGCCCTGACTCGGCAGGGATGTGGTCAGTCCAACGGCGGAAACGCTCGGTATCGCGGCCACGCGCCCATTGATGTCCTCCTGGGCGCCCACGAACTCGTCGACGCTATCGTATCGCGTCTCCAGTTTGACCTTGAGCACCGCCACTCGATCGGTGTCCATGCCCATGTCGACGGCGACCGCCTCGAATAGGCTCCGGGCGAGTAGCCCCGCAGTGCATACCAGTACGACCGTCAGCGCCGACTGCGTGGCGAGCAGCAGGCGCTGGCCGCCGCGCGCGCCGCCGCGCGAACCCGACCCGCGGCTGTTCCCGATCCCGGTGGCAGGGGCGCGCCGCGCCGAAGCCAGCGTCGGACCGAGGCTCGCGGCCAGCGTAGTGGTGATCGTCGCGGCCAGTGAGAACAGCAGCACGCCGCCATCGAGTCCGATCGCGCCCTGGCGGGGCAGGCCCCGAAGCGAGGTCCCCAGCGCCTCCACGAACGGATCGATCGCGCCCACGGCCAAAGCGATCCCGAAGCCTCCTCCGACCACGCCGATCACGACGGCCTCGCAGAGCATGACGGTGACCAGCGAGCCGGTGCCGGCGCCTGCCTCGACCAGCTGCGGAACGCCGCCAACACGCTCTTGATCGAGGCCAACGGTGTCACGGACAATCCCCTCGTGTTCCCCGACGACGGGGACGTGGTTTCCGGGGGAAACTTTCACGCCGAGCCTGTAGCGTTCGCCGCTGATGGGATCGCGCTGGCCATCGCGGAGCTCGGCTCCATCTCAGAGCGCCGTCAGGCGCTCATGGTGGACGCCAGTATGTCCGGGCTCCCTCCCTTCCTGACGGAGAACAGCGGGCTGCACTCGGGCTTCATGATGACCCAGGTCACAGCGGCCGCCTTGGTCGCGGAGAACAAGAACCTCGCCGTGCCCTCGAGCGTGGACAGCATCCCCACGTCGGCGAATCAGGAGGACCACGTGTCCATGGCCACCTACGCGGCGCGTAGGCTGCTTCAGATGACCGACAACCTCTCGGACATCATCGCCATCGAATGGATGACGGCCGCACGTGGGGTCGAGTTCCACACCCCAGTGGGTACCTCGCCATCGCTCACACGCGCCGTCGCGCGCCTCCGGGAAGTGGTGCCGCCACACGAAGGAGATCGCTTCCTCGCCGACGACATCGCCAACGCGAAGACCCGCCTGCTGGCAGGGGACCTGCGCGAGATCTGTCCCACGCTCACGGACAGCCTCAGGGGATAGGGTGGTGCCGAGATCGACGAAGTTGTGGGCCCAAGGGTCTTAGTAGCGGTCGCCTAGAATCCGATCGTCGCCCATGACGCCATGGATCCGGTACTTGTCACGGGTAGTTTGTACGCCGTCTGAGAAATGTGCCCTTTCTCCGCCATTTCTCTGAGCCGGTCGAGCTTTCTCTCTAGCTAGTTTGTCGTTCTTGGCCTTTTCCGACGGACTGATGGATTCTGGTCCATCACTGAAGACGCCCTTGTCTCGAAAGCCATAGCTCGCTTGCTCGAACTCCACACTCCTGTTCACGCCTCGGACTCGAGAGTACAGAATCTCGGTGAATACGAGAGCAACCAGAGTCCCTGCCGTCCATGTGATACCGGCCAATACGTACCCCTGGTAGATCAAGGCGAGATTCTCCATTTGAACCAAGCCGACCAGGAGATAGAGCATGCTAACCTGATAGCCTCTTGTTGATTCGGTAATCCCCTGGTCTGGCTCTCGCTTCGATATTCTGCATCCAATTCGATCGACATCATTCGCGATATAGCGGAAGAACTGGGAGAGGATGATCAAGAACAGTCCCAGCAACGCGGGCCGCCAACCATGATGGAAGAACAGGAGTGAGACGATGAGCACATAGCTGCCGGTGATGCCGACGAAGAGGGTTGCCTTCCATAGACGCTGCAATCTTACATGGATCGCTGATTCTTCGACTGGCTTTTGCATTCGATTTCCCTCCGAGTGTTGATTCGGTCAGCGTGCGCGGCGTCCTATCGCAGCGGGCGTCTCCGCGCGTCCAAACGCTGCGCCCACGCCAGGAACAGGCTCGACGCGATCGCCACCAGGCCCGAGACAGCGTTGACCAGGACATCGTCGATGTCGTAGACGCGGCTGGGGATGAGCGACTGGATACCTTCGTCCAGCCAGCCTAGCAGCGCTGTGGCCACCACTGCGAGAACGGACGGCACCGGGACTGGACGCCCGTTCCGTCGGCGCTCCGTGAGAGCTTGGTAGATGAGAACGGCCACCATGCCGTACTCGAACAGATGGGTACGCTCCGCAAAGGTCGATCGAGATGCCGCCATCGAAAACACAGCCACAACTCCGAGCGCAGCTCCAATCTCGTGGCGGCCCGGACGTGTCTTCGCCCACTGCAGTGCGATGGCCACGCCCACTATGAGCAGGGCCGTGGTGCTCGACAGGCCCAGCAGGTTGCCCTCGCGGAGTATTGCGGCCAGCTCGGGCATCAGCCCCATCGTGGAGTAGATCACCGCTAGGGCAGCCACCGTGGAGAGACAGAGGCGTCGCTCTCGGCGGGAGGTGAATCGAGGCGCGGGATCCGGGAGGGGCGTGTCTTGGCCCGACGGGTCGCGCCCCATGATCCACGGCACGATGAGCATGACGACGAAGAACCCTGAGAGGAAAAGCCCCGCAGCCCAGGCAGGACTTTGTGACTCCATTACGAACCTCGTTCGTCAGGGTACTCGAAGTTGACGGCGTTAACATATGGCGTGGAGTTGACGTCGTCAACATTCGTGTTACGCATAGGGCAGACCGCCGACAGGGTCGCAGATATTGGGCGGCGGAGATACCCTGCGGGTCCCGCGCCGTCACATCGAAGAGAGGAGGGAACAGACCTGGCCAACGAACACTTCCGTCCGCAGATCGAGCCGTACCGAACCGGTCGACTGCAGGTCGATGACCTGCACACCCTCTACTACGAGGAGTGCGGCACGCCGGACAGTCTACCGATGCTGTTCGTCCACGGTGGCCCCGGCGCCGGCTGCACCACCACGGACCGACGCTTCTTCGCATCGGATCGCTTCCGCACGGTGCTGTTCGACCAGCGCGGCTGCGGTCGGTCCACCCCGGCGGGCGAGCTGAAGGACAACTCCCCCGCCCACTTGGTGGCCGACATGGAGCAGCTCCGGGAGGAGCTGGAGATCGACACCTGGCACGTGTTCGGCGGCTCCTGGGGCAGCTCCCTTGCGATGTACTATGCCGAGCAGCATCCCGACCGGGTCCGCAGCCTGGTTCTGCGCGGCATCTGGATGCTACGGGACGAGGAGATCCACTGGTGGCTGTACGAGATAGGCAAGATCCAACCCGAGCTGTGGTGGCAGTTCGTCGAGCCGATCCCGGAAGCCGAGCGGGACGATCTGCTGGAGGCCTTCTGGAAGCGGCTGGACGGTGACGACCCGGAGGCCGCGCTGACCGCGGCCAAGGCCTGGTCGATCTACGAGGGGTCCTGCTGCACCCTCCTGCCCGACCCGGACTTCAGCGACGTCTTCGGCGAGCCGGAGATGGCATGGAATCTGGCCCGCCTGGAGGCCCACTACTTCCGCAACGTCCGTTTCCAGCCCGACACCCTGCTGCTCGACCGGGTCGATCGACTGCGCTCGATCCCGGCCTTCGCGGTGCACGGCCGCTACGACCTTGTCTGCCCCGTGAAGAACCTCGACGACCTATGCCGCGCCTGGCCCGAGCTGGATGCAGTCATCGTCCCCGATGCTGGTCACTCGTCCCACGAACCCGGCATTACCCGGGAACTGGTGGCCGCCACCACCAGGATCGCGGAGACCGGATCCCCCGTGCGCTGAGCAGCGCGAACAGCACGGCAGAATCAGTCTCGGGGCGGTATCACTAGAATCGTCTGAGGCTCGGCGAGGGATGTGACCCTCTCACCGTCGAGGCGCCCCAACGTGGCGACGTAGCGCCCCGGACTCACGACGGCTCCCTGCCGCGGCCGGCGCCGTCGGGGAGTATCTGCTCCCTCTTGGGACGGGGGATCGCGACGCAGATCCCAGACTATGCGACGCATGCCGCTTTGGCGGGGCAGCTCGAGTTGTCGGATCCGCTCGCCGGCTTCGTCTGTAATGGTCACAACGAAGGTCTCATCCTCCGATGCCGCCTCCCGGAAGTGATACGTAAGGACCGCTCCGAATGGCGGGTTCGGTGTCGTCTCGTTGCCCCATGCGGCCTGCGCGTAGTCGCGCTCGCTGTACAGGTACGCGGGTCGCGCCGCGAAGAGCCAAGCGTCCGCCGCTAGTGTCTGGGCGCTGACCGCTCGCAGGGGTGTGTAGTCGTCCAAGATGTACGCCCCGCGGCCGAACGTGCCCACGACCAGATCGTTCTCCCGCCGTTGGATGTGGAGATCCCGGGCCTGGCTCGCCGGAATCCCGCCTTTGAGCTGCGTCCAACCCGCGCCGCCGTCCGCGGAGAAAAAGACGCCGAATTCCAGCCCGACGAACAACAGCTCCGGGTCGACATGGTCTTGCACGATGGACCAGGCGCCGGACCGCTCGGGCAGGTTGCCGGTGATGTTGATCCAAGTGCGGCCCCGGTCCTCGCTCTTGACCACGTACGGCTCGAAATCGCCACGCTGCCAGTTGTTGAAGGTGACGAAAACGCTCGATGCGTCCCGGCGGGATGCGAACACGTCGGTTACGTAGCTGTTCTCCGGGAGTCCGGGGAAGTGCTCGGCACGCCGCCAATTGACGCCACCATCCTCCGAGACCTGCACCAGCCCGTCGTCGGTGCCCACATAGAGCAATCCTTCGAGCAACGGGGATTCGTCGAGGGAGGTGATGACGCTGAGGGCTGTGGTGTAGAGGTTCCGCGCAACGGCGTCTTCCGGCCATACCCGGCCCATGATGGGAATGGTGTCCCGGTCGAGATGCCTGGTGAGGTCCCCGCTCACGGCCGTCCACGTATCACCGCGATCGTCGCTGCGATACAGCCTGTTGCCCGCGTAGTAGAGGCGGCTGGTAGAGTGGGGGCTCATCACCAACGGGCTGTCCCAGTGCCACCGGCCTCGGTCTGGCGGATCGGCGGCGCGGAGTGGGCGGATATCGGTGCGCTGCCCGATCAGGAGGTCCAAGCGTCCCAGATTTCCGTTCTGCGACTGGCTGTAGACGATGTGAGGGAGCCCGCGATCGTAGAAGCCCTGAAACCCGTCACCCCCGCCCACGCGGATCCAATCGCTCGTGCGAATCCCCACGGTGTTCATGGTCCGTGAGGGTCCGCAGTGCGTGCCGTTGTCCTGCGTGCCGCCGCAGACGTTGTAGAACGGTCGGGCGTCGTCGGCCGACACGCGGTAGAACTGGGACAGCGGCAGGTTGGTGAAGTGTCGCCACGTTTGACCACCATCGCGTGTCTCGTACAACCCGCCGTCGTTGCCGATGATCATGTGCAGCGGGTCGGACTCGTCGAACACGATCTCGTGGTGATCGACGTGGATCGGATAGTTCATCGGCTCGAACGTGCGGCCGCCGTCCACGCTTCGTTGGATGCGTATGTCGATCACCCAGATCGTCTCCGGCTGATGGGGATCGACCCAGATCTCGCCGTAATACTGCGGATCGCCGCCCGCGTACTCGCTGGTGCGGGTCCACGTCGCACCCGCGTCTTCCGAACGGAAGAAGCCACCGTGATCGCCCTGGGCTACCACCAGGGCGTACACTCGCCCGGCATTGCGCGGATCGACGGCGAGCGCGATCCGCCCCTTGTCCACGGTGGGAAGTCCCTGTTCCAGTTTCTGCCAACTGGCTCCGGCGTCCGTGGACTTGAAGATGCCCGCTTCTTGGCCGCCACCGATGAGCTGACCCAGCGCCCGGCGTCGCTGGTACGCGGCGGCATAGAGCACGTCGGCATCATGCGGATCGAACACCATGTCCGTGATGCCGGTGTCGTCGCTGACGTAGAGCACCCGTGTCCAGGTCGTTCCGCCGTCCGTGGTCTTGTAGAGGCCGCGGTGCCCACCGGAGGCCCAAAGCGGTCCCTGGGCGGCGACGTACACGACATCCGAGTCTCGGGGATCGATGACGATCTTCTGGATGTGTTCCGACTGCTCGAGTCCCACACGCCCCCAGGTTCGGCCGGCGTCGGAGGATTTGTACACACCGTCACCGTAGCTCGCGCTGCGGCTGTTGGAGTTCTCCCCTGTTCCGAGCCACACGATGTTCGAGTTGCGGGGGTCGACCACCACCGCGCCCTGAGAGTACGAGGGATAGTCGTCGAAGATCGGCGTCCAGGTATCGCCGCGATTCACGGTCTTCCAGAGACCGCCGGAGCCCGCGGCCACGTACCAGACGTTGGCGTTGTTGGGGTCGATCTCGACATCGGCGACGCGGCCGGTGGTGAGGCTGGGTCCGATGCTGCGAAACGCCATTTCTGTAAAGGTGTCGGCGCTCTGGCCGCGCAACGCCGGGGACACTACGAGGAACGCGACAGCGACCAGTCCCGGGGTCCATCTCATAGGTCTCACCTCGGTGAACTCGATGTCAGGAGATCGGTCGTGGGTGCCGAAGCCACTGTCCGGGGACCGCACCCTCGACGATTGAGCCACGGTCCAGCACCAGCGTCCCGTTGACGATTACATAGGATATGCCTTCCGACATCCGTGCCGGATCGGCGTAGGTAGCACGCTCCCGGACCTTGGTCGGGTCGAAGACCGTCACGTCGGCGTCCATTCCGATCTGCAGCCGGCCTTTTCTCGCCATTCGAGGGATCGCCTTCTCCACCCGCCGCGCGGGCAGTAGCGTGATCTTCTCGATCCCCTCCATCCAGCTCACCACCTCGAGGTCGCGCACGAATCGCCCGAGGAAGCGTGCGAAGGTGCCCACGCTGCGGGGGTGCCCCCGCCCGTTCACGAGCCCGCCACCGTCGGAGCTGACGATCCCGAGCGGACTGAGCAGGCCCATGATCATCTCCTCTTCGGGGATGAACTCGGTCTGGACCGCGAGTCCCCCGGGCCGCGACCTGAGTTCGAAGAAGCGCTCTTCGGTCAGGCGCTCCTGAGTCTGAGCCACGTAGACGTCCGAGTATTCCGCGCCTCCGAATCGCTCCTGCCATCCCTGGTCGAAGAGCGCCGACTGCAGCGTGGTCTGGTTGCGCGTCCACACGTGGAAGTCGAAGCCGACGTTGACGCCGCGCGCGTAGGCCCCTTCGACGAGCGCGATCGAGAGCGGTGCCGACCCCACCGTCGATGAAATGAGGTGGGCCAGCTGCGCCTGCGCTCCCGTCGCGGCGGCAATCGCCACGACCTCCATGGCGGCGAGGCTCATCGTCAGCGGAAAGACGTTGCCCTTGTAGCGTGCGTGCAGGTGACAGGGCACGCCCTCCGCGGCCGCGACCTCGAACAGCGCGAAAATCTCCTCGTAGGACGCGCCCGGCGTGTAGTTGACGCCGAACCCGATTCCGACCGCACCATCCCTGATCGCTTGCACCGCGAGCGGACGCATCGCCTCGATCTGTTCGGGCGTTGCGGGCGCGTAGCGGTCCGTGGCTCCCACCGCCTCGCGGAGCCCGGAGTGACTGACCGTCGCCGCGTAGTTGACCAGCGGACCCACGGCGCCATGCTCTTCCGCGTATCGTTCGACGTCGAGCGGCCCTCCGTGCATGCCCAGGACCGTCGTCACGCCATCGCCGATCTTGAACGTGTGCGCTTCCCGGTTGCGGCCGATGCTGGCGAGGACGTCGATGAAGCCGGGCGCCACGATCTGGCCGCTCGCGTCGATCGTCTGCCGACCGCGGATATCCTCCGACGTGATCGTCTCGATCCGGTCTCCTCGGATGCCGACGTTGGCGATCTCGTCGCGGCCCGTCTCCGGATCCATGACTCTGCCGCCGAGGATTACGACGTCATAAAGCTCCTGGGCAAGACCCGGCCCGGGAGCGAGCAGAAAGACAGATAGCGCTGTGACCAGGATACGGGCGAGCATCGGATGGGTCTCCTGGGTTCGACGGGCTGCTGGGGTAGTGCGCAGTCTCAGGGGGGCCGCCGACCACGCGCATTGGTATTGGCAATAGTGTGATCGAGCGGACGCCTTGACAAGAGTCACCAGTTGGTGACATGCTGTCACCACTCAGTGACTTACTGGGAGAGAGCATGGCCAACGCCACGACCACAGCCCTGGCAGCCATCGGCGCAGTCGCCATCTTGTACCTCGTGATCGGCATATGGCTGGACGTACGCAGCTTCGACCAGACGAAAGGCGGCTATTCAGCGCCATACGTGGGCTGGACTGGAGAACCGATCGATTGGGAATCGTCCGATCGCACGAAAGAGGGAGTCGTGAAGCGGGGTCGCGTGATCGACGTCTTCGTGGATCTGACGACCGGTATGATCACGTTTCAGGCGGCGGGCATGCGATACCACTGGCAGACCTTTTCGGATCGCGCGCTGGTGGTACACAAGCCGCGGGAGGCCGCCGTCGCCCTGGGCTTCCAGCCCGAGTTCTAGGACAATGAAGAACGTACCCCCGCTGGTCCAACGGAACCGGGCAGTCACCGAGCAGAAGCTCATCAGGGCAGTCGGATCGATCTTGATGCGTGACGGGCATGCGGGACTTGGAGTCAACGCGGTGGCTCGCGAGGCGTGCGTCGACAAGGTCCTCATCTACCGATACTTCGGTGGACTGACCCAACTGGTCGAGCGCTTCGGGAGGACCGCCGACTTCTGGCCAAGCGAAGACGAGCTCGTGGGTGGAGACCTGGCCCGTCTGCAAGCTCTACCGCCAAAGGCTCGCTACGCAGAGTTCGTGCGGAGCTACGTGCGAGCGATTCGGTCGCGTCCGCTCCTTCGCGAGGTCCTGGTCTGGGATGCAGTGGAGAAGAGCGAACTCACTGCGGTATTGGACGACATCCGGGAGTCGACGGCGGTCAATGTCATCTCCGCTCTGGCGGACGGCGTGACCGACCGCCCTGACGACTTCTTCGCGGTACTAGCGGTCCTGGGTGCGGCCACCCACTACTTCACGATTATTGCGCGCAATACGCCGGTTTTCGCGGGCGTCGACCTTCAGTCCGAAGAGGGCTGGAATCGCCTCGAGACGGCGATGATGCGCATCGTCGAACTGTTTCTCTCGGATGAGTAAGGAAGGCGTGCGCATGAAGAAGCCGAACTGGAGCCTGACGATTTGGGCTGGGCTGCTCCTCACCCCGCTGGCCGCAGGCGCACAAGAGCCGGTCTATTGGGACATTGTGGATCGCATTCGGACCGAGGGGTTCGAAAACTCTCACGTGATGGAACACGCAGGATACCTGACCGATGTGATCGGTCCACGCTTCACGGGATCGCCCAACATGCGCGAGGCTCAGGAATGGGCGGCGGGCCGTATGAGCGGGTTCGGGCTGTCGCGGATCGAGCGGGAGCCGTGGGGTGACCAGACAGTCGGATGGGAAGTGCAGCGGGTCTCTGTTCACATGACCGCGCCCGACTACCAGATGGTGATCGCTTACCCGCTCGCACTCACCCCCGCAACACGGGGCCCGGTCATCGCCGACGCCGTGATCGCCACCATCCGAACCCCGGACGACTTGGCTCGCTATCGGGGCCTTCTCGATGGCGCAATCGTATTGGCTACGCCTCCGATGCCGACGAGTCCCCGCTTCGTGCAGGACGCGTTCCGGCATAGAGAGGAGTCGCTCCGTGCCTTCGAGACCGAAGGCAATGACCTCCTCATCAATCGCCATGCTCGGGGCCAACCGGAGCAATCGAACTTCCGGCGTCAGGGAATCTCCGCAGCCGAGGTGGAGGAGTTCTACAAGTCTGAAGGAGTCTCCGTCGTTCTGACCGCCAGCATCGGCAGCGACGGGACCGTCTACGCGACCGGTCACTCCACGACCAGCAACACGAGGACGCGTGAGAGTGTCGAGAATGCGCTTCCCACCCTGGCGGTGGCCGCCGAGCACTATAACCGCATCTATCGGATCCTCGAGCGGGGTATCCCGGTGACCATGGACATCGAAGTGCGCGTCGAACTGGATGAGTCCGACCAGAGGGGCTACAACGTCATCGCAGAGATTCCCGGGACCGATCTCGCGGATGAAGTGGTGATGATCGGGGCCCACATGGATTCCTGGCACAGTGGCACCGGGGCAACGGACAACGCGAGTGGCGTCTCGGTCATGCTCGAGGCGATGCGCATCCTCCAGGCGATCGATGCGAACCCCCGGCGCACGATTCGGATCGCCCTGTGGAGCCACGAGGAGGGCGGGCTGAGAGGGTCGCGTGGCTACGTCCGGAATCACTTCGGCAGCGCGCCAGAGGGAACGGCGACCGCGGCCCACGCCGCCTTCTCAGTCTACCTCAACATGGACAACGGAACCGGGCAGTTCCGCGGCGTGCACTTGCAGGGCAACCGCCAGGCGTCGCCGATCTTCGAGGCATGGATGAAGCCCTTCGCGGATCTCGGAGTGGAGACGCTTTCCCAGTTCAGCAACCGGGGAACGGACCATCTGTCGTTCAATGAGGCCGGGCTTCCGGGCTTCCAGCTTCTGCAGGACAGGATCGACTATCGGGCGCGCACGCACCACTTCAACATGGACACGTTCGACAAGCTTCTGCCGAGGGACCTGATGATCAACTCCGTGGTAATCGCCAGCTTCGCGTACCACGCGGCCATGAGAGACGGATCGTTCCCACGGCCACGGCCACCGGAACCCGGGGACTGAGGGCTGGAGGCCGCTAGGCTAGAACAGCACCAAGGGTAACGCCAGTAAAAAGAGCGCTGAGGTGATGATCACGCTTACGAAGCCCATAGCCGCGTTCGGCCCGGCCCGCTGCTGTGGCGAGAGCACCTTCATGAGGTATTGAAGGAGGTCGACGGCCTCCAGAGTGCTCGCACCCGGGTCGGCTCCGGCCGTAAGGCTCCCCATGTACATGGAACGCCGGCCAGAGCAGGATCGTTTACAGAGTTATCACCCGTTCCGCCTAACCGATCGGCACCCCCATCGCCGCCAGACCGCCCATCAGCTGAATGAGCACGATTTGCTGTCCCTCGTGCACCCAGCTCGACATGCCATAGCGGGTCGCGCCGGGAAGCGGCACGGTCCCAATACGCTCGCCAGTGCGCTTGTCGATCGCGAAGAGACTCTGCGTGCCGTCGGCCGTCTGGCCGGAGGCGATGAGCAGGTCCGGTGTCACGACCATGGCGGCGTGACCCCCGCGTCCGCGGTTCACCTCCACTCCCTCGACGCCCTGAAGCAGCGGGTGGTCGCGGATCATATCCTGCTGCCGCTGTGGCGAGTCGCCGTGGGGGATCGTCCAGAGATGATCTCCCGTGTTCATGTCGATCGCGACGACTCGACCGTCCGGCCCCTTCCAGAGCGGGAGACCGTCGAGGTTCGCCCGGCCACCTCCACCCACCGAAGTGCCTTGAGCGGCCCAATCGGAATGCGTCGTGCCCGACTGGTTCGGGCCTTCCAGGGGTGCCTCGACTCCGGGCACGACCGACAGTCTGAAGCAGTTGCTATGGGAGGTGAGGAACATGATGCCCTGGACTGGGTCCGCCACCGGAGGGCCGGTGATGTTGGTGCCGCCCGCGCCACCCGGACAGTTCCAGGCGGGTCCGGCCGGGTCGCCGACGTGTCTGGGCGGATCGAACAGCGCGTTGAAAAAGTTGCCGTTCTGCGCGACTTCGAGCGCCCTTTGGTAAATCTCGGGTGTGTAGTCGATCAGGTGTTCAGGGGTGCGGCCCTGGAGGTCGTACGCGGCGGGTTTCGTCGGGAACGGCTGCGTAGGTGACAGCTGCTCACCGGGCACGTTCGAGGCCGGCACCGGCCGCTCTTCGATCGGCCAGATCGGCTCACCCGTCTCACGATTGAGCGCGTATACGAACGCCTGTTTCGTCGCCTGGAAGAGGCCCTTGATCTCCCGACCGTCCACGGTCACGTCCATGAGGATGGGCGCGGTGGGGGTGTCGTAGTTCCAGATGTCGTGGTGCACCATCTGGTAGTGCCAAGCCCGCTCACCGGTTTCGACGTCCAGCGCGATGATGCTCGTGCTGAACAGGTTGTCCCCGGGACGAAAGCCACCGTAGTAGTCGACAGTCGCGCCGTTCGTCACGATATAGACGAGGCCGAGCTCCGGGTCCGCAGACATCGGAGCCCACGAGGAGATGTCACCCGTCCACTCCCACGCGTCGTTCTCCCAGGTCTCATGGCCGAACTCGCCTGGGCGCGGGATCACGTTGAACCGCCACTTCAGGTCACCGGTCCGCGCGTCGTAGGCCAGGATGTCGCCTGGCACGTTCTCGATCCGCGTCTGGTTGTAGCCCTGCTCGGCAGAGTTGCCGACGACCACGACGTCGTTCACCACGATCGGGGGCGAGGAGGCCGTGATGTAGCCGATCTCCAGCGGGATCCCCATATACGGATCGTATTCCCGATCCAGGTCCTCCCAAGGGCCCCAGCCCTCCATCAGGTCCGCCACCAGGTCCACGCTGCCGGACGACGGGAATCCCGGGATCGGTACGCCCTCACCCCAGTTCTCGAGGGGTTGGCCGGTGTCCGCGTCCAACGCGTGCAGGAAGAACGCGGGCGTCGTGATGTAGACGACGCCTCTGCCGTCGATCTCTCCGTATGCGATCCCCTTCCCATAGCCCTGACGCATCGAGTACTCCCAGCGATGCGTGTTCGGCTCCGTGAAGCTCCATAGGAGCTCGCCCGACGCCGGATCGAGCGCGACAACGTGCCGGCGGTAGCCGGTCACCGTGATCAGCTTTCCGTCGATGAGACTCGGCGTCGCCCGGTTCGTACTCGAGCCGAAGCTGCTCGCGTCCCACTCCCACAGCACTTCGAGGTCTTCGAAGTTGTCCGTCGTGATCTGGTTAGCAGGCGTGTAGCGCGTATGCCACGCGTCCCCACCGAGGAAGGACCAGAGACCGTCCTCGGTCCCAGGGCCCTGCGCGGTCAGCGCCATCGGCGCCGAGATCAGCACGGCTGTTGCGAGCGAAACCCCGAGGATCAAGAACTGGCGGACGCGTGAGCACTTGTGGTTCGTCATGATCGACTCCTCTCCGGGTGGCAACCGCTCGACTGCGGGTCGGCGCTCCCATCGTGACCGCTCTGTCCGGAACGCACAAGGCGTGGCTACGTGGCTCCCGGCTGAGCCTTGGAGCCCGCTGCCAAAGGTCCCAGAAGTGTGTCGAGTACGTTGCTCCACGCCTCGATGACATAGGGACCATCGGGTTGGGAGGACACGGGTCCCGAACTGCTTGTTCATGCCCTGGATTCGGCTCGCCACGTTGATGCTGTCACCGACGACGGAGAAGTCGCGCTGGATGGGATGACCGACGCGTCCGACGATCACCGGGCCGAAGTGCACGCCAATCCCCACGGACAGCTTGGTTCCAAACTCGGATTCGAGAGAGGTGTTCAGCGACTCCAGAGCGTCGATCATGCCGAGCGCAGACCGAATCGCTGCGCGGCATGCCGTCTCCGGCGATCCGCCGTCCAGACCGAAGAGCCCGGAGATCTCGTCTCCGACGTACTGATAGATCGCCCCACCGTTGATGAGGATGGCTTCCCCGAGCGAGTCGAACATGCGATTGAGGATGTGCACAACGCCGAAGGCCGTATGGCTCTCCACGAAGGGCGTGAAGCCGCGCATGTCGCAGATCAGGAGAGCAAGATCGCGCTCTTGGCCGACCCCCGCGGGGATCGTCTCGAGTTGCAACTGGCTCGCGCTCGAACCGTGGAGAACGAGGCGCTCGAGCGTGACGTCGCCGAGGGCTCTCGTCTGACAGGCGAGACGGATCGACGGGCCGAGGTCACGACTCTCGACCATTCGAGTCTCGGCCTCGGTCCTCGGCGACAGATTCGCCAAACCGTCCAGCACCCGGATTCGGCAGGTGCTGCACCGTCCATGGCCGCCACACTCCCGCCAGTGTGGGATCTTGCTCGCGACGGATCGTCGACAGGCACGGTGCGGTCGGCGCATTGATATCGCAGAGAAACAGTCATCTCAATCCACGAGTTTATTCACCGCAAAAGCGACTCGTAGAACCGAAGCCACTTACCACCCTAAGTGAATGACGGTCTTCTATCGAGTGCATGGTTACAATTGGCTCCATGAGCAACCATGAAGAAACCTCGAGCAGGTCCAGCGGGCGCTGGCGGCTATGGCGAAGGCGGTTGGCGAACGGCCTGACGGTCGGAGAGCAGGGCGGATGAAGAGCCCGTGACCCTGGTCACGGGAGCGGGCGGCAAGACCGGTCAAGCTGTCATTCGAGCCCTGGTCGCGCGGGGAGTGCGCCCCCGAGCTCTGGCCCGGCGCCCTGAACAGGTCGACGAATTGCTGTCGATCGGTGCCGCGGAGGCGGTGCAGGGTGACCTGCTGGACGCGTCGTCCTTGGAACCAGCCTTTTCCGGGATTCGAGCCGCTTACCACATCGGACCCAACGTCCCATATGCACTCGGTGATGGCGCCCGAGGTCCAGGCCATGCCGCACCATTGGAGCAAACATCTCGTCGAACAGTGGCTGATCGAGTCGGGGTTGGCCCACACCATCCTGCAACCGGCGAGCTATATGCAGAACGTTCGCGGAGTCTGGCCGTCGATCATGGATGGGCTCTATCCTGTCCCCTACCCGACGGATGTACCGTTCAGCTCCGTGGACCTGGCCGATGTGGCACAAGTAGCGGCCGAGATCCTCACCGTATCGGGCCATGAGGGCGCGACCTACGAACTGTGCGGGCCCGAGATCCTGACGCCGGCGCAGATGGCAGCAAGAATGAGCGACGCGTTGCGCCGGCCTGTGGATGCGGGCGAGATCTCTCGGGACCAGTGGTTGCGCGACACTCGACCCGACCCTCAGCGCGCGCATATCCTGCTCAAGATGTTCGGATACTACTCGATGCATGGCTTCATGGGTGAATCGCAAGCTCTCGCGCAGCTACTGTGTACGGATCCCACGACCTTTGCCGAATATTCGGCGCGGACAGCCTAGCCCTTCACATATTTCTCGAACCAGCCCACAAAACGCTCGAGCAGGTCCTTCTGATAGCTATGCCTTCTGATACCGTGATGCGCATCGGGGTAGACAACGAGCAAAGTTTCGCGACCCAAGTGTTTCATCGCCTGGTACATCTGCTCGGAGTGGATGATCGGCTGGTTCCAGTCCTTCTCGCCGCCAATGAAGAGCGTCGGCGTCGTGATGTTCTCGACGTACATGAACGGTGAGATGCTGTCCCAGAGATCGCGATTTTTCCACGGCGGACCGAGTTCCGTATGCCACCACAGATAGTAGGGATCGTGACCGTAAGTGGACGTATACCATCCAACGCTGGCGCCACTGACAGCGCCTGCGAATCGATCCGTCTTGGCAATCACGAAGTTCGTCAGCGTCCCGCCAGACGACCAGCCGCCAACGCCGAGCCGGTCAGGATCGACGTAACCCTGTTCGATGACGTAGTCGGTAGCCACGATCACATCTTCGACATCCTTTGTGCCATATGCTTTGTTGAGGGCAAGTGCGAAGTCGAGCCCCCGGCCACCTGATCCCCGAACATTCGGCATCACCACGACGTAGCCATTGGCGACAAACAGCTGGACCCGGAAATTAAAACCATAGTCGTACTGGGATTCCTGCCCGCCGTGAAGCCAGAGAATAGCCGGGTAACGGCGTTTCGGATTGAAACCCTGTGGCTTGTACACAAATGTCTGGATCTCGGTGCCATCGAGCGTCGGGAAACGCAGCTCCTCGACATCCGACAGCCAGATTGAATTCAACAGTTCACCGTTGACTTCCGTGAGGCGGCGTGGCTGCTCAGAACCAGCCGGAGGATTCGCATCGAGGACAAACAGATCTTCCGGCAGACGCGGCTTACTGATGGCGACAACGACACTGCCGTCAGGTGCTACCGCGGTC
>Ga0066376_10000693_pt1 | contig 31744 bp, 32 predicted proteins | sample Knorr_S15_td_Bot_FD_77009 | JGI IMG/M metagenome (GOLD analysis project Ga0066376, IMG submission 77009) | Marine microbial communities from Southern Atlantic Ocean transect - Knorr_S15_td_Bottom_ad_5009_LV_A | ecosystem: Environmental > Aquatic > Marine > Oceanic | place: Southern Atlantic... | reverse complement strand
TGAAGCACGCATTTTAATTGACACTCATTTTGAGGGGTGCGATAATCCTCAAGTTAATAGAAGACATAAAATAACACGGTCGTCCATTGGGCCTGATGTGTACATTTGTTGCACGGGTTGGAGACGACGGGACGTAAGTAAGACAAATGCCAAAGCGAACATATCAGCCGCGAAAAAGACGCCGAGCCCGAGTGCATGGGTTTCGGTCCCGTATGAGTACTAGGAATGGACGCAACGTTCTCAAACGTCGTATGTTCAAGGGTCGTCAGCACCTTACAGTTGCGGACTAGACCTCGAACATGTGCCTGACGGCCTATGCGAAAGGAACAGCGCCTTCGAAAGGCGAAAGACTTCGCAGCCGTGCGTCGAGAAGGCCGAAGCTGGGCTGATAGGCCTTTAGTTTTGGCGACGAGACGTAACGGATTAGGTGTCACCCGTTTCGGTTTCATCATTGGAAAGAGAATCGGGAATGCCGTCGTCAGGAATAAGATCAAGCGGAGACTGAGGGAGATATCCCGCCTTACTGCGGTGCAGGAGGGTTGGGACGTAGTCTTCATAGCGCGAACAGACGCTGCCTCCGCTGATTATCAGATGCTAAGCAATTCCGCCAGGGAGCTTTTCAGGCGTGCCCGCGTGTTAAATGGGTAGGGCTTGGCCAATGGGCGGCATCAAGAGGTGAGGTGATGAGGGGGCTGGCTCTAGCCGCAATAAAGATTTATCAGGTGGCGATATCACCGTATATCTCCGCCGGGGCTTGCCGCCACGAACCTACATGCTCCAGATACACCCAGCAGGCAATCATCAAGCACGGGGCAATCCGAGGTACTTGGATGGGTGCGAAGCGCATCGCCAGGTGTCGGCCTGGGGGTACGCATGGTTATGATCCGATCCCTTGAATGTCTAGATGCTCCAGCGGGTTCGTCCGTATTTTCGAAAGACAATTAATGATATTTAACCTGAATCGAAGATTCCTTCTCGTCGCAATCCCTATTATTGTCCTGACGCTGACGGCCTGCGCCGGCCGCATTAACAACCCCGAGGGCTGGTCTGGCGGCACTATTGACGGCGACACTCTTTACATAGGCACCCAGGCGGGCGACGTGCGCGCTCTGGATGTGGTTAACGGATTCACCAAGTGGCGTTTCGAGCTACAAGGCGATGACAAATCCAGAGGAGTCTATGGCGCGCCAGCGGTCACAGAGGACGCCATATATGTGGGAGGCTACGATAGCGTTCTATATGTGCTTTCTCATGGTGGTGATCTGCTGTGGCAAGAACCCCTGGGAGGATCTGTAGTTGGCAGCCCTGTTGTTGCCGATGGCATGGTCCTTATAGGCGCCAGCGATAACGTTCTTCGGGCCATCGACGTAGAGGATAGGATAGAACGCTGGAGTTTCGTAACTGACAGCAGGATCTGGTCCACACCTGTAGTTGAAGGTGGCGTAGTTTACCTCACGTCCCTGGACAAGAAGGTCTACGCGCTCAAGCTGGAGGATGGGACAAAGCTGTGGGAGTTCGAGACAGGCGGGGGAATCGCATCCACGCCCGTTGTTGATGGCGGTAGGGTCTACGTTGGCTCCTTTGATGGAGTGTTTTATGCCCTGAGCGCTGCGACAGGCGAAGTGCAATGGACCTTCGACGGCTCGGACAACTGGTATTGGGGCGAGGCTCTGGTCGGGGGTGACACCGTGTACGCGGGTTCACTGGATGGCCATCTGTACGCACTAGACAAGTCCACGGGCGGCCAGAAGTGGGCATTTGCCACTGCCGGTCCTATCGCCGGAAGACCGGTGATCGTCTTTGATATGATAGCCGTGCCCTCAGATGATGGCGGTTTGCACATGGTGAGACTGTCGGACGGTAAGGAAATCGGTTCCTGTAACGTGGGGTCGGAGCTTAGGTCCGCCCTAATAGTACGGGACGACGTAGTGTTCTTGAATGCCAAGGACAGCTCCATCCGCGCGTTGCGGATTAAGTCCAATGGCAACCCCGACGAAGAGTGGGTTCACATTGCAGATGAAGACGACCCAATCGACGTTGGAAGACCACCGGACTGCTAAGTCCTTTTAGAGATATATTTTGCAGATAATTATCGACATATGGAACATGTTGATCATCCAACCGATGATCAACAGCCTGGTGCTTCTTTACAGCATATTCTTCCTGAATTTCGGTCTGGCGATCATGGTATTCACCATGGTTATCCGCGCTGTCATGATTCCTCTTACGATTCGGCAGAGCCATTCGTTAAAGCGAATGTCCGATCTTCAGCCCAAGCTAAAGGCTATTCAAGAACTCCACGCGAAGGATCGGCAGAAGCTCTCTTCGGCGACCATGAAGGTCTACAAAGAGAATGGGGTTAACCCAATTGGTTGCCTGGGGCCGCTGGTCATACAGTTCCCTATTTGGATCGGCCTCTTTCAGGCTATCAACCAGACGCTGCCATCTACGCCGGAGAGGCTAGTAGGCCTGTCTCAGCACTTATACTCTTGGCTGCCCAGGGTTAGCGAAGTTATACCTATAAATAACTCGTTCCTTTGGGTAGACTTGTCGCTTCCAGATCCTACGCCTGTGATGCCCGTACTGGTGGGCATCTCCATGTGGCTCACGCAGAAGATGACCACAATGCCTTCCGCTGACCCAAGGCAGGCGCAGACGAATAAGATGATGTTGTGGATGATGCCGCTAATGTTCGGCTTCTTCACAACCACATTTCCCAGCGGGTTGGCGGTATACTGGATTGTCTCGAATGTAATTGGAATAATTATTCAGGGATTTGTTACCGGCTGGACGCCGCTCACCGATTTGCTAAAATTCCGAGGCTTTGGCTCTAAAGGGGCTGCAGAGGAACCGCAAGCTGCCACCGCCTTAGTGACCTCTGAAGAGGAGACGTCGACTAATGAAGACGATCGAAACGACAGCGAGGAACCCAGAAGAGGCAATCGAAATCGCCCTAAAGGAACTAGACGTCGAGCGCGCGGAAGTAGAAATAGACGTCGTTAGTCGTGGCAAGGCAGGAATACTTGGCATAGGCAGCGAGCCTGCCAAGGTTAGGGTCACGGTAATAGAGCAGCCGGCCGATGTTGTTAAGGTAACCACGGAGATCCTGGAAAACATCCTCGACGGATTGGGCGTCGACGTTGTGCTGAACCTCAAGCAGGCGCACAACGAAGACCTCGGTGGCCCCGAGTTCGAGATTGAGGGGGACGACTCAGGTCTGCTAATCGGCAGGCGGGGCGAGACTCTCAGGGCGCTCCAGTTCCTCGTAAAGTTTATTGTTAGTCGCAAGCTTGAGAGTCGGGCTAATATCTCCATTGATGTTGAGGGCTATCAGGCCCGCCGATACGACTCGCTGGCCAGTCTGGCTCAACGTGTTGCTTTGAGGGTCGCGAGTTCCGGTAGGTCTATAACGCTTGAACCCATGCCACCCAATGAACGGCGCGCTGTCCACATGGCTCTTGCGGATCACCCTGGCGTTACCACGGAAAGCACCGGCATGGGTGATGCACGTCAGGTCATAGTTCAGCCAAAGTAGCTTCTAAGCTCGGTCGGCTAATTTAGATTTCGAGATCAGAGTGCAGCCCGACTTTCTGACTATCGGTCATGTTCCCAAGGATGTGAAGCCTGACGGATTCACATTGGGAGGCGCCGTTACTTATGGTGCCCTTGCCGCCAAACGGCTCGGCCTTTCCCCGGCAGTTGTGACCAGCGTTGGGCCGGATGTCAAACTGTCAGACACTCTACCCGGTATTCCCGTGCACGTTGTACCCTCTTCGCAGACCACTACCTTCCTGAACACCTACGTCTCTGGTCGCAGAACTCAATTCATTAAAGAGGTGGCTGGTCAGATATCTGCCTCTGACGTTCCCAATGAGTGGCTGGCGGCTCCGCTGGTGATGTTGGGACCTCTGGCCCAGGAATTGGATGCCCGCCTTGCCAAATTCTTCCCTCAGTCTATCGTGGTGGCCTCAATTCAAGGCTGGCTACGGCAGTGGGATGACGAGGGCAAGGTGAGCCCGTGTTCGTGGTCAGGGAGAGATGTATTGCCCTATGTCGATGCCGCCATTCTTTCTATCGATGATATTGAGGATACTGCCGCGCTGAATGTGTGGAAGGACTTGACCTCTGTTCTGATATTTACCCAGGGTCGTGAAGGAATAGATGTGCATTTCGAAGGTGCGTGGCATCACGTTAATGCGTACCCTGTGAAGGAGGTTGACCCCACTGGAGCTGGCGACGTATTTGCTGCTGTATATCTGGTGCGTTTTGCCGAAACTCGCGACGTATTGCTGTCGGTTGATTTCGCTTCGTGCGCGGCAAGCTTTTGCGTTGAAGTGCAGGGGGCTGGAGGCATACCGTCCCGCACGGAAGTTGAGGCGCGGATGGCTAATGCTGGCGATGGAGCGTCCTTGAGGGAGCCTTAAATAACCGAACGCAGAGGCGAATTTCAGTTTCTGGGTCTGCGCTCATAGCGTGAGGACAGGATAATAACTGCGGCTGCGTGAGTGAATGACAAGTTGCTTGCGCCCGATGTATATAAAGGCCATAATAGCGCCACGCAAAGACCCTTGGCCGCTGGCTTTCAGTCCAGCCCGGATTCTCCTTATGACTACTCCAATCATTAAAGTTAATCGCTTTGTCTGGCTTATTGTTGCTGTCTGTGCTGTCGGCGTAGCGGTGTATATGTTACGGGGTGCCCTTTTTCCGTTCATCGTTGGCGGTGCACTGTCGTACATAATGCACCCGCTGGTCGCCATGCTGGAAGGACATATGCCTGGGCGAGCCAGACGGCCCGTCCTGGTTCGTGTGATATCAATATTCATCGTCTTTATTGGCATGGTCGGCGTCATAGCGGGGGCACTTATTATCGTCCTTCCCCCACTGGTGAAACAGTTTGGGGAGTTCATAAGCACCCTTCCAAATCTGATATTTGATGCGCGAACTACAATAGAGAGCTGGAACAGCTTTATCGTCGATCGAGTTGACGAACAGATTCGCATTCAGATTCAGGTGGCAGTTCAGGAAGCCGGTGCTGTGCTGGCGGGCTCGGCGCAGAGCTTTGTAGTGAAGACAATTGGCGTCGTCTCCCGAGCACTGACGGTTGTGATAGGTCTGGCATCGTTACCACTGTTTCTCTACTACGTTCTCAAGGACCGCGAGAAAATGGTGGACGGGCTGGTATCTGTATTCCCACCAAGTTCAAGAACCCACGCCAGGAACATTATTACGCTTGTCAATCACGTTTTCAGTTCCTATGTGCGTGCTCAGCTCTTTTTGGGGCTGGTGGTCGGGGTCATGGTCTTCATTGGCCTGACCATACTCGATGTAGATTTCGCGATCATTTTGGCGGTGGCGGCTGGCGTATTTGAACTGGTTCCGATTATCGGCCCATGGCTGGGGGCAATTCCGGGTATTGTCGTAGTGTTGGCAACATCACCAGATAAGTTTTTCTGGGTGCTACTGGTCTATTTCGGCGTGCAGCTTCTGGAAAACTCACTCCTGGTGCCGCGTATCCAGAGTAGGGCTTTGAATGTTCATCCGGTAATGATCCTTGTTGTAATCATAGTAGGGAGCGAGGTCGCCGGACTGTGGGGCATAATACTGGGGCCGCCATTGGTGGTTGCAGGGAAAGAGGTCTTCCAGTATTTCGCAGAGGAGTGGCACCCGGCAGAGACGGAGTCAACGGACGGTGCCATAGTCAACGCAGACCTTGCTATGGCCTCAGAGCAGGGTGGCCCTGCGGCTCAGCAGGCCTCCAACGGACAAGACCAACTAGCTGATTCATCAGTGGATGCCGACGAGGCCGAGCGGCAGAGTTCCCAGTCGTAACTTTTTTGCATCATCAAAGCTGTTCTGGTTTTTGGTTCGGTAGGTTACACCGCCTTAACCGGCACCTCATAATTACTGTAGGTACAAAGCGTGAATCCAGTGCCGACAAAACGATGTTTTGAAGGGTGACTTTTTGAGCAAATTTACGGCCGTGCTGTTTGATTACGACGACACGCTGGCAGCCACATATCCCCCTAGAGTACTTGCCGCTGAAAAGGCCGCCAAAGGTCTGTTAGCACCAGATGTAGATATGGACCGGATAATGAGGGAGTGGGCCGGCAGACCGCAGATGGAGATATTCAAGGACCTTGCCAAGGACGAAGATATCGCAAAAGAGCTGTTCGACCGCTACACCACCGAGTATTGGCGGTTGTCTCCAACTCATGTGAAGCTATTCCCTGGTGTAAGCGATATGCTAGATACGTTGAGGTCGCAGGGTTTCAAGCTGGGTATCGTGACATCCAAGCCCAGGCTTCTCCACAATGCAGCTGGTCCTTTTGGGGTTGAGGTAGAGCTTCAGCGCATGGACCTGATGAGCACCTTCGACGTAATCGTGGGCTGGGAAGACCCCGAAGAGCCGAAGCCGGCACCTGCACCAATTCTGTTTGCGTTAAATAAGTTGGGACTGGAGCCAGGTGACGCCGTGATGGTGGGCGACAGTCACATCGACATTACCACCGCCAAACGCGCTGGAACGGTCTCGATAGGTGCTACGTGGGGAACGCTAGCGCCAGATATGCTGGTGGAGGTGGGACCTGACCACCTGATTGACACCCCTGATCAACTTTTGCCGCTATTGAGCTGATGCCAGTAACGGCGTCTGCTTTTATGATTATCCCTGTTTTGGCCGTTAATGAGCTCAAACTAAGGTGAGGTGAAAAGCTTTTGGCATTAGATGTAGTCCGCACATCCTTTAATAGGCACGTTGCAACGATCAAATTGAACCGGCCGTCGTCTGGCAACGCTGTGGATGAGTCTTTAGCGTTTGCTCTCACAGACGCCGTTAATGAAGTTTCGCAGAATGATGACGTGCGAGTTGTCGTGCTGACTGGTGAAGGCCCCAACTTTTGCCTCGGAACGGAGACTCCTGAGGGCTCGGGCCAAGCGATCTCTCCGGAGGCCTTGGGGCTATTCAGGGTGGCCAGCAGCGTCGCCAGCCTGGGTAAGCCGGTCATTGCGGCCATCAACGGTGACGCTATGGACCAGGGCCTTGAGCTGGCTTTGGCTTGCGACATCCGGGTGGCATCAGAGGGCTCTCATTTCGGGCTGACGCAGGTGAGATCTGGCCTAACGCCATGGGACGGAGGAACGCAACGTCTGCCCAGGCTGGTGGGTCGGGGTGTCGCCTTGGAGATGATCATGACCTCTCGAACTGTTGATGCCGAGGAGGCCCTGGGTATTGGCCTCGTTAACAGGCTTGCGAAGGCCGATGAAGTCTTGGAATCTGCGAGGGACGTAGCGCGGACCATAGCGGCTCATGGGCCCATCGCGGCAGGCTACCTAAAGGAGGCTGTTCTCAAGGGGATGGACATGACTCTGGAGCAGGGACTGCGCTTGGAGGCTGATCTGAACCTTCTACTTCAGACGACGACGGACCGCGCAGAGGGCATCCAGTCCTTCTTGCAGCGCAGGGGGCCTGACTACAGCGGGAGGTAATATGACCGAACCAACAGTCCTGTACTCAAAACAAGATCACATTGCGCAGGTCGTGCTAAATAGGCCTCGTGTTATCAACGCATATAATATGCAGATGCGAGACGATCTATTCGAATCGCTTTCTGCAGCGAAAGACGACACCGATGTTAGGGCAATAGTCCTTAGCGGCTCAGGCGAACGTGGCTTCTGTGTGGGTGCTGATCTGACAGAGTTCGGAACTGCGCCGTCACTGGCCATAGCCCGCCAGGTGCGCTGGGAACGGGACATATGGGGCCTGTTCCTGAGCATTCGCAAGCCTATGATTGCCGCGCTTCATGGGTACGTCATTGGCTCCGGAGTGGAGATGGCATGCCTGTGCGACGTGCGAATCGCGTCAGATGACGCTGTGTTCAGCATGCCGGAAGTGGCTCTGGCCATGGTGCCGGCGGCGGGTGGTACTCAGACGCTGTCCCGCGTGGTAGGCGCTGCGGTTGCTCTTGACCTTATCCTGACTAATCGGAAGGTGGCATCAGAGGAGGCGGTACAGGTGGGACTGGTGCATCAGGTAGTCGCCAAAGACAACTTGATGACAACAGCAAATTCCCTGGCGCTGGAGCTGGCCTCTCGCGATCCAGCCGTCTTGTCGTCTGCAAAAACGGCGGTGGTGGACGGACTCGATTTGCACATTGACGACGGCCTTCGTCTTGAGGAAAGACTGTTTAGGGCTAGTGGTTCTAGAGCCTAACATTTGACCTAGTCTAATAAGGAGATGCATGTCGGACGGGACTGTTCTGGTTGTAGAGGACGAGGAGAACATCCTGGAGGCTCTGCGCTACAATCTGGAGCGCGAGGGCTACGTCGTTTACACGGCGTCTGACGGTGAAGATGGCTTGAATCTCGCTCGGAGCAGCAAACCTGACCTGGTCATTTTGGATGTAATGCTTCCCAAGATGGACGGTTTCGAAATCTGCAGGATACTTCGGGGTGAAATGGACGTTCCCATAATAATGCTTACCGCTCGTGGCGAAGAGGTTGATCGCGTGGTGGGCCTGGAGCTAGGCGCAGACGACTACGTTACGAAGCCCTTCAGCATGCGGGAGTTCATGGTCAGAGTTCGCAACATGCTCAGGCGGGTTAAACTAACCTCCCAGTCACAGTCGGGTTTGCCTGACGGTGATGTCCTTGTGGCGGGCGATCTGGAAATGGACCTTGCCAGCCACATCGTTCGCCGAGATGGGACGGCTGTCGACATGAAGCCCCGAGAGTATGATCTCCTAGCCTTGCTGGTCAAAAATTCGGGCAGAGTGTTCAGCCGAGACCAGCTTCTTCAGCAGCTTTGGAGTCAAGATTATTATGGCGACAGCCGCACGGTAGACGTACACGTTCGCTGGCTTCGAGAGAAGATCGAGAAGAATCCGAGCAAGCCTGAACGGATAGTCACGGTGCGCGGAGTCGGTTACAGGTTCGACGGATGAGACTACCTCGTTCTTTACATTGGCGCATCTCTCTTGCCTACACGGCTCTGATTTTTGTCACTATGGGTGTGGTTAGCATCTATCTCGTAAATTTCATTCGCGACGCCTTTTTGGCTGATCTGAATGGAAGGCTTCAAGAAGAAGTTGGGCTAGTAGTAGTGTCGTCGTCTGATTTCTTCCTGGCTGAGATCGATGTCGATGGCCTGCAAAAAGAGATGGATGAGATGGCTAGGATCATCGACGCCCGGGTGACGATCGTGGATGTCGATGGCATGGTGCTGGTGGATACTGCGGTTCAGGCTGATGCTGATCGGAATCTTCGAAACCGTGAGGAGATCAGGAAGGCTCTAGTTACAGGCGCTGGCGCTGATCGACGTGTTGACCCTTCGTATAGGGGCGACGTTATATATCAGGCCATAGCCATTCGAGTTCAAGGGGAGATCGTAGGGGTTGCCCGAGTAGGCGTGCCCACTTCACAATTGGAGTCCAACCTCAGCCAAATAATATCCACCATCGGTCTCTCCGCCCTAATAGTCGCGGTGCTTTCGGTAGGGCTAGGCTACGTTCTATTTCGACGGACGTCCCGTTCCGTGCAGCTGGTTGCTGAGGGCGCGAGGAGGTTGGCTGAAGGAGACCTGGAACAGCGAGTTCAGGCGACTTCAACCGACGATGAGACAAGGGAACTGGCAGATGCCTTTAACGGAATGGCTAGCACGATTCGTAGCGTCGTAGGCGACCTATCCAGCGAACGAAATAAACTAACAGCCGTGTTGGATACTATGGCAGACGGTGTGGTGGTGCTGGAAGCTGGTAGCGAGGTCAGCCTCATCAACCGGGCTGCAGAACGACTTCTCGACGTGAGAGCTGAGGACGCCGTCGGTAACCGTCTGGTGGAGGTGGTCAGGGACCACGAGATTCAACAGGCGGTCCAGCAGTCGCTAGAAACGGGCCAGATTTGGCAGATCGAGGTTGAACTGCTCCCCAGCCGGGCCTTTCTCAGCGCTATTGCAACTCCTCTTGGCGAACTTGATGGATCGGCAGATGCTGCCAGTGTGCTTTTGACGCTCCACGACCTCACTCGCATGATGCAGGTTGAAACTACGAGGAAGGAGTTCGTGAGCAATGTCTCGCACGAGCTTCGCAACCCCTTGGCGTCCATCAAGGCGATGGTAGAGACCATTGAGGATGGCGCTATCGACGAACGAAGCGTAGCCATGGACTTCCTGCGGCGAATAAACCGCGATGTGGACCGGATGAACGGTATCGTGAATGACCTTCTAGAGCTCTCCCACCTTGAGAGCGGGTACGTTCCGATGCACCTGGTTCCTGTTCACCTGGGTCCTCTGGTCGAAGAGGTTGTTGAGGATTTCCAGCGTTCAGTTGCCGATAAGGACCTGGTCCTGGTATCTGAAATCCCAGAGACGCTGCCCACAGTAACGGGTGAAACCGGAAGGCTCAGGCAGGTGCTGGTAAATCTGATCGAAAATGCCATCAGGTACACATCTGAGGGTCAGATTACCGTATCTGTTTCGGATGAGGACCAGTTCCAAAGGGTGAAGGTCATCGATACAGGCGTGGGCATACCACGAGAGCATCTGGCTCACGTCTTCGAGAGGTTCTACAAGGTCGAACGCTCGAGAAGAGACGACGGCACAGGCCTTGGTTTGGCCATCGTTAAGCATATTGTGCAGGCCCACGGAGGCGACGTCAGCGCCGAGAGCGAAGAGGGCGTGGGCAGTACCTTCGAGTTCACCATTCCTCAAAGGTAATATTTTCTCTCCAAATTCACCCTCTATCTAACCTCGCCCCCACGGCCCGTATAAGCTCATGTATATGTGCGGCCGTTGCTTTGCTAAATACGCAGTTAACTCCTCTAGTAGCCTTTGTTAACCTGACGTTAACATTGTGTTCAAAGGGTATTAATCAATGGCGTTTACACTCCAAGGTAGTTATGGTTGCGACATTCATGCCCTCTGTTCTGCTTGGTCTGCTAGATAAGATTTCGGCCCGAATTGCGCTGTTAGCACTGCCGTTGGCAGTTCTGGCGTTCGGCATAGCATGCATTGGACCGGCCAGTGAGATTCCCGCCAGGGCATCTGCCACTGAAGTAGGTGGTGATATAGAGGTGGATGGCTCCAGCACCGTGTTTCCTATAACGGAGGCCGTCGCTGAGGAATTTCGTAAGAGGTTCCCGGATGTGCAGGTCAACGTCGGCGTCTCGGGCACGGGCGGTGGCTTCAAACGATTCATTGCGGGCGAGACGGATATTAATAACGCGTCGAGGCCAATTAAACCTTCGGAAGCAGAAACGGCGGCGGCCAATGCCGTTGAATACCTCGAAATAGAGATTGCCATCGACGGGCTCTCTGTGATGGTCAGCCCCGAGAACGAGTTCGTTGACTGCCTGACGGTACAGCAACTAAGCGATATTTGGGAACCGTCCAGCTCTGTAGATTCCTGGAATGACGTTAATCCGACGTGGCCGGATACCGAGCTTAGGCTTTACGGCCCGGGGACGGACTCCGGCACTTTTGATTACTTCACTGAGGTGATCGTGGGGGAGGCGCAGGCCAGTCGGCCGGATTATACGGCTAGCGAAGACGATAACGTCTTGGTACAGGGCATTGGCGGCGACCGAAATGCGTTGGGGTATCTCGGATACGCCTATTACGCGGAAAATAAGGACAGGTTGAAGCTGGTGTCGGTGGACGGAGGGGAAGGCTGCGTATTGCCATCCGAAACTACGATACAAGACGGATCATACCAGCCTCTGGCCCGATCCCTACTGATATACGTTAACAAGGCCAGATTGGCGAGACCTGAGGTCAAAGGATTTCTGGAGTTCTATATGGAAAACGGCGGCGAGTTGGCTGTGGAAGTAGGCTACGTCGCGTTGCCCCCAGAGGTTTATCTGGGAAACTTAGCGCTATTAAAGTAGGTCCTCTGAAGAGGTAATGAGTTCTTGACCCCAATCTAGATATCGGCCGTTTGAGGATGGAAAGCATTCAGAACACTAATCGTGAAGCTGGTGGCCCAGCTGGTCAGGCCCCACCAGTTTTCAGGCGCCGGCGCAGCGCAGCCATAGAATCCAAGGTAATCAAGTGGGTACTATTTACTTGCGCCTTAATTTCTGTTCTTACTACCGTGGGCATAGTATTTAGTCTTTTCTCCCAGGCAGCGAGCTTCTTCTTTGAAGTCTCCATCTGGGATTTCCTGACTGGCACTCGCTGGACTCCCATCTTGAAGCCCCAGTCTTTTGGTGTGCTGCCTCTGGTGGCCGGCACCCTGCTGGTGGCGGGTATAGCGGCGGCGGTAGCGCTTCCCATAGGCCTGTCCACGGCGATTTTCCTTGCAGAGTACGCCCCTGGAAAGGTGAGGCGTATCGTCAAGCCGACGCTGGAAGTACTGGCTGGCGTTCCCACAGTTGTCTACGGGTACTTCGCCTTAACCTTCGTGACGCCGATTCTTAAGGGCATCTTTCCCGACATGCTGGTCTTCAACGCTTTGAGTGCCGGGCTAGTGATGGGAATCATGATTATTCCCATGGTCTCATCGCTGAGTGAAGACGCTATGGTGGCGGTACCTCGCTCGCTGAGAAATGCTGCTTTTGCCCTGGGTGCGACTCGCTTTGAGGTCAGCCTGCGAGTGGTGGTTCCCGCGGCACTGTCCGGCATCGTTGCCTCATTCATTCTGGCCATCTCCAGGGCAATTGGCGAGACCATGTTAGTCACCATAGCGGCTGGCGCTACACCCAAACTTACAGCCAACCCTCTGGAGAGCATCCAGACCATGACGGCGTTTATCGTGCAGTTGAGTTTGGGTGAGGTCCCCCACGGGTCGCTGGAGTTCGACACCATATTCGCGGTCGGCTCTCTGCTCTTCCTTATGACCCTGGCAATGAACCTGTTGGGTTTCTGGGTTGTACGACGCTGGAGGCAGACCTATTGAATAATTGGCGAGGCGTTATTGCTGTAGCTAAGCAAAGTGGAGCGGCGTAATGCAGACTACTTCGCAGTTTAACCAGAGGTTGGCTTTCAGAGAAGCCATAGGCAAGGTCCTGTACTTTGTCTTTCTTTCGGCCGTGCTTGTGGGCATTATAGGGCTGGTCGTTCTGCTGGCACAGATACTTGTTCAAGGCGTTCCTTGGCTTAGCTGGCACTTCCTTTCAGATTACCCGTCAAGGCATGCGGAGGAGGCCGGGCTGCTGTCGGCGTTGGCTGGCACTATCTGGCTGATGGTTCTCACTGCTGCCCTGACCGTGCCCATCGGCGTAGGAGCTGCCATCTACCTGGAGGAGTACGCTCCTCGAAATTGGATCACGAACATCATCGAGATCAATCTGTCCAATCTGGCCGGAGTGCCATCGATCGTTTACGGGCTGCTGGGCTTGGCTGTATTCGTTCAGTTTTTTGGACTGGCGGTCCTAGTGGACTTCCAGATCCTCGGCGTCGACGTATACATGAGATTCACTGGCTTCGGGCGGACCCTGTTGGCGGCTGCTATGACGCTGGCCCTCCTGGTGTTGCCCATCGTCATTCTGGCTTCCCGAGAGGCGATTCGCACTGTGCCAAATAGCCATCGGCAGGCTGCATTCGCGCTGGGGGCGGACAAGTGGCAGGTTATTCGCGGAGTGGTGTTACCTTCTGCGATTCCAGGCATCTTGACGGGCACCATATTGGCCATGTCCCGCGCTATAGGTGAAGCGGCCCCTATCATAGCCATTGGCGCATTAGTTTACGTGACGTTTATTCCCACCAGCCCCCTCGATGGGTACACCGCGTTGCCGCTTCAGATTTTCAACTGGGTGTCGCGACCGCAAGAAGAGTTCCGGGGGCTTGCGGCGGCGGGCATCATCGTTTTGCTTGTAATACTTCTTAGCATGAACGCCGGGGCAATACTGCTTAGAGACCGCTATCAGGTGAAGACCGATGACTAACAGCAAATCAGACTTTGTGCTGAGCACGAGAGACCTTTTCGTACACTACGGGGATTTCCTGGCGCTCAAGGACGTAAAACTGGACATCAAGCGCTACGGAATCACGGCCTTTATTGGCCCCTCCGGCTGCGGCAAAAGTACGTTGCTGAGGTGCTTTAACCGCATGAACGATCTGGTACAGGACGCCCGCATTGAGGGCGAGATCATGTTCGACGGGTACAATCTCTACTCGCCCGATGTGAACCCGACCGAGATTCGGTCCCGCATTGGCATGGTGTTCCAGCGGCCTAACCCCTTTCCCAAATCCATCTATGCGAATGTCGCGTTTGGCCTTCGCATCAACGGCTACACTGGGGACATGGATGAGGCGGTGGAGAGATCACTGAAGCAGGCCGCGCTGTGGGAAGAGGTCAAGGACCGCCTCAGCCGCAGTGCTCTGACACTGTCCGGAGGCCAACAGCAGAGGTTGTGTATCGCCCGAGCTCTGGCGGTGCAGCCTGAGGTCATTCTCATGGACGAACCAGCTTCGGCTTTGGACCCCATTGGCACGCTGGCAATCGAGGAGCTAATCCGTGAACTGAGCAGCGACTACACCATACTTATAGTCACGCACAACATGCAGCAGGCCGCCCGGGTCTCTGACGAAACGGCATTCCTCATGGTCGACAGCGAACGCGCCGGTTATCTGGTAGAATTCGATTCAACCGGACAAATTTTCACCAACCCCAGCGACGAACGGACTGAAGCCTATATAACCGGTAGGTTCAGCTAACCTCAGGCACATTACTACTTGTCCCGGCTTCAAGATTAGGAGTACTCATCATGCCAAGAACAGACTTCGACAGAGACCTAAGGATGCTGCAAGATGAGTTGCTGCTCCAGGGAAGCATGGTCGAGAAGGCCATTGCCAAGTCCGTGGACGCGCTAAAGAGCCGTAATGCTGAGGTTGCTCAAGAGGTCATCGACGAGGATGACATCATCGACCTTAAGCGTTTCGAAATCGAGGAACGCTGCATTGATCTGATTGCCACACAGCAGCCTTTGGCTGGCGATCTCCGAATTCTGATTACAGTTCTACACGTTACGGGTGAGCTAGAGCGCATAGGTGACTATGCCGAGGGTATCGCCAAGATCAGCCTCATGATGGGCACAGAGCCTCCCCTAAAACCCCTGATCGACATACCTCGTATGGCTGAGAAGTCCAGAGACATGCTTCGCCGCAGCTTGGACGCTCTGGTTAATCGTGATGTCGTTGCCTCGATGGTCATCATGAACGAGGACGACGAGATCGATGACCTATATGAGCAGGTCTTCCAGGAGTTGCTGACGTACATGATGGCTGATTCGGATGCCGTAAAGCGGGCCACGCACCTGCTTTGGGTTGCGCACGACCTGGAACGCATCGCCGATCGCACCACGAACATTGCCGAGCGGGTGGTTTACCTTGTCACAGGCAAGCTTGTTGAGGCAGGCGCTTCAGCAGACTAGTCTTCCTCTAAGGCCGTTCGAATATCAGTTGGCATGGGGTAATTCTGACTTAGCTACTGTTCCGAACCTGCTAAAACCAACTTATTGATGACAGTTGACCTGCAACAGTGGCATTCGTAAGCAAGACGCATTGCGGCACGTACTATTCGACTCCAATATTCAGCTTTTATGACAAGGCATGCGGAATGGCCTATAATGCGTTTCGCTTAATTCCAATATTGCGGTGAAGCCTATTTCCTCCGACAATTCCATGGCCCTTGAGGGCATAAGAGTCCTGGATTTCTCCCGTATTTGGGCCGGCCCGCACGCCACAAAGCTACTGGCTGACATGGGTGCAGAAGTCATCAAAGTGGAGTCTACCAAGGCGTGGGACCCACATCGCATCATACTGGGTTCTGGCAATTTGCCCGATGGCGAAAGAGGCGAAGACTACTGGAATCGTAGCGGCTGGTTCAACACACTGCACATGAGCAAATATGGCGTCACTGCGGAGATGCGACACGCCAAAGGCAAGGCTCTTCTGGAGGAGTTGGTCAGCATAAGTGACGTTGTTATCGAGAACTTCAGGGCAGGCCTGATGGAGCGTCGTGGCCTTGGTTATGAGGTGCTCAGAAAGATTCGGCCAGACCTGATAATGGTGTCTATGCCAGCCTTTGGGAACACGGGGCCCTGGAAGGATTTCATTCAGTATGGCATCGGACAGGAACAACTGGGCGGCATTGCTTCCATGAACGGATACCTGGACGACCCCTCCCCAGTGAAGTCCGGTGTTAATTTCGGCGACCCTATTAGCGGCGCCCACGCGGCTAGCGCTGTGATGTCTGCGCTCTATCGTAGGCGACGCACCGGCCAGGGTATGTTCATCGACCTGTCACAGCTGGAGTCTTCCATCATGACGATAGGTGAGCACCTGCTGGGCTTTCAGATGAGTGGCAACAACCCAGGCAATCGAGGCAACCGGCACCCGGTTTACGCTCCGCATGGCGTTTATGGCTGTGCTGGAGATGACGAATGGGTGACGATAGCGGTAAGTTCGGACGCCGAATGGCAGTCGTTATGTAGCGTCATGGAGAAGCCAGAGCTGGCAGATGACTCCCGGTTCATGGACATCCTGGGCAGGCACAAACATCATGACGAGATCGACGAGGCCATCTCAGAGTGGACACAGGACAAGGATTCCACTGAGGTAATGAATGATTTGCAAAGCAGGGGCGTTGCGGCCACGCCTGTCTTAAAGGGCGGGGGAATATTTAACGACCCCCATGTGCAGGACCGAGGCGTGCTGGAGTTCGTCAATCATCCGGCGTGCGGCCCGTACTTCATGCCGGGTATATCCTGGAAAATGTCGAAGACACCAGGCAAGGTGCGTTGGCCTGCCCCTATGTTGGGAGAGCACAATAGCCGCATATTCGGGGTGCTATTGGGAATGCCGGAAGCTGATGTCGCCGACCTAGTCACTGAGGGCGTTAGCGGGACCTCCCCTGAGGTTGGTGACTGATTTTAAGTTTTCGCCGGACGCACTAAAACAAAAGGCGACATATTTAACACTTGTTTCGCTGAAGTTCAGACGTCCAGAATGCTTGTTACCGGCTTGATTACGGCATAATGCACTTGACCGGGCTGGTCGTTGTTCAAAAAAACTAGGTCTGATATACTTATGCCGCTTGTCGGCCAGACTGTGCGAGGGGTCGTATACGAGCCTGTACGAACGGACGCTTACCCGTTTTCGGATCGCGCGGATGCTGGGATTCTATCTCCGATGTTCCCGATTTGAATTCACTGTTCGAGTTGGGCGTGGGAATCTCTCCCTGCTGGCAAACAAATATAAGTAAATAACGGCTTACGCCGCAAAGATATATTGGTAAAGGAAAGGAGGTGGGCCATTGCATTGGATTGATTACGCAAGCCCCCATTCGGTGAGGGAAGCAGTAGACCTGCTGAACGAGGCAGGTGCAGGCGCTCGCCCTATGGCCGGCGGAACGGACGTTTTGGTACAGCTGAGGGCTAATGCTCTTCCAGGCGTCGAATTAGTTGTGGACATCAAGAATGTTCCCGAATTGAATGAAATAACCATGGATCCTGAGTTGGGTCTGACGCTGGGCGCTGCAGTACCCTGCTACAAGATCTACGGAAACCAGGCAATCGAGCGTGCCTACCCGGGCCTCATAGATGCCGCTTCACTAATTGGTGGCACACAGATACAGGGAAGGGCGTCCTTAGGCGGCAACCTCTGTAACGCGGCCCCTAGTGGAGACTCCATACCTGTAATGATCGCATTGAGTGGTGTAGCACGTATCGCCGGACCTAACGGCGAGCGCGAAGTACCATTAGAAGATTTCTGCACTGGCGTTCGCCAGACTGTATTGCAGCAGGGCGAGATTCTCGTTGCTCTGCATTTCCCAGCCCCTCAGGCCAATGCGGGCGCCAACTACATGCGGTTCATCCCAAGAAACGAAATGGACATCGCGGTAGCCGGTGTTGGTAGCTCCGTAGTACTGGAGAACGGCAACATCAAGTCGGCCAGGGTGTCGCTTGCGTCTGTTGCACCCACGCCTTTGTATGTCAAAGAGATTGGCGACGCCATCGCAGGTAAGCCTGCTAACGAAGAGACCCTTCAAATAGCTGGCCAGATTGCCAAAGATGCAGCGAAGCCCATTACGGACATGCGCGGCACAATTGAGTACCGGAGGCACCTCTGTGATGTGCTGACCCGACGTTCACTTCAGATAGCTATCGATCGAGCCAAGGAGAGTTAATAGATGCCGGCCAAGACATATGTACAGACCATAATCAATGGTGAGCATGTCGACTTCCTTTGCGAGCCACGCCAGAGTCTTCTGGAGTGCCTTCGTGACGTGATCGGACTCACCGGGACTAAAGAAGGCTGCAACGACGGCAACTGCGGCGCTTGCACGGTATCAATGGACGGTCGAATTGTGACTTCCTGTCTGGTGCTAGGCGTTGAAGCCGAGGGCAAAGAGATTACCACAATCGAAGGTATCGCCAACGGCAGTGAGTTGCATCAGGTACAGCAGTCATTCCTTGAAAACGCGGCTTTACAGTGCGGAATATGCACACCTGGATTCATAGTTTCCTCCGTTGCGTTGTTGGAACAAATTCCTCATCCTTCGGAGCACCAGATTCGCTTCTGGCTGGCAAATAACCTTTGCCGGTGCACGGGATACGACAAGATCGTACGAGCGGTGCAGGATGCTGCAACAAAGATGTAGGGAGAGGTTCGCATGACCACAACCGACTATGAGCGAAATATGGTCCTGTCCAGCGTCGACTACAAAGTCGTTGGAACCCGCCCCATTCGCCCTGATGGGGCGGATAAAGTTACCGGCCGGGCACTGTACGGTGCCGATTTTGACACTTCGGGCCTGCTGCACGGCCATGTGTTGAGGAGTCCTCACGCCCACGCCAGGATAAAGTCAATCGACACCAGCAAGGCAGAAGCCCTGCAGGGTGTCTTGGCAGTGGTTACCAGCAAAGACTTGCCTCATGAAGCGGACGAAAGCGACGCCACTAAGTACTCTCGCGACAACATGCTTGCTAGTGACAAGGTGTTATACAAAGGACACGCGATTGCGGCCGTTGCAGCTTCGAACCCTCATGTCGCCGAGGAGGCAGTCGGTCTAATAGAAATCGAATACGAGATATTACCTTCGGTCATGACGGCCCCAAATGGAATGAAGGCCGACGCTCCTATTCTCTTGGAGAATTTGAGGACCGAGGAGCTCGGTGAAAAAACAGATAAGGTCAGCAATGTTGCCCAGCACTTCCAACACGTCAAAGGTGACATAGATGTTGGATTCGCCGACGCTGATGTGGTGGTGGAGCGCGAATACAATACGGTAACTGTGCATCAGGGATACATAGAGCCTCACGCCGCAACCGCGCTTTGGAATAACGACGGTCGCCTTCACATCTGGTGTAGCACTCAGGGCTCGTTTGCGGCTCGGGACGCTCTTGCAGGAATATTAGCCATTCCAGTTTCGCAGATTAGAGTAACGCCTTTGGAAATCGGTGGCGGTTTCGGCGGGAAGATTCCCGTATACGTTGAGCCGATTGCCGCTCTACTTTCTAAAAAGAGTGGACACGCCGTAAAAGTGGTAATGAGTCGTGCGGACGTCTTCGAGTCCACGGGCCCTACCAGCGGCTCAAACATTAGGATCAAGGTCGGTGCCAAGAACGATGGCAAGATAACAGCACTACAGGGGTACCTCGCTTTTGAGGCCGGGGGATATCCTGGCTCTCCAGTGGGAGCAGGTGCCATTTGCATTTTTGCAGCCTACGATGTGGATAACGTTCTCATCGATGGTTATGACGTAGTGGTCAACAAGCCCAAGTCTGCCCCTTACCGGGCCCCGGGCGCACCTAACGCTGCATTTGCGTGTGAACAGGCCATTGATGAGTTGGCTGGCAAGTTGGGTATGGATCCGATAGACCTCCGACTGAAAAACGCGGCAGTAGAGGGTACACGCCGACCGGATGGTCCTGCCTTCCCGAGAATTGGCTGCATCGAAGTCTTGGAGGCTATGAAGAGCCATCCTCATTACAGCGCTCCTCTTGGGCCTAACCAGGGCCGTGGAGTAGCGATTGGGTACTGGTTCAACATAGGTTTCCAGTCCAGCGTTAACATCAACGTAAACTCGGACGGGACGATTAGCCTTATTGAGGGTTCCACCGACATCGGCGGCACCCGAGCCTCCATATCCATGCAGGCTGCTGAGGTACTGGGTATTCCGATGGAGGACGTTAGGCCCTCTATTGTAGACACTGATTCGATCGGATTCACAGGCGTTACTGGCGGAAGCCGGACTACATACGCCACCGGGTGGGTTGCGTACGAGGCTGCTCAGGATGTGGCGCGCCAGATGGTCGAAAGGGCCGCCGCAATTTGGGATGTCGAGGCCGACGGTATTGAGTTGAAGGACGGGGTCTTTCAGTCGAAGACGGACCCTGAATTAAAGATGACGTTCAAGGAATTGGCTGGCCAGATAGAAGGTGGCGGAACCGTTGTCGGCAGGGCTAGCATGAATACAGGTGGTTTGGGTGCTGGCGGAGGGTCTTTCGCAGGCAACATCGTCGACGTAGAGGTTGACCCGGATACCGGCAAGACGCTTGTGACGCGCATGACTGCCATTCAGGACGCAGGCAAGGCCATTCACCCCAGTTATGTGGAGGGCCAGATGCAGGGCGGCAGTGTGCAGGGCATTGGCTGGGCACTCAACGAAGAGTACTACATGCGGGAAGATGGCTCCATGGCGAATACCTCCCTGCTGGACTACCGTATGCCTACCAGCCTGGACATACCGATGATAGACACGGTCATCGTGGAGGTCGCAAGTTCGGATCATCCATATGGTGTGCGTGGCGTAGGTGAGGCCAATATCGTGCCTCCAACGCCGGCAATTGCCAACGCAGTCCACAACGCGACGGGAAATCGAATGGCTAATCTGCCAATCAATTCCATCGCCATAATGGAAGCCAAGTGGAAGAAGCAAGGAAGCTAAGTTTTTAGTATCAGGGACTGACGCCATTATGGACGTCAGTCTCTGATGCGTACCAGAGGTGAGGATGGCCACCGTATTCATACCCTCTCTAATGCAGGGTCTTACTGAAGGCAAGCACAGGGTGGAGATCGAGGGAGCTACCGTTCGACAGATCATCAATAATCTGGATACGGCGTTTCCTGGGATGAAAGAACGGCTGATGGATGAGGGAGAGATCAAGCCCAACATATCCGTGGCTGTTGATGGGGAAGTGACGACCCTGGGCATGCTGGAGAAGGTGGGCGAAGTCAGCGAAGTCCACTTCTTGCCAGCAATTGGTGGTGGTGCACTGTGACGATAGGGAACCAGCAGTAACACGACATTTATAGTAGGGCCGACGCTTCAAATGGGCGTCGGCCCGTACTGTTTTATCGATAGCATTTAAACGCCATAGGAGGTGACTGATGGCTAATAAAGAGATCAAGGGAGTAGTCATACCAATAATGACGCCGCTGAAACCCGACGAGACGGTGGACGTGCCTTCGTTGCGCCGACTTACGAACTACCTGATCGACAACGGAGTGCACGGTATCTGGGCTGCCGGCACCACCGGCGAGTTCGCGAACCTTTCTGACAAGGAGAGGTTGATCAGTGTTGAGACTGTGGTGAATGAAGTGGCTGGTCGAGTGCCTGTCATCGGCAACGTATCCTGCGCGAGCACCCAGCTCTCCATCAACATGGCGCTGGAAGTCCAGGAGATGGGTCTTGATGGCATAGCCGTGACGCCTCCTTATTACTACCCGAATGCACAGGACGAGGTTCTGGACCACTATCGGCACATTCGCAGCCGAGTGGGCGCTCCTCTGTGGGTCTACAACATTCCGCAGACCGTGAAGACGGCTGTAGCTCCGAGCACTGTGGCGACGCTGGCCAGCGAGGGTGCTGTTGTCGGCATCAAGGACAGCTCTGGCGCAGGTGAGCTCCTGGCCGAGCTGAACGTGCTCTGCCAGCAGGGCGGACTTTCGCTAATGCGATTCCTGGGAACGTCGTATCGTATGGCCGTTGCTGATGGCGTGGGTGTGCATGGCGTAATTCCAGGCATCGGCAACCTGATTCCTGCCATCTCAGTCGAATGCTGGGACGCCGGTCAGTCGGGCGATGCGGAGGCGGCCAAGGTTGCTAATGCCAAGCTGTTGACCTTCATGAAGCTGGGCAAGCTGGCCAAGGGCGGCGGCCCCAACGCTGCTGCTTTCGGTGGTATGAAGGCCGCGCTGAAGATCATGGGCGTTATCGACGACGATACGCTGTCCCGCCCCTTCCGAGCCTTAACATCAGAGGAGAAGGCAGGCATTCCGCCAATCCTCAAGGAGCTTGGCCTAGCGTAGTTTTGGATCTTAATTGAATACAAGAGCCCTGCCTCAGTATGAGGCAGGGCTCTTGTATTTGTAAGGACTAATGTTCGGAAAGTGTGTTAATGTTGATTCAACGGAGTATGAAAAGGAGAACACATTAATGGCTACCGAAACTCTCGCGCAAGTTCTTACTAGGTTGGACAACACTGCCGAGCAGGTTGCTGAGCATGTCTTTGCTGGGGAAATTCGGAAAGCGGTAAACGCCTCGTCCGACAGTCTGTCGGATGAAGAACTTGGGGAGTTGATGGCATTTGATTTCACTGCCGATTACCAAAGTAACGAAACTGGCTGGGGGACTTACTTTGGACCAATGATGGTTTTCCCAAATGGTGATGGAACTTCGACAGAATCACCAAGCTTAAGTCAGGTGACTCCGGAAATACTTGAATATTGGGCAACAAGGGCGAAAGTAGCGAAACATCCCGTCTTGAAGGCTCGCTATGCAGGGTTGGTATGGGATTTTTCAAGAAATGTCAATGGTAGTTCACCAGATGTTGAATTAGCTCGGATTGCCATAGACAGCATTGTTAATATCGCAGAAGAGGATCGTCATCTATATGAGACGCAGGTGATTGGGGAACTTGAGCACGCACTCTCTCTCGCAATCAGCGTAAGAGATTCCGAACGTATTGCGAATGTTCGTGATGCAATGATCGCATATGAAGCTAAGATTGCTGTTGATGAGAGTGTTGGCACGTGGGGATTTAGTTTTGATTCACTTCTCGGCAGTAAAAACATAAGTCTCGATGATCTCACAAAATCTTAGTTGATTCAGGATCAGGTAGGCCGTCTTGAAAGGCTGACGACGAATCCAAGTACGAATCCAATGGGGAGCACTGTTTGGGCCGCAGAGAGTGTAGCGACGAGACTTGCAAGACACTACCGAAAAATGGGCCAACACTTAGAAACCCGACGGGTGCTGTCGCGATATTTTACGAGTTTTGAGGAAGCTGCGCAGGCAGATTCGCCACTGCGAGCATCTGCATGGCTTCAGAAAGTTCATTCATTGTTTCTTGAATTTCAAATGAAGGAGGAAGCAGAACAGGTTGCTATAGCGTTGCAAAAGATAGGCCAAAGGGCCAACGAAGGAATGAAACCTATTACTGTCGAAGGAACGATTTCATCCGATGAGTTGCAAAAATATGTTGAGGAGATGATTGCTGGCGACCTTGAGTCAGCGTTAGTGAGAATCGCAACCCACTACATACCTAAAAAGGATTTGACAGAGAAAAATGTCAAAGAACTCGCAAAAAAACTCCTATTACCTTTTTTATACCAAAGATGATTCAAAGTGATGAAGGACGACCGCTGGCAACTATTGGTTACCTGGATGATGATATGGAGGGCAACCTGATCAAATATGTAGCAGAAGGTATGTCCTATTCGACGATATTTCTAAGAGAAGTAATGGCTTCCATGTTCAATAAACATGAGGACCACGCAGAAGGTATGGTCGGGTATCTATATCGGGCTCCGATATTCAAGGAAGATCGAAAATCCATCATTGCGGAGGGAATAAAGTCATATGTTGTCGGCAATCATCTGGTTGCTGCCCACATACTAATACCACAAGTGGAGGAGGCGTTAAGAAGTCTAGCGGAATTGTCAGGCTCTGCCATCTTGCGGCAAAATCGGGTTGGCGGATTTCAGTACGTAGCCCTACATGAATTGTTAAAAGAGGCGTCTGTTATAAAGATTTTGGGTGACGACATGACATGGTACTTCCGCATTCTTTTCACCGACCAGAGAGGGTGGAATTTAAGAAATAACATATGTCATGGATTGGTGCCGCAAGGTATCTTTGGAACTGAGATTACCGACAGGATCGTTCATGCGCTGATTTGTTTGGGAACGGTTAGGCACGCGGACGAAGAATCGACCCTATGACTGAACCACAAACCCAATTCGTAGATATTTCAGACGCCCGGTTGGCGTACGTGGACTGGGGCGACAACGGCCCGCCGCTGCTTTTGCTGCATGGCGACCTGCGCACAGGCCGCAGCTTCGATGGGGTCGCGCGAGACCTATATGAAAACTTTCATGTGGTGTCGCTGGACGCACGCGGGCATGGTGACAGCGACTGGACTCCGCGCGGTTACCGCTTTGATGAGCGAGTTGAGGACCTGAAGGCCTTCTGTGACGCTCTGAGCCTGACGGATATTATCGGCGCAGGCCACTCCACAGGCGGCGTTGTGATGGTGCTGGCTGCCGACAAGCACCCTGGTTTGTTCAGTCGGCTAGCCTTAATGGAGCCGATGGTAATTGTGGACGAACCATTCCAAAGGATGGTTACCAAGCGCATGGACTTCGACCGCACGACGTGGAAGAGTCGCGAAGAGGTGTTCGAATACCTGAGCAAGCATCACTCGGCTGGCCGCTGGCGCGCCGATGTTATTAGGGACGTTGCGGCCCATGAGGCCTACCAGCGCGAGGACGGCCTGTTCGATATGAAATGGTCTCCCAACTCCTTCAACTGGCCGGATCGCGACGGGGATTACTTCGACCTCAAGCCTATTTTTGACAGGCTAGGCATACCGATTCTGTCTATCAGCAGTACCAATCACAAGTCCAAGTTCCCTAATCAGCATGTGGTCCAGGACGGCGTGCCGGGCTTGCACAAGCTGACCATCGAGAACAGCGACCACAATATGTACATGGAGCGACCCGACGCCATCGCGCAGGCGGTGGCCGATTTCGCAGCGGGAAAAGAGATTCCTGCCTCCGTGTAACTCGATCTTTCGCCGTTTAGCTAGGCCGACCTAGTACCGGTGTTATGGGGTCGTTGAAGCCCCAGCCGGTGTGCTCGCCCGGCGGCACCAGCCTGTCGATCTCTTTCAGCGCCTCGTCATCGATGGCCCAACCGAGGCAACCGAGATTGTCTACGAACTGCTCCATGGTGCGCGGCCCTACGATCACCGACGTGATTATGGGATTGCCCAAGATCCAGTTCAGGGCGAACTGGGACATGGGCTTGCCGTGGCGCTCCGCAAGAGGCTTGAGCTTCATGGCGACATCAAGGCTCTCGTCTCGCAACTCAGTCTCGATGATACGGGAGTCGCCTCGAGCCGCCCGGGAACCCTCTGGCAGTTCCTGATTCAGCTGGTACTTGCCTGTTAGTACGCCCCTGGCCAGCGGGCTGTAGACCATCATTCCCACCCCGTGCTCCTGACAGAAAGGCAACTGCTCCAGCTCGATGTCGCGGTTCACGATGTTGTAAAGCTGCTGACTGCACATCACAGGGGCCAGGTTTCGCTGGTCAGCGATCCACAGCGCGGAGCACATCTGCCATGCGTAGTGGTTGGACATGCCGACGTAGCGCACCTTGCCCTGTTTGACCAGATCGCCCATGGCCTCGATGGTCTCGTTTAGCGGCGTGGAGTAGTCCGGCCTGTGCAGCATGTAGATGTCGATGTAGTCGGTCTTCAGGCGGTGCAGGCTGTTGTCCACCTCGCTCATGATGTGCGCACGGCTCAACCCTCCGGCGTTGGGCCAGTCCCCCATGTTGGCGGCTACTTTTGTGACTAGCACTAACTTGTGACGCTTGCCGTCCAAGGCCTTGCCGACGATCTCTTCGGACTTGCCGCCGTTGTAGCCGTTGGCCGTATCGATAAAGTTGATGCCGTCGTCCAGCGCCCGGTCAATGATGCGTATCGAATCTTCGCTGCTGGTTGCGCCGCCGAACATCATTGCGCCCAGGCACAGTCGGGATACTTTGACGCCGGAGCGTCCTACGTTTGTGTATTCCATTAAGGGGGATTCTCTCCTGATTAATTCCTAAAAAATTCCATGAGTTTCGTTCTTAAATCACCTTGTAGCCGCCCGCGGTCACAACCAGGCTGTTCTCGTCCCACGGGTGCTCGCGGGCGACCTCCTCGTTGAGGTCTGCGCCCCAGCCGGGGACTGTGGGGATCGTCATGTAGCCGTCGATAATCTCAGGCTGTGCCGTGGTGAGATCGTCCTTCCAGGGCACATCGTCGATATCGATCTCCATGATGCGAACGTTGGCCAGCGAAGCGCATAGGTTTGCGCTGATGAAGCTGGACAGGTGGCTGTAGTAGTTGTGAGGCGCGACGTTGTGCTGGTACACCTCGGCCAGGTCGCCAATCTTTTTGGACTGGCTGAAGCCGTTCCATGGCACGTCGATCATGAACATGTCGGCGGAGTGGTTCTCGAAGTAGGGGATGTAGTCCCGCATATAAAACAGGTTCTCGCCGGTACAGATCCTGGTGGAGGTGGAGTCCTTGATCTGGCGCAGGCTCATGTGGTCGTACATGTCGATCTCAAGCCAGAGCATGTCGAACTGCTCCAGAACCTTGGCGATGCGCATGGCAGACTCGGTCTTGAAGTGGAAGTTCAGGTCCAGGTTCAGATCGATGTCGTCGCCCACAGCGTCGCGGAAGGTGCCGATGAGTTTCTCGATGTGAGGAATGAGCCACTTGGGTGCCCACTGGTCCGTAGTTCCGACGCCGCCTGTGAAGCCGCCGCCGAAGGTCGCGCCCTGACCCGGCAGGAGGATGTTGGTCTTCAGCGCAGTAAAGCCGCGCGCCTTGACCTCCTTGCCTAGCGCTGTAACGTCGTCCCAGGACTCAATAGGAGGAGTGCCGAGAATGTCGCTGTGTCGCACTCGGGAGCTGCCGCAGTGGGACCAGTAGATGCGTACCTTTTCGCGGGTGGGGCCGCCGAATAGCTCTGCTACGGAGATGCCGAGAGCCTTGGCCTTGATGTCGATGAAGGCGCAGTCCAGGCCGGCAATGGCTTTGGCCGCGACGCCACCGGGGCTCTGTCGGGTGCCGCGATACATGTCCTGAAAGCGCATCTCGAAGGCCCTGGGATCCTTCCCGATGAGGAGAGGCTTCAGGTCGCGAATCGTTCCCTCTATGCCGTGAGGAGATTTGCCGTCGCTGCATTCGCCCCAACCCGTGACGCCCTCGTCGGTCTCCACCTTCACGAACATCCAGGGTCGCCAGCCAGCATCAACAATGAAAGTCTCAATATTGCTTATCTTCATGTCACTCCTCACAAGTCTATTTCATGAATATTATGGCCTGGATGATATCACAATTGGCTGCCCGTTTGAGGCTTCCTTGACAGGTGGATGATGCCTAAATAGGATAGGCGCTATCGGCATTGTGGCCTCTCTCGCAATGAGTTGTCGGACTGGCCATGAGAGATCGTAAACAGGGCTTTCAACAAATATGCGAATGTGCATCTGAGCGAAAGAAGGAGACCGTTATGGTGGACGAGAAACTGGCCTTTGCGCCAGCGCACGAAGTGGCTGGACTTATCGCGGCTAGAGAGGTGTCATCTGTTGAGATGACGGAGCTCTATTTTGAGCGTATCGACCGGCTGGACTCCCAGCTTAACTCCTACCTGACGCTCATGCGTGACGATGCGATGGGAACGGCTAGGGCCGCTGATGAGGCTGTGGCCAGGGGTGATAGCCTGGGGCCACTGCATGGTGTGCCCATATCGGTCAAGGACATGCAGATGACCGGCGGAACGGTCACTACTTTAGGGTGCCTGGCCTATAAGGATAGGGTTCCCGATGCGGACGCCGGTGTCATCGAGAAGGTCCGTGAGTCCGGCGCTGTCATCCTGGGCAAGACTAATACGCCGGAGTTCGGGCTGCTGGGTGCCACGGAGAACAGGTTAGGCGACGATTGTCGCAATCCCTGGAACACAGAACGCACGTCTGGCGGGTCCAGCGGAGGGGCGGGTGCAGCAGTCGTAGCTGGGCTTTGCTCGCTGGCCACAGGCGGAGACGGGGGTGGGTCCATTCGGATTCCCGCTAGCTTCTGCGGGACTTATGGAATCAAACCCACGCAGGGAAGGGTGTCGAGTTTCAATGGAATCGCCTCCCCTCCTATAGTTAACATTACTAGTCAGCAGGGACCCATGTCTCGCACAGTAAAAGACTCTGTGATATTGCTGCAGGCGTTGGCCGGTCACGATCCCAGAGACGTTGGTTCGCTGAACGAGCCGGTGCCGGACTTCATGGCCGCGCTGGCCAGGGACGTGAGGGGACTGCGGATTGCGTGGAGTCCTGATTACGGCTACGCGGGCGTCGACCCGCAGGTTGCGGAGGCATGCGCCAATGCAGTGAAGGTCTTCGAGGAGATGGGTTGCATCGTGGAAGACGCTGGCCCGGTGCTGGAGTCGCCTTTTGAGACCTGGTGGGTGTTCTTCGCCAGCAACATATTCGCGACGCAGGGTCATCTGCTGGAAGATACCACAGACCCGCTGACCTGGTACGGGCGCATGGCATTCGAGGATGGCGCCAAATTCACCGCTGCTGATTACGCCAGGGCATTGGGCGAGCGGGACCGGATGATTAACCAGTTCAATAGGGTGTTCAACAGTTACGACCTGATCATTTCGCCGACCATGGCGACGACGGCTTTCCCGGTGCGTGAGTATCCGCCGGAGGTTATCAATGGCCTGCAGAACGCCAATCGGAAGGGCTGGAGCACCGTGCCTTTCACGCATCCGATCAACACCATCGGTCATCCGGCGGCCAGCTTGCCGTGTGGATTCGACGCGGATGGCTTGCCGATTGGACTGCACCTTGTTGGCAGGAGGGCCGATGAGGCTACGGTGATTGCGGCGTCTGCGGCCTTCGAGAGGGCACGGCCCTGGGACGACAGGCGACCGTCGGTTTCGTAGGAGTACCGGTAGCAATCAATAGGAATAAAATAAGTACAAACCACTTGTATTCTAGAGAAAGAGCAAGAAATTGACAATATATCGTTCGAAGACGTTCAGTAGATAAGGGAATCTTCGTCTGATGTAAACGCAGGCCAACTCCTCGTCGAAATGGTGTCAAGATTCGGTCTGGCCTTTGTTATTGGTGGTAGTGGGGCTATGGGTGGAGAAAATATAACGGGAGTCCGGGAAAATGAAAGAAGAATAGGTCAAATTGTTAGAGGGCTGGAAAGTTACCTTTCCACGATTGACAGTGATACGGTAAAGGTAATTAACGAATCTTTGTCAATGACTGACTTTGCTAATCGGGCTGAGAGGCTAATTAATGGAGAGAGCTAGAAATGGGGGTACGCAAATGGCCAAGTATACTTTATACGTCGATCATTCTAAAGAAAGTGGAGGTCTTGAGAAGGAACTTGACGATAGGGGAGTTTCCTTTGTAAGAGTTCACCACGAATCTGGAGGAAAGGTGCTCCCTGCGTTAACGGGGCCGGAAGGTGTTTACGAGGGAACGGCCAATATTAAACTTTATTTTCTGGATAGGCGATTTGTACATTCTCGGGCATGACGCCAACCATATCTTTAGTGGATTAATTAGCGGGGCGACAAATAAGTCGCCCCGTAGTCATGTTTACTAGTCTGGGTAGACCGTCGTCTTGCTGTCGGGGTGGGTCAAGGAGATATGGGAAAAGTCCTGGCCGTCCTGTGCGCCGTGCCAGTGCTTCTCGCCTGCGGGAATTACGGCGGTGTCGCCTGCTTCGAACTCGACCGTCTCGGACTCGTTGACGACGTATCCTTTTCCGCTAAGGCCGAAGAGGATCTGGTCGCTGGTGTGGACGTGAAAGTAGTTCTTTGAGCCGTTGTAAAAGGTCACCTGGTTGAAGTTGAAGTAGCTGCTCATTCCTCCTCCGACAATAGAGCGGCCCTCAACTTTTCCTCCGTAGAATATGGGTGCGTCGGAGCGGTCCTCTGCTGGGTTCTGGTCCTTCTTTACGATTTCCATTTTTCCTCCTTATATAGCTATATAGATCTGTCTGGATTGTCTCTAAAGTTCCAATCTGGTGCCAACGCTGCCTTGAATGAACGCGGTTGGGAAGGCGGCAGCTATGGCATGGGTCGCGCGCCAGCCAGTGCAGTGACCGGGCATAAGCACATCCGGCGAGAAGGTTTTCAGGGCTCCGATTACTGACGATATGATTGGCTCAAACAGGGGGCCGTTAAGATGAAAACCGCCTAATACGGCGTAAATCTTATCTTCGCCGGTGAGTTTCTGTGCGTACCTGATGATGTTTATTATGCCCGCATGGCCGCAGCCGGTCATCACCACAAGGCCCTTGCCTCTGACGTTTATCACCACCGCTTGATCGTCCAGAACTAATGGGTCGGGCTGCCACTGGTCGTTGTGGAACGCCTGATGAATCTTGAATCCGGTCTCGAAATCTGCAGTCCGGTCTACCTCTCCGGTGATAAGGATGGAGCCATCCAGCAGGAACGATGGCTGGCGCTCCTCAATGATCTCGAACCCGGCACCCCTTAACGCCGACTTGCTGGTGGAAGGAATCTCCATGGGAGTACGTCCGGGTATTGCCAGTCGTCGCCTGCTCCAGAACTCTGGATGAATCAGGACGGGGAGTTTGGCGGTTCCGCCCAGCGCCTTGGCTATGCCATCCATGCCCGTTGTGTGGTCGAAGTGGCCGTGGCTCAGGACTATGGCCTCGATGTCTTTTGGGGTGAACTCCAGGCGAAGCATGTTTTCGGCGACGCCGTCGGGACTGATGCCAGCGTCGAAGAGCACGTTATGCGTTGTGTCGCTTTTGGTAATGGAGATCAGGGCCGAGAAGCCGTGTTCTGCCTTTAGAGGGTCTGCAACAACGCCACCTTCCAGGAATGCTGCGGGTATGCGGTCAGCCCCGGAGCCGCTCATGGATGGCCGCTTGGCCGGACCCTGGTCGACCAGAAGCATGTCGCTGACGTTGTCGACAATGCTGGTAATGCTAACGGCGTCTACCGGCTCCAGTAGTATTGTCGTCAAAATGCTTTCTCCCCTCTAAAGAGGCAAGTATAAACGTGAGTTCGCAGGGGTGTCAAAATGCGTTAACCAGTTGGCGATGGGCCAGTAAACTTGCCATGAACAGGTCGTAATGGTTAAATGGGGCGGAATTTCGAGTTTGTAAATTGGCAGGAGGATCGATAAGAGGCCTATGAAAGCAGCACGGATATCTAGCCCCAAGAAGTTCGAAGTAATGGATGTAGAGATACCCACGATTGAGGAAGGACAGTGCCTTATCAAGCTGGAGACCTGGTCGGCTTGCGGCAGCGATATTCGCCACGCTTACGGGCCTGTGCATGCAGAGGAGAACTATCCTATGAGGATAGGAGGCGCGTGCCATGAGTGCGCCGGCACTATTGTGGAGAGTCGCTCCGACAAGTTCAAAGAGGGACAGCGAGTTATTGTGCTGCCTACACGAGAAGGGCACGGCGGCCTCGTGGAGTACCTGCCGGGTGACGAGGGACGCATGGCCTTGCTTCCAGACCACGGCGACGTCTCGGAGTGGGTGATGTGTCAGCCTTCTGGAACGGTGCTTTATTCCTGCCAACAGATGGGAACCATCATCGGTCAAAACGTCCTCATCATGGGACAGGGCAGCATAGGCCTTTCATTCACAGCCATCTGCGCGCGAGCTGGTGCCAAAAAGGTAATCGCTGTTGACCTCCTCGATTACAGGCTGGAGTTCTCAAAGAAGTTCGGCGCAACCCACACGATCAATC
>Ga0066376_10000692_pt1 | contig 31767 bp, 34 predicted proteins | sample Knorr_S15_td_Bot_FD_77009 | JGI IMG/M metagenome (GOLD analysis project Ga0066376, IMG submission 77009) | Marine microbial communities from Southern Atlantic Ocean transect - Knorr_S15_td_Bottom_ad_5009_LV_A | ecosystem: Environmental > Aquatic > Marine > Oceanic | place: Southern Atlantic... | reverse complement strand
CGCATTCGGCCATGCCTTCCTGGTAGCTCCGAACAGATGTTTCGGGATCGTGATAGGCGGGAGGAATCGGCCAAGCGATGGGAAAATTCCGCCGCTCCGAGTAACCCATAGCGCCAAGATAGGATGCTTTCATTATTTACGCTCTGGCCATTCGCTGTGTGTCATGCCCGTTGTATGCGCCCACTTGAGGTGATTAGGGAATAGTAGCTTGGTTGTCCGCATCCGGCAATCAGGCCCAGCCGCATCCTTCACACTATTCGCAACTGGATTACCGCTGCGTTCTCCGCTTTAATCGGCAGTGTTTCAAAAGTCGGTTATGGAGTGTCATTCTGAATGAAGCGGAGAATCTTTTTGCTTCACCCAGAATGACGGTTTTTAGGCAAGGCCGGTCTAATACTAGCCCTGGTTATCAAGACCGGTTCGCGCTGGTCGTCGTGGTATGATTGGGCCGCGAATTCTACTCGTGATTATTACCGCGAGATATTTATATGAGGTGCACTCATGCCGTTTGGGGCGAATGATTGGCTTGCTTTAACCCAAGAACCCACCTTGGAGCCGGAACTCCCCATCTGCGATGCCCATCATCATTTTTGGGATCTTCGCCTCCAGAGCATTCCCTACCAGAGGTACCTCATTCACGAGTTGAATGGAGACATCTATAGCGGCCATAACGTCCGCTCCACCGTGTTTTTGGAAGCAAGGTCAATGTATACTCCCGACGGTCCGACGGAGATGCGTCCAGTGGGTGAAGTTGAATTCGTTCAAGGCCTGGCGGCGGCCAGCGCCAGCGGTGTGTATGGCCCAACCAAGGCGGCGGCGGCCATTATCGGTGCCGCTGACCTAAAGTTGGGGGCCGATGTGGGCCGGGTATTGGATGCATTACAAGCAGCCAGCCCCAACCGGTTTAAGGGAATCCGTCACAACGTAACTTGGAGCCCCGACCCCGAGTTGGACAACCGCGAGTCCGAAGGTATCCTAGCCAACGCTCAATTTCGGCAAGGGGCCAAGGTCTTGGAACAGAGGGGAATGTGCCTGGACATCATGATGTCATTTCCTCAGATGCCGGAGCTGGCGGATTTTGCCAAAGAAGTTCCGGACCTGCCAATAATTCTTAACCACATCGGCGGACTGAGCCGGGTGGGCATCTATGCGGACAAGGGCGAAGAGGTCGTGACGGAGTGGCGAAATGGTATTGCCAAGTTGGCGGAGTGTCCCAACATCACGGTTAAACTAGGCGGCTTGGGCATGCCCCGCATGGGATTCGATTGGCACACCAGGACGAACCCCATCGGCTCGAAGGAATTGGCCGAATCGATGTCGCCTTGGATGAACTACTGCATCGAGCAGTTCGGGCCCAATCGGTCTATGTTCGAAAGCAACTTCCCGCCGGACAAGGTGTCCTTCTCCTACAACGTGATGTACAACGCATTTAAGCTGCTGTCTAAAGGATATTCGGATTCCGAACGTGCCGACATGTTCCATGGTGTAGCGGTGCGGGTTTACCGGATAAACGATTAGAATCCGTCCGGCAACATCGTTAGGCAGTCATTCCGCCGTCTAGGAAGATGGTCTGGCCGGTCATGTAGTCTGAGGCTTCAGAAGCGAGATACACGGCTAGAAGCCCCACTTCCCGAGGCTCACACAGACGGCCCAAGGGTATGGCGCCTACGAACCTTCGAGTCATGGGCTCATCTTGCATGTAGATATCGGTCATCTGGGTGGCCAGATACCCCGGTGCTATGGCGTTCACGTTGACATGGTAAGGAGCCCATTCCAAGGCCAAAGATTGGGTGAACATCATGCCCCCAGCCTTGGTGACGCAGTACAAAACGTGGTAGGGGTAGCCCTTGGCGCCGGTCATGGAAGATATATTTATGACCTTCCCTTTCCGCTGCTCAATCATGTGAGGCCCCACGGCGCGGGTCGCCAGGAAGGTACAGAGCAGATTGGCATCCATCATGCTGTTCCATTCATCCTCGGTGGTGATGGTGTTGAAGTCCTGCAGGTCCTTCGCCCAAGGTGGACTCGCCGCCGGTAGGGGCACCAATGGTTTCCTCACCAGCGCGCCACCGGCGCTGTTCACCAGAATGTCTATTCGACCCCAGTGGGATAGGGCGGCTTCGACGACCTGATTCACTTCCTCGGCATTGGTGGCATCGGCACGTAAACCCAGCCCCTTGACGCCCAAGCGCTGGACCTCTTCAGCCGTTTGGAGAACTTCAGACTCGGTCCGGGCCACCGCCAAGACATCGGCTCCGGCTTCCGCCAAGGTGAGGGCAATGCCTTTCCCGATCCCGCGACCGCCGCCCATCACGATGGCGGCTTTCCCAGTCAAGTCGAATTCTTTCAACATGCGCCCAAATCCCTATCGCTAAGCCTTAAAACAAAGCCTTAAAACAGCCAGCCAAAGGCTAGAGCTCAAAAACCTTCATGGCTTTTTGTATCGGTGTTTCCAAGTTCTCTCGCTGATAAGAGGTGTAAGTGCTCGCGCCATCCAAGAGCCCGCGGGCGGCGACGGAGATATGGATGGTGGGTGTCCCTTCCTCCAGCCAATTGAGTCTGAGGTCGCGGTAGAGCCGTTCCATGGGGTATTCCCGGGTGTAGCCGATACCACCCATCACCAGTAGGCCTTGATCCGTGACCCGGCGTCCGGCCTCGATAGCCAGTAATTTACAAAGATTTGCCTTCAGGAAGAAGTCTTCGCCGTTCTCTATGGCCCGGACGGTATCGTCAATTACGCATTGCAATGCGTAAACGTCCATGGCCATCTCCGCCAAGTACCTCTGAACGGCTTGGCGCTCGCCGATGGGCCTACCGAAGGTGACACGCTTTTTGGCGAAATCCACCGCCATGTCCAAGCAACGCTCCATGGTGCCAAGGGCACAGGCGGCGATGCGAACTCTGCTGACGTTAAGGGTGTAGAGAGTGGAATCCAGACCCTTCCCTTCCTCTCCAAGAACGTTGGTGACTGGCACCACACAATCGTTGAAGTTCAAGCGTCCGTGGGTGGCCCCGACACAGCCCATGGCTGGCTTCATTTCCCCGATGGAGAAACCGGGACTCCCTCGCTCCACCAAGAGGTTGCTGATTTGAAACTCACCGGATGGACTCTCTGTCCAGCAGACCACGTTGAAGAGATCGGCGAAGTCGGCGTTGGTGATGAGGTGCTTGGTGCCGTTTAGAATGAAATTATCCCCGTCCCTTCTGGCCCTGGATTTGATGTCCTTGCCTGTCCCTGCCTCGGGCTCCGTGAGGGCGAAAGCGACCGACATCTCACCTCTGGCGATTCTGGGGTAATAGTCCGCCTTCTGATCATCCGTTCCGTGCTGGAGGATTTCCGAACCCAGATTATGGACATGGAGGATGGTCCTGAGTCCGCCATGAACCTTGGACCATTCCTTCTCGAACTGAATGAACTGGGCTTCGGACAGACCCAGTCCTCCATATTCGGGGGGCACCATCTGACCCAGGAAACCCATATCAAGGAACCTTGGCCAGAGGGACTCCCTAGGCACCTGGCCCGTCTCCTCAATCTCATCTTCCAGAGGGGCCAATTCATCCCAGATAAAGCGGAAAGTTTTTTCCTTGTAGGCGGCGAAATCGCCATCCGTCATTGCCATAATTCTGCGCCCTACCAGATGACTTTGGCTTGCTCCAGGCTCTCGACTTCGGTTTTTGGGAGCCCCAGAATGCCATGGAAAACATCCATATTGTGTTCACCGAGATCGGGGGTCCACCGGTCTATGCGAGATGGGGTTTTGGAGAAGCGCCAAGGTGGAACCACGGCGCGCATCTTGCCCTTTTCCGGATGGGTAATTGTAGGGAAGGATTCCCGGTACTCCAGATGGGGGTCGGCCATAAGCTGGCTCGGTGAGAGCGACGGAAACGCAGGCACTTTGCGAGACTGTAGCTTGTCGGTTACTTCTTTGGGCGTATTCTTGACCGTCCATTCTTGAATAAGGCCGTCCAGTTCGTCGTGGTGTTTCCAGCGGCGGAAGGCATCGCCGAATCTATCACCTTCGGCCCATTCAGGACTGTCCATGGCCTCAACAAAGCCTTGCCATTCAACCTGTGTTCCTACAGAGATGCTGACCCATTGGTCGTCGCCCAGGCATCTGTAAACGCCTTGGGGCGCTGCCGTGTCGTCCCTGTTTCCCTGCCGTTGGGTCTCACGCCCGTTCATGGCGTAATCCATGAGCGCTTGACCGATGAATGATGAGCCTAGGTCTCTGACGGACACGTCCACGTGCTGGCCAAGTTCGGTGCGCCGTTTGGCGCAGAGGGCAGCCACGGCGGTGAAGGCCAGCAACATACCGCCGGTATGGTCCATGCCGTGGCGAAGCTCCACCGGCGGCCCGTCGGGATAGCCGGTTAGGTGCCCCAGACCACCGATAGCAGCGAATAATGGGGCGTAGCCAGCGTAGTTGTACTCCGGCCCACTCTGGCCGTTGGAGGAGAGGGATACTAGGATGATGTCCGGTTTCGCTTTGCGCAGTGCTTCGTATCCGAAGCCCAACCGATCGAACACACCGGGACGGAAACTTTGTAGCACCAAGTCTGAAACCTTGGCGAGTTCCAAGGCCAACTCTATCGCCCTGGGCTCTTTCAGGTTCAAGGTGGCCGACATCTTATTGGCATTGACCTGCTCAAAACTGGGGGCGGGTTTGCCGTACATAGGGTGAGGACGGCGGGTGATGTCCAACCGAGCCGAACTCTCAACCTTTATGACATGTGCGCCCATCTCCGCCATCATCAATCCAGCAAATGGACCTGCAGCATGGGTGGAGAAATCGGCAACCCTAATACCGGAGAGCGGTCCCGGAGCGTCAACCATTAAATCACCCCCGAGCGGGCCAATGAAACAATCTCTTCGCCCGTGTATCCTAGGTCTCGAAAAATCGCAGAATTGTGCTCTCCCAAGAGCGGAGCTCGGTCCAACACCGGCGGGGTTTCCGACATGCGGAAGGGTGGCCCGGCATAGTCGTATGTCCCTGCCTCGGGATGTTCTACCGAGGTGAAAAATTCACGCTCCCTTTGATGAGGGCTCTCGAACACCTCTCCGGGCGTGTAAAACGGGGCGAATGGCACCCCGGCGGCCTGGCCATTGTGATAGAGCCAGTCCTTGGTCTTGTCCTTGGTCCACTCCCGCAGATTGCGGTTAATGTCGGCCCCATAGGTTGCCGGGTCTTGGAATCTTTCGGGAGCCGCCCAATCGGGCTCGCCCAAAAACACTCCCAAGTTCTCCCACTGCCTGGGCTCCAGAGTCAGCAATTCCACATATCCGTCAATGGCCGGCATCACTCCGCCTACCCGAAAAAACCGGGTGAACCGGTTCTCTTCGATTCCTTCGGATTCCAACCGCTGTAGCGGCATATAGCCGATGGTCAACTCCGCCTCCTGCGTTGAACAGTCGATGAACTGGCCCGGAGACCCGCCCATTTTTGCGTAGATGGCCCCGCAGATGCCAACAGCGGCCGAGAGGCCGCCCTGATATGAGCCCATCATGCTTCCAGCGGCTAAGGGCGCCCGGTCGGGGAAAACATCCAAAGCCAGGCCGTTGGGGAGCAGGTTTCCTTCCCCTCCAGCGTGGAAAATGTTTACATCGTTGGCTGCGTATTCGGAGTACGGGCCGGTGCTGCCGTAGGGAGTGATGGCGGCGGCGATCAAGTTTGGCCTATCTTCAGCCAGCCGGTCTTGCGCAATTCCCAGCTCGGTGGCCCGGAAAGGGGAAAGGTCATGAATCAAGACATCCACTTTATCCGTCAGTTGCCAGAGGATCTCCCGGCCTTGGTGGTCGTCCAAGTTCAGCGTGACGGACTTCTTACCAGTGTTCAGATAAAGGAACAGACCGCTACGTTCTATATGAGGAACGTCATCGGGGAAGGGCCCGCGCCGCCGGGAAGGATCGCCGGTCTTGGGCGGCTCAATCTTGATTACCTCGGCACCCAAAGAGGCCAACAGTTTGCCGCAGAATGGCGCCGAAACCATGCTGGATATCTCCAGCACCTTTAGTCCACCCATGGCAGTCGGGCCACCCATAGGAGTTGGGGAGTTTTCGTTGGATGTGCTCATAACTCCAGTCTGGTCACTCCGGCAAGATTGGCGGAATGCCCTCGCTCCGAGGAGTTGTGCTCAATTGCAGGCTGCTCCCGTCGGTGAACCCGGGCACGCGAGGGCCGCGGGAGGGGAGCATCACCGTTGCTTGCCCTGGGGCGGTGACTTCGCCACGCTGGTTCTCCGCCCAGATTTCCAAATCAACCAGGGGCGACCCCTCGTGGATGTGCTTGCCCACCACTTTCCCCTTTAGATATTGGGTGTCGCCATAAACGTTGAAGCGGCGGCACTCGACCCGCAGACGCTTCAAGAAGGCGTCGTCGCCCATCCAGTTGGTGACTAAAGTCCCCATCCAAGACACCCGCTGAGGTCCGTAGTCATAGGCGCCGGGAACTCCCACAGCCTCGGCGACCGAGTCTCTCAGGTGGCCTATGCCGGTATATTCCAGGCCGCCCCCCGACTCCGGGTTGCGGAAGAAGTGGTCGGGATGTCTCAAGGCCTCACGGAGGAGCACGCCGTGGGCACTGGAACGACCGGTGCCCACCAGAAAGGCGGTCATATCCTGTAGCGACAACGGTCCTCGAAGTACCGTGTCTATCTCGTCACCGATGTTGGTGTCTTCCCAATACCGGGTGTTGCCGCCGCGAGCCTTTTCGCCTAGCACCTGTTGGTCGATGGCTTCCAATTCTTCGGGAGTGTATTCATGCCTCTTTGGAATGTCGGCATATTTTCGCTGTTCCCTGGAGGCGCGGCGTTGGTGACGAGTGCACCAACCGACGACTCGGGCCAATATTTCATCGCGCTGGTTCGTGTAGATGGTCTCCACGAATTGGATAACTAAGGTAGCCGAATAGCGGCTCTTCCTCTCCTGAACGTCCAGCACCCTTTCGATGCAGTTGATATCGTCGCCTGGACGCAGAAGCCGGAAGAACTCCCAGTCGTTGCCAGCAAAGAAACCGTGGACGCCGGGGAGGCCCCAGCGGGTGCGACCGGACCAATGCCTCATATACAGTGCGCAAGGGTGGCCGATGATGGACCCATATTTGGAATAGGAGGCGTATTCTTGGTCGCGGAAAATCGGGTTGCTGTCGCCGATGCCATTGACGAAATTAAGCATCGAACCCACAGATGCGTCCCGAATGAAATTTTCGGTGCGCAGCCGTGCGCCAATCATTGCCTTGGCCTTGGCTATGGCTTCTGGAGTGATGCCCTCCACTTCGGGGAGGGTCTCCGTTATCCTTTGTTGTTCATCTTTTGTTGCCATGATTTACCTCGGTAATTTAAACGCTAGTTTCGGCTCTCATTGAGCGCGTTAGATCTCGTAAAACTGAGGCAGTGCTGCCTCATGCGATCAGACGCCTGACAGCTACATTACCAGAGAACCTGTTCCTCTTCCAGTTGGGCAATCTCCCTTTCTGCCACGCCCAAAAGGCCGCCAAATATCTGCCCGTTGTGCTCGCCCATCAAAGGCGCGTGGCGGCGGATTGACGGAGGTGTTCGCTCCAGGTTCCACATAATGTTATAGATAGGCTCCGCACCCAGGGACGGGTGCTCTATGTCGGAGTACAAGCCGCGGGCTCGGAAGTGGGGGTTAAAAAGCCGGTCCTCGGCGCCCATCACGGGGATTGCGGCCACGCCGTGGGACTGGAGCAACTCGGTAATATCCTCGGGAGGTCGTTGTCTGGTCCATTCCGCCAGTTTGTCGTCCAACTCCCGGCGGTTTTCCAGGCGGGAGTACCGGCTGGCGAATTTTTCTTCATCACACCACGGCGGGTTGTCCATCCCTTCAGTCAGACCCCGCCATTCCTCGTCGGTTCGGACGGCTATGGACACCCAGGCATCTTCTCCCTGGCACGGGTAATTTCCGTAGGGCGCCATCACCGGGTCGTGATTGCCCTTGGTTCCCATGACCCGGCCGGTCATCTCGTACTCCATCAATCCTGCGCCCATGGTTGCCACCGTCGCCCGGAGCATGGAGAGGTCGATGTATTGGCCTTGGCCAGTCTGTTTGCATTGGCGCAGGGCTGATACAACGGCGAATACCGAATGCAGAGCGCCGGAGATATCGGCGTAGGCATGCTTCAAGCCCAGCGGTCTCTCTCCGTCATAACCCAGAGTGCTGTCCAGACCAGCCAGAGCCCCGATGGACGGCGCATAAGCTCTCAGGTCTCTCAGCGGCCCGCTCTGGCCATTGGAAGAGATTGACGCCATGACAATCCCCGGTTTTATCGCCGAAAGCACTTCGTAGCCCAACCCTATGCGGTCCATGACGCCTGGGGAGAAATTCTCGATGACCACATCGCAGTGGGCCACCAACTTTTTTGCTAACTCAACGGCCTCGGGCTTGGTGGTATTCAGGGTGATGCTCAGTTTTCCGCGATTGACGTTGTGAAACAAAGGATGTTGCTCAGGGTCGGGTTCGTCGCCGACGATGGGGCGGCCAAGTCGCATATAGTCCATCCGCTGATGGGTCTCCACCTTCAGCACTTCGGCGCCCATATCAGCCAGAATCATGCCGGGTAGCGCACCCGCCAGCACCCAGCCAAAATCCAGAACACGGTAGCCGCTGAGGGGGCCTTCCGGCGTGTTTTGGTCTTGCTCATTCTCTTGCGCACTCACTCGATCATTCATAGGTTAGATGATTCCTGTCTGGTAAAGCTTGACCAGTTCTTCTTTGGTATAGCCCAACCTTTCGCAGTAGATGTCCGCGTTGTGCTGCCCCAAGAAGGGCGCCGGGCGAGGCGGCGATACGGCTTGACCAGGTAGTTTGTAGGGTGGTCCGGCGAATGAGATAGGCCCGGTGTCCGACCGATCGACTGCCACGAATTGGTCGGCCAGGCTCTCGTCATTTCGCACTTCGTCGAAGTTGCGAACCGGAGCCAAGGGCACGCGGTGCTCTAGGGCCAAGTCCAAGAGCTCGGCCTTTGTGTGCTTGAGCAGCCACTCTTCAACGTAGCCGTCTACTTCGTCGGCGTACTCATTGTTCATCGTCGTTCGGTTTCGGAATCGAGGCTCCTTGGCCCATTCGGGGTCACCCATGATTTCCAGAAACTTTTTCCATTGCCGCCCTTCGGGGGAGCCGACGAATATGTAGCCGTCCTTGCACCGAAGGATGCAATTGGGGTAGGGGAAGTCAAGGGCGTGGTGGCCGGTCCGCCGGGTCATGCGCCACTGGTAGACAGCCATCAGGGCTTCGGGGCCGTTGTAGATGCCGGCCATGGCCTCAACCTCGGCGATGTCGATGTGCTGTCCGCTGCCAGCCAAAAGGGCGATGACGATGGAAGAGGCTGCGGCCATCGCAGCGAAGTAACCGACCTGAGGGGTTCCGAAGGTCAAAGGCTCTCGGTCCGGGCTGCCCAAACCTTCGCAGATTCCGCCGGCTGCCGCCAAGTTAATGTCGTAGGCTTTGTAATTGCGGTAGGGGCCCGTCAATCCAAATGGGGTTATTGAAGCCATGACCAGTTGCTCGTTGTGCTTGCTCAGGTGCTCATAGTCAACGCTCAACCGGTCCATCTCCTTAGGGTGGAGGTTGTGGACGAACACTTGGGACTGGGCCAACAAATCGCCTAGAATCTCCCGGCCCGTCGGCGTTTCCAGGTCGAGGGTTACGCCTTGTTTATTAGCGTTTAGATAGAGGAACAAGCCGCTTCGTTCGTGGTGAGGTTCATCGCCGGGGAAGGGTCCGTACTCCCGAGCCTGATCACCAACGCCGGGCCGTTCCATCTTGATGACCTCTGCCCCCATATCGGCTAAAAGCTTGGCGCAGTAGGGGGCGGATACGGACTCCCCAAGTTCCACCACACGTAAGCCTTGGAGCAGGGAATAAGTCAAGGTTAAACTCCGAGGGTGTTCAAATTATGGTCAACATCCGTAGTCCGGTGGCAAAGCGGGGTGGCGGAGGATGCAGGTCAATACAGTAATCCTAGAACCCTGACAGCGATGCGTCAATACAATGTGGTCGTGCCGGCCCTGATTGCCGGTCTTGATTACCGGCGATTAGTTGATGTGGACAATCAAGGCTGCCGACGCTACTATTCCTCCAATATCGCAGCTCCAAATAATCCGGTGAAGCATTCAACTTGATGAACGACTTAACGTTACCTCCAATCGCAACGACAACTGTGGGAAGCTTTCCTCGACCCTCTTGGCTGGGAGATTTGGACCGCGTCATCGTAACCTTCCAGCATGAAGGTCAGCAGTTACGGGAAGCTCAGAATGACGCCACCATGGTTTCATTGTTCGAGCAAGAACATGCGGGACTGGACCTGCTGACCGACGGTGAACAGCGCCGCACCAGCTTCATAGATCATATCTTGGCCAGTTGGAGCGGTATTGACCTCGGCCAGCGAAAACTGAAAACGATACGGCGTGGCCGGGGCGCTCAGATGATGGTCCCGTGCGTCATTGATAAAGTAGAGCGCCGGAACACCGCTGTATTGGAAGACCTGATTTTCGCCAAAGCTCACACCAATCGCCCAATCAAGATGGCCGTGCCGGGACCCATGACGGTGGTGGACACCACCTACGACGAGGTCTACGGGGACGAAGAAGCCCTGGCTATGGATGTGGCCGCAGCGTTGAATCTGGAGATTCTTGATTTGCAGCGCGCCGGCTGTGATGTTGTGCAGATTGACGAGCCAGCTATGACCCGCTACCACGAGAAAACGGCGGACTATGGCGCTAGGGCTTTGGACCGGTGCCTTGAAGGCGTGAATATTCCGACGATAGTCCATCTGTGCTACGGCTACCCCCTGAATCAAACACTTCAGCACGAATATGAATATCCTGAGCTGCTGGAGATTCTCATGGATACCAAGATTGGGGGCTTCTCTTTGGAGTTTGCGCGAAGCGATTATGACCCGAGCATTCTAAGAGGTTGCGGCGACAGGCTGGTCATGTTTGGGTGTGTTGACCCCAGCGACTCGCCACCGGAGTCCGTCGACTTAGTTGCTGGACGTGTCCGCGCCGCCCTTGAATACGTGGACCCGGCACGAATGGTGTTAGCTCCCGATTGCGGGTTGATGATGGTCAGCAGAGAACTTGCCCAAGCAAAAGCCCGCTTGCTGGTGGACGTGGCCCAACAGGTCCGCAAATCTATTTAGATTTCGCTTGGATTCCGCTAAGTCTTCGAGGTAAAGGCATCTCGAATCTTGAGGTTGATGCTGTTTCGGCGGGAGATATGAATTTATGCCCTTTGTAGTACTTCCCGGGGTCAAATTGTGGTACAGCGACAGTGGTGGCGCCGGATTGCCGGTGATTTTCATGCACGCTGCCACCGGGACTTGCGATAGTTGGGTGCAACAGGAACCCGACTTCACTGAGGCAAATTATCGGTGCATCGCCTACGACCGCCGAGAGTGGGGCCGTTCACAGCCGGCCCCGACGGGGGAGCAGCCTGGTTACGTCAGCGATGACCTGCACGGGCTAGTCAATCACTTGAGACTGGACCGATTTCATCTGGTGGCGACGGCGGCAGGCGGCAGGGGTGCTTTGGACTACGCCCTATTGCACCCGGAGCGAGTGCGCAGCCTGGTAGTTTCCAGCAGCTTTGGCGGCGTCCAAGATGAATCTTATTCGATAATTCAGCGCAGGGTCCGACCACCGGAGATTCACGCATTGCCAGTTGAACTTCGTGAACTTGGGCCTTCCTACCGAGCCACTGACCCAGAAGGCGTCCAGCGCTGGCTGGCCATCGAACGGGTAAGTCACCCTGTGGGTTCTCTGGACCTTACAGGTCAGACCCCGCAAGACCCCATCACGTTCGCGCGCTTAGAGACCATGAAAGTTCCAGTTCTGGTAATCTGCGGCGACGCCGATTTGCTCTCGCCTCCGGCGCTGATGAGGCTCTTCGCAGATCGTATTCCCGACTGCCGATTCGAAACGATGCCAGAGGCTGGACACGCTGCGTTTTGGGAGCAGCCGGATATATGGAATAAGCTGGTGCTGGAATTCATAGGCCAACACTAGATCCGCCCAGTTAGCCGGATATGTAGAATGTGTGTCTGGAATATGGCCTGCTTAGGCGAAAATTTAGCACCTTTGTTATAATTCTAGCGAATTTTATCTGAGACTGTGGTAACCAGCCGACGCAATCAAGTAGATTAAAGGAACTCGATATGAACTCGAACCGAAAACCCGTCGCCGTAGTGGTGGGGGCGACATCCAAGTGGCAGTCAGATGGCCGCAATACCAAACTGGTTCACGGCAGGGTGATTGACGATAGCGACATGCCGGTCGGCATACGCTGGGGCGTTGGAGGAGCGATTGCCCAAAAATTTGCCCAAGAGGGCTTCTTCGTGGTACTGACGACCCGAAATTCCGCCAATGCGGCCGATCTGGAGAAAGCAATCGGGGACCAAGGCGGCGAAAGCATGATTGTAGAGTTGGACCTAGTGTCAGGCGACTCCATATCAAAAGCCTTTGCCCAGATTCGCGAACAAGCAGGCGACCCCAATGTGCTGGTCTACAATGCGGGCTACCTTGAAGGGCGCGACCTCCCGCCGGAGAAGGAGTTGCTGGAATACATGCCGCTTGAGATATTTGAAACTGCGCAGCACATCACCAGCCGGGGACCGTTCTTGGTTGCGCAAGAGGTATTGCCGGCCATGCGACAGCGAGGCGAAGGCTCTTTCCTCATCTCCAATAACCCGGCGTCTTTGCGGGGACGAAAGCGGTACACCGGACAGTCCTTGTACTATCCCAGGGTGATGATGCGAACTCTGGCCCAGGTGTTGACCGAGGAATACTCCGAGCATGGCGTGCACGTGGCCAACGTGGTCATAGACGGCCTCATCGACTCTCCGGGCACCAGATCCCTGCCCGCAGCCCAAGAGCAGCCGGAGATCATAATGAACCCCGTGAAGATTGCTGAGGCTTTCTACTATCTACATACCCAAGACAAATCCTGCTGGACCCACGAGCTCCAGTTGACGCCGTTTCCGAACAAGCCAGCTTTTTAGACAGCCTACTATCGCTGAGTCAGGGATAAAGTTAGTTTAAAGGCTCTTTAGGGCTTCCACGCAGGCTGCCAGTTTCTGCCCGGGCCGTTGGTCAGACTGGTCTGGTTGGAGCCGTTGGTGTGCATTAGGACTATGTCGTCGCCTCGGGTGAAGGCTATCCAACCGCTATCCGGCGACCAAGTTGGCCCGCTGTCTGCGGCGGCATTGTTGCTGATATTAATCTGGTTGGACCCATCGGCGTTCATGATATAAACCTCAGAGTCTCCCGACCGGGACGATGAGAAAGCCAGTTTATTTCCATCTGGCGACCAAGAACCGGGCCCGTCGCTTGCGGCATCGTTGGTCAGATTGATTTGATTGGAGCCGTCGGCGTCCATCGAGTAGACCTCATCGTTCCCGTCACGAGTAGTCAGGAACGCAATCTTGGAACCGTCGGGCGACCATATGGGCTCTCCTTTTATTGATACGTCGTTGCTTAAGTTGACCTGGTTCAAGCCGTCAGCGTCCATCAGGTAAATCTCCCCATCACCCTCTCGCCATGAAACGAAGGCAATACTGTTCCCATCGGGGGACCATGCCGGCCAATGATCCGTGTCCGATTCATTGGTGAGGCGTGTCAGGCTGCTGCCATCGGCATTCATCGAGTACACCTCCCAGTTGCCGTCACGGTTGCTGGCGAAGGCAATCTTGCTTCCATCGGGCGACCAAGCAGGCTCAATGTCCTGGGCAGCATTGTTGGTCAAGCGGGTAGGATTGGACCCGTCGGCGTCCAACACGTATATCTCCCAATTTCCATCACGGTCGGAACGAAGGGCAATCTGCCCGGTGGGCGGACCCGGCGTGGGAGTGGGCGCCGCTGTGGAACCGGGCGTAGGAGTCAGCGTCGGCGCTGGAGTAGCCGTTGGAGCAGGGGTCGATGTCGGTGTGGGCGTAGGAATAGCGGTCGGCGCCAGAGGCGGCATGGGTGAGACGGTTGGGCCGGGAGTCGGCGTCGGACCGCCGGTGGGTGTTGGGACCACAGTTGGCGATTGTGTGGGCACTGGCGTCGGCGTCGGAGTTGGCACGGGCGCGGGTGTCGATGGTGTGGGCGTCGGCGCAGGGTTTCACCGGCATCGTGCTCCAGATGGAAGCAGCCGAGCAATCATTGGAAACTAGCCCCGATGCGCTGCCAGATCATCTTGACCGAGCCAGGGCATTGGCTCGGGAAGGCCTTCAAGAAGCGAGACGCTCCGTATGGGGGCTGATGCCCCACGCTCTGGAGCAAGCGACCGTAGATGTTGCGCTGGAAAGGGAAGTTCAGCGGTTTGAGGCTGAAGGTCAAGCGAAAATCGCATTTAAACGGGCGGGCAAAAGCCGGGAACTGTCGCCTGATGGCCAAACGGTGTTGCTCCGCATATGCCAAGAATCGCTCACCAATATCAGACGCCACGCCGATGCCAGCCAGGTTAGCGTTGAACTTGAGTATCTGCCCCGGGAGGTGCAGCTACGGGTTAAGGACGATGGCTCCGGTTTCGATCCGATAAAGGTAAGTAGAGAAAATAGCGGGGTTTCCTTTGGCCTTATTGGCATGCGGCAACGAGCAGAGCAGTTGTCAGGTGAACTGATTATTGATAGTGCCAAAAACAAAGGCACGTCGGTGCGGTTGACCCTACCCACGCCATAGCGATTACCAAAGACCTGGACCCAAATCGGTTGCCGGGAGGCGAGGAACGTAGTGAGCATTAAGATATTGATTGTTGACGACCATGAAATGGTGCGCGATGGCCTGTCCGTGATGATGGAAAGAGAAGAAGACTTCACCGTTGTCGGCGAGGCCCAAAACGGTTTGGAAGCCGTGGAGAAAACCAAAGCATTGAATCCGGATGTCGTCTTGATGGACCTGCGGATGCCGGATATGGACGGGGTTGAGGCGATGCGCCAAATCCGCGCCGTGCAAGACGATGTAAAGTTCCTAGTTCGAACAACCTACGACTCAGACGAATATATTTTTGACGCCATCGAAGCCGGGGCCAAAGGGTATCTGCTCAAGGACACTTCCAGAGAGGAGTTGTTCCGGGCGGTGCGAACGGTCAATCGGGGCGAGTCGTTGATTGAGCCCGCCGTAGTATCGAGGTTGTTGGACCGGTTGACCGAGTTATCTCACCGTGCCGCCCATGGCCCAGAACATGGGGCCTTGTCCGAGCGGGAAGTGGAGGTATTGCAGTTGATGGCCCGGGGCTCAGCGAACAAGCAAATCGCCAGCGATCTCTCAATTACAGAGAGCACAGTCAAAACCCATGTGGCGAATATTTTCCAAAAACTGGAAGTCAGCCACCGAACGGAGGCAGTAACGAAAGCGATTTCTCAGGGTATTATCAAGCTCTAGTCGTACGAAAGTACTAGGAACTACTCAGTCAAAAGACTGGCCGATAGGCCAGTCTTTTTGTTTTGCCTAAATCGTGCTCTTTGCTGATTACACCAGCCGTGGATGGGCTTAACCTAAAGTCATCAAGAGGTAGAAAACCACCCAGCGGAGGGAAACTACCAATGCGCCGCCAAACTGCCAATCACACTAGCCTGCAGCTCACCATAAAGATTCGCGACGAAATGCCAGTTCGCGAGAGAGTGCGAAACCAAGAAAGCGCTCCGACGTGGTTGACCCGCAAAAACCTGGAGGAAAAAGGCAGAAGGCTCGCTCTAAAGAGCAAGCGCCAATCCTCCGTATTCGGACTTTTCGCCGACCTGCTCGGCGACCGTTAGTTCATATTTATTGTTGATGGCACAAGTGTTGATGGCGCAGGAGAGGTACTCATGAACGATACATTGGACGCTCCGGCAATTCTCACGAGTCAGCAGATCAAGATTCCCGCTGATGATAAACAAGGGCGGGCCAATGAAGTCAGCGCGGTCAAGAAATTCTTTATGCCCATCGCCCATGTGCTTGGGAATATCGTGAGATTTGCAGCAGGGCCACCAATGTCCGAGAGGGAGCATGGGAACCGTGCGTTGGCCGAGGTCCGGGCTAGGGCATTCGACGGCCTTGCCAGCGAGTTGTGTAGGCCCCACTAGGCTATTTTTGTTCTGAGAGAAAGTTATTTGGATGGAACTTTTAAGGGGTGGGCTGCGTCTAAGAATTAAGAGCACTAATTTAGGGGAGGGAATCAACCATGACCAACGCGACGGCAGAAAAATACGACTCCGTTTTAACGGATTGGGAGACCGAGGGCTGGAAAGACAGAGTAGCGCAGGTTTCGTCGGACCCTGAATCTAGTCCATCGATTATACGAATATTGACTGAGGCTCTGGAGCAGGCACCAGCTGATGCCATCAAAGACGCCGAAATCGTTTACAGAATTCTTCTTGAACGTGCTTGCGTAGAAACAGACAGCGAGTGGAAATGGCGCAGTCACACAACCTGGTGTTGGGCATGCAACTCCCATAATACCCGGTTGGTGGGAGCGCCGGGATACGGCATTGTCCATGATTGCTTGGATTGCGGCGACCAATTCTTGGTGGATGGAACGATTCAGTGGGATGCCGATTCGGAAAACCGGCAACCCCAATAGATTGCCACGCACGACTGGACTTTAACGGTCGCGAATCTGGGTGTTAAGCATTTATTTTGATTGTCCGTTCGTGTAAAAAGAACGAAACGAGCAACGGCAAAAGGCATTATCAAAAGGGGAACAAAACAAGAACAATGAAGCAATCAATCGCAATCGTGACGCTTTCCATCACTCTACTGACCTTGTTGGTCGCCTGCGGTGGAAACGCAGCACCTACTGAGACGCCTGGCTTGGCGCAGCCAACTGCGCAGGAGTTCAAGCAGGCTGGACAAGGGTTATTCGATACTTTTTCGGCGTCAATCAAATCAAAGGACGCTGCCGCTCTCCACGCAATTTTCGTAAGCGACATCAGGGAGCGGTGTACTGTCGAGCAGATGCAAGCGTCGATGATTAGCGGCGAGTCATCTTTTCCCAACGCAGAGGTAAAGACCGTCTTTTTGGACCTTGAGAACCCTTCCAGTGCCTTGATGCAGTTGGCTCTCAGGGACCAGCCGAATGATGGCTCCGTTGGGCTGGCCGCAGGTTTTGCCTTCGCTTTTCCTTTCCCGATGTTGATGGAGGATGGAGCATGGCGGCTTAGTTTACCCGCCCTTGTGATGGTTGCTGAAGAGGCTTGCCCCTTTGCCGAACAATCTAGCCAGAGCGGGTCAGTAACCGCCACGGCCCAGCGAATCCAAGCGACTCCGCAAGCGGCGTTGCCAAGCCTGGCTCCACCCACCGGTGTCCAGACGATATCCAGCGGAAGTGGCGGCGGCAACGGTGAATATAGCGCGACTGTGCTGCTGAAAACGGAAATGCCGGTGGATGTTCTAATGGATTATTATCGCAACCATGTCTTGCAACCCAACTGGGAATTGCAAAACGAAATGATGGATGAAGGCGTGGCGGCATTAACCTGGACCTTTCTTGATGAGGCAAGCCAACCTGGGTTTGGGGCGCTGGTTGTCGCCCAAAGAGGCGAGGGCCAAAAGCGGGTGCGGCTGTGGATGGGAGGAAGCTCCGCTTTCCAGCCATTTGCCCTTCCAGAAGGTCATGAGCCTCCCGTGCCAGCCGCAACCATACCTAATTAACTTGGACGCATTTCTGGACCAACGAAACGCCAATTTTATGGAGGCAAGGATGGTCGCCGAGCTACTGGGCCGTCCAGCCCCCGTCTATCACCAGTTCGCTGCCGGTGACGAAAGACGATTCGTCCGACGCCAGGTACAGGACCCCGAATGCCACTTCTTCAGGTCGAGCCCACCTACCCATAGGCGTATTGTTTAAGAAGCGCTGGTTGATTTCGCGCTCCTCCCGGGACGCTTCAGTCATCGGCGTGTCGATGGGACCGGGGTGTATGGAATTAGCGCGTATGGACTCTTTGGCATATTGAATAGCCGTTGATTTCGTGAATAGGCGAACCGCGCCCTTGGAGGCGTGGTAGCTCGTCGAACCGCCGCTGCCGACTATCCCGAAGATCGAGGATATGTTGATGATTGATCCGCCTCCGGCGTTTCGCATGTGGGGAATGGCCGCTTTGGTCCCTAGGAAAACGCCCTTGGCATTCACGTCCATCACCCTATCCCAAAGTTCTTCGGTGGTGTCCTCCACGGTAGTCCGCCCCGAAGTTATCCCGGCGTTGTTCACCAGAATATTTAATCTGCCAAATCGCGACACCGCCTCCGAGACTGCGTTGTTCCACTGAGCCTCATCGGTGACATCCAAGGGGATAAAGACGCACTGGCCACCGGTCTCATTGATTTCGGCCTCGGTCTTGCGACCTTCTTCTTCCAACACGTCGCCAATAACGACTTTGGCGCCTTCCCGGGCGAACATCCTGGCTTCCTCAGCCCCCATTCCTCTGGCGCCGCCACTGATTAAGGCGACCTTGCCTTCCAAACGCATATTATTTCTCCCATAATTTTTATCTATTAAGATTGCCAAAAATAGTCGCCGAGCATCGTTGGACCCTCAATCATCCAACTCTATCGCCCTTGGCGGATAAACCCAGCCACACGTTCGCCAATCATGACCACGGTGGCATTGGTATTGGCCCTGACTATGTCAGGAAATATAGATGCGTCCGCAACCCTCAGCCTCTCGATTCCCCGAACTTTACAGTACTGGTCTACCACCGCCAAGGGATCGGAGGCCGGTCCCATTTTGCAGGTGCCGGAGACGTGCTGAAAGCTGGAGACATTGGCCAAAAGCCAAGCGTCCAGTGCGTCGTCGGTAGCCAAATCCGAGTCGGTGGGACTGACTCTCTCTGCAACGATGCCCTTGTAAGCTTCATGTTCCGCCAGGCTGACCGCCAGCCTAACGCCCTCTCGCATACGCTGGATGTCCCACGGCTCTTCCAAATAATGATAGTTAATCTGCGGTTGGACTTCGGGATTGCTCGAGCGAAGGGTCAACTCACCCGAGCCGACCGGTAGTTCCAGCCCACATCCAATGCGGACAACAGGGGCTTCTTCAGGTGAGAAAGGTGATGAGGAAGAGGGTAATATCATCAGGTCGTCCCGCGTGGATGAGCCTTCGGCAGTATAACGCAGGCAAAGTTGGGCCCACGGTGCGTTGGGGTCAATCGAATATCCCTCGGGGATCAGGTAGCGGGTGAATACCAGCGGATGGTCCCGTAGATTCTGCCCCACTCCGGGCGAGTCCAAGACTAGGAGCACACCTTGGGCTTGAAGTTGTTTTGCGGGACCCACCCCGGATAGCATGAGGATATGAGGCGATCCGATTGCCCCGGCGCTTAAAATAATCTCCTCTCCCTCAACCACGAACCGCTCTCCGCCGCTATCCAATTCGACACCCTTGGCCCGACTACCGTCGAATACGATGCGCCGTACCAGCACGTTTGCCCGAATTGTCAGATTGAGCCGGTGGCGGATCGGGTTGATATAGGTGAGTGCGGTGCTCATTCGGATTCCCTCGGGGTTGTTCATTGGAAAGGCGCCAACTCCCGTGGCATCCGGGTTGTTGTGGTCCTCTATCTGTGGGAAGCCTGCTGTCAGGCAAGCCTGGAAGAAGGCCTCTTGGTCGGGATTCCAATTCTCACGTTTGTGACGGCGCACGGGAATCGGCCCGTCAGAACCGTGGAAGTCGTCTCTGATGTCCAGGTCAGCCTCTGACTTGCGAAAATCAGCTAGGATGTTAACAAAGCTCCATTCTTCGTTGCCAAGGGCAGCCCACCCGTCATAGTCTTCAGGCACTCCCCTGATGAAAGCCTGGACATTTATGGCGCTGGAGCCGCCCATCACCTTGCCCCGAGGGACTGGAATCTCTCGGGAAGAACCGGTAGTCGCGGTCCCCCTGAATGACCAGTTGTGATCTGCGCCCTCGAAAGAAGCGAGGGGATGGTAACCCAATTTAAGTTCGTCCGGGAGGTGGTCAATATCCGGGTAATCCGGCCCGGCTTCCAGCAGCAACACGGAACTGCCTGGTTTTTCGGACAGACGGGCCGCCAGAACGCAACCCGCCGAACCTCCGCCCACGATGATGTAGTCGTATTTCACGGTCGAATCCTCTCGCTATTTTGGTGCCTTACTCTGTTAGCGTTATGGATAAAGCGGATTCTTCTAACTAGTTTTTTCGCCGAGGACTGCCGTGCTCGGCTTTTCCAGCTTCATGGCAAGTTCTCTGGCGCTTAAACTTTGTAATCGAATAATCGATCTAGTTCAAATATTTGTACATTGTACTGCTCCAAGATGGAAGAAACACTGGCGGTCGACGCATGGATGTTGACCTAGTGGACTGGGGAAGAGAAATTTGGCACAAACAACAAAAGGCCGTTTTTCAAGAACCTTCTAGTTGCTGAGGACGAGGAGTGAGGTGGAACCGGACCTTCGTACTTAGGTTAATAGTACCTGGCTAGTTGAACTTAAGTCAGTCGAACTTAAGTCAGTTGAAATCGAATGAATCCACAGATTGTAGTCTTAGTTTCCCGAAGTCCCAAACTTCGTCGTTGAAAAATTGCCGCTCCTCCGAACAGAAATAACAAACACCGATTGTAAGCAGACATTCAGTTGTGTGGATAATCCAATGATGACTACACGTTTCCACATGCGCTTTTTGCAACACGGTCACCTCCACTCCGACTGCCGTCCTATTATGGAAACTGGAGACGTGTATAAATGTGGCTGCCACGCAATAACGTGAGGATAAACCCCCATTTGTTCTACGATGCATTCAGGATGCGTTTGAATTAAACCATGAAGCGGCTACCCGCCCATGACCCTGCGGAAAAACCCCAGGGCGTTGCCGCCGGTAATCTTGATGATTTCGGCGTCGGAATAGCCCCGGGTGATTAATCCGCGAATAATGTTCTTCCCTTCGGCAGGGGATGCGACCCCTCTAACAAAGCCCGAGCTTCTCACCCCGATGCTGGTATCTGTCCCTATGGCCACATGGTCAATGCCCAACAATTTCACCATATAATCGTAGTGATCCAGCAGGCGCTCGATGCTAAGCTCAGACCCCCAGCTACTGATTACCGATGGTTGTACGGTGACCCCGACGATGCCGCCTTTTTGTGCGCATGCTACCAACTCCTCGTCCCTCCTCAGGCGTCCCGCAGCGTACTCCCCACCTCCTTGTTGCTGGCCCAGGGTGTAGGATCCGTCGTGGCTGAAGGTGACGGGGGCTCGGGAAAACTCGATGGCGTCCATAGCCGTTCGAAAAGATGCGTGGGACAGGTCGACCACCATACCGAGGTCGTTCATCTTTTTGACGACTTCGATCCCGAACAAACTTAGCCCGCCGTCGTTCCGTTCTAAATGGCCGTCGCCGATGTAGTTCTTGCGCCGGTATGTCAGCCCAGCCAGCCTGATGCCAGCGTTGTAGAGCACGTCCAAGCGCCGTAACTCGTTGCCGATGGCCAGATGCTCCACTGTAGGCAAGAAACCCACTTGGCCATTCTGCTTTGCGGCCTCGATATCGTCGGCGTTGCTGACTTTGATAACCTCGCTGTGACGACCAACGTCTGACATCATCATGCCAATCTCGTCTAAAAGGTCCTCGAACCGGATGAAGGACATCTCGTCGGTGTTCACCATCCCCCGGTAGACGTTGGCCGTACCAACGGCGGTAAATCCTCCGTGGCGTACCGCCTCGTAGCCCCACGCATAGCTGTCACTACGAAGGTATTCCAAGAGCTGGCTGGGGTCTTCCGGCTTCACCATCGGATGCTGATGGAGGTCAATCATCGTCGTTTCCTTAACAAGACGCTGAAACCTATTCTCCTGATTATCGTCGAGGGTCACGGCTATCGACTGGGGTAGGATGACCTGCTTTGCCAATGGGATCGAACTCTCCGCCATCTTAGATTCTCCTTTTACCGGGCCGGGAAGCGGACTTGGTTGTAGCCTTGCCATGACCTAACCCACCAAGCCTTTGAAAATTGTACACAGGGACACCCCTCATCGGGAAGTCTAGAGGGTAAGGTACCGCTGAGGGCGGGTGAGTGTGGCTAGCGATTTGCAGCTGTCATGTAAAATGCTCGCTATGGATACGACTAAGCTAGAGGAGAATGCATGGTAGTAGGAACTTGGGAATCAAAAACATCAGGCATCGTTTACAGAAAATTTCAAGCCGGAGAATCACTGGTCGATACCCTTGAGTCATTGGCGCGGGCAAATGGCATAAGGGAGGCCATCGTGACGTCCTGCATCGGAAGTTTGAGTGAGTTGAAATTACGCAACCTATGTAGCTGGGAAGAAGGCTCCCCTGAATTCCAGCGGCAAGTTATTAACGAAACACTCGAGTTAGTTAGCGCCGAAGGGTACATTCAGCCGTTACCGGATGGTGGCATTCGGGTCCACATTCACGTTGCCGCAGCCCGCCCATCGGGTGAAATGATTGGCGGCCACTGCGAAGACGCAACTCTTCTGAGCGGCGCTTTTATGTACCTACACGTCATAGAACAGGAATCCGGCTCCTAGTACTAATGGGGATCACGTTCACGACGAAGCCGCTGGCGGTTCTTTTAGTTGCCCGAAATTCAGCCTCAGTGTAGTATCACCGAGACGTTCACCCATTTGGTGAATCAGGGGCATCCAGAAGACCCAAATCTAGAAGATAGATCAATTAGGGAGGATCCATGAAATACGACGTTGTGATTGTCGGCGGTGGGGCCGCCGGTTCGGTGTTGGCCAGCAGATTGGCCGAAAACGCAAATACCTCGATTCTTTTGCTGGAAGCCGGGACGGACTACCCTGATCCAGACAATCTTCCGGACGAGATAAAGTTCGCGACCACGGGTTTTGCGGAATCCCCGGAGTCAGAGCACAACTGGGCTCTACGAGGAACCCTCACCGAGGAACAAGGGGAGACACACGTGGCTCAAGGTAAAGTTATCGGAGGAGGGTCGTCCATCAATGGCGCGGCTATGCAGAGAGGTTTACCCGAAGATTTCGACTCCTGGTCTGCGATGGGCAATGACGCATGGTCTTATGACAAGGTCCTTCCCTTCTTTCGGAAATATGAACGCGACCTCGACATTCGGGATGATTTTCATGGCACCGACGGACCGATACCGGTGAGGCGTCGTCAAACAGGTCCATGGCCAGATATACAAAAAGCCTTCCACGCAGCCTGTTTGGATGACGGTTACGGGACAGTCGAGGATACCAACGGGCCTAACCCTGCGGGCGTTGGTGTGTGGCCGTCGAACAACCTGAACGGTTGGAGGATGAGCGCCGCTCTCACCCACCTAAATCCTATGCGCCACCGGCTTAACCTTACTGTGAAAGGAGGGGTTTTCGTCCGGAAGGTGTTGATCAAGGACCTAAGAGCCGTCGGCGTGGAAGTCGAAAGCGGAGGCGAGGTCTTCAACGTTGAAGCAGACCGTGTTGTGTTGAGCGCCGGGGCCCTCAAGTCGCCGCACTTACTTATGCTGTCGGGAATCGGTCCCAAAGATCAACTTGAGCAGTTCAATATACCTGTCATTCTCGAACTTCCTGGAGTGGGACAGAACCTGATGAACCATCTCAGCGCCCAGGTTACCTATAAAGTCAAAGACGGACTGTCCCTCTTCGGAGATGTCGATGCGGTGCACTTTAGTCTGCAATACACTGCGGACGGGTCCAGCGAAGCCAATGACATGTTGCTGAGGACGAATCCAATGGTAGACGAGAGACCGGAGCGCGTCCCCGGTTTGCGAACCCAGTTCCTAAATAACGACGTCCCGGCTGACCGAGTGGCGAGACTATCGGTCACCCTTGGGTTGCCCGACGGGGCGGGATACGTCAGGCTTGCGTCGGCTGATCCGTCGGTGCAGCCTACATTTAACTACTGCTATCTCCAACATCCAAACGACAAGCGTCGGGTGCGGGAAGGCATACGGAAAGCGGCTGAATTCCTTGAATCCAATGCATATAAAGAAGTGGCTGATTACCGCCTGCATCCCACAGATGACATCTTGAACGACGACGACGCTTTGGACCTTTACATACGCCAAACCGTTGGATCAGCCAGGCATGTATCAGGGACGTGCAAAATGGGACCTGATTCAGACCCAATGGCGGTTGTTGACCAATACTGTAGCGTCAAGGGGGTACAGGGGTTGTCGGTGGTCGATGCGTCGGTGAAGCCGAAAATCACTAGGTCAGGCGGTAGCCACGCGACGGTCCTCATGATGGCGGAACGTGCCGTCGAGTGGATAGCGCCAGCTTAACGTCGCCAGCTTACGGGTTATTTAGGCATCTTGCCTAAATAACGAGACACCTCCAAGACCTTGGGCGGGTGAGGGAATCAAGCCAGGCAGCTTCTATTAGACAGCGTCCGGGTTGATTCGAGGCTCAAATTTGGGCGGCAAGCTGAGTTCCATCGATACCAGGTCTCGGCTGCTGTCTAAGAACCCGCTAATTTTAATGGTTGGTGATTCTGTTAGGTATTCAAAATTTTCGCCGTCAATCCTGAACGGTCGGTCGTGACCCGGGTATATGACCTTTGCTGTTTCAGAAATCTTCTTGAGGCTGGCTTGCGCTTGTTCGACGCTCCAGAATACGAACGCAGGCAAGCCTCGCCTTAGGGCACCTGCATCCGAAATTGCATCACCGCCAAGGCAGACCAGGCCGCCTGCGGTCTCCACCACAATACTCTGGTGTCCAGCGGTATGGCCGGGTGTATCAAAGGTTCCCAGCCCTTTCTCCAATTCGGTTTCGCCCGAGACTTCTATGACGGTGTGGGGCGATAATGTGTCAGCGAAGTATTTGGCGGTCGCATAATCGTTAGCTCTGGGATTTCGACTGTACTCTAATTCCCGTTTGGAAATCACGATTTCCGCGTTCGGGAATAGATCGGTGTTTTGAGAATGATCCCAATGAGCATGGGTCAGTATTATTCTGCCGATGTCTTCCGGTGAAATCCCGTGGCTTTTCAAAGTATCAACGAGCATAGTCCGTCTTCCAAAGTGTCCGACGTCCACCACCGTTAGTTTTTCACCTCGGACCAGTGTCACGGTGCAAAGACCCAAGGTTCCCTGATCGGTATTTATGCTGAAGCCGGGTAAAAGAACTTCTATCTCTGGCATCTAGATTCATCCTTTGGGTAATTTTGTCTAGCGAACAGATGTTAGCTGTCTTCATGTCGATAATCAACCGCAGCGTCAACACAATAGGTGGATCATCTAACACTGCGAGTGTCTACTGAACAATTTCCCAATATTGGCCGGCTCAAACGGATCGATTACTAAATAACTAGTGCTCGTGCGTGTAGAATCAAGCGCCATGAGGTACCATTGAACTCAGGAGTGTTCAATAGTGCATGAACCCCTCCGTCCGCCCGCTGAGTGTACTCTGGCGCCAAGTGGGCAATCTACGCCACAAGGTTCACGATGAGTAATCCGGTACGATTGGCCTTGGGAATATCCGTCCTGGTTTGGATTTTGGTCTTGGGCTGCGGAGGCAGCGATGGAGTGAGCGACGCCGAGGTCATCACTCGAGAAGGGATATCCTTTGTCAACCAGGAAAATTTTGAAATTGCTATTGAGCGGTTTGACCAGGCTCTTAGCCTAGATGCCGACTTTGTGCCTGCCTGGATTGACCGTGGTTACGCCTATGAGAAGCTGGGGCAATACGAGAGGGCCATCGAGGATTACAAACAGGCAATTAGTCTGGACCCCGAGAACGCCAAAGCCTATAACAATCGAGGATTCGCCTATCGCGACCTAGGCCAATACCAGTTGGCCTTAGCCGATTACGACGAAGCCATTCGATTAGATCCGTTATATGCCGATGGTTACGCCAACCGTTCCCAGTTGCACAGATTCCTAGGAAATGACGCACAAGCGGCCGAGGATTTTGGCCTAGCTGTGGAGTTGGGAATTGACTCGGACGAGTTGGAATTCGAATTAGAGAATTCCGAGAGCCAACGCGTGGCAAAATCGGCAGCGGATACCTTCGTCCCCCAAGACGCCGAGAGTTATCTTAGGCGTGGGGTAACCTATGGAGAAGCAGGCCAATTTGACCTAGCAATTCAAGACTTCGATAAAGTCATCCAACTGAATCCCAATCTAGCGGTAGCCTACAACAATCGAGGACTGGCCTATGCCAGTTTGAACCAACTGGCGAGCGCCATTGAAGACTATGACGAGGCCATCCGCCTTCAGTCTAACGATTCCCGGACGTTCGCAAATCGAGGAGTTGCCTTTTTTAACCAGGGAGCGCTCGAACGGGCTGTTGAGGACTTCGTTGAAGCGATCCGTCTCAACCCGGATTTCGCCAACGCTTTTGCAGGGCGCGCTTTGGCCTACTCAGCTCTGGGTAAAGATGATGAGTCGGAGCAGGACGTTGAACGAGCCGTGTCACTGGGAATTGATCGGATCCAATTAGAAACTGACATTGAGTCGGCGAGAAGCGATCGTTAAAGACTTGGTCTTAGGGACTCGGTATTTGACGGACGGCGGTAGCGACAAAATGGCCCATTGGAATAACCGGCCAGATTATCTCCATCAAAAATCCCCTATCATATTGTCGAGTAATGCATGCAGAATTCCGGCCCGTCGTTCGCCGTCCGATACGGTTGGGAATGCTCCTGTGGCGCCTGGGGCACAGCGGAATCGAAGACCAAGCAATCAAGGCTATTGATGCTCACATTAAACTCGGCGAGCAAGGCTATGGGGAGTACGAGTTGATTAAGATCGAGATTGCGTAGAGCCGTAAACTCAGTGTTCCTGAATGCGCTAGGTTCGACGAGCCTTAGGCAACTTGACTACGAACCACAAGCATGTGGCGGAAAAGGTCGCTCCAATCGCATCAGCGATTACGTCGGCAATCGTGGCAGACCTGCCAACAACGAAGGACTGATGAAATTCATCCGAAACGCCGTATAAGACAGCAAATACGGCTGCGATTGCCACCCAACGAAGTTGATACCCGAGCTTCCAACCCCAAATGCTCAGCGAAAAAAGAGTTGCCAGTATCGCATACGCACCAAAATGAGCCGCATAGCTACCGAAATCACCTAGCCGGATGGTGTCTGAGGCAGATTCCTGAGATAACGAAGAGACATAGAAAATGATTCCCATCCAGGTCAATGCAGGGCCGGTGGTTGCGAACCGCCATAAACTGTTGGGTATGTTGTTTACGATTATCACAAACATAAGTCGCAGTGGGAGTGGCTAGCCGAACGAGCAACACCGACGAGCTCTACGCTCCTCATCGCGTCTACCGATGCAAGAATGATACGCGTTCGATGACTGGCCACGCCGATTCTCGGTGCGCCATAGCCGTGACATCTGACGAGGAATGGGTGGCGTGTATCGCGTGATGGGGAATCCCGCGTTGAGCAGGGAAATATGTTTCTCAGCTATGGAATCCCGGATAGCAAACTCAGAAATTACTACGCCCATCTTTCTTGATTCCGCAATTATGCGTTGGGCGGTCTCATTTTGTGCCAAGGTGTATTTTGCTCATAGGCATGTCCGACCCTTAGCACTGTCTCCTCGTCGAATGGTCGTCCCCCTATCTGAAGTCCGATGGGCAACCCTTGGGAGTTAAATCCACAATTTACTGAAAGCGCAGGCGCATTCGCCAGATTGAACGGTCTGGTCATTACCGGCGGGACTGTGGCCGTTTCTTTGGACGTCACTGGCTGGTCGTCCGCCAATCTGGGAGCGCAGCTTTTGGACGTGGGTAGAATCAAGACGTCGTAGGTCTCTAGAGCCTTTTGTACCTGGCGACGCATAAGCTCTCTTAGCTTTTGGACCTTGTAATAAGCCTGGGCTGGCAGGATGGATCCAGTCAGCAACCCGATTTTATTGGAATGTCCGAACTCATCGAGCCTTTCCCGAATCCAGTCGCTATAAGTCATCGCCGATTCCACATTTATCAAAGCTCCGGTGATGGTCCCGCCATGGACCGTGAGGGGAAGGGATACTTCTTCCACCGTAGCCCCTATTTCTCCGAGCACCGTTCCGGCATGCACTACTGCATCACGGACTTCGGGATCAACTATTTCACTGTGGATTAGCTCTGTAATCGCCCCTATGCGAATATCCTTAATATCTCCGCTCAAGGCAGCGCGGTAATCAGGCACAGGCACATCCCAGCTGTAAGAATCCTTGGGGTCGTATCCGGCTATCGCACCTAAAGTGATAGCTGCGTCCTCCACCGTGCGGGATATCGGTCCGACTTGGTCCATAGACCATGACCCTGGCATGACTCCGTACCGGCTAACCCGACCCCAACTCGGCCTTATCCCAGCAAGTCCGCACCATGCAGCAGGCCGACGAATAGACCCACCTGTGTCCTCCCCCAATGAAGTGGCGCACAGGAATGCGGCTGTCGCCGATCCTGAGCCACCGCTTGACCCCCCCGTGAACATGTCTAGGTCCCAAGGATTCCGATTAGGGCCAAAGCGCTGCGATCCGCCGATGGCAAACTCGGTGAGGTTAGTTTTGCCCAAGATAATCGCGCCGGCTGTTTTCAGATTCGCAACGGCTGTGGCGTCCTCTTCAGGGTAGAAGTCCGCCATGAGTCGGGAACCGATGGTAGTCCTGATTCCCTTAGTCCACAACTGGTCTTTAACGGCCACCGGTATGCCATGCATTGCGCCTAGGTAGTTTCCTTGCAGTATGGCCCGCTCCGCATCACGAGCAGATTGAAGTGCCTCTTTCCGACAGACTGTAAGATATGAATTGAACTTAAAGTTCAGGCTGTCGATCCGGTCCAAATAAGATTCGGTGACTTCCACCGGAGAGACCACTTTTTGAAATATAAACTCTGATAGCTCAGCTACAGATAGGAATGGTAGGTCTTTCTTTTCCACTTAAAAACCTTCACTCATATCGGTTCAATGTACGGACCAATATCAACCTAGCTTGTTGAGAGAGAGGAATCAGGATCACGGAACTCCACAGAACTTGGTTCTGATAATCGAGCTATGCCAGCAACGAAACACGAGATATGAGTCTAACGAGTAGCGGGGGGAACTCTGGTAATTGGGAGCCACATTTTCATCAAAAAGGAAAACAACCAAGTGATTTATCCAATCTGGGCCACAGGGTTTCCTCATCAGCGGAGCCCAGGGTTGGCGGCGGCCCATTTACTCTGGACTCGTCTGCTCGTCGGCGCAGCATGGCGGTTTTTAAGCCAAGGCTGCCGGTGCAATCAATTTGCCCATTGGTAACTAGTCGTCGCGGAAGCCCACTACACTATCAAAGGATTTGACGCAGCGTCCTTGAACTGTCAGCGCCTACTCGCCATCCAAAAGTCATCGGTATTTTTGTCAAACTTACCATTTCCCATCCGATCGTCGAGCCACACCCAAGATTTGTTCAGCCACCTCCACCGGAAATTCCTGATAAAGAAGCGGGGTATAGCGTAAATTCTGCGAGGCGGCTTGGTCCATGCGCATCGGCGGACGCACGTGCTACAGGTAGTCCCGACACGGTTCTGGAAGGTCATGCACTTCTTTGCGTCAACCTTCCACGAGAGCACTCCAGTGGCATTGCTTTCGTCCAAGGGCTCCAAACTGCGGTCGCCCTTAGTGATGGCTCCGGTACCGCACTTCGGGACACATTTTTGACATGCGTTGCAGAACTCAGTGATGCCGAAGTCCACCGCGCCTATGGTCTCCAGCGGAAGGTCGGTGAAAATTTTGGAAATACGGCAGCGTGACCCTACTTTGGAGTTGATTAAAAGGCCATGTCTCCCTAGTTGGCCGAGGCCCGCGTCAACAGCCAGAGGGATGCTCAAAGCTGTGTCATTAGCCGCAGGGATGGCCTGGTACCCCAGCCCTCGTATAAACTCAGCCAGCATCCACAGAGTCGGCGCCATGCGGGCATATGCCAGGGTACTGAGTCCCTCAGTCAATAGGCTCGGCGCATGCTCCGTGCCATCCAGATCCTTACCCCACTCGTGGAGTACCACCACCACGTATCGCATCTCCTTGGGGATGACACGAGTCCCATCTTCAAGGCGAATGGGCTGGTCGTACTGTTGATATCCGGGTTCGTCGGAGAACTTGATGGGGTAGTCTTTCTTCGTCTCAGCATCGAAGTAATGGGAATACACCCAGCGACGGTCCAACTCAGCAAACCCAACTTGGTCCGCTCCGAACAAATGTGCTGCCTTGCGCAAAATCTGGGAAGCCTCTTTAGCGGACGTCTTTGGTCGACCCGTTGGCGCAGGCTCCAACTTGGTCTGCCATGCGGTAGCTCGCGTATCCGGCTGATTCTTTGAGAAGTCCATAAGCGATAGCAAGGAATCTGCGGCGTATTCCAGGCTCCATGCGGTCGCTTCGAAACCGGCGCGTCCCTTCTCCGCAAGCTGTCGCTGCTTGATCTTTAGTTTGGCTCGTTCACTCTCAGCGCCAGGTTCCCATACCATCTGTGAGCCCATATGGTCTCTCTGATTGAACCGAACGTACGAATCTTGCACATCGTACATTTCGGCCGCAGTGACATGGCCCTTTGTTTTTGAGTCATCCTGGGACGGGGGATTAGCATGGCGCCGCAGCTTGAGATTCATGCCAAAATGCCTCCTACGGGTGTTGGATTGTCACATATTGGGGCGTTATTGGATTTATGTCAACACTCCTGCAACTAACTCTTCTCAGCTGACAAAATTTGCCAGATACCTCTGAAAAAATGGGTCTAGATCAGCAAGAGATTTCTGAACCAACTTAGAGTGCTTAACGGGAGCATTGGCCTTATTCTACAGGATTCCAAAAACGGACTACTAAACATTATTCAGTAAGCTAAGCAGTACTCTCGCTAACTAGTCGGTCCTCTCTTCCGGTACTTGATGGCAGTACCTTAGGATTGTTGCACGCTCAGGATTGGGAACTTCACCTATACGCATCGGAAATGACTTATTGAGTTTTAGCCCCGAGTTTTAGCACCGATAGCAAAAAGGTATGCTATGCGGCTGGTGGAAGGAACGGTATGGCTGCAGTTAACGATAGGAGAGTGGAGAAACAATAAGATTCGAAATTGGCAGGAAAATCGGCAATCAGCTGATTGAATTTAGCTTCGCAAACGTGCTGCAATATGGCGTCCCAGGCAGGATTCGAACCCGCGACCCGCTGCTTAGAAGGCAGCCGCTCTATCCCCTGAGCTACTGGGACGTGAGACCATGATACCAAAAATCTGAAGCTAATTTCCTTATTGTTAACGTTCATTAAGATTGGGTGGGGTTTGCCGTGTAGGTTTTTTCAAGTATTTTTTCAATAAATTCTGTGGCTGGCGTGTTTAGCCACGCTAACTTGAGGAACAAAACCTTGGTTGCCAACACAGATGAGATTACCTTTTCCTGTCTCTGAGATTGATTCGTGCCATTAGAAAACTTTCATGAGCTCGATTCATTCCGCTTATTGCACGGTCTATATCTCTTATAGTTGACTGGCTTAAAAAACTAAGACCGTTCCACGAAAAATCCAGTTCATTTAATAGCTTCCGAGCGTCGGACAGCCCCTGCCATGACGAAACTAAATCGTGACTTGGGTCTAGCATTAGTTGCCCACCTCGTTGGATTGTTCTGGTGCCTAATGACCTTATCCATGTAAGGCTTCTAAACAGGAACCATTGCAGTACCAATTGAATCACGGCTCTCTTCTTCTAACTCTTCAATCACCTTAGCATAAGTACTTAGAGTCACCCTTGGGTCACGGTGGCCCATCCATTTGGATACGGTCATGATATCTGTCTTGTTCACTCCCAGGTGCCAGGAGCCGAAGAATATTCTTAGGTCATGGGTTTTCAGATTCAAACCTAAAGCTTGAATTGT
>Ga0066376_10000690_pt1 | contig 31786 bp, 25 predicted proteins | sample Knorr_S15_td_Bot_FD_77009 | JGI IMG/M metagenome (GOLD analysis project Ga0066376, IMG submission 77009) | Marine microbial communities from Southern Atlantic Ocean transect - Knorr_S15_td_Bottom_ad_5009_LV_A | ecosystem: Environmental > Aquatic > Marine > Oceanic | place: Southern Atlantic... | reverse complement strand
GCCGGATCGAGGCGCGCCATGTTCGACTGCCCGGCCAGCACGAAGAGGTGTTTGCCCTCGACGTCCGCGGAGCAACCGACGCACGAAGTGACGATGGCCACCGCCGCAAGCCACCCCGTCGCGCGATCGGACCACGTCGTCGCGACCCGCGGACGCGGCCCCCGCCCCCGGGCCTCGTGGGACACGATCCTCGGCGACGGATCGAGGCCCACTAGGCTTCAGAGCGCCCGAACTCGAGACCCTCGAAGTCACCCGACGCGCGCCACTTCGCCAGCAGCTCGAAGAACTCGATCGAGCCTCCGCCGTAGGGCACGGCCTGGGCGGCGCTGGAATCGCGCTCCTGGCCCTCGTTGTTGTAGTAGCCCGGCGTGCACTCGGGACCGCCAAGGGCGCCCAGCGCACCGGCCCCCTTTTCGATGATCAGCTTCGCCCAGGCCTCCTCGGCCTCGCGCGTCACTTCCACCTTCGTTGCACCCACCTCGAGGGCGTGACCCACGATGTAGGCGATGTGCGTCGTCTGTTCCTCGAGCAGGTGCGGAAAGTTCGCGGTAAAGGCCGCCTGCAACATGTGCATCACGAAACAGTTCGGAAAATCGTGGCTCTGCATTCCGTGAAGGCTCTGCATCCCAGCCTCCCACTTCTGCTCGAGGGTCCGCCCGCCCCGCCCGCGGATCTGGTAGCCAGCGCGTCGCGAATACGCAGTCCCGACTTCGAAGCCCGTGGCGTAGATGATGCAATCGACTTCGTATTCGACTCCCGCCACCACCAGGCCCTTCTCGGTGATGCGCTCGACACCCTGGCCGTCGGTATCCACCAACTCGACGTTGGGCCGGTTGAAGGTCGGCAGGAAGTCGTCGTTGAAGGTCGGTCGTTTGCAGAACATCTGGTAGTAGGGCTTCAATTTTTCGGCGACCGCCGGATCGTCCACCAACTCGTCCACCCGCTGCCGGATCTCGTTCATCTTCTCGAAGTTGGCCATCTCGAGAATCTTCGGGACGTCGGGGGCGCCCTCCTGCATGGCATCCTTGAAGCGGCGGATCATCTTGCCGATCAGGTCGGTCCAGCCGTCGTCCACGAGGTCTTCAGGCTGGGGCACGCCGGAGACGAGACCGTTGAAGTTCTCCATGCGTTGCTTGTGCCAGCCGGGCTCGAGACTCGCGGCCCAATCGGGGTCGGTGGGCTTGTTGCCGCGCACATCCACCGAGGAGGGCGTGCGCTGGAAGACGTAGAGTTGCTTCGCGGTCTCGCCCAGGAAGGGCACGCACTGGATCGCCGTGGCGCCGGTTCCAATCACCGCCACGGTCTTGTCGTGGAGACGGTCGAGACCGCCGAGGGGGCCACCGCCGGTGTAGTCGTAGTCCCAGCGGCTGGTGTGGAAGGTGTGGCCCGCGAAGTCCTCGACCCCGGGAATGCCAGGCAACTTCGGACGGTTGAGGGGGCCGTTCGCCATCGTCACGAAACGCGCACGCAGCGTGTCCCCGCGATCGGTGGTGACGATCCAGCGTGAAGCCTCGTCGTCCCAGGTGAGGTCCGTCACCTCGGTCTCGAAGAGCGCACCTTCGTAGAGCCCGTAATGCCGCCCCAATTTCTGGCTGTACTCGAGGATTTCTTTGGCGAAGGCGTACTTCTCGGTCGGGATGTAGCCGACCTCCTCGAGCAGCGGCAAGTAGATATAGGACTCGATATCGCACTGGGCGCCGGGGTAGCGGTTCCAGTACCAGGTGCCGCCGAAGTCGCCGCCCTTCTCGATGATCCGCAGATCCTCGATCCCCGCGTCGCGCAGGCGCGCCCCCATCTGCAACCCGCCGAAGCCCCCGCCGATCACCAGCACCTCGACGTCCTCGGTCAACACCTCGCGCTCGAGGCGCTGCTCGACGTAGGGGTCTTCGAGGTAGCGCGCGAAGTCGCCCACGACCTCGATGTACTGATCGTTGCCATCGGGGCGCAACCGCTTGTCGCGCTCGGCGCGATAGCGCTCGCGCATGGCGGTGGCATCGAAATCGTCGGGCAGGCCTGGCTTCGGATCCTCGGAAGGGGAGGACATGCTGTGGGCTCTCCGTGCGGGCGCGGCGAGGATACCGATGAACGGCGCTAGCGGAACATGCTCGGGATCACCATCTCGCGGGGCGGCCCCCCATTTTGCCCCGGCCAACGCGAGCTGCCGATGGTGTCGGCAAAGGGCCAGAAGGCATCGGGGTCAAGCGGGCCTTCGCGCGTGATGTCGCGACTGGTCATGCCCGCGGTCGACAGGTAGGCCTTCGCCGGGCCGGTCATCGGCAACAGATCCGCGATCGGATCCCACGGGCTCTCGAGCAACTTCAACTCGCCCTCCACCGTTTCCCGGTAAACGGGTGCGAACCCGGTCTTCACGAGCACGACGTGGGGAGGGAAGTCGTAGGACTTCTCGGCGCCACCCACCGCGCGCGAGTACTTGATCCAGAATTCGTTATCGACGTGTGCCTCGGGGACGGGCGCGGCGCCGACCGTCTTGCCGCTGAACTCGAGGAAGGTGTAGCCCTGGTGGCTGCAGCGAGCGCGAACGGTGTCCTCGACGCGGTAGTAATCGATCTCGCAGGGGAACTTCGGCTGGCCGTTGGTCTCCTTGCTGATGTAGATCGCCGATTCCTGGTCGATGCCGTAACCCACGGTGTAGTCGCCGGGCGTGCCGCGGTAGTCGGCGTCCACCGCAATCACCACACCGAACTCGGGCTCGTCGGGAACCGGGAAGCAGTAGATCGAAAGGTGCACCTGCGCTTCTTCGCCCGGCTCGATGCCGGGGGGCAGGAGTGCCGCGATCTTCTCCGGGGCGGTCGGATAGTCGATCTTCAGAATCGGCCAGCCGATGATCTCGCCGGGGTTGATCTTGAGGGCGTTGGGGTCGACGGTCATGTTTGGGGCCTCGCTCGGTTCGCGCGAGTGCGCGGTGGGTGGGTGACTTCCAAAAACCAAGAGGGTTGTGGGAGTCCGGGCAGCACCTCGGAGCATAGCCGCGCAGCGGCTGGGGGCCGCTGACCCGTAAAGCGACTCAGCGGGGCGAGAACCCCGGGGAACCCGTTTCTGGCCTGCGAGTCTGGTCCAGCATGAGAGTCAGCGGCTTTACCGTTCGACCTTCGGCCAGTTCGATCTGACTTCGATCCGGTTGGTCCCCGAACCCGGCAGTGCCGCGCTACTGGCGCTGGGCCTCGGCGCCGCGGGTCTCACCCGCCGGCGCTCGTAGCGACTCGTTCAAGAAGGTCAGCGCGTCCTCGAAGGCGCGCTCGCGCACGGCTTCGTCGCGGCCGACGAGGTAGCCGGTCTTCACACAGTGCGAGACGCGCAGGCCACTGGTGAGTCGAGAGGCGATGCGCTCCTCGCGCGAAGCCTCGAGACCGTAGTCGACCAGTCGCTCGCCATCGACGTAGGGCACGCCCGAGGCGTCGTAGCGCCACTCGCAGCCTTCGACGTAGGGGGCCCCCTCGATCATGCGCCGCGGTGCATCGTTCTCCCAGGCATGGCCCGCACCCTCGTAAACCACCGCCTGCACCGACACCCCGATGTCCCGAAGTTCTCGCTCCCGAGTCGCGCACGCCTCGAGGTCATTGGAAGCATCCTCGGTGCCCCGCAGTGTGAGCAGTGGAGCGCCGTTCGTCTCGCGGGTGCCAAGAACCTGAAAGCACGGGCCGTAGACGTCGATGTGAGCGGCGAAGCCCGGGTGCTCGGGAGCGAGCGCACGGCGAAAGCGATCGTCGAGCGCAAGCCGGGCCGCCATCCCGCCGTACGAAAAGCCCATCACGCCGATGCGATTGGCGTCGATCCGGGGATGCGTCGAGAGCAGCTGGAGTGCTCCGAAGGCGTCGGTGATGAGATCGAACTCGGTCACGCTGCCGGTGCGGAACAGGTAGTTGCTCTCGTCCGCGAGCCCGCGCGGCGCGTAGTACTCGACGACGAAGGCCGCCATGCCGTGCTGGTTGAGGAAGGCGGCGTAGTCGTGCTCGCGTCCCGGCTTGATCCCGCCGCTCCCCGGCAGCAGGATCATCGCCGGAACCGGCCCCTCGGCGCCTTCCGGGAGCGTGAGCCAGCCCTGCCCCGTGGTGGGCCTTCCCTTCTGCCCGGCCAGCAGCACCTGGAAATCGAAAGGGCTGTGGCTGGCGAAGAAAATTTCGCCCTCGTCTCCGTCCGCGAGCTGCACCCGCGGCTCCGGCCAGTCCGGGAACGCCGGCTGGAAGGCCTCGACGATCTGCGTCTGCACAGCCCTCAATTGAAGCAGCGCCACGAGCCCCAGCGCGACGCACACCACCCCGACGACGACCCATCCCCATCGCATGATTCTCAATTGCTCCTGTGCAGTCGTCGCCCGCTAACCCGGGCAGACCGCCCGCGACTCGAAACGCTGGCGCACGCCGGCGCACAGCGCCTCGAAGATCGCCTCGCGCTCTGCCTCGTCTTCGTCGATTTCGAGCTTCACCCCGAAACCGTGCGTGCGTGCCATTTCTTCGGCGGCACGCAGACGGGCGGACCCGCGGCGTTGCATGCCCGCCGCAACACCCGGGACGAAGCGGTGCGCCGAACCGATCACCACCCCGGCAGCGCGCAGCGCCTGAAGCATCGGGTCCCGTGTGCCGGCATCGCGCACCCCGAACCACTCGGGACCCGACAGGTGTAGCCAGAGGTTCCGAATGAAGGTGCGGCGGCGGCCCCCGAACCCCAGCATCCCCGCCACCACGTCGACCATGCGATCGAGGGTGGGCGCCCCGGCGAGTTCGGGAAAGGTCTGGTGGGCCACCAGCGCGCTCCAGAGTTCGCGCTCCTCCTCGAGGGAAGCCGTGAGCAGACGCTCGTCGATGCCGATCAGGTAGCCGACGTAGCGCCACAGGTGGTGGTGGGCGCGCAGATCGTCCGGGGAGAGTCGCACTCCCAGACGCGAGATCGAGCGCAGGTTGAGATAGTCGAAGAGCCCGAGTGTCATGCCCAGCATGGTCTGATCGATCGGCGTGCCGCAGAAGGCTTCACTGAAGCCGGGGCTCTTGCCCAACCAGGATCGGATCGAGCCGTGCAGCAGGCGAACGCGCACCGCGGTCTGAAAGCCCAGCGAGCCCGGCTCGAGACCGCCCGGCTGCAGAAGCGCCGCGATGAAGGCGCCGGTCTCCTGGATCCGGCGCCCGGGGTTGCTGCCGAGGCGTCCCGTCGACTGGGTCACGATGGCCGCCCGCGTGAACAGCCCCCCGGCAAAGAGACTGTGCGTCAGCGACAACCCATAGTGCCGCGAGTAGGCCAGAGCCAGGCGCTGCCCCTGCTCGAGCAACTGCGGCTCGAACCAATCGGGCCTGTGCCGCGCCCGCTCGAAAAATTCCTGAGCCCGGGGCTCGCCGGTGGCGGCGAGAGCCTCCAAGCGCTGCAACTGCGAACCGTCGGCGTCGTAGGCGTCTTCGTGCAGCGCAGCGGTGGCGCGGTCTGCCACCGGATCGCCCTCGAACATCAATTCGTCGAGCAGCGCTTCGCTGAAACGGTCGCTGTAGCCGGCATTGCCACGGTCTACGAGATCTCCGAGGTCCCTCACGTCTTTCGATTCCCCCTTCGTTCCTGACACTGCCACGATCACGCCGTCCAATTTTCGGTCCTGAGTCGCAAGCGCTCGAAGGCCGAGTCCGCCGTCACCAGGATCAGATCGTACGCGATCGCGTGCGACCCGATCGTATTTTAATTTGCGATCTGCTGTGGAGGGAGAGAACAGGTATGGTGGATTTCATGATCGAAATCACCCGGGACGCCGGGGTCGCCACCATCACCCTGCGCCGCCCGGAAGCGAAGAACGCCCTCACCCTAGCCGACTTCACAGAACTCGAGGCGCGTCTTCGCGAGGTCGCGAACTGCGCCGAGGACCGTGTCTTGATCCTGACCGGTGCCGGCGACGCCTTCTGCTCCGGGGCGGACCTCTCGGGCTCCCCCGATGCCGCGGCGCGACTCGCCGAGGGCCCGGTCGGCCTAACTGAATGGGTCCGCACCACCACCGCCGCCGCGCTAGCGCTCCACCAGTTGCCCAAGCCTACGATCGCCGCGGTCAACGGCGTGGCCGCTGGCGGCGGCTGCAATCTGGCGCTCGGCTGCGACCTCGTCTTCGCAGCGGCGTCGGCGCGCTTCGTCCAAATTTTCGTAAACCGCGGGCTGGCGCTCGACTACGCGGGCAGCTGGCTGCTGCCGCGTCTCGTCGGGTTGCAACGCGCGAAGGATCTCGCCTTCCGCGGCGACCCGGTGAGCGCCGAGGAAGCCCTCGCCATGGGATTGGTGCTCGAAGTCGTGCCCGACGACGCGCTGCTCGCGCGCGTCACGGACTATGCTCAAGGCCTGGCGGCGAAGCCGCCCGTCGCGCTCGCATTGATCAAGCGCGGCCTCGACCGCGCGACCCATTTGAGCTTCGAGGAAGCCCTCGAGTACGAAATCGAGAGCCAGGCCGTGTGCATGGGCACCGAGGATTTCCGCGAGGCCATGAGCGCGTGGCTCCAGAAACGCAACGGGGAGTACCACGGCCGATGACCCTTCCCAAGACGACCCTGGCGATGGTGCTGACCGAGACCCGCACCCTCGAGCCGAGGGACCTGCCGCTGCCCGATATTGACGACGACTCGGGGCTGATTCGGATCGAGGCCTGCGGCATCTGCGGCAGCGACTACGAGCAGTTCGAAGGCGTACTGCGCACACCGATGCCGGTAGTGCCGGGGCACGAACCGCTCGGCGTGGTGGCTGCCATCGGCGACCGCGCCGCCCAGCGCTGGGGCGTCGACGTCGGCGACCGCATCGCCGTCGAGACGATGCTCTCGTGCCGTCACTGCGGCCCCTGCCTAGGCGGTTCGTACCACCTGTGCGACTCGCGCCGCATCTATTCCTACATCCCGCTGTCGGAGGGTCCCGGGCTCTGGGGCTCTTACGCCCAGTACATGTACCTCGACCCGAACTGCGTGGTGCACAAGGTCGACCCCACGCTTTCGCCGCAGACGGCGGTGATGTTCAACCCGCTGGGCGCGGGCTTTCGCTGGGCAGTGGAAATGCCTGGGACCGGCCCCGGCGACACCGTCGTGATCCAGGGGCCGGGGCAACGCGGCCTCGCCAGCGTGCTCGCCTGCCGCGAGGCGGGTGCGAAGCAGATCATCGTCACCGGCCTCGAAGCCGACGCTTCGAAACTCGAACTCGCCCGGGCCTTCGGCGCCGACGCCACCATCGACGTGCAGAACGAAGACCCGGTGCAGCGGGTGCGCGAACTCACCGACGGGCGCGGCGCCGACATCGTGGTCGACGTCTCCTCTTACTCCACCCTGCCCGTGGTGCAGGCGATCGACTGCGCACGCATGGGCGGCACGGTGGTGCTGGCGGGCATGAAGGGCTTCAAGGAAATCCCGGGCTTCATCTCGGACAAGATCGTGGTGAAGGAAATCACCATCAAGGGCGCCATCGGCGTCACGAGCACCGGCTATGCCAACGCGATCCGCCTGCTCGAATCGCGCCGCACCGACATCGAGCGCATGCACACCCACGATTTCGATCTGCGCGACGCCGAGCTTGCGATCCGCACCCTCGCCCGCGAAATCCCGGGCGACGAGTCGATCCACTCCTGCCTGATCCCGGAAACTTGAGGAAGGAACCAATGAAGGAAATCCAACGCTGGGTCGAAGAGTCGCCCTACAGCCAATTTCTGGGGTTGTCGCTCGAACACCTCGACGAGAAGAGCGCGCGGCTGGTGCTGCCCTACCGGGACGAGAACTCGAACCCGGGGAAGGTGCTGCACGGCGGCTGCGCTGCGTCGATTGGCGCCATCGGCGGCCAGGCCGTCGCCCGTGCCGCCCTCGGTGCCGACACCGGCCCGTGGCACACCGCCCAGATGCAGGTGAGCTACCTGGCCGCCGCGATCGGTGAGGACGTGATCGCCGAAGCTGAACTGCTGCGCCGCGGCAAGGAACTCTGCTTCGTGGCCATCGCCGTCCACACCCGAGACGGCAAGCCGATCGCGCGCATCAACACCACGGTGCGCGGGCGCGTGGGTGCCGCGCCGGCCCTGACCTCCCAGTCGGCGGGAGACCACGGCGAGGCCGACCCCGGATCGATGGGCCCGCACATCGCGAAGGTCCCCTTTATCGGCAACCGCGGCATCCAGGTCGAACACATGACGGGAGGCACCTCGCGGCTGGTGATGCCGGCAAGCAAAGCCAACGCCGATCTCGGGGGCGGCGTGCACGAGGGCGCGGTCCTCGCACTCCTCGATACCACCGGGGCGATGGCGGCCTGGGCGGAGTGCGGCCCCGGACCCTACAAGGCCTCGACCCCCTCGATGCAGCTGCAAAATCTAGCGCCGGCATCCGACGCGGATCTGGTGGCCTACGGCCGCTGCGTGCAGCGGGACAACGAGATCTTCTTTTGCGACGTAGAGGTTGCGGAAGCCGCCAGCCACCGGATGGTGGCGCGCGGCACGGTGCTCTACCGGATCATCACCTGACGCCACCACCCACACCAGGAGGAACCCCCATGCCTATCAACCCCGAAGCCGTCGGTCTCGAGGGCGAGCCCCTGCGACGAGCCTGGAACTCGAAGGACGCCCTGCTCTACGCCATCGGCGTGGGCGCCGACACCGAAGAGTTGGCCTTCACCACCGAGAACACCAAGGACACCCCCCAGCGGGTGTTGCCCACCATGGCGGTGGTGCTCGGCGGCGGCGGCGTTCCCTTTGGCAAGCTCGGCACCTTCAACGCTGCGCTGATGCTCCACGGCGCCCAGCGCATCGACCTCTTTGGCGAGATCCCGGCAGAGGGCGAGATCGAGAGCACCGGTCGGATCGCCGCGATCTGGGACAAGGGCGAGGGCAAGGCCGCCGTGGCCGAGATGGTCTCCGAGTCGGTCGACGTAGCCACCGGAAAGCCGCTGTTTCGCACCACGATGACGGCCTTTCTCCGCGGCGAAGGCGGCTTCGGCGGCGAGCGCGGACCGTCCCCCGACTGGAGCCGACCCGACCGCGCCCCCGACCACCAGGTGCACTACAAAACGCGCCTCGACCAGCCGTTGGTCTACCGACTCTCCGGCGATCGCAACCCGCTCCACTCCGATCCCTCCTTCGCGAAGTTGGGAGGCTTTCCGCGACCGATCCTTCACGGCCTCTGCACCTACGGCTTCACCGGGCGGGCGCTGCTGCACTCCCTCTGCGGCAGCGACCCCGCTCGCTTTAGGAGCATGGACGCGCGTTTCTCGAAGCCCGTGATGCCGGGCGACGATCTCGAAGTGTCGATCTGGGTCGACGGCAACCAGGCGCTGTTCCAGACCAAGAACCAGGACGGCGTCGTAGTCCTCGACCAGGGTGTCGCGACCTTCGACTGATCCCATTGCAGGCTCGCGGGCCCGCTGCGGGTGTGCGCGAAGAGGAGAATCGAATTGGAATTTGACCTGATGACCGGCGGACTCAGCTGGAAGGAGAGCGCTCAACTCGCCACGCAGCTCGAAGGCGCGGGCTTTTCGGGGATGCTCTTCACCGAGGCGGGGAGCGTGCCCTGGATGATGATCCAGGCCGCCGCCACCGCGGCCCCGAGCCTCCACTTCGCCACCGGCATCGCCGTGGCCTTCCCCCGGAGCCCGATGATCTCGGCGCAGGTCGCCTGGGAAATGGCGCAGAACACCGAGGGGCGCTTCCGGCTCGGTCTCGGCAGCCAGATCAAGCCCCACGTCGAACGCCGCTACGGTGCGGTCTTCGACAAGCCGGCCCCGCACATGCGCGACTACGTCGGCGCCGTGAAGGCGTGCATTCGTGCCTTCCGCGGCGAGGAGAAGCTGTTCCACGAGGGCCCTTACTACTCGCTCAGCCTCTTGCCCGGGGCCTGGGCGCCCACGCGCCACGACTTCGAAGACGTGAAGATCGACATCTCCGCGGTGGGCCCGCTGATGTGCCGGGTGGCGGGCGAACTCTGCGACGGCATCCACGTCCACCCCCTGCACTCGCTTCCCTACCTCGAGAAGCGTCTGCTTCCGGCGGTGGCCGCGGGGGCGGCGAAGGCGAGCCGCAAGGCGGAGGACATCGATCTCATCATCCCGGTCTTCGCGATCCCGGGCGACAGCCCCGAGGAGCGCGCACGCGCCACCCAGGTGGCGCGCACCCAGGTCGCCTTCTACGGATCGACTCGGAACTACGCCTTCCAGTTCGACGATCTCGGCTTCGAGGGCACCGGCGAACGACTCGACCGACTGATGAAGGCCGGCGACATCGGCGGCATGGCCAGCACGATCAGCGACGAGATCCTCTCGCACTTCACACTGGCGGCCCGCTGGGACGACATGGCCGACGCCCTGCGCGACCGCTACCAGGGCATGGCCACGCGCATCGTCTCCTATCTCTCGATGGACGACCTGCGCAACAACCCCGGCAACCTGCCGCGCTGGGGCGAGATCGCCAAGGCCCTGCGCGCGGGTTGAGGCCGAGGTCTTCGCGCCTTCGAGTGCTCGGGTAGGCGGGAACGACCGAACTCTGGCTCGGTCTCCAGCTGGAATTCGATCTGCGCAAGGTACGGCGCGACATCTGGCCCAAGGTAGAGCCGCGCATCCGCACGCACCGCGCTACCTGAGCCTGGTGAGCCACACCCGATCCATCGATGCGTCCGTCGGGGACACGATCCATCGCACCAGAGTGTCGGCGAAGGACATGAGCAGACCCCAGGCTACAGCCCCGGCAGCGAAGAGCCGTTACCGGATCAGTACCCGTCTGCATTGAGGGCACCGGAGCAGGGCATCCTCGGGCTCGGCCAACATTCGAGTCCGTTCGACAGATGGCAACTTGATATGGCAGCCCCGGCAACTCCCCGCTTCTAATACCGCGGCTCCCCGGCCCCCCGAGCGGGGCTGTCCCCGAACGTGTTCGTAGGCGCTGAGAACCGCCGGCGGGAGGTCTTGGACGAGTTCGAGTCTCGATCCGGCGAGTGCGTTGAGTTCGACGACGACTTCGTGTTCGACCTTGGCAATCGCTTCTTCGAGCCGCGCGGCTTCGGCGCGCTTCGCGGAAAGAGTGGATTGCAATTCCCCAACGCGATTCTCGAGGCTCTCGAGTATTTCGAGCAGTTCCATCTCGCGCTGTTCAAGTGTGGTCTGTCTTTCTCGTAGAAGGGCCTGGGCGTCATCGTGAGCCTGGGCTTCCTCGCGATCAAGATGCCCGCCGGAGTAACGCGCGACTTCAGCGGCCTCGATCTCGCGGGCGACCTGGGCTACCTGCTTGCCAAGTTCAGCCTCAAGGGGCTCCTGGGCTGTTTGTTCGGTGCAAGCCGTGGCCAGGGCGGCTTCAATTCGAGTGATCTCAGCCTCGACGGCGGGCAACGATTGACGCTCGGAACGTTCCTCCGAGCGCCGCCGAGCCGCGTCGGCAGCGAGGTCGAGTTCCTGAATCTCGATGAGCCGGGTGAGGAGAGGCATGGTGCTGGGTCTTGGCCTCGGGGATACCACAGGATCGTCCATCCCGGGTGCAACCCCTAAAAATTAGATGAGCATCTCCGGAGTATGGATATCGATGATTCAAAGCGGATCCGGGTCCGAATCGCCGTTTCCCCGTCTTCAACGTTTCTTTCGTTCAGGAAGAGATTCTCCCGTTGAGCGATGGGTCTTTCAGCTTGAATGTGCCACAGCGCGACGAATTCGCTGAAAAGTTGTTACAGAAATTGCGCAGATTGCTGGGCGACTACGGCCTCGAGCGGCGCCGGGACGGTCGCTCACTCGACGCTTACGCGAATGGTGCAAGGCCCGATTACGCGGCCCTGGTGGCCAAAGTTTCCCCCGAGTCGTTTGGCGGTGCCGAAAGCCACTGGAATCAAAAAAGAAAATGGTGGAGGCGGCGGGAATCGAACTGGGCCGCTAACACACCGAATTCACTCGCTAATCCAAAAACGCCCCGGGTTCGGTACCCCCAAATGTACCCCCAAGCGGCCAACCCTTCGCGCGTGCGAGATGCAACCACCCCACCCGCTCCGCTGCGACGGCGCCCCTACCGACACCAACCGCCGAGCGCCTCCACCGCCTCTTCCTCTGAGAGACGCGATGCTTCCGTCGGAACTTCGACGGACACCCAGTTTGGAAACGCGACTTCCTTGCTGACGTGACGCCCTGATGAAGTGTGAACCTCGTGAACCTGAGCAAGCTGCGTCTTGGGAAACCGTTTCGCCACGCGAACAAGAGCTGGCCACAGGCGACGATGGACAAAGGTGATTCTGCCATTGACGAGGCGGCACACGAGAACATCCTCACGACCGCGGATTGCCCGGGTGAGTTCGAAGATTTCGTGGCTGCGCGGATGAGACCACCAGCTTCCGCGAATTGGCCCACCCGCGATTGCTACGGACAGGGAGGGCACCGGGCCAGCGGACGCGCCGCCGGGGAACTTCCGACGGATCCCCGTAGCTCGATCGAGCCGATGAGGCCGCCTGCGCCCCGCAGTGGGCAGCTTCGCCCGAACGGCTACCTGTTGCGCTTCGCCCACAGTATACTATGAGACTATTACACGCCGGCTCAGGGTCCCAACCGCCAAAAATATTCCCGCAAGCAACCGCCCGGCCCGAGCGCCGCCCACGACGAGAGGAGCCCCGTTCTCTCGATCGCGACTTCGAAGAAATCCCTATCTACCTATCTATCTATCTATCTATCTTGACGAATTCTTCAATGATCGTTTTCCGATCGGTTCCCGCCGTGGCCGCCTTGGTGCTAGCTGGAAGTCTCGCGGTTCAGGTACGCGCCAGTGCAGCCACGACGGATGGTGCCGAGGCGGCCGTAGCGGAAGACCTCGACCAGAGCCCGGACGAGGAGCTTCCCCTGGGCGACCTTTCGGGCGAGGGAAGGTGGTCGGTCCTCACCGACAACCTGCGGTGGGCTCTCGACGTGGCGGGACGAATAGACGTCAATACTCGGGACGGGTCGCTCACGCACGTGGAATTCGTCGGGATCGACCTCCACAAGGTGGTCAGCACCTCGAAGCGCGATATCGGGACGCTGCTGGTCCAACTCTACGGGAAGGGTGTCGACGGAGACTGGAAGTACACGACGCGGCTTCTCTACTTCAACTACCTCGCGTCGGGTGGCGGTGGGTTCAACATTCGCTTCGGGCACATCCTGGTCCCCTTCGGGCTCAATCTCCCGTCGCGCACGCCCGGCACCCTCCGGCAGTACATCGCCGGGCGCAACATCGGGTTCAAGGCCGACTGGGGCGCCAGCGTCAATGGCGTGTTGCCGGAATGGAACTACGAGATCTCGCTCACCCGCGGTTCCGGCGTGGACTTCAAGTCCCACGACAGTCCCTACCTGGTGTCCGGGCGAGTCGGCTCCTCGATGGAGCGCCCGCTCGTCGCGGGCCTCTCGGCGCTCTACGGAGACGTGCTGGGTAAGAAAGGCGTGGTGCGCAAGGCCCGGGTGGGGGCGGACGTGCGGTGGCTCGGTGGTCCGGTCGACGTCCGCGCGGAGCTCTCCTACGGACGCGACGACCGGACGACCGACGTCCTGAATACCTTTGCCGAGGTTTCCTGGTGGTCGCCCGAAGAATTGGTCATGGGCTACGTTCAGGGCCGATTCTTCATGAACAAACCCGCGAACGCCTGGCAAGAGACCTCCTACCTGACCGTTGGGGCGAGGATCCACGTGCTGCGGCACATTTGGTTGAGCGCGGAATACCGCCACGGGTTCACGCGGGACTCGCGAGCGCAGAAACCCGACGTCTTCCGGGCGCAGCTCCGGTACCGGTTCTTCTGATGATCTGGCGGACGAACGCAAGCGTGGCGACACGATCAGTGCGCCGGACCTGGTCTGGCATCGGGATCGGCTGCTTGATGCTTCTGGCCGCAGCGTCGTCCCATGGCCAGGCCTATTGCTCGCTTCGCGACCCGATGGTCGCATTGAACAAGGCCTTCCCTAGTTTCGACCACCACCGGTCGATCGTCCGCGAGGTCAGCGAAGACCACCGAGACGAGATCCTCGATCGCCTGCCGTTCACCATCCATCGGAACGAACTGGGGAGCCACACCCTCTACGCAGCCTTCGATTCTTCCGACCGGCTCCTCGGGTTGATCCACGTGCGAACCGAGCGGGGTCGCTGGGGTCTCACCGAGATCGCGTGGACGCTCGGACCCGACCTTCGTGTCGATGGCTTTCGCTTCCAGCGCAGCCGGGAGTCCGGACAGGCCGAAATCGAGAGCGAGACATTCCAGGCCCAGGTTCGAGGACTTGGCTTCGTCGAGATTCGCGCGTTTCTCGACCAGGATGGATTGCTTCGAACCGAGGGCGGGATCGAGGTGCCGGTCAATGCACGGCCGCTGGCGGAGGATACGCTGCGGTCGGCACTCAAGACCATCGCGGCCACCGAGATCGTCTGGGGACGGGAGCTCGTGAAACTCCGAGGTCCGGATGGCCCCGGGTAGCGCCCGGCGTGGCTAGAACCCGCTAGATGTCGCTGCGACATTACCTTCTCCTCCTGCTGCTAGTCACGACCGTGCTGGGCGCATCGCTGATCTTCTGGAACGAGCGCTGGCACTCACGCCTCGACTTGCGCGAAGCCATGCACCAGCGCGGATCGATCGCGGTGCTCGAACTCGACCACGTGCGCATGGGCTTCGCGCGATTCCTCGTGACTTACGATCTCGTCGTCTACAGCGAGATCAGCTACCTCGCGGGCGATGCCCGGGGGCAACTCGAAGGGATCAAGGCTGAGTTGGGAGACATGGATGGGACAGGGGCCAAGGCCCTCGCGCCCGGCCAGCGGGAATTCATCGACGAAACCCTCACCGCCACGTCAGTTCTACTCGGGCGCATCCTCGACGGGACCCAACGGGAGATCAGCACAGCCGAACGGGACCAGGTCGACCGGGGGTTGGAGGCGGTGGCGTCGATGCTCGACACGTGGACGGTGAATGCACGCGAGGCGTCGGCCCGCGACGCTTCGCTTATTTCCGAGGAGAAGCGAAGCCAGGAGACTTCCCTGGTGATCGGCCTGGTCGCCTACGTTGTTTTCGTGCTGCTGCTCGTCATGCTCGCATCGAGACGGATCGGGCGTCCGATCGCGGTGTTGGCGAGGCTCGCCGAACACCAGGTGGGCTCCCCCGCACCCCTGGAGTTCGCGGACTCGGGTCCGCGAGAATTTCGGGACATCTCGAACAGCGTCCACCGCCTGATCCGCTCGCTCGGCGATACCGTGGATGCAAGGACGCACTCGCTCAAAGAGGCCAATGTCCGCCTGACGACAATCGTCGACGAACTCGGCCGGGCGGAGGGGCGCTATCGCGAACTGGTCGATCGGCTCCAGGAGATCGTGTTCGAGTACGACGACGAAGAGCGCTTTACCTTCCTCAACACGGCGTGGACGAAGTTGCTCGGTTTCGAGATCGACGAGAGCATCGGTAGGCTCGTGGTGGATTTCATTGCCCACGAGGACCAGCCGTCGGCTCGACGTCTGCTGGCGGTGGGTCGAGCCGAAGATTCGCCGGGTGAGACCGCCGAGGTGCAGCTCCGGGACAAGACGGGTGCGCTGCAGTGGTTCGAGCTGTCGCTGGCGTCGGGCACAGGCCAGACGCGCCAGGGATCCTTTCGCGACCTCACCGAATCCAAGCGGGCGAACGCGCTGGCACGCCTGACACGCTATTTCTCGCCGCACGTCGCCAAGCAGATCCTAGAAGGAGAAGTCACCGACTCACTGAAGAGCCGACGGCGGGAGATCACGGTGGTCTTCATCGATCTCCGTGGCTTCACCACCTTCGCCGAGACCTCGGAGCCCGAGGAGGTGATGAGCGTACTCGGGGAATTTCACGGCGACATGGGCAGCATCATCCTGGACTACGAGGGAACCCTCGAACGCTTCACCGGGGACGGCATGATGATCTTCTTCAACGACCCGGTGGAGGTGCCCGACCCCACCGAGCGAGCGATCCGGATGTCTCTCGAGATGCAGGACAAGATTGCGGAGCGGAGCCGGGAGTGGCGGAATCGCGGCTTTGACCTCACCGCGGGGATCGGGATCGCCAAGGGCTTTGCCACGATCGGGGCGATCGGTTTCGAGGGGCGCGTAGACTACGGGGCCATCGGGACCGTGACGAACCTGTCCGCACGCCTCTGCGACCATGCGCGGGAATTCGAGATTCTGATCTCGGAGCGCTGCGCGGTCATCGCCAAGAAAATCGCGGACGTGGAAGAGGCGGGTGTCTACGACCTGAAAGGGTTCGCGAAACCGATGAGGGTCTTCCGCGTGCAGGACCCGGCGGAAGAAGGCGATGATTAGAGCGCGTGAAGGTGCGACCACCGGGCGGATCGGTCGGCATTTCTTGCTGGAGAACGCAGGACTAGAAGCATGAAGTTTTCAATGATCTTCGAGGCGCAGATCGCCGATCCGAGTCGTAAACGAGAATACGAGATCATGCACGAGATGGTCGCCCAGGCGGTGCTCGGCGAGGCCGTCGGCTTCGACCGCGTCTGGTCCGTCGAGCATCACAGCCTCAAGTGGTACGCCCACATGAGCGCGCCGGAGACTTTTCTCGCTTTCGTGGCCGCAAAGACCTCGCGGATCCGCATCGGGCACGGCGTCGTCTGCCTGCCCCACCGCATGAACCACCCCATCAAGGTGGCTGAACGCGTGGCGATGCTCGACATCCTGTCCGAGGGCCGGGTCGACTTTGGCGTGGGAAAGGGGGGCACCGAGCAGGAGGCGGGCGCCTTCGACACGTCTCTCGAGGATATTCCCGAACAGCTGGAAGAATCGGCACGCATGATTCCGAAGATGTGGCGCGACGAGGAGTTCTCCTACGAAAGCGAACGACTCCGGATTCCTCCTCGCCCGATCCTTCCGAAGCCGCGCCAGGAACCCCACCCCCCGATGTACCTGGCCTGCACGCGCGAATCGACGCTCAACCAGGCGGGGGAATGGGGTCTTGGCGCCCTGTGCCTCGGGTTCGGGGGCCCCGAAGACATCGTGAAGAAGAACAAGATCTATCGAGCGGCCGTTGGAAGGCGGACCCCGGAGTCCCAGATCCCGGACTTTCCCGTCGAACACCTGTCGGCCCTGTGCCCGGCCATCGTGCTCGACGACGGCGTGGAGGCCCGACGGATCGGTCACCGCGGACAGCGCTTCTTCACCGAAGCGATTCGTCACTGGTACCAGGGAGGCGATCCGCCGACGATCCACGAACACGAAGACGACGCGGAGGCCCTGGTTCGCGAGGGCGAGGAGCTCGTTGCGTTTCTCCACGAGGAGAAGATCGAGGTAGGAACCGAGGCAACGGGCCTCTTCAACACGAACCACGCCTACGGGACCGCCGAGGACGCCATCGGCTATTGCGAAAGACTGGCGGAGGCCGGGGCGGACGAGATCATGTTCCTCATACAGATGGGCACGGTCCCGCAGGAAGCGATCCTCGAGACCATCCGGAACCTGGGAGAAAAGGTGTTCCCGCGTTTCCGCTAGCGAGCGGAGTGCTTTCGGTACGAAACTGGTGGGGCAGCCCGTCGGCTGGCGCGCGATTCGCCGCGTTCGACCGACGACTCGGTTCGGTGGATCAGCGCTGCGGTGCGGAGGTGCCCATGCACCCCGTGATTAGCGGAAGGTCAAGATAGGTCTTCAGGTCCGGACCTTTTGCCTCGCAGACGATCGGAACCGCGTTCACCAGGTGGAACGCCGTCGTGCTGAGTCCCTGGGCGACGCGCTCGTCCTGGCTCAACTCCGCCGGAAAATTGATGTCGATCTCCAGGTTCACGTCGCCTTCGATCTTGATTCTCCAGCCAGATTCGCGCGGGAGAACCATCTTCCTTTCGAGTTTTTCCTGTCGGCTATCGCCCACGAACCAGATTTGTTCCTGGACGATCTCGGTTCCGGCACGCGTCTTCCCGCTGTGCCGGTAGTGGTTGAGTGCGATCGTCCCCGGTTCGATGACGCCCACCGCCGTATCGATGGGCTCCTTGGCGAGGATGAAATCGTGCTCCGCTTGGTAGGTAACGACCTCGGTTCCCAGGCCCTCTGCAATCATGTCGATCGGCTCGTTCCAACTCTTCTGCAGCATTGCCTTGATCGGGTTTCGCAGAGCCTGTTCCGGCGTCTTTCCGAGGTTCATCAGTTCGCGCATGACTCCCTCGGAACTGTAATACGTGCACTCGCCGCACTCAGTCATCGTGATCCGGTCGATTCGATTGCACCATCCGGTAAAGGTCAGCGGAAAGCGCTCGGCGATTCCACCGGGGTTGCAGCCCGAAGCGTGAAAATTCACCCCACCCATTTTGCACGCCGACCGGATCGACTTTGTCGCATCGGGATTCTGACGGAACGGAAACCAGTAGGGGCACGGGGTAATGACGTGCTTTCCCGACTCGAGCAGCCGACAGATCTCGTCGGTGCTCCAGGGCATCGGGCAATAGAGCACGCAGTCGGCGTCGAGAGACAGGATCTCGTCGACATCCTGGGTGGCGACGACACCGGTTTTCGCGATGTCGACGATGTCGCCTGCGTCGCGGCCGGCCTTCTCGTCGCTGTAGACCTTGACGCCCACCAGTTCCAGCTTCGGATGCCGAACCACGCTTCGAAGAGCGGAGCTTCCCACGACACCAGTTGCCCACTGGATTACCCTGTACTTCTTCGCCATGTCGCGCCCTCCGCAGTCGTTTATTCGGTCGTTCTGTCGGCCTTCGCAAATAGGTAGCCGAGACCCGGTGAGCTGCGAAAGGGTTCCCACCCATTATTCGCAGTGTCTCGGACCGCTCGAACCGCGATTCGGTGGCAGGCGTTGTTCAGGTAGCCCTTCGAATTCCAGCCTGGCCCGAGTATCGGTTGGCGGTTGCCCTCGGAATCCGTCGCCCGGGCCCAGATTTCGTAGTAGCCCTTTTCGGGCAGCACGATCCGTCCACTCATACGCTGCCAGGCCCAACGGGCGCTATGTTGACGCAGTCATGCCCACCCTTCTGCCGGAAGTCAAGGAACTCTCCGCCCGGGTCCGCAACGGGGAGCGCTGGGGAGAGGATGACCCGGGCGGAACCGTCAACCTCGTCACCGACGAGGTCGTGAGTCAGGCGGTGGACAAAGTTCGCCGCGGACTGTGCCGACGACGGCCGCTACACTTTCATGCTCGACGCTTCCCCCAGCCCTTCACGCGGGCGTCGGTAGCCTCGTGAACCCGATCGTGATCAAGTAGTCGGAGCGGGAGCGCGGGGTTCAACCGTTGGGAACGTCGGTCCAGCTCATGTCACTCGCCGAAATCGGTACCAAAGCTGACCTCTTGGCGGTGGCGAACCGCAGCGCCCTGCGGCACCGGGAACCCTTCAGGTGAGTGCGGCGCTGCCCGACGCCACGCGCGTCGTCGTGATCGGCGGCGGGATCGTCGGAGCGAGCATCGCCTACCACCTGGTGGCGCGCGGCGAGAGCGATGTATTGCTCCTCGAGCGCGATCGATTCACTAGCGGTACGACCTGGCACGCCGCGGGACTGGTTGCGCAGCTGAGGGCCACCGAGGAGTTGACCCGCATGTCGCGCTACAGCCTGGAGCTGTACCAGCGCCTCGAGGGCGAGACGGGGCAGGCGACGGGATTTCGGCAGCCGGGGGCCATCAGTCTTGCGACCACGCCCGAGCGATTTACGGAACTGGCTCGCACGGCCTCGATGGCGAGACACCTCGGAGTCGAGGCTCACGTGATCTCGCCCTCGGAGGTCGCGTCACATTGGGGAGAGATCGAAACCGACGACTTGACGGGGGCCGTGTACCTCCCCGACGATGCGATGGTGAGCCCCGTGGACACCACCCGTGCGCTGTTGGCCGGCGCCCGGGCGGGCGGGGCGCAGCTGCAGCAGCACTGTGCGGTCACGGACCTCCTGGTGGAGCATGGTCGCGTCGCCGGCGTGCAGACGGAGCAGGGGCGGGTGCGGGCCGAAGTCGTGGTGCTGGCGGCCGGCATCTGGTCGCCGCCGTTTGCGGCGCGTTACGGCGTGACGATCCCGCTCCACGCCGCGGAGCATTACTACGCCATCACTCAGCCCATCGGATCGATCCCGTCGGGCCTGCCGATCCTTCGCGATCCGGACCATTGCGCCTATTTCAAACCCGAGGGCGGAGGGCTGTTGATCGGGTTGTTCGAGCCCGTCGCTCGACCGTGGCCCGAAGGCCCAGTGCCCGAAGCCTCCTTCATCGAGATCGACCCCCACCTCGACCACGTGTTGCCGCTGCTCGACCGCGCTTTCGAGCGCCTTCCTGGCCTGCGAGACGTCCCCTTTCGGCAGATCTTCTGTGGACCAGAGAGCTTTACCCCCGACGACCGTTTCCTGCTCGGCGAAGCGCCGGCGCTGCCCGGCCTCTGGGTGGCCGCAGGCTTCAATTCGATTGGCATCCAGGCGGCGGGGGGCGTCGGCTGGGTGCTGGCCGACTGGATCCTCGACGGTCGACCTCCCCTCGACGTGTGGGCGGTGGACATCCGCCGCTTCGAAGCGTTCGCAGGCGAGGCGCCTTACCTACGCGCACGCACCGTGGAGAGTCTGGGGCTCCTCTACCAGATGCATTGGCCCACCCGCGAGCCGGAGACCGCGCGCAACGTCCGCTGTTCGCCGGTTCACGGTCGACTGTCCGACCTCGGCGCCTGTTTCGGCGTGTTGTCGGGCTGGGAACGGCCGCTCTGGTTCGGGGAACCCGGAGAACGACCGGTCGAGCAGCATAGTTTCGGGCGCTCAAACGCCTTCGAGCGCATCGCCGCAGAGCACCGGGCTACCCGCGACGCAGTGGGGCTCTACGACCAGACCTCGTACGCCCAATTTCTCGTGGAGGGTGCAGACGCGCTCGAGGTCCTGCAGCGTATGAGTGCCAACGAGATCGACGTCGAACCCGGAAGGGTCGTCTACACGCCGTGGCTCAACGAGCGAGGCGGGATCGAGGCGGACCTGACGGTCACCCGTCTGGAGACCGATCGTTTCTGGGTGGTCACGGCACCCGCCACGCGTTTGCGGGACTGGGTATTCCTCGATCGGGCGATCGAAGGCGCCCGAGCGTCCAGCCGAGACATCAGCGACCGCTGGTCCACCTTCGGGGTAATGGGTCCGAACTCGCGCAGCTTGCTCGAGAACCTCACCGACGCATCGCTGGCCCAGGCTGACTTTCCCTTCGGCACCGGCCAAGAGATCGAAATCGCAGGCGTAGGCGTGCGTGCCTTGCGCATGACCTACGTGGGAGAGTTGGGCTGGGAACTATACGTTCCCACCGAGCACGCTCTCGAACTCTTCGATGCCCTGCTTCGCGAAGGCCCGAGCCACGGTCTTCGCCCCTGCGGCTTCCGCGCCATGCTCTCGTGTCGCCTCGAAAAGGGCTATCGCCACTGGGGCCACGATATCGGTCCCGGCGATACCCCTCTTGAGGCTGGACTCGGTTTTACCGTGGCCTGGAACAAGTCGGGGGAATTCGTCGGACGCAAGGCTCTCGAGGAGCAACGCCGCTCGACCCTCGGTCGTCGACTGCTGCACTTCCACATCGACGACCCCGAGGCCATGCTCTTCCATGACGAGCCCATCTGGCGTGATGACGTGCGCATGGGCATGGTCACCTCCGGCGCGTGGGGGCACAGCCTGGATGCCAGCGTCGGGCTGGGATGGGTCGTGGGGCGCGGCGAGAAGATCGACGCCGACTGGGTGAGCCGGGGCCGCTGGGAGATCGAGATCGCCGGCCGACGTTTCCACGCCCGGGCCTCGTTGCGGGCCTTCTACGATCCGCACTCGCGACGGGTCCGAGAGACGGGCTAGCGGTCGAAGCCTTTGTGGCGAGGCCAACCGCGCTCGGCGAGGCCCCGTCTCCGGCGATCCTCGAGACCATCGGGAACCTGGATTAAAAGGTTTTCCCGCGTTTTTGCTAGCGAGCGGATTGATCGGCGGGCGGGGGGGGACTCCCTGGTATGCTGAAACGGCTCGCGGAAGACGAGCGCCCGACCCACCGCAGGAGTCCCATCATGACCGCCCCCTTTGACCTCGAAGAAACCGACCGCCTGCTCTCGACCACTCGCGCTGTGCGCCGTCGTCTCGACCTCGATCGTACCGTGGAGCGCGAGCTGATCCTCGACTGCATTCGGTTGTCCCAGCAGGCACCGACGGCTTCCAACACCCAGAAGTGGCGCTGGATGGTGGTGATGGACGCCGACAAGCGAAAGGCCCTGGGCGAAATCTACGGGCGTGGCAAGCAGTTCATTACCCAGGCGCGCGAGCAGCTCGACGCCGACGACTCCCAGACCCAGCGGGTCTACGATTCGGCCGAATGGCTGCTCGACCACATCGGTGAAGTCCCGGCGCTGGTGATCCCGTGCCTGGAAGGGCGCATTCCCGATGGCGCTCCCAACGGCATGGCGGCAGCGGTCTACGGATCGATCTATCCGGCCATGTGGAGCTTCCAGCTGGCGCTGCGCAGCCGCGGCCTTGGCTCGACGCTCACCACCATCCACCTCTTCTTTGAGAAGGAAGTCGCCGCGTTGTTGGAGATGCCCGATGACGTCATGCAGGTGGCGCTCCTGCCGGTGGCCTATACGAAGGGCACCGATTTCAAGATCGCAAAACGCCCGTCGCCGGAGGAGATCACCTCCTTCGACACCTGGACTACTTGAGTCAGCCGTCCATATTCGCCGATCGAGAACGGATCGATTTTCGGTGATCGGCAAGAGCGTTTCCGGCGTGCATCCTCCCGCTCGACGCTCTCGGCGACACGGAATTGCCTCTCAGTGGGCTCGCCGTTCCCGATCTCGCGGCGAGCTTCAAGAAAGCCGCGAGTCCGGGGGTAGCCGCCCGTGAAGGCACCAAGAGGACTTGGGCGAGGCTCCGCGGGTCCAGACGGTGGTGGATTATTCGGCCCTCAGTGCTTCCACCGGGTGAAGCTGCGCCGCGCGGCGCGCGGGCAGCACGCCGGCGATTATGCCGGTGAGCGCACTCACGGCGAAGGCCGCACCGATGTACTCGACGGGCGTGTAGAGAGGGAGGCCCGGCACGACCAGCCGGAGGCCGAGGCTGATGGCCAGGCCACCGATGACGCCGAGTGCGCCGCCGACGAGCGTCAGGAGTACGGCCTCGAAAAGAAACAGCCCGTGGACTTCCCTTGTCGTCGCGCCAATGGCCCGCAGCAGTCCGATTTCGCCAACCCGTTCACCCACGCTGATCCACATCATCGTAAAGACACCGATCGCGCCGACCAACAGCGAGATGGCGGCGACGGCCCCCATGCCCGCGGTGATCGCATTCATCACGCGGTCGAAGACCCGGAGCATTTCGGACATCGTATAGAGAGTGAAATCTTCTTTTCCACCGTGACGATCGATCAGGAGCTTCCGAACGCGTTCGGCCACGCCCTCGGACAGGTCCGGGTGCGCGAACGAAACGTCCACCTCCTGGAGTTCATCCATGTTGAACATCCGCATCGCCGTCGCCACCGGCACGTAGGCCGAATCGTCGAGATCCATGCCGAGCATTCGCCCCTTCGGCGAAACCACCCCGATGACACGCAGCCTGGTTTCCGCGACGCGGACGAAACGCCCCAGGGCATTCTCATCTCCGAAGAGTTCAGTCTTGAGCTTCGGCCCGAGCACCGCTACCAGCGACCCGCGGCGCGGGTCGCCCTCGGGCAGAAAGGAACCCTGTCCGGTTTCGAGTTTCATTACGCCGGCGATATCGGAGGTCGTGCCGTACACCAGCACGCTCCGACCCCGCCCGTTTCCCGAAACGCGCGCCTGGGCCATGGCGATGGGGACGACGGACTCGACGCCGCGAACCCTGCGCAGCGCCTCCGCGTCGGCGAGACTCAGCTTGTGGGTCGTCCCGCCGAAGATCCCGGGTATGCCGTACGTGTCGACCTTCCCCGGATTGATCGCGAGGATGTTCGTTCCAAACTCGGAAAACTGCGCGAGCAGGTAGCGGCGTGTTCCCTCGCCGATCGACGTGAGCAAAATGATTGATGCGATCCCGATCGCGATCCCCAGGACCGAGAGCATCGAACGCAGGCGATGGCCGCGCACGGCGCCGATGCCCAACTCGAGGTAGCCGGAGACTTCCATCCGGACCTCTACTTCCCCGACAGCGCGTCGACGGGGTCGAGATCCGTGGCGCGCCGGGCCGGCAGGACGCCGAAGACGGCGCCCCCAGCGAGGGCGACGACCAGGACGCTCGCGACCGCCCAGGCCGGCGGTGACGCCGGAAACTCGGGATAGAACGCGACGAAGACCTGCACGGCGGCCCATCCGAGGCCGATACCGATGACGGCCCCGCAGAGCGAGAGCAGCACCGCTTCGACGAAAAAGAGTCGCTGGACCTGCTTCCGGGTTGCGCCGATCGCTCGCAGAAGACCCACCTCCACCGTGCGCTCGGAGACCGAAACGAGCATCAGGTTCATCACGCCGAGGCCCGCCACCGCGAGTGCGATCGCTCCGATGCCGGCCACGGCGAGGGTCAGCGCGACGAGGATTTCGTTGAGCGCCCCCAAAACGGTATCGGGGGTAATGACCGAAACGTCGTCCTCCCCGTGGCGTTCGGCGAGGAGTGCGAGAACCTTCTTCTTCATCAAATCGACGTCCGCATGCGAGTGCGTCTCGATGTAGATGGTTCCGAGCGAACTCAAGTCGAAGATTCGCATCGCCGTTGCCACGGGTACCATCACCATGTCGTCGATATCGAGCCCGAGCTGCCTCCCCTTCGACGCGACGACGCCGACGACCCGCATCCTCCATCCGCCCACGCGCAGAACCCGCCCCACGGGGTTTTCCGTTCCGAAGAGCTCTCGCGCGACCTTCGACCCGATGACTGCGATCGCCGTGCCGCGCTCGAGGTCGTTCGCCGGTAGGAAGCGCCCCGCCGCCATCTGCAACTTCCGCACTTCCCGGAAGCCCGCGGTCGTCCCGACGACGGCTACCTGTCGCCGACGCTCTCCGTTCGCAACGGTGTCGTTGCCGATGGCCGACGGGACGACGAGGCGAACCCCGCGGAGTTCGCGCCGGATGGCGCGGACGTCGCCGAGGGTGAGATCGTTCGGTACACCACCCACGCCGGGCAGGGCTCCCGTGGTCTCGTTCCTTCCGGGCACGACCATCAGCAGGTTGGTGCCGAGGGAGGCAAACTCCTGGGCTACGAAGCGCTGGGCCCCCTCGCCGCCGGCCGTCAGCACCACGACCGATGCCACTCCCACCGTAATCCCGAGAACCGAGAGCAGACTGCGTCGGCGATGGCGGGTGAGTGCCGTCCACGAGAATTCGATGACATCGATCGGCCTCACGCCGGCACCTCGAGAAGCGCGTCGGGGTGGAGCTCCCGGCCCGCCACGCGCTGTACGATCTCGCCATCCCGCAGGACGAGGACGAGGTCCGAGCGTCGCCCGACGTTCGGGTCGTGCGTCACGACGATGAGCGTCAGGCCTTCGGCGTTCATGCTCTCGAGAAGGCGCAGGATCTGTGCGCCATTCGCCGAGTCCAGGTTGCCCGTGGGTTCATCCGCGAGGAGCAGGCGCGGCTTCATCACCGTGGACCGCGCGATGGCGACTCGTTGGCACTCGCCACCGGACATCTGGTTGGGGCGGTGGTTCGCCCGGGGCGCCAAGCCAACCGCCTCGAGAGCATCCGCGACGCGCGCTCGCCGTTCGTCTTCCGGAACGCTGGCGAGAACCATCGGAAGCGCGATGTTCTCTGCGGCGGTGAGTCGCCCGACGAGGTGGAACGACTGGAAGACGAAACCAATCTCGTTCCGCCGCACCTCGGACAGGGCCTCGGAGGACAGCGAGCCGACATCGCGGTTGCCGAGGCGATAGCTCCCGGAAGTGGGCTGGTCGAGGCAGCCAAGGATGTTGAGCAGCGTCGACTTTCCCGAACCCGAGGGGCCCATCACGGCTAGGTATTCGCCGGCCTGGATGCGGACCGATACTCCCTTGAGTGCGTAGAGCAGCTCTTCCCCCACCAGATAGCTGCGCCGCACCTCGTCGAGTTCGATCATCGGGGCGGCCGAGTCGTTCACGGCTCCTGGCCTTCGTCGTTCTCGATCCGCACGCGCGCCCCGAGTTTCACTTCCGCACGATCCAACGTGGTAACGACGAGCTCTCCCTCTTCGAGGCCGCTCTGCACCTCGGCGTAGTTCCAGTTGCGAAGGCCCACCTTGATTGTCCGCTCCTCGAGGACGCCGTCCTTCGGTACCAGCACCCGGCCGCCTTCGAGTAGGGAATTTGCCGGAATGCGCAGCACCCGCTCCCGGACCTCGCGCACGACCTCGACATCGGCGGACGTCCCCGGAAGAAATCGTCCGGCGAGCGCCTTGTCGTCCAGCTCGACCTCGATCTCGACGGTGCGGTTCTGGGCCTCGAAGTCGAGGACGTAGGGCGCGACGCGCACGACGCGTCCTAGAAACGACTCGCCGGGCCTCGAATCCACCGTGACGATCGCCTGTTGGCCGACCCGAACCTTCAAGGAATCGACCTCGTCCATCGGCGCGCTGATGTAGACCGAGGCCGGATCGAGGATGTCGACGATCGCGGGCGCGGTCAGCATCGGGGGCGAGGGCGTGACCCACTCTCCGACTTCGGCGTTCTGCTCTGCGATGATGCCGTCGAAGGGCGCACGCACCGAGTATTTCGCGAGTTCTTCCTGCGCTGCGACGATGCTGGTACGCGCCCGGTCGACTTCGGCGCGCAGCGCGGTGCACGAAGCTTCCGCGCCCTCGTAGTTGCTCTGGAGTTCGTCGAGGATGTCGGCGGAGACGATTTCCCGGTGGGCGAGCTTTCCCTTGCGTTCGAGTTTGCGGGAGGCTCGATCGCGCGCGATGCAAGCGCCCCTGGCCCGGGCTCGAGAGACGACGAGACTCTCTTCCGCGAGAGTGAGTTGTACCTTCGGAGTGCCGTCGGCAAGTCGCACGAGAACCTCGCCAGCCGCGACGCTGTCTCCCTCGCGGTAGAGGAGTTCGGCGATCCGACCGCCGACTTCCGGGGAGAGCTTCGCCCGGCGGCGCGCGCGAATCGTTCCGGCCTTGCTGTTGGTGACCGTCGCTTCGACCCGGGCGATCTCCACGGGTGCGACGCGCACGGAAACGGGTTCGGGCCGCAGTAGCGTGAAGCGGAGGACGACGACCAGTGCCACGAAAACCGCGAGAAGGATGGGAAGCCGTCTGCGCATGGATCCTCGCTTGGGGCGTTTCCCGAGCATAGCGTGATGTCCGGGAGGCTCTCGCCGGGGTTGGCGAGCGCCGTTTCGCGTGCGACCGGTCGCCGGCCGCGAGGTAGGGTTCGTCGAAGCGACCGTACGACGACCGCGATCCTCGGGGGACTGACAGGGACATCGACAGGCGAACCCTGCTCCAGGCGGTACTCCGGGGTTCCACGCTGGTTGGGGCACAGGGGCTCGGCATCTCCGCGCCGGCGAGGGGCGCCGGTCAAGCGAAGTGCAAGCGCATCGACATCTCCACCAGCGGCATGAACTACGAGGCCCCCCTGGCGCTCGACCACCGGGTCGTCGGCCCTGATCGAATCCTGTTTGCCGTCGCCGACCCGTTCGAGGAGTCAGGGGATCCGGTTCGCGTAATGGACGGGGCGCCGATCAGCGACGGACACAAGCAAAAGATCTACCACCCCGACGCCTAGAAAGTGTTTCGGCTAATGGGGTGATTCCGTCGAGGCGCATCCTTTCCCGGTTACGGCTTCAGGTTCCAGTCGCGGATCTTCTTGTGGAGCATCTGGCGCGAGATGCCGAGCTCGCGGGCCGTCCGCGTGGCGTTGCCGGCGTTACGTTGCAGTGCCGCTTTCACGAATTGGCACTCGAAGGTGATTCGCGCCTCGCGCAGCGTACCTTCGGCGGGCAGGTCGATCGGGGAAGGATTCGACGAGACGTCCGATCCCACGCGATCGGATAGCGTGGAGGCTTCGATCGGGGCACCAATTGGGGTCAAAGCGATCGCTCGTTCCAACTCGTTCTCGAGTTCGCGGATGTTGCCGGGCCAGTCGTGGGCGACCATGCGATCGAGGGCGGTGGGTCCCAGTGTCCCGACCTTGCGCTCGAGACGCGCACCGATTCGCTCGAGTATGACATTCGCGAGGGACGGAATATCTTCCTTGCGCTCGCGGAGCGGTGGGATCACGATCGGAAAGACCCGGATGCGGTAGTAGAGGTCTTCCCGGAATCGGCCCTTCTCCACCTCTTCGGACAGGTCCCGGTGCGTGGCAGAGATCACGCGCACGTCGATTTTCCGCGAGCGCGTCTCCCCGAGCCGGCGCAGTTCGCCTTCCTGCAGGATGCGAAGCAGCTTGACCTGCAGGTCCGGCGGCATCTCGCCGATCTCATCGAGAAAGAGGGTCCCGCCGTCCGCGACCTCGAAGAGCCCCGCCTTGTCCCGGTCGGCGTTGGTGAAGGCACCGCGCACGAATCCGAAGAGCTCGCTCTCGAGCAGTTCGCCGGGGATGGCGCCGCAACTGATGGGTACGAAGTTGCCGTTCGCGCGCGAACTCCGCCCGTGGATCGCGCGCGCGGCCACTTCCTTGCCGACGCCGGTTTCGCCCTCCAGCAGGACGCTGATACTCGAATCCGCGGCGCTCGTCATCAGGGAGAGGGCACGCCGCAGTGCCGGGCTGTTACCGACGACTTCGGGAAAGAGATCCGCGGGCATGCGCTCGCGCCGCAACCCGGACAGCTCTCGCTCGAGGCGATCTTGCTTCCTTCGGAGGCGCCCCATCACGCTGGCATTCAGGACCGCCACGCCGATCGAGTGAGCCAGCGTGTCGAAGAAGACCAGATCGTCTTCGCTGAAGCCTCCGGAAACCGAGTTGATCACTTCAGCCACGCCGACGGTGCCCTCGGAGGTTCGCAGGGGGGCCGCCATCAGGTTGCGAGTCTGCACGCCGGTCGTGCTGTCGATCTCCGAATAGAAGCGCGGGTCGTTCGCCGGATCTGCAATCGACAGCGCCTCGCCCGTCCGGAGCACGTCCCCGGCGATGCCCTGGTCGGATGGGAAGCGCAGGCCCCGAAGCTGGTCGTCGATCCCCGGGTTCAGGCTGCTGGTGGCGGGGAAATAGAACTCGTGGGTCGACGTGTCGAGCAGGAGAATCGAAAAGGCCTCGGCACGGAGAACCTCCTTCGAACGCTGGAGCACGACGGGCAGCAGCGTCTCCAGGTCGAGGTGGGAGCTGAAGCCGCGGGAGAGATCCATGAGCAATTGCATTCGCGTGGTCTCGTCGTGGGGTGCGGACATGGCGATGCTCCCTCGGGCCCCTCAGGCCTCGAATGTAAACCAAAAAATACAGTAGCAATTAGTTTACAGCCGAAATTTCCCCTCGAGACCGGGTTTAAAATGGGTTTCAGCGTAACTGTCCCCAGAATTGGAAACTTTTATTTCCACTTGGGACCCCGCACCTCGCTTCGAATCTATTTTCTCGTGCAATATCAACTAGTTAGAGAGTTGGCGCGGCTCTTGCTATTGCTTCCGTCATCAACCGAAGTGGCGTGCCCCGCGTCGTCTCGCGACGCACGCCAAAAACGGGAGGTACGAAAATGCCCCAATCGAGACGGAATGCCCTCGGGATCGACTCCGCAGCGCTCATGCTGCTGGCAGTCGTTGGTGTACCTGCGCCCTTCGAGAACGTGACCCGGTAGGGGGCAGCAAGTGTCGCCGCGGTACGAATCAACGACGTGTCGAGATCGACAACGTCCAGATCTAGCGAACGCAAGGAGAGTCGCGCGCGCGGTCGGTTTCGGGGGTTCCCTACAGATCCCCGAACCGATCGCGCGCCGGGTCTTCGGAAGGTTTCGGAAAGGGCAATCCGCGCGGGTGTTCCGGCGCGCTTCCCCGATCTATCCTTCGGCGGCGCATTGCACGGTTCGGTCGCAATACCGACTTTTCGAAGGGAAGATTCACACGGACCCCGGTTCCGCTACCCGGGTGCTCGCGCTGGAAGCCAGTCGAGCTCACCCGACTCGAAGGGAAGAACGAGATGTTTCGAATTCGTTTCCTGGTTTTTCTGCTGACCGCGAGCACTTTTGCATGGGCCTTCCCGTCGGCGGCGGTAGAGAAGGTAAACGTCGGCCTATACGGCGGACACGTGGCGGACATCGCGGCCTTCACCAACGCCAGCAGCGATACCGAAGTTCTGATCGCCGTGGATTCGAGCCAACGCGGGATCTTCCAGTGGGACAGCGTGAACGAAGAGTGGAGTTCGGTCACCTTCCCGACGGGGACCGTGACCGGAGAGATTCCCGGAGCCGGCAGGCTCGTCGAGGACAACCCGGCGTCGCCCACCGATGTCTATGCCGTGATCGACGCCGATGGTGGGCTCTACGTGAGCGATAGCTATGGCGACCTGTCCGGAACGACCGTCTCCTTCGTCGAGGCCATGACCGATACGGCGGCTCACGTGCAGGACGTCAACGCGCTGGTTGGAGCCGCCTCCGGGATGTATGCCGGCACGACCCGCGGAGTCGTCTGGCGCAATACCGGCAGCGCCTCCACGGCCTTTTCGTCGGCCTTTGACGAAGCGGCGTCGGGGCGCGTTCTTTCCGTGGCGGTCACGGGCGCTGCCTCGGGCTACGTATTGATGGAAGATTCGGGTGGAACCGTGAGCTTGTGGTCTACCGACTGGGCGGGAACCAATACGGACCTGACATCGACGCTTCCGAGCGTGGCGCCGGTCGAGGCCCGCACGGCGAGCTGCCCGATCAGCGGCTGCGACCTCGATGTGCGCATCGTCGGGGCCGATCCGCAGGATGTTTCGGGGAACACCCTGTACATCACGGGCTCGTCGGTGAATGCCATGGCCTTTCTCTCGACCGACGGGGGGGCCACCTGGAACGACGGCTGGGACTACCAGTGCAGCCTCTCGGGAAGCACTTGCGAAGCCTATGGCTTCATGGGGGGCTACCCGGCGGTGATCGTTTTTCAGGGCAGCGCAAGCTCGGGCGTAGCCAGTCGCTTCGTCTACATCTCCACCGTGGTTCTGGATAACGATGCGACGACTCCCGAATGGGATGCGATCCCCAACCTGAGTTCCCAGATCGAGCCCAGCGGCCCATTGGGGCCGACGGTCATCGACTTCACGACCCACGTCAACGACTCAGCGCTCGCTATCGATCCGAATGATCCAACGATCCTTTACATTGCCGCGGACCTCGCCATCGGTCAGATCGACCACAGTTTCACGACGGGCTTTCCCGACCCCTCGGGCTCCGAGATGGGCAACGCCCACGGGATCGAGGGCGTCGTGATCAACGACATGGACTTCTACGAAAACTCCTCCACCGACAAGGATCTGTGGATCGCGACAAAGAGCGGACTGGGAAAGGGCCTGAATTTCGACCCCACCGATCCCACCAGCACCGAGGACGCGGTCGACTGGGTCTACCCGATCTTTCCGCGGGATGACGGTTCCCCGCCCACCGCGGTAGCGATCGATCCGTTGAATTCGAGCGAGGTGCTTGCCGGAAACGGCAAGGTGTATCTCAACCAGCAGGCGACCCTGCTTCCCGAGGCGGCTATCGAATGGGTGAAGACCTTCGACCCCGAGAACTTCGATGGGCCCGGAGATCCGCTGGAGAGTGACCGTTCAGACCGCACCCGAACGACCTCGATCGAGTACCAGCAGCAGGGGAGTTGCGACCGCGTCTACATGACGGCGGAGAACAGGGACACCGGGCTCGAGGGTGGCGTCTTCTACTCGGACGACGGCGGCCAGAACTGGACGATCGATACCTTGAATGGCTCATCGCCGCTGCTGAAGATGCCGGTCAACACTTCCTGGACGAGCCAGTACACGGTGTGGGTGGGGGTCGGGGACAAGAAGTCCAATCCGCCCAGGAGTTCTGAAACCGGCATCCGGGCCCGCGTCAGCCTTTG
>Ga0066376_10000689_pt1 | contig 31795 bp, 32 predicted proteins | sample Knorr_S15_td_Bot_FD_77009 | JGI IMG/M metagenome (GOLD analysis project Ga0066376, IMG submission 77009) | Marine microbial communities from Southern Atlantic Ocean transect - Knorr_S15_td_Bottom_ad_5009_LV_A | ecosystem: Environmental > Aquatic > Marine > Oceanic | place: Southern Atlantic... | reverse complement strand
CACGCACGGCCTTAAGCCCGGACAGGTAGCCGACGGGTTGTTGTCATCGGTTTACGCAGAAGATCAGGTCGTGGAGGCTATTGAAAAGCCCGGACATGACTGGCTGGTCGGCGTTCAGTGGCCCGCCCACCTCACCGGAACCACCCCAAAGGGCTTCGATAGCCTGCTGCTTGCCCTTGTCGAGCGTAGCCAGCAATAACCGCACGTTTCTGAGCCTTCTCGCGCGGGCGCGCACATGTGACGCGCGCCCGTTGCGCGTACGCATGGGAAAGCGTAGTGTTGAAGGGTCGCCCTTTGTTCTTTCTGGACACGCGTTCAGTAAATGGCGCGTCTTCGCGCGTTTCGAATTACACACAAAACTAGCCGGAGTATTTTATGGTCAGTAGCGACCTCGGCAATATCAGGCCAATTCGTATTGAGGACGAGATGAAGACGTCCTACCTGGACTACGCGATGAGCGTTATCGTGTCCCGGGCCCTTCCCGATGTTCGTGACGGACTAAAGCCCGTTCAGCGTCGGATTCTCTATGCAATGCACGATCAGGGGATGCGGCCGACATCGTCGTACAAGAAGAGCGCCCGCCTCGTTGGCGAAGTGCTTGGAAAGTACCACCCGCACGGCGACCAGTCGGTTTACGACGCCCAGGTGCGAATGGCCCAGTCGTTTTCGCTGCGATACCCGCTTGTCGACGGACAGGGTAACTACGGCTCCGTCGACGGCGATCCACCTGCGGCCATGCGTTACACCGAGTGCCGGCTTTCATCGATTACCGAAATGATGCTGGGCGATATCGACCGCGACACAGTCGACTGGGGCGAGAACTTCGACCAGTCGCTGAAAGAACCGACTGTGCTTCCAGCCCGGCTGCCTGCGCTGCTGGTGAACGGCGCATCGGGTATCGCTGTCGGCATGGCGACAAACATTCCACCGCACAACGTCACTGAAATTTGCGATGCCGTCGTTTATATGATCAGCCATCCCGATGCCTCGGTCGATGACCTGATGAAGTTCGTGACGGGCCCAGACTTCCCGACAGGTGCTCACATCTGGGGTCAGGAAGGCATCCGAAATGCCTACGTTACGGGCCGTGGTCGGGTGATGGTCCAGGCCACGCACGAAATCGAAGATATGGTTCGGCAGGAACGCAAGCGACTGGTTTTCACCGAGATTCCGTTCCAGGTCAACAAGGCCACCCTCGTCGCAAAGATCGCCGAACTGGTCAAATCTCGTAAGGTCGACGGCGTCAGCGAGGTGCGTGACGAGTCCGACCGCAAGGGAATGAGAATCGTTCTCGAATTACGCCGCGGTGCCCACGTACCCGTAGTGCTCAACAACCTGTACAAGCACACCAACCTCCGGACCTCGTTCTCGGTCAACATGATCGCCCTGGTGGGCGGCTCTCCGAAAGTCCTGACGCTCAAACAGGCATTGCGCCACTATCTCGACTTCCGTGTCGAGGTAGTTCGCAGACGTGCCGAGTTCGATCTGAAGAAGGCCAACGCACGACTTCACGTGCTGGCAGGACTGCGGATTGCGATCGACAACCTCGACCGTGTTATCGCACTGATCAGGGCGTCGGCTGATGTGGAAGAGGCCCGTGCCAACCTGAGAACTGAATTCGATCTGTCGGAGATACAGGCCCAGGCCATCCTCGACATGCAACTACGCCGTTTGGCCGCGCTCGAACGGGAAAAGATCGAAAATGAATTCAAAGAGCTGGTCAACGTCGTAAAAGATCTTGAAGAACTCCTGGCGGACGAGACGAAGGTAAACGCTGTCGTCCGCAAGGAAACCCACGAACTCAAACGAAAGTACGGCGATGAACGCCGCACCGAGGTCCACCCCGAAGAGCTGGGCGACTGGCGACGGGAAGACACCGAACCTCACGAAGAGGTTGTAATCACCCTGAGCCGCAACGGTTATGTGAAGCGGGTAAAACTCGACACTTACAAGAAGCAGCACCGGGGCGGCAAAGGCGTGCGCGGTCAGCGAATGACCAAGGAAGACGATGTCACGCCGCACCTCCAGATCGCCGATACGCACGACTACCTGCTGTTTTTCACCGATCGGGGCCGTGTATTCGCCTCGCGAGTTTTTGAACTCCCCGCCGATCAATCACGAAATTCGCGCGGCACTCCCGTTCAGAACTTGGGCTTCAACATGGAGCCCCGCGAAGAAGTCCACGCAGTCGTGGCTGTTTCGAGCTATCTCGAAGATACCTACCTGGTGATGGCGACGAAGAAAGGGCAGGTCAAACGAATGCACCTGCCGCAGCTGCGAAACATGAACCGCAGCGGCCTGCGCTGCTTCAACCTGAAGAAGGACGATGCACTGATCGGTGCCGTGCTCGCCGACGAAGATGAGGACGTAATCCTCGTTTCGAAGGAAGGCCTGTCGATCCGCTTCAGGTCTTCGGAGGTACGGGCACGGCAGCGCGCCGCAGGCGGCATGAAGGGCATGAACGTTCAGAACAAGGACGAAATCGTCTCGATGAATGTCGTCGACGATGAGGGCTACCTGCTGATCGTCAGCCAGAAGGGCTACGGCAAGTTGTCGCTGCTCCGCCACTACACCCAGCAGCGACGCGGCGGCAAGGGCCTGATTACGCTCAAGGTAACCCCAAAGACCGGCAAGGTAGCTGACTCGGCTGTGGTCAGTGAGGAAATCCGTACCGACTCGACCGGCATGCTGGTCCTGGTCACCGAAAAGGCACAGGTCATTCGCACAAATCTTGGCGAAATCAGGTCGACGGGCCGAATCGCACAGGGCGTGAAGATACAGGTGCCTGAGACCGGGGACAAAATATCGGCGATCCGAGTGATTGCTGAAATGCGCGAAGCAAGTGCAGAAATCGACCCGGCATTGCTGGAAAACGGAAATGGCAACGGGAACGGCGACAATAGCGAGGACTCGGAAATCGAAGGCGCCGTTGCGGTAGAAGCTGATTCGGGCGATGGCGAGGAAGAATAAGCCGTAGAAGATACGCAAGTCGAGTCATTGGAAGATAAGACCTCGCTTCTAACTCAACAATCGACCGGGCTGTCACGTTTTATCGGGCAGTCCGGTTCGCGTTAACGAGGCTGAACAAAAATCTGATCACGCTCCAGACCCTCATGTTCCGTCGTTTTCTATATGGAGATTTCCTGGTTGCGAGGCCACACTTCATAGATGCTCACCGCACTCGGCACCCTCGTAGTACGGCGCAAGTACGTCGTCGTGGCCGTCTGGGCCGTGATTATTCTTGCCGCCCTGCCGTTCGCGCCCCGCGCCCAGGAATTTCTGAAGCCAGGCGGGTTCTCAAACGAGTCGTTTCCCTCGGTAAAAGCCCGCAAGGTGCTGCAACAGAGACTTGATCTTTCCACGCTTTCCATCGACTTCGTGTTCAGCCACCCCGAGTGGTCGACCTTCGACCCACGGTTTTCCGACGCGGTGCTCAATGCGGTCGACGGCCTCGACAAATACACCGAAATATCCTACGTAGTAACCCATCTCGACGACCCGCAGCGGGCGTCATCGACAAGCAACACGGCCCATGTGACCGCCGGACTCACGATAGAACTCGAGGAATCGCTGGAATTTCTCAAAACGGTCACCACCGATGTCGACCCGGGACCGCTCGACCTGATCATCACCGGAGCTCCCGCGCTCTACCGCGACATCTCGCTTGCAAGTCAGGAAGACCTTCGCCGGGGAGAAACGGTTGCGTTCCCGCTGGCAACACTCGCCTTGATGCTCGTATTCGGCACGTTGATCGCCGCGATCCTGCCCGCGGCGGTCGGCGGCGGCGGGGTCTTGGTGGGGCTCGGGATAGTTTTCTTCATGTCGCAGGGCATCGATATGTCGGTCTTCGCCCTGAACATCGTCACGCTGCTGGGCATTGGCGTGGGTATCGACTATTCCCTGTTTTACACCTCGAGGTTCCAGGAAGAACTCCGCAGCGGAAAATCTGTTGACGATGCCGTGCTCGGGGCCAACTCGCACGCCGGCAAAGCGATCATGTTTTCGGCGATCACCAGTCTCATCGGGCTCATAAGCCTCGTTGCGTTCCCGGTAATGATGCTTCGGTCGGTGGGTATTGGTGCTGTCGTGGTGATATTCGCAGCGCTAGTGGCGGCGCTGACACTGATGCCGGCGCTGCTCGCCATTCTCGGTCACAGGGTCAACCGCTTCAGGATCGGGCCCGACTGGGCAAAGCGCAACGGGTTCTGGGTCCCGCTGTCGAACTGGGTCATGAAGCGTCCGTGGATGGTGTTGATACCCACCGTCAGCGTACTCGTGCTGCTTGCGGTCCCGGTGGGCTCGATGCGGCTTGGCACGGTCGACGCCACGATCCTCCCCGATTCGCTCGAATCTCGCAGGGGGTTCGATGTGCTTCGCGAAGAATTCGGGTTCGCCCTCAAAACCGTCATTCCGGTCGGCTATTTATTTGACGGCAGTCCTTTTGATCGGAAAAACATAGACAACGCATATGACATCGGTCGTGAATTGGAACGGCTTGATGGAGTGTCTGCGGTTATCAGCATCGTCAACCTCGATCCGACGTTCGGCCCCGACCAGTACGAAGTTCTCTACCGGAGCGCGGAGTCGATAACCGATGTGACGTTGGCCCGTATCGTTCGAGAGACCGTTCGCGATGGGGCGATTCTTTTTCTGGTGGAAAGCGAACTGCACCCCTTCTGGCCGGAAACACGCGAACTCGTCACCGAAATACGATCGCTCCTCCCACCGGAGGGAAACGGTGGCTCATTGCATGTCGATGGTGGCGCCGCCGAAATCACCGACATCATCAATGCACTTTACGGCAAATTCCCGATCATCATCGCGGTCGTGCTGATCGTGACATACCTGTCGCTGATGCTCCTTTTCAGATCGGTGGTCCTGCCGCTGAAAGCCGTGCTGCTCAACGTACTGTCCATCCTTGCGAGCTATGGCGCACTGGTGTTCGTGTTTCAGCAGGGCCACTTCAGCGGGTTGCTCAACTTTGAGGCGATGGGGGTGATCGAGGCGACATTGCCGATTCTGCTGTTTGCCATCATTTTCGGTCTGAGCATGGACTACGAGATTTTCTTGCTGTCAAGGGTCGCCGAGGCATATGAGCGGACCGGCGACAACGAATTGGCCGTGGCCGAGGGGCTTCAGAAAAGCGGGACGATAATCACCGGTGCGGCCGGAATTCTCATTGTGGTCGCTGCAAGTTTCGTACTTGCCGATGTTGTTGTGGTCAAGGCGATCGGCCTCGGGCTTGCGATTGCGGTGTTTGTCGATGTGACGCTGGTACGCGCGCTCGTGGCCCCGGCGATCATGCGGATTGCGGGTCCCTGGAACTGGTGGCTGCCGGGCTGGCTCGACCGTATTCTTCCGGAGGTGAGGCATGATGCCTGATCGCCGGGCGTTGCGAGTTTCAGCTTCCATCCGGTTGGCATTACTGATTGTTTTCGCGGTGCTGGCAACGGGCTGCGTAACGTCAGTCGAGCCACGCTCCGTCCCAACCGGCACCAGCCCTGATCCTACCGCCACTCCTGCATCAATCCAGTTCGCAAAGGGTGAACAGGAAACTCGCAACGACGAACTCGCCCACGATTCTCGGCTCGAGTGGTGGTACTACAGCGGTCACCTGCGGTCTGAGTCAGGTCGCGAGTTCGGGTTTCATTTCGTAGTGTTCAAGGCTTTGAGCGGGACCGGTGAGCCAAACCTTGTTGCGCAGCTCGGGATACTGGATGTCGAGACCGGCGAGCATTTCGAGTTATACCGGTCCCAGGCCGGTTTTACGGGCAACGTCGGCGGAGGTGGACCGATGACCATCGAAGTTGCCGGTTGGAGCCACACGGTGACCGCCACACCGGGAACTCACAGTTTTGCAACCGCGAACGACACGGATGCACGATTATCGCTGCAACTCGAAGCCACCACCCCGGTCATGCTGCACAACGAAATCGGGTGGTTGCCGACCGAAACCGGTGCGACCTACTACTACTCGTGGCCGCGCCAGTCTGCAGTGGGTGAACTGGTGCTCGGTGGCGAGTCGTTCAAAGTAACTGGAACCGTCTGGTTCGACCACCAGTGGGGTGACTTCTACGTTCTTGGAAAACCGGCGGGGTGGCAGTGGTTCGCGGTGCAGCTCGCAGATGGCGGTTCCCTGATGATCACCGAGAGCCGCGGGGTTGACGGCAAGGTAACCGAAACCTATGGAACATATATGTCGCCAGCCGGTGAAGTGCGTGCACTGCGGCACGAAACGGACGGCATCAGGCTTGCATCGGATGGCGAATGGACGAGCCCTGCTACCGGGGCCACATACCCTTCGGGTTGGACACTAGAAATCGACTCGCTCGGGTTGGACCTGGTAGTCGTTCCGGTCGCCAACGATCAGGAAATGGCGGTCGGACTGCCCGCGTCTTCCACGTACTGGGAGGGCAAGGCGTGGGTCGGCGGGACGCAAAACAGCGAGCCTATTTCAGGTGACGCATATGTCGAGTTGTCGGGATACGCCGATCCTGATCCCATTCTGTGGTTGCAGCCGTAACCGGTGCCGCACCGATATGCAGGTATCGCCAATCCGGGCAGTGGGCGCAAATCCGCGACATCGAATCTTGATCCCACCGCCGGGTTGGTGAAGAAGATATGGCAGTAGGGCGTCTATAATTCCGGTGCACGAGCGAACTCCGCAGGGCAGCATTAGTCACGCGGACCGGGGGCGACAGAATTGCAGACGACCGATTCCATAGACGAGTTGTACCGCGATGCCTGGTCCAGGTTTGCGACCGGAGTCACCGTGATCACTACGCTCGAACCGGGTGGGAGCGTTCACGGAATGACCGCCAGCAGCGTAGCCTCCGTTTCGCTCGACCCCCCACTGGTTCTCGTGGTGATCGGAGAAAATCGAGAGTCTCACACCCTCGTTGAATCTACCGGCCGGTTCGGATTGAGCATCCTTGACGATGGCCAGACCGATATCGCGAAACACTTCGCAACTCCCCCGGAAATGCGGGGTGAGATCGGTTCGCAGTACATCACGACCCTGTCGGACACGCCAGTGATCGCAAACGCCATGGCGGTTATGGATTGCCGGGTGACCGCAGCTCATAAAGCGGGGGATCACACCGTGTTTATTGGCGAGGTCGAGTCGATCGCCATCGGTGCGGGTGAACCGCTCGTCTGGTTCCAGCGCCAGTTCGGCGGTTTCACTCGTTAGCCGACGTAGCTCCGGATTTTTATTGTCTTTGCTACTCGCCCGACAGCCACGTCGAATGCCGCCTCCCGCATGGTCGAGCCAGTCTGTTCGGCCCGGTCTCGTGTTACATCGTATGCCCGGTTGATCAGTTGATCGAGTTCTCGGTTAACACGCTCAAGCTCCCATTTGAAGACCTGGATATTTTGCGCCCACTCAAAATACGAGGCGATTACGCCACCGGCGTTCGCAAGGATGTCCGGTATTACTTTCTTGTTCGCATCAACCAGAATCTCGTCGGCGCCCGACGTAACCGGTCTGTTCGCCCCTTCGACGATGATGCCTGCCCGCACATTCGAGGCGTTCTGAGTCGTAATCACGTCTTCGATTGCCGCCGGAATCAAGACATCGCATTCCAGTTCAAGCAGTTCGTTGTTATTCAACTGGTCCGCATCTCTGAAATCGGAAACACCGCCGCCTTCACGAATGATCCGATTGAGCTCGTCGATATCAAGGCCCCTCGAATTGATCACTGCGCCATCGACATCCGACACCGCAATCACCTTCGCACCATCATCGGAAATAGTTCTGGCTGCGGACGATCCCACGGCGCCGTATCCCTGAACTACGACTGTCGATTGTTCAGGCGTTGACCCACTATCTATGATTGCCCTGCGGCCGACGACCGCGGCTCCTCTGCCTGGCGCTTCCGCCCGGCCCAGCGAACCACCCAGTTCGATCGGTTTGCCAGTCACTATTCCAGGTGTATGCCCGTGAATCGAGCCGTACGCGTCCATGATCCATGCCATCGTTTGCGCCGACGTGCCCAGGTCGGGGGCTGGAATATCCCGGTTCACGCCCAGCACATGGTGCATGCTCATCGTGTAACGCCGGGTCAGTCGGTTGAGCTCGTGCGTTGAAAGTTTCCTGGGGTCGACCGACACGCCACCTTTCGCACCCCCGAACGGAACATCGGCGAGGGCCGTTTTCCAGGTCATCAGCATGCCGAGTGCGCGGACGTGGGAAAGGTCGACGTTGGGGTGGTACCTGATTCCACCTTTGTACGGCCCCCGCGCCGCGTTGTGTTGTGAACGGTATCCCCTGAACACGCGCACGTCGCCGTCGTCCATCAGCACCGGGAGAGCTACCTGGATTTCGCGCCACGGTTCGACAAGCACCGCACGCATGTCGTCTTCGAGGTTGAGACTCCGAATCGAAGCGTCAACACTCGCAATCGTCCCATCGAGCATAGAGTTGTCTTGCGCCATGGCGTGACTCCTGTCAGTTGCTCACTCAGTACAGGTACTTATGTTCGGAAAGCCGGATTATCAGCGATTGTTGGGGAAATACCTTCAAATTGAAATTGACCGTGCCGATTGCCCGTACTTAGAATAGATAGGTTGGGCGACGAACGGACGGCATACGAATGACTACAGATTACGCAATTATTAACACCGGCGGCAAACAGTATCGAGTTCGCGAAGGCGATACGGTCGATATTGAGCGGGTTCCCGGCGAAGTTGGAACGGATATCACGTTCGACCGGGTACTGATGACCTCGGTCGGCGGAAAGCTTAGCGTCGGTGCCCCGGCAGTGAAGGGCGCAACGGTCACAGGTGAAATATCCGCACACTCCAAGGCCGACAAGGTCATATCACTGCGTTACAAGAACAAGACTCGCCAGCACGTGAAGCGCGGTCACCGGCAACTCGTCACATCGGTAACGATCAAGAAGATCACGGCGAAATAACTCACTCCTGCATCGCTGCAGCAGACTGGATCATCTAATTGGCACATAAAAAAGGCGGCGGGACATCCCGAAACGGTCGCGATTCCGCAGGTAGGCGCCTGGGCGTCAAGGCATTTGCCGGAGAAGCGGTTACCGCGGGTGCGATTATCGTCAGGCAGAGGGGCACCAGGATTCGTCCGGGCCTGCATGTAGGGATTGGAAAAGATCACACGATCTATTCGCTAGTCGATGGGCACGTCAGGTTCGACTACGCTGCGAAAGATAAAAAACGCGTCAATGTCGACCCCGTTGTTTCCTAGTCGGTTCCATCGTGTGAGACACGCGAGCCAGGTGAAATCTCAATTATGAAAGCCAAGATTCATCCGATCTACCACGAGAATGCCACCGTCACATGTGCGTGTGGTAACTCATGGGAAGTCGGTTCAACAAAAGAAAGTCTGCGGACCGAAATCTGCAGCAAGTGCCACCCGTTCTGGACCGGCGAACAGCGTATCGTTGATACGGAGGGCCGTGTCGAACGCATGATGCGACGCTACAGCCTGGGCGGGACCACCGCCAAAGACTGAGTCAGAAGGGGTGCGATCAGCGCCCCTTCTGCATATTTATATTGTCTTTAACACAGTCTGTGCAGAATAATCCGGTCCTATACGGCGGTCAGGCGGTCATCGAAGGTGTGATGATCCGGGGGCGGAGTCGCGCGGCGCTGGCAGTGCGTCGGCCCGATGGCTCTATCATCCGGCGCTCGATACCCCTGGAATCGTGGGCAAACACGCCGCTGAGAAAAATTTTCTTGCTCCGGGGTGTGATTGTATTACTCGAAACCCTGATGGTCGGCATGAAGTCGCTGACCATCTCGGCAAACGAAGCGGCCATCGCTGAAAACCCCGAAGAAGAGCAGCCGCTGTCGTCGGTGGCTATTGCCTTACTGCTCGGGGTATCGCTTTTGCTGGGGATCGTAATTTTCTTCCTGGTGCCGGTCTTCATTTCGCGGCTTGTCGAAAATGCCGGAGCGAACAATTTCGGTGCCAACATGGTCGAAGGGCTGATACGACTCGTGTTGTTTGTCGGCTACGTGTGGGTGATCGGCAAGATGAACGACATCAAGCGAGTGTTCGGATATCACGGTGCCGAGCACATGGTCGTTCATGCTTACGAAGCCAGGGAACCACTGACCGTCCAATCGGTTCGCCGTTTTCCGGCAGCCCACCCCAGGTGCGGGACATCGTTCCTGATGACCGTTGTTATCGTATCGATCATCCTGTTTATGTTTTTCCCCCGGGACCCGTTCTGGTTCCTGCTGGTCTCGCGAATCGTCCTCGTGCCGATTATTGCCGGTATCAGCTATGAGTTCATTCGATACGCAGGGACCCACCAGGACAGCGTCTGGATCCGAATTTTCAACTCTCCGAACCTGCTGCTCCAGGACCTGACGACGCGTAAACCCGACGATGGGATGGTCGAAGTCGCGATCACCGCGATCGATTACGCGATTGCGCTCGACGATGGGCGGGCCGTTCCGAATGACGATTCGGCGACGCTGTCGACCGAGCCCTACCTGCCGGTTGCCACTTCCGCCACGGGTGCTGCCGATCCCGACCCGCCGGATAGTTCGCCAGGCTTCTAGCTGGCCTTGCGGCGGCGCTTTGCCAGCTCTTCCCAGACTTTTTCTGCTGGCACCCCGGCCGATGTCAACAGCACCATCGAGTGGTATAACAGGTCGGCCATTTCGCTGGCAATTTCGTTAGGGGGCCGGCTCACCGACGCGATAGCCACTTCGCCGGCTTCTTCCACGACCTTCTGTGCCACACGCCCTGTCCCTTCGGCGAGAAGCTCCGCGGTGTACGAACCTTCAGGTTTTTCCTCGGCGCGCTGCGCGATCACTTCGAGGAGTTCTGCCAGAACGCCCGGACCTTGCTTCGTCGTCATGCCTTCGGAGACGAGGGAATTGGACCTGAGTTCGCCTGAGTCGAAACATGATTCGGCACCTGTGTGACAGGCAGGTCCGGCGGGATTAACTGACACCAGCACAGCGTCGCTATCGCAATCGTGCTGCACCCCGACAACCTTCAGGAAATTGCCCGAAGTCTCGCCCTTGTGCCACAACTCCTGCCGACTGCGTGAGTAAAACCATGCATCCGGCCCCTCGAGCGTCAGACGGAGGGCTTCCCCGTTCATGTACGCGTGCATCAATACCCGACCGGACTCGGCATCTTGAACGATTGCCGGGATTAGCCCGCGGTCGTTGAACTGGATCATTTCGAAATTCCTCTTACGCAAAAAGCTGAGAGCCGACTGGCAGGTGATTTGATGTTACGGCAAGCGCCGTCCGATGCGCGAAGACCCGCTGTCAGATCTTGTCCCCCTCCCTTTAGCAGAGAGGTCCGAGCTGACATAGGCTAGCCGCCGATATGTTCGAGAATCGCGGAAAGCTCGCGAAGATCGGTTATCTCGATGTCGGGTTCAGGCTCCCGGTCAACCTTGTCCCCGTTGCGGTTGATCCACACCGTAGTGGCCCCTGCACGGTATCCGCCAAGTACGTCGTCGAACAGCTGATCGCCCACATACCAGGTTTTCGCCGGCTCCACGCCAAGACCCTCGAACAGGTGCTCGAACGCGGCAAGTGCCGGCTTGTAGACCTGCGCCGATTCTGAAGACGCAACGAAATCGAACTCCAGCCCGGCATTCGCCAGCAGGGGCCGCAGCCCGTCGTCGTCGGCATTGGAAAACACGCCAAGCTTCACCCGGCCCCTGAGCAGCTCCAGGGCCTCGATGGTGTCGGGGTAGATTGGCCGGTCGGCCATGTGCATCGCCGCGCGGTGACCGGCCGCCACGGCATCGGCCCCGGATTCAGATCCGAGGCCGAGGTCATCAAACACGTTCTGGAAGCACTCGGTCCAGGCCTGCCGGTACGACTTGAACGGAGGGCTGTTGTAGGGCCTCCCAAGGTCGGTGCGAATCTTGCGAAAATTCACCTCGTACTTGCGCCACCTGGTCCACAGTTCTTCGGAATCGAGCGGCAGACCCTGCGCTTCGATGATCTCGCCAAATGTGAGATTCCAATCATCGTGCGAATTGTCGAAAAGCGTCCGGTAGCAATCAAAAGCAATCGCCTCGGGCAACGTCGGCTCCTGCGAACCCCCCGAGCCATCGGGCCGCTCGACCGAACGTATCGTAACTGCCACCGATCAGGCCTCCCGGACCGGAATGCCGCGCTCGGCAAGGTACGACTTCACTTCCGAAACCCGGAGTTCACCGAAGTGGAACACTGATGCGGCGAGAACGGCATCCGACTTGCCAACGACCAGGGCGTCGTAAAAGTGGTCAAGGGCCCCGGCACCCCCACTCGCAATAACGGGCACGGTCACCGAGTCGGATATTACCGAGAGCAACTCGTTGTCGTACCCGGTTTTTTGACCGTCTGCATCCATGCTCGTTACAAGCAGTTCACCGGCGCCGTTCTCGGTCGCCAGCCTGGCCCACTTTATGGCATCGAACGCAGTTGGCCGACGCCCGCCGTGTGTGTAAATCTGCCACATAGCTTCCGCGGGAACGCTGCCATAACCCTCAATTTCCGAGATGACCGGATCTTCGACTCGCTTTACGTCCATGGCAAGGACCACGCACTGTGAACCGAACTCGCGGGCGCAGTCCTCGATCAGCTGCGGACTGGCGACCGCCGCACTGTTCACCGCAACCTTGTCGGCACCCGCTTCGAGCATTTTTCGCATGTCATCGACCGAGCGAATCCCTCCGCCGACAGTAAGTGGAATAAATACTTCAGACGAAACTTTTTCAACCACGTCGATCATCGTGTCGCGGTTGTCAGAGGACGCCGTGATATCGAGAAAAACGAGTTCATCGGCACCCTCGGCGTTGTAGAAAGCCGCGAGTTCAGCCGGGTCGCCCGCGTCTCGAATGTCAACGAAGCTGACACCTTTGACCACGCGCCCGGCATCGACGTCGAGACATGGGATGACGCGGCGCGTCAACATCGTGGGGTCTCCGGTCTACTTGCGAGCAACGATGATGTAACGGTTATGAGTAAGCTGCCGGGACGTAAGGGCGCGCAGGCCGAGCGCTTCCATGGCCGTACGCATGTCCTCCTGAGCCAACCGCGTCGATGCCGCAGGTCCAACCACGGGCTTGCCCTTGCTATCTGCAGGCAGCCATTCGATGATCGCCATCCAGCCGTACTTCTTCAACATTCGGGCACCCTCTTTGATGAGGGTTTTTGGCCGGCTTGCCTCGTTCAGCACATCTGAGAAAACGACGCCGTCGAGAGATTCGTCGTCCAGCGGCACCTGGTTCTCCTTCGAGACCACCGTTTCAACGTTGCCCAGCCTGGCAATCTTTGCCTGCTCCGTGACATGCTCCAGCATCTTTTTCTGAACGTCCACGGCGTAACAGGTGCCCATGTACAGGTACTTCGCCAGCGCAATCGATAGACGACCGGAACCGGCACCGATGTCAGCAACCTTCTGGTCGGGGTGGATTGGCACCAGCGCGATCATCGATTGGGGATCGAAAGATTCCTCAAGTGTCGGGTGCAGCAGGGCATTAACCCGGTCTACTGAAGTTTTTGTCGGCATCCGCGTCTTTTCCTGGTCTGTTCCTGTTCAGATGCTGGCGAACTAGTTGCCGGCAGCTGTCATTGCATCAATCGTTTCGATGGCGCGCCGCAAATCGAGCGCGCCCGAGTAAATGGCCATGCCTGAAATAGCACCTTCCACGCCCAGATTCGCCAACTCGACGAGGTCTTCAACGGAGGCGATGCCACCAGCCACGATAATAGGATATCGCAGGTTTTCCTGTAACTTGGCTACTGCGGCGAAATTCGGGTGGGTCATTGTGCCGTCGCGACTGGTGTCCGTATAGATAAACCGGCGGACCCCAAGTCCGGCCATATCGTTTGCAAGTTGGCTCGCCGTAATATCCGATTGCTCCAGCCAGCCGCGTGTCTGGACCATGCCGTCCCTGGCGTCGATGCTTACAACCACGTGCTCTGCTCCGATGGACACGACGGCATTCTCAACCTCGTCCGGAGCTTCAATGGCCGCCGTCCCAAATATCACCCGGTCTATCCCCATGTCGATAAGTTGGGCGGCCTCTGCTGCATCTCTTATTCCGCCGCCAAGTTGGACGGGGATATCTATGGCATCGACAACAGCCGCCACGGCTTCGGCATTGCCACGGACACCGTCCCTGGCGCCGTCGAGATCGACCATGTGCAGTCGGCGTGCACCCTGGGCGACCCATCGCCGGGCCACTGCGGCCGGATCGTCATCGAAGACGGTCTCGCGTCCGTAGTCACCCTGGATCAACCTGACACAGCGACCGTCCCTCAAATCAATTACTGGAAGAATTTCCATTCGCTTATTGTTTAACCACCCAAATGTGATTAGATCACCCGGGTTACTCGTTTGATTCGGATAAGGAAGACGCTGCCAACTCGAGAAAATTCGCGTAGATCTTCAGGCCCACATCACCGCTTTTTTCGGGGTGGAACTGGGTTCCGACCACGTTGCCACGGGCGACCGCGGCACAGGTGTTTACACCGTATGTCGTTGTCGCCGCGACATCCGACTCCTTATCCGGCACGCACCGGTAGGAGTGGACGAAGTAGAAGTGAGAGCCCTGGGGAATACCCGCGAATACCGGGTGACGCTGCGATTCGCTTCCGGTAAAAGTAACCTCGTTCCACCCCATGTGGGGTACTTTCATGCTTGTACCCAGTTCGTCTTTCATCCCGGTTGGGATGAGCCGGACGTTGCCTTCTACAAGACCGAGACCGGACAATTTGCCCTCTTCCGAACTTTCGAATAACACCTGCAGGCCAACGCACACACAAAGGAGGGGTTTTCCGGAAGCGGCGAACGCTTTTACAGGCTCCGCCAGGCCCATAGTGTTAAGGGCCCTCATCACGGAATCGCTGGCACCCACGCCAGGAAGCACAACTGCGTCAGCCGATGCCAGATCGGCAGGATCGCTGGTCACGAGCGGGTCGGCACCGACCTTGCGCAGTGCCTTCTCGACACTGTGCACGTTCGCCGCCCTTGTGTTGACGACGACGATTCGGGGTTTCCTGGTGTTTTCAGGCATTTTTGTGGGGTAAATCGGTTAACTAAGCGCCCTGGCGGCGCGCACCCTGGCGCGCCTGGTAGGACATATAAATGATCGCGACCTTTCAATTGTAGAGTCAATATGGGTCGAAATCGTGCGAATCATCCCCGATTGGGGGTTTACGCTCACTTTTTGCGCGAACGGGAGTTCCGCGCGAGAATAGACTGTATATTCTCGATATCAGGCAGTACTGATGCAGTAGGTGAACTAGATGACAACGATGTCGCCGGAACGTTCGGTACCGATTAACACCATCCAGATAACCGAAAAGGCTGCTGAAAAAGTCAGCAAGTTTGCCGCGGACAAGGGCATGGAGAAGTTCGGCCTGAAAGTCGCGGTAAAGGGCGGCGGTTGTTCGGGTTTGACCTATGTGCTTGAGATCGTCGAAGGGCCTGAAACCGACGACAAGGTGATCGTGTACCACGGCGTCGAGGTGTACGTCCCCAAGAAAGCGTTCGTGTTCTTGGCCGGTACAGTGCTCGATTTCTCAGACGGCCTGAACGGCAAGGGGTTCGAGTTCACGAACCCCAACGCCAAAAGCACCTGTGGCTGCGGAACCTCGTTTTCGGTCTAACTCGACCCGGCTATACTCCGTTGGTTTTTCGGCGAGAGGACTGAGTTGCAGACCAGTTCGCAAATTCAAATAGATCAGACCCAGCTTGGCGCGCTCGAAAACGGTTGCGGTATGGTGTTTTGGAACCGCGCGACCATCGTCCGGCACTCGGGTCCGGATGCGCTTGATCTCCTGCACCGGCTCACCACGAAAGAACTGCTTTCGGTGACTGAGGGGCGCTCCAGGCGCACTGTGCTGACCTCTGCCCGCGGCCGTGTGGTCGACGTGTTCCTGGTCGCACACGTATCCGACGACCGTCTGCTGTTAATCTCGGATTCCGACAATTCGGAGCGGATGATCTCAGCCATCGACCGTTACACGATCATCGAAGACGCAGAGCTTACCGACCTGTCCGATTCCAATGTGCGCATCTCACTGATCGGTCCCCGTGCAGTTCAGGTCGTAGAGTCGGTGCTTGGCGAGGTGGTCGGCAATGACGCCACCATAACCGCTGAATTCAACGGTGAATCGTCGACTATCGTTTCAGACACGTCGCGTGGAGTTGAGTGGTTCGATGCCATCTGCCCGGTCGACGTGGCCCGTGATCTCGCAGCTGCGTTCGAGAGTGCCGGTGCCGTCGCCGTAGAGCCGGACAATTTCGAACTGTTTCGCATAACCAGATTGATTCCTGGCTCGGACCGTGAATACGGCGAGCACGCCAACCCCATTGAGTCGGGCCTGTTCGACCTGATCGACTTCGACAAGGGGTGCTACGTCGGGCAGGAAGTTATCGCACGCCTCGACACGTACGACAAGGTGAAGCGAAACCTGAAAGTACTGGAAAGTGATGGACCACTTGAAGCCGGAAACGCCCTTGAGCTTCCCGCCGAATCGAAATCTGCCGGGATGATTACGAGCGCTTCGCCATTGAAGACCGAAGACGGGATGTTTCTCTCTCTCGGGCTCGTGCGAAAGGCTTTCCTGGAGGCCGGAACCGTACTCGATTCAGGCGGAATCGCAGTCAGGGTCCGCTAGACAGGTCAGATCGAGTTGATTGAACCTGAGATCGGATTCTGGTCGGCCGGGATCTCTCCAGAAAGTGGTTGAGACTAATCGTTCTCGATGGCTGCGCGCTGGGCGTCTCTTTTTTTCTGTAATTCCATTCGATTGACGAAGTAGTCCGGATCGAGCCTCAGACGCTGGTAATCAGTACCGAAATGCCTTGCGTATTTCGCCACTGGCATCGTCCGCTCGGTCGAGTCCGGAGAGTACTTCGACCAAGCTTTTGCGTGTTCTTCCGACCGGAAGAGATTCATCTGGCTTCACCTGTCGGGCCATGTGACACCTTCCTGCGAAGGGGAGATGTTCTGATGCCCAACAATCGTCGTCGGGTCAGCTTTTAGAACCTCGCCGTCTCGCATGCGGACGAATATCGGCTCAAGACAATCGAGGCAAGTTGCATCGATGTGTATTTCCTGTCCTGGAAATAGCCAGCTCACGGCCAGCGAAGCGAGACCTCACTCGCCGTACCATTTTTGTTCACCGTCGACCGAAATGCGGTACTGCGTGGGGATGTTGGAAAAGGGATCAAAACACGCGATCAGACCACTTCCGGGGTCGGCCCAATGAGGCCCCCCAAATTCGTCTAGCATGCCTCGCTGAAGTTCAAACGCCGCCTCGGCTGTCACTCCAAACGCGACGGCCAATTCGGTATAGTGCGGTGCCCGTCCGTTCTCGACGAACCCCGACATTACCGCGTGATACACCCTGCCAAGGGTCTGTTCGTCGGCCATAGCGCACCTCCGAAATCAATAGCGTAGCCAAGATTTATCTAAATTTTGCCCATTCCCAGCAGAGTCTGGCATCATGGCCGATTGCTAATCGCAACCCATCTTGAGACATTGCACAAGCGCCGGGCGTAACCCGATTGCACCGGGGCAGTTGAGTACACAGGGAGTTATGCGGGGCACACCAGGGCAGACGCCCCATCATAGCCACCCCTACCGGTGCAGGAGCGTCTCTCCGCCGTCGACTACGATCGCCTGCCCGCGGATCATCTCAGCATCGTCTCCGCAAAGCATTGCAACGACGTTTGCCACGTCGGCCGGCGTAATAACTCGCCCGGCGGGCGTCGGGCGCCTGGCTATTTCCCTGACCCCGAGTTCGTCGGGAAACGCGTCGATGGCGTCGGTCATCACAAAACCGGCCGAAACGGTGTTTACCGATATCCCTTTAGCGCCCAGTTCGACGGCGAGATAACGCGTTACGGCTTCGATTGCCGCCTTTGAGACTCCAACGACGAAATAGGCGGGCAGCACATGGCCCGCTCCCGGACTTGAAAGGTTGATGATCCGGCCACCTTCCGGCATCAGACGGGCTGCTGCCACCGAGAGCAGCCACGGACCGCGTGCGTTGATGTCCATGGTCCAGTCCCAGTGTTTGGCCGTAAGTTCCCCCACCGGGCGCATTACCCCGGACGCCGCGTTGTTGACGAGGATGTCCAGGCGTCCGAACTGCGTTTCGATCTTGGCAACGAGTGATTCGACTCCAGCCTCTTCGCCAACGTTTGCCATGATGCGAGTGCACTCGATCCCTTGTGCTTCGAGTTCTTCAATCGTCGCTTTGGCCGCGCCGTGGTTTTTTAGGTAATTGATGGCGACAGTCGCGCCGCGTTTTCCCAGTTCCAGGGCGATAGCGCGACCAATGCCGCGCGACCCGCCCGTCACCAGCGCAATCTTGCCTTCCAGGTTTTTTGTTGGATCAGGCAGGTCTGTTTCCAGTTGTACTTGAGCCGCTCAATTTTTCGCGCTATCCACTCGCCACTCAAACGACGATAAGATCGGGCCGTTTAAAAAAACGGCCGGCTATATAGCCATTCCGCCGTCGACCCGGATGATATCGCCTGTGATGTACTGCGCCTCGTCGGTTGTCAGGAACACGATCATGGGTGCCACTTCATCCGGTTCGCCGAAGCGCCCCTGCGGGATCCAGGTCATTACCGTATCGCGTTGTTTGTCGGATATATCGGCTGAAGTAGCGGTGTAAATATAGCCCGGACACACGGCGTTCACCGTTATGCCCCGCGTGGCAACCTCTTTGGCGATCGACTGCGTAAACCCGAAGACCGCGGCCTTGGAGGCTGAGTAGTTCGATTGCCCGATGTTGCCCCGCATACCCACTACAGATGAGATATTGACGATTCGCCCCCAGCGCCCCTTGACCATCCCCGGCAGAACCTTGTGGGTGCGGTAGTAGGTACCGTACATGTTCACCCGCATCGTGAAATCGAACTGTTCATCCTTCATCCGCAGTAAAAGCGCATCCTTGATGACGCCCGCGTTGTTGATGAGGATCTCGATCGGCCCGTGCGCTCCCGCCGCCTCGTCGATCATCGCTACCGCACTTTCCTTGTCGGATATATCGCCTCCGACAGCGACGGCCGTGCCGCCTGCTTCGCGGATTTCTTTTACGACCGCTTCGGCTTCGTCTTCATGAGTGTTGTAGTTGACCGCGACGCGGTGCCCGTTCGCTGCCAGCCGAATTGCGGTCGCTCGACCGATTCCACGAGATCCCCCGGTTACGAGCGCGCTTCGTGGCGTATTACCACTCAATATTTACCCCTCACAATGCCGTGCGTGTTCCGCAGGGCTGCTAATTGACTGCTTCAGCTCTAATTCTGTCGAGTTCGGCCTGCTGCGCGCTGATCAACCCGGTCTCCATCACATATTTCGCGGTACCTATTGCGTTTGCGATCGCATTCTCCCCCGATGCCCCGTGACCGACTACGGCCAGACCGTTCACACCGAGGAGCGGGCCACCGCCAAACGCTTCAAGAATATTCATCCGCTCGAAAATCGCATTTGAGAGTTTATCGCTCTCTTCCGTATCCCCGAGGACTTCCTTCACATGACCGACCACGGCATCGCCGAGGCCCTCGGTCAGTTTCAGGATAACGTTACCGACAAATCCATCGCAAAGCACCACCTCAGCCTTGCCGGCCGGCAGGTCGTTCGGCTCGATGTTTCCGATGAAATTCAGGTCGGCTGCGGCCAGTAGTTCAGTCGTTTCCTTCACCAGGGCGTTGCCTTTGCCCTCTTCCGAACCGACGCTTAACAATGCGATACGTGGGTTTTCGTTTTTATAGATCAGTTTCGACATGATGTTGCCGAGCGCTGCGAAATCGACCAGTAGGCCCGGGCGGGTGTCCACGTTTGTGCCAAGGTCGATAATTACCGTGTTTGGAGCGTAGCCGACCACCGGGCCACCCAGTGCACCCCTGTCGATGCCATTGAGCGTGCCGTAGACCACTGTGGCGGCCGCGATCGACGCGCCCGTCGACCCCATGCTGACGAACCCGTCGGCTTTTCCCGCCTTCACGATCTGTGCTGAAACGAAAATCGATGCCCGCGGTTTGGAGCGGAATGCGAGGGCAGGGCTTTCGCTTTCTTCGACTACACCCTCTGCCGGAACGATTTGCACCAGCTGTTTCGCCGGGTTGTCGAACTTTTCAAGTTCTGTTTGAATCGCAGATCGGTCGCCGACCAGGGCAACGGCGATATCGCCTTTTTCAATAGCTTTCAGCGCTGCAGGGACAGTGACCACGGGACCGTGGTTCCCGCCCATGGCATCGAGAGCTATTCGAGCTATACCTTCGGGAAATCCCGTCATTGTCTGATCTGGCCCACTCGTTAATTTGCTTTCCGGCACGCGGCCGACGCCCCGTAACGGGTACGGTGCGGTAGTTCATCTTATTCCAACGGCACTGTCGCCCGCCCGGAAACTGCGTCCGTACCATCGGGTTTTTTGCACCCTACAGTGCAGGTCGCGACCCTGGTTTCGCCCGTTTCATTGTCAATTACGTCGATTGCCGTTATCTCACCATATGTGGTTACGGTTTCACCGGGAATGATAGGGGCGGTGAACCGGACCTTGAGTTTGCTGCCAGAGTGCCAGGTTTTCGGAAACTCGATCGCAAGCATTTCGGTTACCAGCGCGAGACTGAGCATGCCGTGTGCGATCCTGGTGCCGAACTGGGTCGTCGCCGCGTAGGCCTCGTCGAGGTGAATGGGGTTGTGGTCGCCAGAAGCTTCGGCGTAGGCGTTGACGCGGTCCTGTGTTACGAGGCGCTCGAATCCAGTGAGCGCATCGCCTACTGCCCGGTCAGAGATACCCTGGCTCATTGCGATTGCTCTCCGGTCACGATGATAGTGGTTCTAGAAGTGCCGACCTCAGTCCCAACGGCGTCGGTGTACGAGACGGCTATCGTTGCGAAGTGGTTGCCGCGCCGGACAGAACTTGAAACCAGCCTGCCACTTGCCTCGACCTTCTCCCCAATCTCGATTTGCCTTTCCCAGCTGACTTCCTGCCCCGCATGCACGGTTTCGAGACCGCCGGTGAACAGACCGAGATCGTTGATGAGTTCTGTCAGTGCAGCCGCAACCACCATCACCGGCGCAAGGTGATTGCCGTAGTCGGGTGATTCATCGCCACCGACCGCTTCCGCGTACGCACGGGCGCGGTCAGCAGGAATGGTGACGTCGTACGGGCCAAACTCGTGCCCGACTACAGCGGTCGAAATCAGAGGGTTGGCCAATGGTTGTTCCCAGCCGGTAGTTCTGGTGACCAGTCAGAATTTCTGGTGGCCAGAAGAGGGGATATCAGTGTCATTTTCGCATTCTAGAATTGCCCCGCGAGTACGGGCAGAGATATCGGCAGCAATTGTCCCTAATCCATATGAGTCAGATCCCTGACGTTGTACCGCCGCCCCGCTGCATGGATATTGCCTCGTCGACGAGCGTACCAGCCAGTTCGTAGGCCGTGGGATTCCGAAAATCCAACTGAGAAATCGCCAGGACACGGTATAGAAGACCGGTCGATACAAGACCGCTGTTACTCCCCCCGAGCGCCGGGAGCTTGATCGCCATCGCCTCCGACATCGCCACGGCCGCGTTCATCCCGCTGCGGTTCAGGTACACCCGGGTGATAACGCGCCCCTTGTGAGTGACGCTGACACCGCTTTTGTCCTGGTTCAGTTCGACCCGCAGGTGAGAACGCGGACGGCCGATCAGTTCATACCCGTATTCAAGCGCCTGCTTTCTTGAAACGGTCAAGATCGGCCACCTTTAGCACACCAATTTTGCACCCGCGTACCCCCGGTATTGGCATTGAATTCGATGGCAAATAAGTATAATCCCGTCCCGAGGACCGTACGATTGGCGTGCAGATGGGCGGAGTGGCAACTTGAACCTCAAGGGCAAAGTGGCGGTAATAACCGGCGGTGCAACTGGCATCGGTCGGGCGATCGCGTTGAAATTGGCCGATCGGGGTGCCGCAATCATGATTGCCGACATCAATGACGAGGCCGCGTCAGCAACGGCAACCGAAGTCGAAGAAATATCGGGGCGGTCGGCTACCTTTCTGACGGACGTAACAGATGTCGAGGCCTGCGAGGCGCTCGCGGTTGCGACGTCCGACACCCTCGGCCCCGCCGATATTCTGGTAAACAACGCCGGCATTGCCGGATCGCCCGGATGGCAAGAGCGTTCTTTTTCGACCGAGGAAGATTGGAAGCGCACCTACCAGGTCAATGTCATCGGCATGTCCAACGTCACATCGGCATTTCGATCGCAAATGACTGAACGCAGGTCCGGCCGAATCGTGAACCTGGCCTCAATTGCGGGCAGGGAAGGTCGCCCGGCGATCCCCCACTACTCGGCATCGAAGGCAGCGGTAATAAGCCTTACCCAGGCCACTGCGCTCGAACTGGCCCGTTTCAACATCACGGTCAACGCGATCTGCCCCGGCCTGCTGTGGACACCCATGTGGGAGCAGGTGGGTGACCGGTACGCCCTCGACAATCCGGCCTACGAGGGTATGACCGCCCGGCAGGTCTTCGATGCACTGGTCGAGGAGCGGATACCCATGAAAAAGGAGCAAACTCCAGAAGACATCGCCTACACGGTGGCATTTTTCGTATCCGACGATGCGAAGAACATTACCGGGCAGGCGCTCAACGTCGATGGCGGGTTCTTCATGCGCTAGGTCCTGTGGCGAAAAAGGCTTCTAACCGGGGGTTCCGGCAGGCGATTAAATATGGATTTCGACGGAAAAACGGCAATAGTCACCGGTGCAGCAAGGGGAATCGGTCGCGGCATCGCGCTTGAGCTGGCCCGCCGCGGGTCGAACGTGGTCATAGCCGACATCGATGAAGAGTCGGCGCGTGAGGTGGTTGCTCTAATCCAGGCAGGCGGGACCAGGGCCAACTATTGCGAAACCGATGTCACCCAGCAGTGGTCGACCGACGACATGGTCGAGGCCGCGCTTGAAGGCTATGGCCAGCTCGATGTGCTGGTGAATAACGCCGGAGTTGGCGGCGCACCCGATTTCACTACCCGCAAGGTGCCGAATGTCGACGACTGGCAGGCTACGTTTGATGTGAACGTGTATGGGATAGTGAACGGCATGCAGTCCGTCGAGAAATATATGACCGACCGCGGTTACGGCAAGATCGTAAATATCGCCTCGGTGGCCGGGCGGCTCGGGCGACCCGGGTTCGCCTCGTACGGGGCATCTAAGGCCGCCGCGATAAACGTGTCGCAGGCCTGGGCGTACAAGCTGGCCCCACACGGAATTAATGTGAACGCCGTGTGCCCGGGGTTGATATGGACCCCCCTGTGGGAGAGCATCGGCGATTGGCGCAGCTCGACCGATGAACAGTACACAGGCCTGACCCCGCGGCAGGTGTTTCAACGGGCCGTTTCGGACATCGTGCCCCTGGGACGCGAACAGACGCCTGAGGACGTGGGCGCTGCCGTGGCGTTCCTGGCATCCGACAGGGCGAGGTCGATTACCGGCCAGGCCCTGAACGTCGACGGCGGAATCCGGATGAACTAGCGCTCGGCTATTCGTTATGCTCCGGGCGTCGTTGGCTCCGGGCGTCCGAGGCGGACTTGCCAGATGACTGGCGTGAGCAAATCGCCGCGGCAATCTACCCTCCCCTGGCCCCTGGAACGTGGGGGGGTGAAGACGCTCTTCATCGAGCCAGGCAGTCCATGGGAGAACGGCTACAGCGGTAGCTTCAACGGGAAGCTCAGGGACCGAATTATTGAACGGGGAGATCTTCTACTCGTTGAAGGAGGTGCAGATACTGAGCGAAAGATGGAGGCGGGAGTACAACACGATCCGGCCCCACAGCTGACTCGGATACCGGCCACCAGTGCCTGAGACGATCATGCCCAGGCTTCAGCTGGTCGCAAATACGAGATAATGTTTGGTAACGCTACTGGGGGCAGGTCAGTTTGGACGTCGATTAGACGAATTCGAAGATGTAGCTGGCAAGGTCGAATGTTTGGATGGAAGCGGCAGTGTGGTCAGCAGCCTATCTGGTGAAAACAGGCGGCGAAATGCCACTGGCGCGAGCGAGCCAGGCATCGCGGTCCGACCGGTCGCTAGCGTAAGTTCTACACAAAACCGTTATGGGCCTGCCACTCATCTCTGTTTTACCATTGAGAACCGGGTGCAGCGGGTATCTCATCCCTTTTTTTTTCTGAGCAGGGATAATAAGTCGTTATCGCTGACCGACCGGTGTCATCCGGGTTCTGCCTGCCGTGAACACGGTCGAACGGGATTCGGGGCCCGGCCCCAAAATAGAACAACGTTTCGACTAAGCCAATCTTCGAAAACGCGTTTCGGAAGACCCTGAGAAAACTTGCGACGGATGCAGGCAGTGCCGCACGCCGTCATCCTGAGGTCGGATAAGACCTGAAAGGCAGCCTGCCCGTCGTGTCAGCAAATTACTTCCTGAGAAGAATCGCCCTCTTTATTGCCGTGGCCTTGATGGCGGCAACGGTGAACTTCTTCTTCATTCCCGCAGCCCTGCGACCGGGTGGAGAGAGTCCGGGGTCGACGCAGATATACAAAGCCAGGTTCGGTGTGGAAAGGCCGCTCTGGCGCCAGTACCTCCAGTACCTTGGCGACACTGCCCGATTGGACTTTGGCGATTCGAGGGCAACCGCTCTATTCCGGTGACCTCCATGCTCAGGGCCGCTATCCCGTGGTCGATCGGTCTCCTGGGTACCGCGACTCTCATCAGTTTCTTTCTTGGCAGTATTGGCGGTGCCCTGTTGGGGTGGGGTAAGGCACCGCGGTGGCTGCGCGGGGTGTTCCCTGTTTTCTTCACATTTTCAGCCGTGCCGTTCTACCTGATGGGGCTAATCCTTCTTTACCTGTTCGCGTTTCGGCTCTACTGGCTTCCACTCTTCGGGGGATACAGTGTCGAGAATGTCCCGGAATTCACCCTCGTCTTCTGGTCAGATGTCCTGCGGCACTCGTTGCTGCCCGCGGCATCGATAGTCCTGGCCCAGATCGGCTTCTGGGCGCTCGGCATGAGATCGATGATGGTGACAACACAGGGCGAAGACTTCATGCTGCAGGCCGACGCGAAGGATTTGAGCGGCAAACGCATTTTCTTCCGCTATGCGATGCGCAACGCGCTGCTACCGCAAACTACACAGCTTGCGGTCACTCTGGGCCACGTGATATCCGGTGCAATCCTCGTCGAGGTCGTGTTCTCATATCCGGGCGTCGGCACACTGCTGCTCCGCGCCATTCGCTCGTTCGACTATTTCGTGATCCAGGGCGTGATCTTCATGATAATTATCACGATTGCTCTCACGATGTTGGTGATCGACCTGGCCTACCCGTTGCTCGATCCCCGCGTCAACTACCGCAAGACGTAGAGGCCAACGTCTGCGGCCACTGCCGGCCTGGTTTGCGGGAAGGGCGATTCGCAGCGGCGCACACGCGCACCTGCAAACGGTTGCAGAATTTAATTATCCTTTGGCCGCAACCGGTTCAGGGGGTTCTGTCAGAACCCAGCGCTTGACCCCGAAAATCCCTAATAATCATCGTTACGGAGACAGTAATCCCTGATTGAGCGAATATGAATGGAGGTGGATTGGAGCTTGGATCGGGAATCTAACAGACCCTGTGCCCTGAGTTCTGACAGACCCAAGCAGGTGCGCTACCACTGGGATATTCCCAGACCGGCAAATAATTCTAAAAATGTTTTCGTGCGGTATTGACTAGTTCGGTCTCCCGATGGAGGGGGATAGCGTAAAGTGCAGCCGAGCTCGCCCAAGTTCTACGCCCGGCGGCGTTATTCTCAGGGCATCGTCGGTCAGTTCGGTGAGAATGCGATCCAGCGTTTCGCGGGTATTGGGTCCAATCACTTTCCTGACGATCCTGCCTTCTGGATCGATGAAGAATTTTTCGGGGATACCGGTCACGCCAAAATCGACAGCCGTCAGCCCTGAGGGGTCGATCGCGTTCACATACTCGATGCCGTTTAGTTCGATGAAGTCGAGAACCGGGCCTTCTGAGTCCCATATGGCTATCCCGATGAACTCAACGCCCCGGTCTCGCCAGGTCAGGTAGCTCTCGGCCAGGATCGGGCCCTCGATACGGCAGGGGACGCACCACGACGACCAGAAATCGACCATTACGACCTTGCCGCGGTAGTCCGCTATCGAAATAACGTCGCCCGACAGGGTAGTCAACTCGAAGTCAGCCATCGGGTCGGTAGATATCTCGACCTCGCCGAAGTTGTCGTTTACGCCCGGTCTGCCCGCCACTCCGTCGTTCCGGGCCACGCCCCACGCGAACAAGGCAAGCACCAGCAGGACCGGTACCCCCACTCCAATCAGAACTGAGCGTCTCTGGCCCACGGCTTACTTTTCCGAATCTTCTGGCACTTCGGTGGTTTCGGCAGAATCGGATGCGGCCGTATGTTCAAAATCCAGTGCCAGCTGTTTCAGATCATCGCGCCGGCCCCGGTACGCGCCTTCGTCGATCTCGTCGCTCTCGAACGCCTCGTCAAGGGCGGCGATTTCCGCAACGACATCGCCTCGGCTGGCAAAAACTTCGGCGATATCATCGCGGCTGCTGCCACCTTTGCGTGAGGAATACATTGCATAGCCAAGTATCCCGAGCAGCGCGATGCCGACAATCCAGATGATTACTATCACATACGTCCGGCCCTGGAAGAAATCGGAAACCGTTTGCAGGAGCGTTGGCTGTGGCATGCCCGAAAAAGCAATTACCAGCACGCCACCGGCAGGATAGTCGTTGCCTTCGACCGAATTAAAAACGTTTTCGGCGACAACGACCGATTCGATCTGCCCCAGCCCTTCGCCGGAGATCGTGCCCCCGCCATCAGGCAGCAGCAATCGGACCTGGTCCAAGCCGTAAGGCAGTTTGAGCGTGAAATCGAATCCATCTCCCGAATACCCAATGATGTAGCTCATCAGGATGGCAGCCTCGCCGGGCGGAATCGGGTTGGTCATCGCAAACCCGGTGTCGATCTGGAGGATGTTGCCAGCTGGCAGTTCGGACTCGACCGAAAGGTCGGAGAACCCGTCGGGCAGGTTGAAACGAAGTAGGTCGAGCCCGGTCAGGTCGGGATCTTCAAGATCGGGGATCCACACCATGTCGCCGGTGTTGTTCACGTTGACGACAGTGAGGATGCCCGCCTGCCGGGACCGCGCGTCGATCGTGGGGATCATCATCACATATGAACTGAGAGTGATGTCGTCAAGAGACGACGTCTCGTCGTAAATCGTCAGGCGAACGTTCGACCAGTCGTCGACGCTGGACAGGTCGACAGAAGGCGTGAATTTGCCCGCGTTGGCAACCACTCTGAAAGTGATCCCTGGGCTCGAAATTAGATTTCCGAAGCTGAAGGTCCCATCGGCGTTGACCGTTGTCGGGTCCTGCTCGATGATCTGGCCCGCAGCATCGTCCACGGTGAGCAAAAGCACTTCGAGGTCTGCGGGAACCACGCCGCCTTCGGTGCCGTTGACCACTATCCCGATGATTTCGGTCGGCGGTGCCTGGGCGTTAGCGATTGGCGACCCGCCGGGACCAAACGACACGAGTACCGTGGTGATCAAGAGTATTGCGAGCAGTCTGATTGGCAGGGCCAACAGCGTATTTTTGATGATTGGTGAGCGGGGGTGATTCATTTCGATTGGCCCCCGCCCTCTGATGAGCGGGTAGATCGATCTCGCATTCGGGATATCTCTTGCTCCAACTGTTCGTCGCTGTCCATCGTCGGACCATCCGGCCCCGATTCTTCACGAAGTATTTTTGCTGCCGTGACCCGTAACAGATCGCGCTGCGCCTGGAAATCCGATTCTGTTAGGTCGCCCGACTCATTGTCGACTTCCAGGTCACTTATTTTGCGGTAAACCCGCATCCGTTCCGCTCGCAGTTTTTCGCGGTTTACGGACCTTTGCGACACCAACCGGTACCGCTGCGACCCTACAAATGGGTACGCGATGACGGCTACAACAAAGAAGGCGAGCAGTGCGCCGAGGGCTATTGCCATCAGAGATCACCGGTCGCCATGGCTCTTATTTTATTTTCGCTTCTGGCCGGCCGGCGCTCTAACACGGGCTGGGGCCACAAAGCCACCATAGTACCCAGGATGAAAAATGGCCCTGAGGCCCACAACCACCAGGCCAGCGGGTTAATACTCACGGCAAGCGAGATCCGTCCGTCGGCAAGGAAGTCGCGGGGGATCACATACAGGTCTTCGACTATTGTCGATCTGATGCCCGAACGTACCGACACCATATTGAAATCGGTGTAAAAACCGTGCCACGGCTGTATCTGGCCAATCAGCCGGTCGTTCGGCCTCCTCGTGCTGTCTTTCAGCGTGAACCCGTCTGACCCCTGTGCCCTGGCGAACGAGATTTCGTCCGCGTAGTCAGCGGGGTCGATACGGTATATCGACATGTCGGCCCACTGTGCGATACGGTCCGACCGACTCGAACTGTCGCTATCGATGTACTCGATGCGATAGTTGTCGATCACCAGGCTTTCGCCCAGTGCGAGCGCTCCGTCGGTGCGCTGCTGGTAGAAGTTTGTGCCGATGATCCCGAGTCCAAGCATCAGGATCGAAAGGTGGACGATGTAACCTCCATGCCGGGGCCGGTTGCCGTTCACAAGTCGCCACCAGGCCATTGCCCAGTTATCACCGCTCCGGTGCCGGGCGGCAGTTCCCCGCCACCATTCTTCCATGATCGAAGCTGCAGTAAACGCAACGACTCCAAAAGAGAGAATCGCAATCGGTCGCTTCACCCCGAGTGCAACCAGGACGATTACCGTGAGCGCGGCAAAGATGAGGGGCCACGCAAGCCAGCGCTTGAGCGACCGCGCCGAAGACTTGCGCCACGGCAGCAGCGGCCCAACGCCCATCATCAACACGATTCCGAGCAAGATCGGCCCATTTGCGCGGTCAAAATAATGTGCAGAAACGCTCACCGAGACATCCCGTGCAAGATCGGAAAACAGCGGGAAAACAACGCCCCATAGAGTCACTGCCATGACTGCGAGGAACAGAAAATTGTTCACCAGGAACGCGGCTTCTCGCGACATGAACGATTCCATCGCACGGTTCGATTTCAGCTGGGGCATCCGCCACAGAAAAAGACCAAAGGCAAATAGCAGGCTCAACAACATGAACGAGAGAAAAATTATGCCGAGCGTTGAAGACGCGAACGAGTGAACGCTCACAACCGGCCCGCCGCGGTTGATGAACATCCCGAGCTGGGCCAGGACAAACGCGATGTTCAACAACGCCACGTTCCACATGCGAAACATCCCGCGTCGTTTCTGAACCATGATCGAGTGGATGAATGCGGTAAGTACCAGCCATGGCATGAGAGCGACGTTTTCTATCGGGTCCCACCCCCAGTAGCCGCCCCAGCCGAGAATCGTGTACGCCCACCAGGCCCCGATAAGCATTCCCGCACCGAGCACGCCCCAGGCAAGAATTGCCGAAACCCTCGCAACGTCGACCCAGTCATCGGCATAGTTGCCCGAGATCAGCGCGCCCGACGCAAAGGCGAAAGGAATGGTGATCGCGATAAGACCGCCCATCAGCATCGGGGGGTGACTGAACATCCCCGGGTGGGTGAGCAGTGGATTAATGCCGCGACCATCTTCCGGGATGATGTCGATGAGTTCGAACGGGCTGGCAAAGAAGACCAGGACGAAGAAGTAAAAGAGCTGCACGAACGCCAGGATCGCAATGGTCCACGGCATGCTGCGCTCCATCCGTTTTGGAGCGAACCAGATGGCAATTGCCGACATTATGCTCAGCGCGAGCACGATATAGAGCAGCGAACCTTCGTTGCCCGAATAGAACGCCACCCAGACGAAGGCGCGGTCCATGACGGAGTTCGAATGCTCGGCAACGTACTTGATGGCGAATTCGTTCTGTACAAATGCAGCGATCAACGCCCCCGATGCCACGAACGCCGCGACCATGGTCATGTAAAGCGCACGGCGGGCGCTTACGACCAGGGCCGGCATTTCGATTTTCACGCCGATTACCGACCCGATCACCGAATAGGCGCTGAGCGCCATTCCGAGCAGAATGGCCATTACCCCGAGATCGGCCATCAGGAACCGGCCTCGTCGTTGGATTTCGGTTTCTCGGGTCCGGCTACACCGCTGGCAGACGACGATGAAATGCCGAGGTCTATATCGACCTGCGCCAGGTATTCAGCAAGGTCGTTCTGACCAGTTGTCACGCCGGGGCCACCCCCTGCCAATTCTGCAGACCGGGCATTCGACCGCCTCAGGTTCCGAATTGTCAAAAGCGCGATCCCAATGCCGCCAAACGTGATGAAAAATGGGACGATCCATGCAATCAAGTTGAAGCCGCTCCCCCCGGGTGCGGCCAGGATTTCTTGGCCATAGCGAGTTACGAAATATTCCTTTATTTCGGCATTCGTGATGCCTGTATCAAGTAGCTCCCGTACCTTCACCCGCATGTCCTGGGCGATCTGCGCGTTCGATCCGTCGATCGTCTGAGCATCGCACACCGGGCACATCAGCTGGCCTGCAAGCTGATGCGAGCGCTGTTCCAGTGTGAGATCGTCTTCCCGGATGCAACCGGTTGCCGCGAAAATTGCAATCGTCATCGATACAAGCAATATCGCAGCAGGTTTAGCGAGCAGCGCACGCGGTCCGATCAAGATGAACGGAAGCCGGGATGCCATTGAGCCTTACTTTCCCCGTGCCATAACCCTGTACGGCTGTGCACCGCACGTTCAGCAACGAATTACCGGCTGAGACCGGCCTCATCGTCAAAGATGTAGTTCACGATGTCCCTGATGTCTTCTTCCGAGAGAAGTTTGCCGAATGGAGGCATGACGCGTGCGCCTGATGTAACGAATCCGACCATTGTGTCGCGTTCGGTCAGACGGGTGGCTGCGGATTCGACCAGGTCGGGCGGCGCTACGTAGGGAGTGCCGTCATTCGTTGCCGCCCAGTAGCTGGCTGTAGAAGTAAGGTGTCGAACGATCTTGCCGTCACCGCGCCCACCAATGCCGTGACACACCGAGCAGTTGACCCGGAACAGGTTACCTGCAACCACAGGGTCGTAGGCCCGCTCCTGCTTGTCCGGAACGACAAGCACCTGGTCGGGACCGCCAGCCGGGGAGAACACAACTGAATCGGCCGGAGGGGCCAGTCGCGGCGGCTCCTGCGACTTGAACGACTGCGAGTAGTGCATCTCCGAGAATATCTCGACCGGGTAAGTGTTAGTTTCCTGGACGGCACATGCCGAGGCAGAAACGGCCGCGATCGACAGCAGACCGACCATAAGAGCAGACCGGCGCCTGAATACTGACTTGAAATTTGCTGGAAACGCAATCATGAAGCGTGCTTGATCTCCACCGCTCCGGCTCTGTTGAACACACCCTCGGCGTCGGCTACCCGGGAATCGTCGTCGAATGTAATGACGACCCCGATCCAGCCCTCGGTAATCCGCGGGTCGTATATCCCCGGCTTCATGTTTGGCAGCCGGGACTCGAAAATGATGCCGACCACAGATGAGATGACTGCCGCGAGCATCGTCATTTCATACATGATGATCAGCATTGCGAACAACGACAGGATCGGCTTACCGCCGGTCACCACCGGGTAGGCCAACTGTGTTACGGATGTCAGGAAGACCGCCAGCGTGAAGCCGATGATCGCCCCGAACGCCGGAAAGCGGAACAGGCGGTGTTGTGGCACATACTCGCCGAAAGCGCCCTCCGGGTAGGGGACGCCGGTCAACACGTCGAATGATCCGAGTTCAAAGCCAGCTTCCTTCAAACCGTCCATCGCGTCGGCGGCGGGTTCGGGTTGT
>Ga0066376_10000687_pt1 | contig 31858 bp, 28 predicted proteins | sample Knorr_S15_td_Bot_FD_77009 | JGI IMG/M metagenome (GOLD analysis project Ga0066376, IMG submission 77009) | Marine microbial communities from Southern Atlantic Ocean transect - Knorr_S15_td_Bottom_ad_5009_LV_A | ecosystem: Environmental > Aquatic > Marine > Oceanic | place: Southern Atlantic... | reverse complement strand
CGTTGTCGTGGTCGGTGCGGCCGTTGTCGTGGGCGCCGCCGTGGTCGTGGTCGGCGCTGCCGTCGTGGTCGTGGTCGGCGCTGCCGTCGTGGTCGTGGTCGGCGGAGCCGTCGTGGTCGTAGTGGTCGTCGTCGTGGTGGTCGTCGGTGGTGGCGGCACGTACTCTCCGCGGAACGGGCCGGAGACCTCGTAGGTGATGCCCACGGACCGTCCTTCGGTACCGTCGCCCCAGTCGATCGACTCGATGATGTCCCGGACCAGTCGGTTGCCCTTCCCCCGCTGGGAACTGAAGTAGAGCCGGTTCCGGTTCGGGTTGAAGCAGGGCCCGGTGATTTCCGAGTTCTCCTCGACCGGGTCGGGAATCCGGCAGAACGGCGCCACGTCGCCCTCGGGCGAGATGACGACGAGCTCCAGGTTGCCGCCGTCCTCGGCCACGAACAGGTCGCCCGAGCCCTCCTCGACGGTGATGTTGTCGACGCCGGTGAGCGGCTGCCGGTCACCGGTGCCGTCCCAGATCAGCGTGTACTGCTGCTCGCGCAGGTCCACGGCGTGGACCCGGTTGTCGACCTTGGTGGTGAACCAGACGGAGCCGTCGTAGTACCAGACGCCCTCGCCGCCCGGCGTGAGGAAGGCGTCCGGCACCTGCTCGCGGGTCGGCGTCTCGGCGGCCGACGGGTCGGGCACGGCCGCCCAGGAGACCGAACCGTCCTCGGCGACGAGCATCGCCTCGAGCGTGCCAGCCGAGAGGTCGGGGTAGGCGTCGGGCGTATAGCGGTAGAGCAGGCCCTCGGGGTTGTCCTCGGTGAGGTACACCATCTCATCGACCGGGTCGATGGCCGCCGCCTCGTGGGCCCAGTTGCCCATGGCAGGGTGCGCCACCGCCTCGTTGACGCCGGCCGGGTCGCACTCCCAGACCAGTCCGGCCCCGATGTAGGCCTCCTCGCAGGACAGCCAGGTGCCCCACGGGGTGATGCCGCCGGCGCAGTTCGAGTGGCTGCCCTCGAGGATGCGGTAGGCATCGAGGATCCCGCCGTCGGCGTCGAAGTGGATCGCCGACACGCCGCCCAGTTGCGTGCCCGGCGTGAGGAAGTTGAAGACCTCCGAGTTGCAGGTGTAGTACCAGCCGCCCTCGCCGTCGTCGAAGGTGGCCGCCCCGTCGGGGAACAGGTGCCACTCGTAGCCGGTGTCGCCGACCGGGTCGCCGCTGACAGCGACGATGCGGGAGGTGAAGCCCTCGGGCAGGATCAGGCCGTTCTCGTCGGGCTCGATGCCATCGAGCGAGCCGTAGGGCCCGTCGCCCGGTGCGGCCACGTCGACCACCTTGGCCGAGGCCATCCGGGTGGTGGTGAGCGTGCCGGCCCCCACTGTGGCGGCCATGCTGCGTCGCAGGAACGTTCGTCGGTCCATCGTGTCTCCCCCTTGGTTGTCGAGTTTGCGGCCCCCGACCGCACTGCCCCGAGACGCTAGACCCGCCGACCGGCCTGCGTCATAGGCGGGCGCCGCCGAAGGCGTCGAGGATGCGGTCGGCTGCTGCGGCGGGGGTCTCGGCGCCGTCGAGCACCCGGCGTTCGGCGTCGGCCAGCACCTCGAGCACGGCCGGGTCGCCGTGGAGGGAGGCCAGCAACCGGTCCTCGACCAGCGCCCACATCCAGGCCAGCTGCTGGCCCCGACGCCGTTCGTCCCACTCGCCCGAGGCAACCAGCGCCGTCCGGTGCGCCTCGATGTGCGCCCACAGTTCGGGCAGGCCCTCGCCGGTGAGACCGCTGCAGGTGACCACCGGCGGCGTCCACGAGGGGCTGGCCGGGTGGGTGAGCCGCAGGGCCGCCGAGTAGTCGCGGGCCGCCGTGCGTGCGGCCTTGGCGTTGTCACCGTCGGCCTTGTTGACGGCGATCATGTCGGCCAGCTCGAGGAGGCCCTTCTTGATGCCCTGCAGCTCGTCGCCGGCGCCGGGCAGCATCAACGCCAGGAAGAAGTCGACCATGCGGGCCACGAGGGTCTCGGACTGGCCCACGCCGACGGTCTCGACCAGCACCACGTCGAAGCCGGCCGCCTCGAGCACCAGCAGGGTCTCGCGGGTGGTGCGGGTGACGCCGCCGAGCGTGCCGGCCGACGGCGATGGCCGGACGAAGGCGTCTGGGTCGTTGGCCAGGCGCTGCATGCGGGTCTTGTCGCCGAGGATCGAGCCGCCGGTGACCGTGCTGGTCGGATCGACGGCCTGGACGGCGACCCGCCGTCCCGAGGCGGTGAGCTGGGTGCCGAGGGCCTCGATGAACATCGACTTGCCGACGCCGGGCACCCCGGTGATTCCGACCCGGTGCGCCCCGCCGGCGTGTGGCAGCAGCGCCGCCAGCAGGTCGGCGGCACGACCCCGGTGATCGGGGTGGGTGCTCTCGACGAGGGTGAGCGCCCGACCCAGGGTCGCCCGGTCACGGGCGAGGACCCCGTCGACCAGCTCGTCGACGGTTGGGCTCATGCAGACCGCCCAGCCGGACCTGAGACGGGTTCGCTCATGAGATCTGCTCGAGCAACTCGGTGGCCGCAGCGGCGATGACGGTGCCCGGCGGGAAGATTGCGGCAGCACCTGCCTCCCGCAACGCATCGTGGTCCTGGGCCGGGATGACACCACCGACGGCGATGGCGATGTCGGGACGCCCCAGGTCGGCGAGGGCGTCGCGCAGCTCGGGCACGAGCGTCAGGTGACCGGCGGCCAACGAGCTCACACCCACCACGTGCACGTCGTTCTCGACGGCCTGTCTGGCCACCTCGCCAGGCGTCGAGAACAGCGGGCCGATGTCGACGTCGAAGCCCAGGTCGGCGAATGCCGTGGCGATCACCTTCTGGCCCCGGTCGTGGCCGTCCTGGCCCACCTTGGCCACGAGGATCCGGGGCCGGCGGCCGTTGGCGGCCTCGAAGTCGGCCACGCGGGCGCGGGTGTCGGCCACCTGTCCGTCGTCGCCGACCTCGCTGTTGAACACGCCCGAGATGGTGCGCACCTCCGCGACATGGCGCCCCCACACGGTTTCGAGGGCGTCGCTGATCTCGCCGACGGTAGCCCGCGCCCGGGCCGCGTCGACGGCCAGGCCCAGCAGGTTGCCAGCGCCGGTGTCGGCGCAGCGGGTGAGGGCCGCCAGAGCCGCCTCGCAGGCGGCGGTGTCGCGTTCGGCCCGGAGGTGTTCGAGCCGGGCGATCTGGTCGGCCCGGACCCTGGCGTTGTCGATCCGGCGCACCTCGACGGCGTCAGCCCCGTCGGAGCGGTACCGGTTGACACCCACCACGGTCTGGCGGCCCGAGTCGATGCGGGCCTGGGTGCGGACAGCGGCCTCCTCGATGCGCAGCTTCGGGATCCCTGCGTCGATGGCCGACGCCATGCCGCCGCTCTCCTCGACCTCGGCAATGTGGGCCCACGCCCTGGCGGCGAGGTCGTGGGTGAGCCGCTCGACGTGGTAGCTGCCGCCCCACGGGTCGGCGACCCGGCAGGTGCCGGTCTCCTGCTGGAGGAACAGCTGCGTGTTGCGGGCGATGCGGGCCGAGAAGTCGGTGGGGAGCGCCAGGGCCTCGTCGAAGCCGTTGGTGTGCAGCGACTGGGTGTGGCCCTGCGTGGCCGCCATGGCCTCGACGCAGGTGCGGACGATGTTGTTGTAGGGATCCTGGGCGGTGAGGCTCCAACCCGACGTCTGGCTGTGGGTGCGCAGCGACGACGACCGGGGGTCCTGCGGGTCGAACTGGGCCATGAGCCTCGCCCACAGCAGTCGGGCGGCCCGCAACTTGGCGACCTCCATGAAGAAGTCCATGCCGATCGCCCAGAAGAAGCTCAGCCGGGGGGCGAAGGCGTCGACATCGAGCCCGGCGTCGATGCCGGCCCGCACGTACTCGACCCCGTCGGCCAGCGTGTAGGCCAGCTCCAGGTCGGCCGTCGCCCCCGCCTCCTGCATGTGGTAGCCCGAGATCGAGATGCTGTTGAACTTCGGCATCCGCTCGCTGGTCCAGGTGAAGATATCCGACACGATCCGCATCGAGGGGGCCGGCGGGTAGATGTAGGTGTTGCGGACCATGAACTCCTTGAGGATGTCGTTCTGGATGGTCCCGGCCAGGCGCTCCGGCGCCACTCCCTGCTCCTCGCCGGCCACCACGAACAGGGCCAGGATCGGCAGCACGGCGCCGTTCATGGTCATCGACACGGTCATCTCCTCGAGCGGGATGCCGTCGAACAGGGTGCGCATGTCGAGGATCGAGTCGATCGCCACGCCGGCCATGCCGACGTCGCCCGACACCCGGGGGTGGTCGCTGTCGTAGCCCCGGTGGGTGGCGAGGTCGAACGCCACCGACAGGCCCTTCTGGCCGGCCGCCAGGTTGCGGCGGTAGAAGGCGTTGGACTCCTCGGCGGTCGAGTAGCCCGCGTATTGCCGGATGGTCCATGGCCGGGCGGCGTACATGGTCGGGTACGGGCCCCGCAGGTAGGGGGCGATCCCCGGCCAGGTGTCGAGGAAGTCGAGGCCGTCCACGTCGGCAGACGTCGACAGGGTGGCCACATCGATGCCCTCGGGAGTGGCGAAGGTGCCCAGTTCGGGTTCGGGAGCGCCGTCGGGCGCCGGCTGCCCGAGGTCCATCTGCGAGAAGTCGGGGACGGCGCTCACCGGGCCACCCCCAGGGCGTCGAGCGTGCGGCCCAGCACCTCGAGGATGTCGGATCGGGCATGGACGAACTCGTCGATGCCGGCCTCCCGCAAGGCGGCCTCGTTGTCGCCGGGGCGCCCGGCCAGCAGCACGTGGGCCACGCCCTCGGCCTTCAGCGCCAGCGCAACCTCGACGGCCTCGGCGGCGTAGCGCTGGTCCGAGCCGCAGAGCACGGCGACCGGGCTACCCGCCTCCCCGGTCGTGCGGATGCCGGCGACGGCGAACAGGTTGGCGGCGAACGTGGTGCGGGCCGAGTGCTCGGCCAGCGGACCGAGCGGCACCAGCCGGACGACGGGGCCCACCGACTCGCCGGCGTCGCGCAGCGCCTCGAACGGCCCGGCCAGGCGCTGCAGGCGCAGCGGCCCTTCGGCCGGTGCGGGCCCGGTGGCACGGACGAGCGGCACCTCGTCGATGTCGGGGAACTCGGTCACGCCGGTGATGGCGCCGGCGCGGGTGGCGAGGCGGGCGGCACGCGCTCCCCGGATGGCATCGACCTCGGCGGCGATGCGTCCGGAGGCCAGTGCGGAGACCATGCCCCCGTCGGCCTCGATCGAGCGGAACCGCTCCCAGGCCGCCTCGGCGAGTTGCTCGGTGAGGTCCTCGACGAACCACGAGCCGCCGGCAGGGTCGACCACCCGGGCCAGGCCGCTCTCCTCGATCAGCAGCAGCTGGGTGCTGCGTGCGGTGCGTCGGCCGAACTCGTCGGGTCGCCCGATGGCGCTGTCGAAGGAACGCACGGTCACCGCCGATGCGCCTCCGATACCGGCGGAGAAGGCCGCCACCGCACTGCGCAGCAGGTTCACCCACGGATCGCGGCGGGTGAGCATGGCGGCCGAGGTGACCGCCGTCTGGTGCTGGGCCCGGACGTCGGAGCCGCACGCTCCGGCCACCCGGTCCCAGAGCCGACGCGCCGCCCGGAACTTCGCGATGGTGCGGAACTGGTCGGCGTCGGCCGAGTAGGTGAAGGTCAATGCTCCGAGGGCGTCGTCGATCGACACGCCGTGGTTCTCGAGCGCCCGCAGGTAGGCGACGCCCGTGGCGAGCGAGCACGCCAGCTCCCACGCCTCGTCGGCCCCGGCATCGGCCCAGACGCCGGCATCGACGGAGATGGCGTGGACACCGGGGGCGTCGGCCACCGAGGCCACGGCCGGTGCCAGCGTCGAGAGGTCGGGGTCGCCGCCGTGGCGGGCCGCCACGCCGATCGGGTCGAGACCGAGGGCGCCGGAGCGGTCGGTGGCGGGGGTTCCCCGCCGGCCCCAGAGGTCGACCAGCCAGCTGGCTGCGGTCGCCGCATCGGGGCCTGGCAGCAGCGCCACCGGCGCCATCTCGAGGTGGACGCCATCGAGCACCGCGGCGAGATCGTCGGCCGATGCGATGCCGATGGCCGCCCGGTCGAGCAGGACCGAGGTCGACCCCCGCTCCAGTTCGTCGAGCACCGTGGCATTGGCGGCGTCCGTGCCCTCGTCGAGCACCAGCGCCCGGATGTCCCAGCCGGCCTCCGTGCTGCCGGCGGCGGTCGATCCCCGGGTGTGGGGGCTCGCCCCCGGCAGACCGGCCCGGTCGATGCGGCCGTCGTTGGCGTAGAGCGGCTCGATGCGGATGCCGTCGTCGGTGACCGTCGCCAACGACTCGAGGGTGCGGCCGCGCAGGGTGGACTCGGCCAGGTCGGCCCAGTCGTCACGGGTGGCGGGCTCGAACCCGGCCGCCAGACGCATCGGCTCGGCGGGCGTGGGCACCCGTTGATGGTAGGTGAGGCACCGTGCGGACCGCGAAGCCCTGTGACCCATGACCGGCACCGGGCTGCAGACACCACCGGCGGTTCTGTGAGGATCACCCCATGACCGACACCGGACATCCCCGCCGCTGGTTCATCCTCGGCATCCTCAACCTCTCGCTGATCCTCGTCGTCGCCAGCGTCAGCTCGCTGAACCTGTCGCTCCCCTCCATCCAGCAGGCCCTCGGCGCCTCGGCCGCCGACCTGATCTGGATCAACGCCGCCTACGCCCTCGTGTTCGCCGCCTTCCTGCTGCCCGCAGGGGCGCTCGGCGACCGCTTCGGCCGCAAGGGCGCCCTGCTGGCAGGGCTGGTCGTCTTCGTCGTCGGCGCCCTGCTCGGCTCCACGGCCGACACCGCCGGGCAGCTCATCGCCTTCCGCGCGCTCATGGGCGTCGGCGCCGCTTTCGCCATGCCCGCCACGCTGTCGATCCTCACGGCGGTCTTCCCAGCCGACGAGCGGGACAAGGCGATCGCCGTCTGGGCGGGCTTCGCCGGAGCCGGCGGCGCCATCGGCATCCTCTCCGCCGGCATCCTCCTCGAGTACTTCTGGTGGGGCTCGGTGTTCTTCGTCAACGTCCCGATCGTCGTCACCGCCTTGGCACTCGTGGCCGCCTTCGTCCCCACATCACGCGACACGCAGGGCCACCGCCTCGACCCGGTCGGCAGCCTGCTCTCCGCCGTCGGCCTGGCGGCGCTCGTCTTCGGGCTCATCCAGGGACCCGAATACGGCTGGACCGACCCCCTCGTCCTCGGCGGCTTCGTGGGCGCCGTCGTGCTGCTCACGTCCTGGGTGGCGTTCGAACGCCGCCAGGAACAACCGATGCTCGACCCGGGCCTGTTCCGCATTCCCCGATTCGGCCTCGCCGCACTGGCGCTCGGATCCTCATTCGCCGTGATGTTCGGCATGTTCTTCGGGCTTGCCCAGTTCCTGCAGTTCGTGCTCGGCTACTCGCCGCTCGGTGCCGCCGTGCGGATCATGCCCTTCGCACTCTCCATGCTCGCCATCGCTCCCCGTGGACCGGCCCTGGCCGCACGGTTCGGCAGCGGTCGGGTCATCGGCGGCGGCATGCTCGTCACGGCGCTGGGCTGCGTGGTGATGGTGCTGCTCACCGGCGACTCCGGCTACGGACACGTCATCGTCGGCCTGCTGCTGGTCTCCTCCGGCATGGCGCTCGGTTTCCCGACCGCCACGGCGGCGATCGTGGGCTCCCTGCCCCTCGACAAGGCCGGCGTGGCCTCGGCGGTCAACGACACCACCCGCGAGGTCGGCGCCGCCGTCGGCATCGCCCTGCTGGGCAGCCTGCTGTCCGCCGGCTACCGGAGAGGACTGGGCGACGCCCTCGACCAGTTGCCGGCCGAGATGGCGGAGATCGCCAGGGACTCGGTCGGTGCGGCGCTCGTCGTGGCACAGCGGGCCCCGGCAGGCGTCGGCGAGCAGATCGCCGCAACCGCCCGCGATGCCTTCGCCAGCGGCTACTCCCTGGCCATGGCCGCCGGTGCGGTCCTGCTCACCGTGACCGGCCTGCTCGTCATCGGGCGCTGGCCCGCCGACTGAGCGGTCGCCACCCCCGGGGTGGAAGGATGCCGCCATGCGCATCACCACCTCCCTCAACTACGCCACCGATCCCCGCACCGCGGCCACCCAGGCCCGTGAGCTCGAGGCGGCCGGCGTCGACTGCATCTGGATCCCGGAGGCCTACGGCTTCGACGGGGTGAGCCTGCTGGGCTACCTGGCATCGGCCACCACGACCGTCGGGCTGGCCAGCGGCATCCTCAACACCTTCAGCCGCACGCCGGCCTGCATCGCCCAGACCGCCGCAGGCCTCGACGCCCTCTCGGAGGGACGCTTCTCGCTCGGCCTCGGCGCCTCCGGACCGCAGGTGATCGAGGGATTCCACGGCATGCCCTACTCGCTCCCCCTGACCCGCATGAAGGAGATCATCTCGATCTGTCGCATGGCCTGGCGGCGCGAGAAGCTCGAGCACGAAGGCCGGGTGTTCACGCTGCCGCTGCCCGCCGACGAGGGCACCGGCCTCGGCAAGCCGCTCAAGATCATCAACCACATGGTCCGGCCCGACATCCCGATCTACATCGCCGCCCTCGGGGCGAAGAGCGTCGAGGAGACCGCAGCCACCACCAACGGCTGGCTGCCGTTCCTCGTCTACCCGGAACGCATGGACAGGGTGTGGGGCGACCCCGTGAGGGCGGGCCTGGCCCGCCGCGACCCCGACCTGGGCGACCTCGACGTCGTGGCCGGCGGCATCGTGGCGATCGGCGACGACGCCGCGCAGTTCCGCGACTACGCCCGTCCGATGGCTGCGCTCTACATCGGCGGCATGGGCGCCCGCGGCAAGAACTTCTACAACGACGTCTGCCGCGACTACGGCTTCGCCGACGAGGCCGTCGCCGTGCAGGACGCCTACCTCGAGGGCCGCAAGGACGAGGCCGCCGGGCTGCTCCCCGCCGAGCTCATCGACAACACGACCCTCTGCGGCGACGAGGCCTACATCGTCGACCGCCTGGCCGCCTACAAGGCAGCCGGGGTCACGTCGCTCAACGTCTCACCGATCGGTGGCGACCCGGCGCAGGTCCTGGGCCGCCTCCGCGAGCTCGCCGAGCACGCGTAGGGCGCGGGACGCTCAGCGCACCCGGTCGAGGGGGTCGATCCGGACCCCGATCAGCGCCAACTCGGTGATCCGCCGGGGGGCCTCGCCCAACCAGAAGTTCAGCGTCAACCGGCGCGGATGGCGGACATGGCGACGACCGGCGGCTGTGGCCGCCACGACACGCCGGGCGAGACGCTCCGGGCTGATCTTGGGGATGAGCAGCAGTCGACCGAGCCGCGTGCTGGTGCGCTGGACGCTGGGTGACGCTGCCTCGACGGCGTCCCACATGCGGGTGTCGACCGGGCCCGGCGCCACGAGCGTCGTGCGGATCGGCGTGCCCTTGAGCTCGATCCGGAGGGTCGATGCGAAGTTGTTGAGGCCGGCCTTGGTGGCGCAGTAGGGGCCCATGCCCGGGAAGCCGGCCGTCCCGGCCAGCGACGACGTGAACACCAGCGCCCCACGGTTGCGCTCGAGCATCCCGGGAAGCACCCGCCGGGTGAGCACCATCGGCGCCTCCAGGTTCACCCGCGTCGCCGTCCGCACCTCTTCAGGGTCGATGGTGGCCACCGGGTCCACGGTCTCGATGCCGGCGTTGCTCACCAGCACGTCGATCGGGCCATGGGCCGCCTCGATGGCCGCGATCAGCCCGTCGACCACCTCGGAATCGGACAGGTCGGCCACGTGCGCCACGCCGCCGACCTCGTCGGCCACAGCCCGCAGGTCGTCGCCCGACCGGGCGACCACCACCACCTGGGCTCCCGCAGCCGCAAAGGACCGGGCCAGGCACGCCCCGATCCCCCTCGAACCGCCGGTCACCAGCACGCGTGCACCATCGAGTTCCATCCGACGACCGTAGTTCCCGGCTCCGGGCAACGCCCCGCCGACGGGTACCGTCGGGCAGCCGGCCAGAAAAGGACACCCCTTTGTCAGACGACATCCGACCGTTCACGATCGCCGTCCCCGACGACGAACTCGCCGACCTGAGCCGCCGCCTGCTCGCCACCCGCTGGCCCGACCAGATCCCCGGCAGCGGTTGGGACTACGGCTGCGACCTGGCCTGGCTGCAGGACCTCGCCGCCCACTGGGCCGACGGCTACGACTGGCGGTCCGCCGAGGCCGAGCTCAACGCCTTCGACCACATCACCACCGAGGTCGACGGCCAGAACCTCCACGCCATCCACCAGCGCTCGCCCCACGACGACGCCCTGCCGCTGCTGCTCAGCCACGGCTGGCCCGGCTCGGTCGTCGAGTTCCTCGACCTCATCGGCCCGCTCACCGACCCGACCGCCCACGGCGGCGACGCCGCCGACGCCTTCCACGTGATCGTCCCGTCGCTACCCGGCTACGGCTGGTCCGGCCCCACCACCGAGCGGGGCTGGGGCGTCGGCCGCACCGGCGAGGCCTTCGCCGCACTCGCCGCCCGCCTCGGCTACGACCGCTACGGCGTCCAGGGCGGCGACTGGGGCTCGATGATCTCCCGCCACATCGCCCAGGTCGACCCCGACCACGTGGTCGGCTGCCACGTCAACATGATGGCGGCCGGCCCCGCAGGCAACGATGACGACTTCGCCGACATCACCCCCCTCGAGCAGCAGGTCATGGACCGCCTCAACTGGTACCTCGCCGAGGACAACGGCTACTTCCGCATCCAGGAGACCCGCCCCCAGACCCTCGGCACCGGCCTCAACGACTCGCCGGCCGGGCTGCTGTCGTGGATCGGCGAGAAGTTCCACGGCTGGACCGACCACGACGGCGACCCGCTCGACGCCGTCTCACGCGAGCGGCTCCTGACCAACGTGAGCGTCTACTGGTTCACCCGAACCATCAACTCGTCGACCCGCATGTACTACGAGACCTCCAAGGCCGGCATGGGTTCGTTCGGCGACACCGGCGACGTGCCGCTCGGTGTGTCGGTCTTCCCGAAGGAGCTGATGGGCGCCCGACGCCGCTGGGTCGAGCCCAAGTTCAACGTCACCTTCTGGGCCGACCACGAGGTCGGCGGCCACTTCGCAGCCCTCGAGCAACCCGAGGTGCTGCTGGCCGACATCCGCGAGTTCTTCCGGCCGCTGCGATGACCACCAGTGCAGACGGCGTCGAGATCGCGGTCGAGCACCGGGGCCCGATCACCGGGAACCACGCCACCCGCCTCGTCTGCACGACCGGTTGGGCCAACGAGCGCTCGATCTGGTCGGCCCTGGCCGACGACCTCGCCACCGACCACGCCGTCACCACCTGGGACCTGCGGGGCCACGGCGAAAGCGGCACCCCGCCGCCCGGCGAATACTCGAGGCGGCACGCCCTCGATGACCTGGCCGCCGTCGTCGACGAGGCCGGCCGGCCGGCCGTGCTGGTCGGGCACAGCCTCGGCGGCTACCTCTCGTTGGCCCACACGCTCGACCACCCCGACGACGTGGCCGCCCTGGTGCTGATCGCCACCGGCCCCGGCTTCCGCAGGGCCGAGGCCCGCGACGAGTGGAACGCATCGGTGTCGGCCGCCGCAGCGAAGATGGACCTGCCGCCCGGCGTCGAGGAGATCTCGCTCCACGTCGACTCGCACGTGATCGACCACCTCACCGAGATCACCTGCCCGGTGCTGGTGCTGCTGGGCGAGCGGGACAAGCGCTTCGCCGCCTCGGCGGGCCTGTTCGAGCGCGACCTCGACGTCCGGGCGACCGTGGTCGTCCCCGACCAGGGGCACATGGTCCACCTCAAGGCCGCCACCGAGTGCGCCACGGCGATCCGGGAGTTCACGGCGGGCCTGTGATGGGCGCCGATCCGCTGACCCGGATGGTCGACCTCCCCGGCGGGCGCTTCCGCATGGGCACCGACGACCCGGCCCGCTACCCGGGCGACGGCGAGGGACCCGTGCGCGACGTCGAACTCGCCCCCTTCGCCATCTCGGCCGCGGCCGTCACGACCACCGAGTTCGCCGCCTTCGTCGAAGCCACCGGCCACGTCACCACCGCCGAAGGGAAAACGGAGCAGATCATCACCGCCGAAGAGGAAGCGGAGCAGATCATCACTGCCGAGATCGAAACCTGGTCGTTCGTGTTCGCCGGCCACCTCCCCGACGACTTCCCCGTGACCCGCGGCGTCGTCGGCGCCGAATGGTGGCGCCAGGTCCACGGCGCCGACTGGCGGCACCCCGAGGGCCCGCACAGCGACCTCGCCGGCCGGGCCGACCACCCCGTCGTCCATGTGTCGTGGTTCGACGCCACGGCGTTCGCCGAGTGGGCTGGCGCCCGGCTGCCCACCGAGGCCGAATGGGAGTACGCCGCCCGGGGCGGCCTCGACCAGGCCCGCCTCCCCTGGGGCGACGACCTCATGCCCGACGGCGAGCACCACTGCAACATCTGGACCGGCACGTTCCCGAACGACGACACCGCCGAGGACGGGTACGCCGGCACCTGCCCGGTCGATGCCTTCGCCCCCAACGGGTTCGGCCTGTTCAACTGCTCAGGCAACGCCTGGGAGTGGTGCGCCGACTGGTTCGCCACGGCGCACCCCGCCGAACGCCCGCTGGTCGATCCCGCCGGACCGCCGTTCGGCACCGACCGAGTCGTCAAGGGCGGCTCGTTCCTGTGCCACGACAGCTACTGCCACCGCTACCGTCCGGCAGCCCGATCCGCCACGACCCCCGACAGCACCACCTCCCACCAGGGATTCCGACTCGCCCGCTAGGTCCCACGCGTAGCCTTGTGGGCATGGGGCTGCGCACCGAGGTCAACGCCGATGTGGTGCCTGCCGCACCGGGCGAGTTCGCGACACCCCGCATCGGCCCCCTCGAGGTCTGGCCGCCGGTCGTGCTGGCGCCGATGGCCGGCGTCACCAACGCCCCGTTCCGCACCCTCTGCCGGGAACATGGCGCCGGGCTCTACGTGAGCGAGATGATCACCGCCAGGGGGCTCGTTGACGGTCACCTCAAGACCAGCCGGCTCAGCCACTTCGCCCCCGACGAGTCGCCCCGCAGCATCCAGCTCTACGGCACCGAGCCCGAAAGCGTCGGCCGGGCGGTGCGGATGCTCGTCGGCGAGGACCGGGTCGACCACATCGACCTCAACTTCGGCTGCCCCATGCCGAAGGTGACCCGCAAGGGAGGCGGTGCGGCGATCCCACTCAAGCCCCGCCTGTTCGCAGCGATCGTCGGCGCTGCGGTCGAAGCCTCCGATGACGTGCCGGTCACCGTGAAGTTCCGCCTCGGCACCGATGCCGACCACCTCACCTTCCTCGACGCCGGCCGCATCGCCGAGGGCGTCGGCGCCGCATCGGTGGCGCTCCACGCCCGCACCGCCGAGCAGCTCTACTCGGGCGAGGCCGACTGGTCGGCCGTGGCGGACCTCAAGGCCGCCGTCACCACGATCCCGGTCTTCGGCAACGGCGACATCTGGGAGCCGTGGGACGCCCTGCGCCTGATGCGCCGCACCGGCTGCGACGGCGTCGTCGTGGGACGGGGCTGCCTCGGCCGCCCCTGGCTGTTCGGCGACCTGGCCGCCGTGTTCGGCCCGACGCCAGACGCCGGCGGCCACGAGCCCGGCGACCCGCCCCGGCTCGCCGACGTGGCCGACACGATGCGGCGCCACGCCCGCCTGCTGGTCGACTGGGCCGGCCCGCACGGCATCCGGGACTTCCGCAAGCACACCGCCTGGTACCTCAAGGGCTACGCCACCGGGCCGGCGATGCGCCGAGGCCTCCAGACCATCGACTCGCTCGACGACCTCGACCGCCGGTTGGCCGACCTCGACCCGGAGCTCGTGCTCGACCCAGCGTCGCTGCGCATCCCCCGCAGCCACCGCAACGGCCCCCGTCGGGTCGTGCTGCCCGAGGGCTGGCTGGACGACCCCGACGACGCCACCCCGCCACCCGCCGAGGCCGAGGCCCTGGTGTCCGGTGGCTAGCGGCGCCCAGCGGCTGATCCTGGCTTCGAGCTCGCCCCGCCGCCTCGACCTGCTCCGGGCGCACGGCTTCAGCCCGAAGGTCCGTCGGCCCGACGTCGACGAGACACCAGAGCCGGGCGAGGACCCGGCCGCCCTCGTCGAGCGGCTCGCCATGGCCAAGCTCGCCGCCGTCGTCGACAGCCACGAGACCGGTCTGGCCGCCGACACCGTGGTGGTCCTCGACGGCGACATTCTCGGCAAGCCAGGCCGGCCCGACTGGGCGACCGACATGCTGCAGCGGCTGTCGGGCCGCACCCACGAGGTGGTCGGCGGCCTGGCGGTGTGCCACGGCGGCTACACCATCTCTGGCGTGGTCCGCACCCGGGTCACGTTCCGGGAACTGGGCGACGACGAGATCGACGCCTACGTGGCGACCGGCGAGCCCCTCGACAAGGCGGGGGCCTATGCCATCCAGGGCGGCGCCGCCGGCTTCGTGACCGGGGTCGACGGGTGCCGGGAGAACGTGGTCGGCCTGTCGATCCCCGCCGTGCTCGCTGCGCTGAAGTCGCTCGGGGCTCAGTCGGCGAGCTGACCGGGGAGCACCAGGCGCTGGTCGGCGGTCACGATCCGTCGGGCACCGCCCAGCACCACGACCAGGCCGGTGATCGCCGCCGAGCCGAGAATCAGAAACAGGATCGCCGCCTGGACGAGTGCGGCGTCGAGCGGATCGACCCCGGCGAGGATCATCCCGGTCAGGGCCCCGGGCAGGAACACCATTCCCACGGACCGGGTGACCTCGATCTGCGGGCGCAGGGACAGCCGCAACGCCTCGGCGATGACGTCCCGTGAGGCCCGCCGCCGGTCGAAGCCCAGAGCGAGCAGCGCCTCGACCTCGCCGGCCCGGTCGCGGAAGCCGTCGACCAGTCGGGTGGCGGCGACCACCACGACCCTGAGCGAGTTGCCGACGACCATCCCCGATACCGGCACCAGCACCCGGGCCTCGTAGGGCAGGACGTCGAAGCCGAACACCACGGCCAACGAGGCGGCCAGGCCGAGCGTGTAGCCGACGGCCGTGGTCGCCATGATCCCCGGCAGACGGGGCTCGCGTCGACGGGCCGACCATGCGGCCACCGGCACCATGGCGGCCACCCAGAGCCAGGCCCAGGCGATCGGGACGTCGTCGGCGAGCAGCAGCGTGAGCGCCCAGCCGGCCAGCAGCAGCTGTCCGACCGCACGGGCGGACGCCACGACCAGGTCCTTCTCGAGGCCGAGCCGCCGCCCCCGCGACACGCCGACCGTGACCGCCACCAGGAGCAGCGATGCGGCCAGTCCGACCCAGCCGATGGAGACGTCGGTCATGTCCGGACACGGTAGTCAGCGGCGGAGGACCAGGGCGGACCGGTGCCCCGACGGCGGCCTTGGGTTGTGCGGGCCACCACCCCTAGCCTGTTAGGCATGCTGAACATTGGGGCCACCCGGGTCGACGACACCGCCCCAGCCGGGCTCCACGTCAACGACCTCTCCGTCGCCTACGACGGCCCGCCCGTGCTCACCGACCTCACCCTCGAGATCGCCCCCGGCGAGCTCGTCGCCCTGCTCGGCCCCAGCGGCTGCGGCAAGACCACGCTGCTGCGGTCCATCGCCGGGCTCGAGCGCCCCACCCGGGGCACCATCTCGGTCGGCGACCGCGTCGTCACCGGCAACGGGACCTTCGTGCCGCCCGAGCGGCGCCGCATCGGCATGGTCTTCCAGGACGGTGCCCTGTTCCCCCACCTCGACGTCCGGCGCAACGTGGCCTACGGGCTGCCTCGCGACCAGCGCCGCTCCGGACGGGTCGACGAGGCACTCGCCATGGTCGGCCTCGCCGACGTGGCCGACCGCATGCCCGGCACGCTCTCCGGCGGCCAGCAGCAGCGGGTGGCCCTGGCCCGGGCGCTGGCCCCCCGCCCCGGGGTCCTGCTCCTCGACGAGCCCTTCTCGAACCTCGACACCACGCTGCGCCTCCAGGTCCGTTCCGAGATGCACCGCCTGCTCGTCGACCTCGGCGTGACCACCATCTTCGTCACGCACGACCAGGAGGAGGCGTTCGTGCTCGGCGACCGGGTGGCGGTGCTCCACGACGGCCGCCTGGCCCAGGTCGGCACGCCGGACGACCTCTACCGGCGGCCGGCCGACCGCTGGGTTGCCACCTTCGTCGGCGACGCCAACCTGTTCCGGTGCGACCGGCCGAATGGCTCGTGCCAGACGCCCGTCGGCGAGGTGCCCGTGCTGGTCGGCTGCGACGGCCCGGCCGACCTGCTGCTGCGGCCCGAGGACCTGGCGGTCGGCGAGGGCGACAGCGGCACGATCGAACTGGTCGAGTACTACGGCCACGACGCCATGGTCCACGTGCTGCTCGACGACGGGCCATCGGTCAAGGTGCGGACCGAGGCCGATGTGCCCCACCACCGGGGCGACCGCGTCGGTGTGACCTATGTCGGGTCGGGAGCAGTGGCCCTCGGGTTGTGAAGTTCGATGCCTGTTAGTTAGGTTCCCCTAACAACAAGCGGACACCGACCTTCAGGAGTTTTTCCAGCAATGCACTCCCCCTCCACCCACGCCCGCCGCCTCGGCGTCGCTGCACTGCTCGTCGCCGGCCTCGTCGTCGGCGCCACGGGCCTCAGCGCCTGCGGCAGCGACGACGACAAGTCGATCACGATCTACTCCGGCCGCTCCGAGAAGCTGGTCGGACCCATCTTCGAGGCCTTCACCGCCGAGACCGGCATCGCCATCGAGGTTCGCTACGGCTCCTCCAACGACATGGCCCTCACCCTCGAGATCGAGGGCTCCAAGAGCCCAGCCGACGTGTTCCTGTCGCGGAGCCCCGGACCGACCGGCTACCTCGACGACCTCGGCATGCTCGCCGGGCTCGACGCCGACGTGCTCGCCGAGGTCGATGCCGCCAACCGTGCGGGCAACGGGAACTGGGTCGGCTTCGCCGGCCGGGCCCGTGTGCTCGTCTACAACATCGACGAGGTGGCCGAGGCCGACCTGCCCGACTCGGTGTTCGACCTGACCGGCCCCGAGTACGCAGACCTCGTCGCCGTACCCGGCTCGAACTCGTCGTTCCAGGACTGGTTCACCGTGTTCCGGCTCCGCAACGGCGACGACGTCGCCATCGCATGGCTCGACGACATGGTCGCCAACGGCTCGCACTTCTACCCCAAGAACCGGGCCATCGTCGAGGCCGTCGGCCGCGACGAGGTGCGCTTCGGCCTCGTCAACCACTACTACAACCACCAGGAAGTCGAGAAGAACGGCGACGCCCAGCGCTCGGCCAACCACGGCTTCGCCGCAGGCGACGACGGCGGCCTCATGATCATCACCACCGCCTCGGTGCTCGACAGCAGCGACGACAAAGACATCGCCAACCGGTTCCTCGCCTTCCTCCTGAGCGACGGACAGCAGCGCTACCTGACCGACACGGTCTTCGAGTACCCGCTGGCCATCGGCGTGGCCCCCGCAGACCGGCTCCCCGAGCGGCCAGCCGACACCGTCGGGGCCGTCGACATCGATGACATGGCCGCCGAGTTCAAGCGGACCATCGAGATCATCGAGGCCAGTGGAGTCCTCGACCAGTAGGCGCCACGTGACAGAAACCGGGATGTCGCGATGACGGCACGATCGACGGCGCGCTCCGGGCGGCCGCCGTGGACACTTTCGGGCAGCGCCGTCCTCGTGGCGGCGCTGTTCGCGCTCCCGGGGGGCTACGTGCTCTGGCGGGCCCTGAGCGGCGGCGCCCTCCCCCTGCTCCCCGAGCGGCGATCGCTCGAGCCGCTCTGGCGCACCGTCCAGCTGGCGTTCCTGGTGTCCGCATCGGCGGCACTGATCGGCACCACGCTGGCCTGGCTCACCGTCCGCACCGACCTCCCCCTGCGCAGGTTCTGGCGCATCGTCGCCCCCCTGCCGCTCGTCTACCCGAGCTTCGTGGGTGCGGCCGCCTTCCGCTCCGGCCTGACGCCCGGCGGCATCGTGCACGACCTGGCCGGCCACCTCGGATTCGACCTCCAGTTCCGCCTCCACGGCCTGGTCGGGGCATGGCTGGTCCTGACGCTGTTCACCTACCCCTACGTGTACCTCCCGGTGGCGGCACGGCTCTCGGCCCTGCCGTCGTCACTCGAGGAGAACGCCCGACTCCTCGGCGACCGGCCGTTGCAGGTGTTCCGGCGGGTCGTCCTGCCACAGGCGTCGTCGTCGATCGCCGCCGGCTCGCTGCTCGTCTTCCTCTACACGGTCAGCGACTTCGGCGCCGTCCACCTGATGCGGTTCGAGACCCTCACCCAGACCATCTACCGCACCCGACTGTTCGACCAGGGCCGCTCGTTCGCCCTCGCCCTGCTGCTGCTCGCCCTGGCGCTCGTGGTCGTCGCCGCCGAGCGCACCGTGGCCCGGCGCGGATCGCGCACCGAGGTGATCGGCGACCGGTCGTCGCTGCGCATCCCGCTCGGACGCTGGAAGGCGCCGGCCATCGCCACCTGCTCGCTGGTCGTGGGCCTCGCCCTCTTCGCCCCCGCCGTGTCGCTGGCCGACTGGGGCCTGTTCGGCTGGTTCCGGCAACGCCGCGGGCTGGCCGGGCTCCGGCTCGACTGGGGCGACGTGGCCGGCGCCACCTGGAGCACCGTGTGGGTCAGCATGGTCACGGCCGTCGTCGCCGTCGCCGTGGTGCTCCCGGTGGCCTACCTCCTGGCCCGCCACCGCTCCCGGGTGGGCGGCATCGTCAACGGCGTCGTGGTGGCCGGCTTCGCCATCCCCGGCCTGGTCGTGGCGATCTCGCTCATCTTCTGGACGCTCCATGCCTCGCCGTTCGAGTTCCTGATCGGCACGATGCCGGTCCTCGTATTCGCCTACGTCGTGCACTTCGGCGCACTGGCGGTGCGGACCGCCCAGGTGGCGGTCTCGGCGGTGCCCCGCCGCATGGACGACGCCGCCCGCCTGCTGGGCGCCAGCCGGCTGCGACGCCTGCTCACGGTCGACCTGCCGATCATGGCCCCAGGGCTGGCCGCCGGTGCGGGCCTGGTGATGCTCTCGACGATGAAGGAACTGCCCGCCACGCTGCTGGTGTCGCCGATCGGGTTCCGGACGCTCGTGGTCGAGATCTGGGACACCTACGAGGCGCTCTATCTCGCCGAGATGGCGATCCTGTCGCTCGTGCTCGTGGCGATCAGCGCACTGCTGACCTGGTTCCTCGTGGTGCGCCGGGCCGACCACCTGGCCTAAGCCGGCGGCGCTCCCTGCAGGGTGGCGGGTCAGCCGGCCGGCGGGTCAGTCGGTGACGAGGATGCGCTCGGCGGCGAACGAACCGACGCCTACGTGGGTGCCCTCGACCTCGACGGTCACCGTGCCGTCCGGCGATGCGGCCGTGACCACGCCCCGGTTGCCGGGCAGCAGCGCCGACTTCTCGAGGAACTCGAGCAGGCCGGGCGTGAACTCGAGCTCCTCGGTGATGCGGTTGACGGTGAAGCCGGTGCCGACCGGCACCTCGGCCAGGTGGCGGGTGTCGGGCACCGTGTAGTCGGAACCGGGGATCGGGTTGCCGTGCGGGCAGGTGGTGGGCTGGCCCAGCAGGCGGATCAGCGCCTCCTCGACCACCGGCGAGATCACGTGCTCCCACTTGCCGGCCTCGTGGTGGGCGTCGGTCCAGTTCAGGTCGAGGACGTCGGTCAGGAAGCGCTCGGCGATTCGATGTCGCCGGACCACCTGGGTGGCGAGCTCCATGCCGTCGGTGGTGAGCGAGATGGCGCCTTCGCCGGTCGATACGAGGCCCTCGGACCCGAGGCGCCGGATCATCTCCGAGACCGCCGGACGGCTCACGTCGAGGCGTTCGGCGATGCGGGCCTGGATGACGTCGAGGTCGTCCTCGGCGAGTTCGAAGATGGCCTCGCAGTACTCCTCGAACGCCGGGTGGTACTCGGGTGCCTCGTAGACCATGACGTGGAGTGTAGGCCGCTGTGAAGGATGCCTAACAGGGGCACCTCGGCTGACCCACCTCGGCGGCAGGGGCGCCCGTGCTGCATGCTGTGCCCATGGCCATCGACCCCCGCACCCCGGTCATCGTCGGCGCCGCCCAGGTGACCGACCGGGTCGACGACCCCACGCAGGCCCGCACGCCGCTCGAGCTGATGGTCGATGCGCTGTGCTCGGCGGCGATCGACGCCGACGCCCCCGGCTGCCTTCCCGGACTCGACGTCATCGGCGTGGCCGGCGGCCTCTGGCGCTACACCGACCCCGGCCGCCAGGTCGCCGATCTCGTCGGCGCCGTCGATGCCGGCACCCTCGTCACCTCGTGGTCCGGCCACTCCCCCCAACTGCTGTTCAACGACCTGGCCGCCCGCATCCGGGCCGGCGAACTCGACGCGGCGGCGATGCTTGGCGGAGAAACAAACGCCTCGCGTCGGCGGGCACGCAGGCTGGGCGTCGACATCCGCCGGGACGCCGACACCGACCTGCCCCCGGCCGAACAGTTCGGTGACACGCTCGCGATGGCGACCAGCGAGGAGAACGCCCGCGGCGTCGATGCCCCGATCTCCGTCTACCCGCTGCTCGACTCGGTCATCCGGTACGACCGTGGCGAGACGATCGACGAGCACCGCCGGCGCCTCGGTGCGCTCTGGGCCGGCTTCAACGCCGTCGCCGTCGACAACCCGCACGCCGCCGTCCGCACGCGCATGACCGCCGACGAGATCGCCACACCGTCCGAGGGCAACCGCCTCGTCGGAGCGCCGTACACCGTCGCCATGAACGCCCACAACGCCGTCGACCAGGCATCGGCCCTGCTGCTGCTCTCGGCCGAACGCGCCGAGGCGCTCGGCGTACCCAGGGACCGCTGGGTGTTCCCGCTCTCCGGCAGCGTCGGCCTCGACACGGCCTGGATCAGCGAGCGGTGGGAGCTGCACCGCGCACCTGCGCTGAGGCTGGCCGGCGAGGCCGCCCTGGCCGCCGCCGGCCTCGGGATCGACGACCTCGCCCACCTCGACCTCTACTCGTGCTTCCCGTCGGCGGTCCAGATCTCGACGGCTGAACTGGGCATCGGCCACGACCGGCCACTCACCGTCACCGGCGGGCTCACGTTCGCCGGTGGGCCGTTCAACAACTACAGCGGCCAGGCCATCGCAGCCCTCGTCCACCGCATGCGCGAGCAGCCGGGGACCGGATTCGTGCACGCCAACGGTGGCTACGCCACCAAGCACGCCTTCGGCGTCTACGGCACCGAGCCCCCCGACCGGCCATTTCACGTGGTCGACGTCCGGGAGGCGGCCGCCAACCTGCCGACCCGTGCCGTCGACCATGCCTATGCCGGTCCGGCGACCATCGAGGGCTACTCGGTGATGCACGGCCGGGACGGCATCCCCACGCACGCCCTCGTCGCGCTGCGCACCCCCTACGACGCCAGGACCTGGGGCACGACCCGTGACCCCGGGCGACTCGCCGCCATGTGCATCGACGAACACATCGGCCATGCTGCCGAGATCGACCCCGACGGCCTCGTGGCCGCCTGACCCATGTCTCCAGACATCCACTGCGAAATGAGCCCCACATGAAGACCCCCATCACCGAGATGTTCGGCATCGAGTTCCCGATCTTCGCCTTCAGCCACTGCCGGGACGTGGTCGCCGCCGTGTCGAAGGCCGGCGGCCTCGGGGTGCTGGGCGCCGTCGCCCACAGCGACGAGGCCCTCGAGGTGGACCTGGCATGGATCGAGGACGAGATCGGCGACCGCCCGTACGGGGTCGATCTCATCATCCCGGCCCGCTACGCCGGTGACGAGTCGGGTGGGTTCCAGGCCGCCGACATCGCCGCCCTGATCCCCGGCACCCACCGGGAGTTCCTCGACGAGATCCTCGAGCGCTACGAGGTGCCCCCGAACCCCGAGGAAGCGGATGGCTGGGCGGATCGGCCCGGCGACGCCCCGTTCTCGCTGAACCGGGCCGAGCGCCAGCTCGACGTGGCCCTCGCCCACCGGCCGGCGCTCATCGCCAACGCCCTCGGCTCGCCGCCGCCCGAGATGGTCCAGCGCTGCCACGAGGAGGGCGTCAAGGTGGGCGCCCTGGCCGGCACCCGGGTCCATGCCGAGCGGCACGTGGCCGCCGGGGTCGACCTGGTCATCGCCCAGGGCGGCGAGGGAGGCGGCCACACCGGCGAGATCGGGACCATGGTGCTGATCCCCGAGGTCGTCGACGCCGTCGCCCCGGTGCCGGTGCTCGCCGCCGGCGGCATCGGCCGCGGCCGCCAGATGGCCGCATCGTTGGCGCTCGGCGCCGCCGGCGTGTGGTGCGGCTCGGTGTGGCTCACGACCGAAGAGGCCGAGACGCACCCAGTCGTCAAGCAGAAGATGCTCGACGCAGCTACCACCGACACGCTGCGCTCACGGTCGATCACCGGCAAGCCGGCCCGCATGCTGCGCAGCGCCTGGACCGACGAATGGGACCGGGCGGACACCCCCGACCCACTCGGCATGCCCTTCCAGCCGATGCTGACCGACCAGGCGCTGCTGCGGATCAACCGGGCCGCCCACCACGAGGGCTCCGGCGCCGAACAGCTGGCGACCTATTTCGTCGGCCAGATCGTCGGATCGATGAACAAAAGCCGGGGCACCGGTCAGGTCGTGATGGACATGATCGAGGAGTTCATCGAGGCCGCCGAGGGCCTCGCCGGCCAACTCGAGGTCTGAGCCGGCCGGTTCCGCCCTGGTTGCCCTAACCAGCCGGCCCGACGTGGATCCGGTCCAGGTCGGCCGGCAGGAGCACCTCGCCGTCGAAGTGTTCGGCGGCAATGGCGATCCACTCCCCCTCGGTGCCGGGTGCCGGCGTGGGCACACAGTGGTTGAGCACCAGCGTGCCGACCCCGGCCCGTGCCGCCGTCTGGGCGGCATCGATGACCGACGAGTGGTAGTCGATCACGTCGTTGAGTCGGGCGACGGGCACCTGGCGGATCAGGTCGTCGCGTATGACCGTCTGGACGTAGACGTCGGCCCCGGCACAGAGCTCGTCGAGGGCAGGACAGGGAATCGTGTCGCCGGCCAGGACCACGCTGCCGCCCTCCGCCTCGATGCGGTACCCGACGGTCGGGTGGACGGGCCGGTGTTCGGTGGGGGCGGCGACGATCCGGACCACATCGTCCTCGAAGACGAGCCCCCCGGCGGTCTCCTGCACCGGCACCCCCGGCGGTGCCTCCAGGTCGTCGTGGTGGGCCATCCGCCATCCGATGTCCCGGCCCAGCATGGTCAGGGTGTCGGCGATGAACGCCGCCGTGCCCACCGGTCCGACGACCGGCAGGGGTGCTGCGGGAAAGCCGGTGATCCACCGGGTCGTGACGAGGTCGTTGACATCGGTGATGTGGTCGCTGTGGAGGTGGGTCAACAGGAGCCGCTCGATGGCTGCCGGCCCGGTCGCCGCCCCGGCGAGGCGCATCAGGCAGCCCCGGCCGCAGTCGATGAGGAGGTTCCGGCCGCCGACCTGCACGAGCTGGGACGGGCCGGCGCGGTCGGGCGACGGAAGTGGGCTCCCGGTGCCGGTCATCACGAGATCCATGATGTGCTCCCGTTTCTCGCCGTTGAGCCGCTCAGCCGTGGGGGAAGCCGACCTCGCCGCCACCGTCGGCGATGATCGTCTGGCCGGTGATCCAACTCGAGGCGTCCGAAGCGAAGAACAGCACGGCCTGGGCGATGTCCTCGGGCTCGCCGAGGCGCTTCAACGGGTATCCCAGTGCCACGTCGTCGCCCCGCCCGTCCGCCCACAGTGCCTTGGCGAAATCGGTCTTCACGAGGCCCGGGCACACGGCGTTGACGCGCACACCGGGAGCGAGCTCGGCGGCGAGCTGGCGGGTCAGGTGGAGGAGCGCCGACTTCGTGATGTCGTAGGTGCCGAGGATCTGGTTGGTGTGGAACGCCCCGACCGACGAGATGTTGACGACGTTGCCGCCGTGCTCCTTCATCCAGGCGTGCCAGCAGGCCTGGATCCAGACCAGGGGCGCCGTCAGGTTCACGTCGAGGGTCTTCTGCCAGCGTGGCAGGTCGGCGTCGATTACCGGACCCGCATAGGGGTTGGTGGCGGCGTTGTTGACGAGGATGTCGAGGGCGCCGAAGGTGTCGATCGTGGCGGCGACGACCCGGTCCATGTCCTCTGCCCTGCCGACGTTCCCGGCCTCGTAGGCCAGGTCGCCACCTGTCTCGGCCGCCAGTTCGGCCACCGTGGCCTCGCAGACCTCGGCCTTGCGGCTGGTGATCATGACCCTGGCCCCTGCGCCCGCAAGGCTGCCGGCGATGGCCTTGCCGATGCCGCGCGAGCCGCCGGTCACGAGCGCGACCTTGCCGTCCAGACGATTTTCCGTGGTGTGTTCCATGGCGGCCGACCCTAGCCAGCGGCCCTGTCCGGCCTCTCAGTGGGCAGCCCCGCCGGGCGCCTGTCTGCGGGTCAGTTGACCCTGCGCTCGCGGCCCTCCCAGTAGGGGTCGCGCAGCTCGCGCTTGAGGATCTTGCCCGACGGGTTGCGTGGGATCGTCTCGACGAACTCGACCGTCTTGGGGCACTTGAACCCGGCCAGGCGTTCCCTGGCGAAGGCGAGGATCTCGTCGCCGGTGATGCCGGCGTCGGGCACCGGGATGACGAGTGCCTTGCCGACCTCGCCCCACTTGTCGTCCGGGACGCCGATGACCGCCACGTCGGCGATGCCCTCGTGGGCCATGAGGGCGTTCTCGACCTCGGCGGGGTACACGTTCTCGCCGCCGGAGATGATCATGTCCTTGACCCGGTCGTGGATGTAGAGGTAGCCGTCCTCCATGTAGGCGGCGTCGCCGGAGCGGAACCAGCCGTCGCCGGGCATCGACGAGGCGGTCTCCTCGGGCATGTTCCAGTAGCCCTTCATGTTCTGGAGCGACCGGATCCAGACCTCGCCGACCTCGCCGTCGGGCAGCGTCGCACCGGTGTCGGTGTCGACGATCTTCAGCTCGACGCTGGCGATGGGCTTGCCGGCCGATCGCAGCAGGTTCTCTTTGGGGCCGCCGGGGTCGTGGTCCTCGGGGTCGAGCTGCGTGACGGCACCGGTGGTCTCGGTCAGGCCGTAGACCTGCATGAACTGGCAGCCGAACATCTCCATGGCCTTGACGAGGACGTCCTGGGTGATCGGCGAGGCGCCGTAGACGATCAGGTCGATCGACGAGAGGTCGATGCCTTCGCTCGGGACCATCAGGAAGAACTGCAGAATGGCCGGCACGAAGATGGCGTGGGTGATGGCCTCCGACTCGATCAGCTGCAGGGCCCCGACCGGGTCGAACTCGCGGGTCATGATGGTGCGGGCACCACAGCCCATGCCGAACAGGGCCCAGCCGCTGCCGGCGATGTGGAACAACGGCATGACGGCCATGTTCACGCTGTCGTCGTCCATCTGCCATTCGACGACCTGGAAGAGCGTCTTGAAGTTGTCGTTGGTCAACTGGGCGCCCTTGGGCAGGCCGGTGGTGCCCGACGTGTAGAGCTGCATCGACACGTCGCCCCCACCCGGCGGGGTGCTCTCGCAGTCGGTGGGCTGGGCATCGCGCCACTCGGCGTAGGAGCCGTGCGTGTCGTGGTCGCCGATAACGAGGATCGTCTCGGTGTGGATGAGGTCGGCCTCGAAGGCGGCCAGCTGTTCGGCGAACTCCTCGTGGATGACCAGCACCTTCGCCTGGGCGTCGTTGACGATGTAGGCCATCTCGGGTGGGGCCAGCCGCCAGTTCACGGCGACGGTGACCGAGTTGGCGAGGCTGCAGCCGAACGCCAGCTCGAAGTACTCGGCGCCGTTCTTGTCGATGTAGGCGATGCGCTCCTGGGGGCCGATGCCCGAGGCGCGCAGGGCGTTGGCGACCTGCCCGGCACTGTCCCTCATCTCGGCCCACGTGATCCGCCGGTCGCCGATGACGAGCATTTCGGCATCGGGCTTCTCGGCGACCCCGGTGAGGATGATGTCTGCGACGCTGGTGACTTCTCGGATGTCCATGGTCGCCGAACCTACACGCGGACCGCCCTGCCGCCAGCCCCGCGTCAGTCGGGCCAGATGCCGGTGTCGGTTTGGTAGGCGGCCCAGCCGTACCACTCGGTCACGAATCCGGTGACGAACGTGAGGCGTTCGTCGTCGCCGACGCCCTCGAGGCTCCAGGTGGCGCCACTGTCGTCGACGAGCAGGCCGTCGCCGGCCGAGAAGGTCCGGGCAGTCCCATCGACAACTGTCGAGAACGCCATGCCGAACATCGAGTCCGGGTCGAGGACGACGACGACCGGTACGCCGCCGATCTCCTCGTTGAGGACCGTAAGGCCATCCGCCCCGTCCATGCGGTATGCCCGTGACCCGCTGCCCGATCGCGCCTTCGGTGCCGGATGGCGCGACACTCGCACCCGGACAAGGGAGCCCACCATGGTTGAACGGAAACGTGCGACACGGATCGTCCTCGCGCCCGAGGACGAGTACAACCACGAACCCGACCCGGTCCCCAACTACAACGAGTCGATGTACCTCAACGTCATCGACCACGCAACGACGGTGGGCGCCTGGTTCCGGATCGGCAACCGGGTCAACGAGGGCTACGCCGAGATGACCTGCTGCGTGTACCTCCCCGACGGCCGGGTGGGGTTCATGTACCAGCGGCCCACGATCACCACGAACGAGGTGTTCGACGCCGGCGGCCTGCGCATCGACGTCGAGGAGCCGTTCCGGCGGCTCCGGGTGCGCTACGAGGGCAAGGTCTGCCTCCTCGACGACCCCGGCCAGATGGCCGACCCGAAGACGGCGTTCTCTGAGAACCCGTCCGTGCCGTGCAACGTCGATCTCACCTACCGGGGCATCTCCCCGATGTACGGCGGCCGGCCCGTCGACGCCGAGACCGGTGCCGAGCCCGAGCAGGACGCCGAGTCGTCGTTCTCGAAGGCCCACTACGAGCAGCACGTCGCCGCCACGGGAACCATCGAGGTCGACGGCGAGCGCTTCGAGGTCGACGGCCTCGGGCTGAGGGACAAGTCGTGGGGCGCCCGCTACTGGCAGGCCATCTCCTGGTACCGCTGGCTGCCGATGGCCTTCGACGAGGACTTCGCCATGATGATCTCGCTGATCAGCAGGGACGGCACCGACCGCAACCCCGGCGGCATGGTCCTCCACGGCGACCGCTACCACCAGATCCGCGAGGTGGCGATCGACACCGACTGGGACGACGACGGCTACCAGACCGGCCTCACCGCCGTCGTGTCGACGGACGAACGCACCTACGAGGTGCGGGGCACGGTCACGTCGCTGATCCCGCTGCGCAACCGCCGCACCACCCCCGACGGCGAGCTGCTCCACACCCGCATCACCGAGGGGCTCACCCGGTTCCGATGCGACGGCAAGACCGGCTGGGGCCTCTCCGAGTACCTCGACCAGGTCATCGACGGCCGTGCCGTTGGAACGGGCGGCTGAGCGGCACATTTCGCCTTGCAACCAGCGTCATACGCTGTAGTGTCAACCGTATGACACTGCTGAGCGTCCGACTCGACGATGAGGTCTCCAACGAGATCGACACCTGGTCCGAATACCTCGGCGTTTCACGGTCCGACCTGGTCCGCGACGCCCTGCGCCGCCACCTCGTCGCCCTGACCGGCGAAAGGGACGCCGAGATCTGGGAGGAACACCCGTTGGACGAAAACGAACTCCAGCTCGCCAAGATCGCCGACTTCGGACCTGCCGAGGACTGGTCGGACTGGCACGATGCAACGGGGTGAGGTCTGGTACGCCGCGATGCCCGACGGTGACCGCCCGGTGCTCGTCCTCACCCGCGATCCGGTCGCCGATCGGATCGGTCAGGTGGTCGTGGCGCTCCTCACCAGGACGAGGCGGGGCCTGATCTCAGAACTCCCCCTCCGTCCCGACATCGACGGTGTTCGAACCGACTGCGTGGTCAACTTCGACAACATCCACACGATCGCACGGGACAAGTTCCGGCGACGCGTGGCGACCCTGTCGGCGGCCCGGATGAAGCAGGCCTGCTGGACCCTCGAAGCGGCAATGGGCTGCTGAGAACCCACTCCCCCTAGAACAGCTTCGAGGCGGTGGCTCCGTCGAAGCGTTCGACGGACAGGCCGGTCACGCCGAGGCCACCCAGCTTCCCCTGGAACTCGGCCATGTGCGGCGCCTTCATGTGGGCGGCCAGCGCCTCGTCGCTCGCCCACTTCTCGAAGATGCGGATGCAGCCGGGCGTGACCGGGTCGGCGCTGAACACGTAGTCGATGCAGCCGTCCTCGGCGTGGGTGCCCTCCATGAGCGGCACGATGGCGGCGAGCGCCTCGTCGACCTTGTCGGGATCGAGGGAGATGGTGCCGGCGATGAGGATCATGGGAACTCCGATTCGGTGTGGTCTGGCGTCGGGACAGGGGCAGCGGGAGCGTACTGTCGGACCCCATGACGGGTCCCAGCCGGAGCGCGGTTCGATCGACGAGGGAACGATGAGCGAGGAACTCAACGTCGGCGACGACGGCGTCACCCGCTGCTGGTGGCCGGGCGCACACGCCGACTACGTCGCCTACCACGACCAGGAGTGGGGCCGGCCCGTGGTCGACGACCACCGGCTGTTCGAGAAGCTCTGCCTCGAGGGATTCCAGGCCGGGCTGTCGTGGCTGACGATCCTGCGCAAGCGCGAGCGCTTCCGGGAGGTGTTCGCCGGCTTCGACCCGGCGCTGGTCACCCGCTTCGGCGAGACCGACGTCGAGCGCCTGCTGGGCGACGCCGGGATCATCCGGCACCGCGGCAAGATCGAATCGACGATCCGCAACGCCGCCCGCTGCCTGGAGATGGCCGACGAGTTCGGGTCGCTGGCGGCGTACGTGTGGTCGTGGGAGCCCGAGGCAAGCGTCCGCGAGGCCGACGGGTCGATCCCCGCCACCACGCCGACCTCGACGGCGCTGTCGCGGGACCTCAAGCGGCGAGGCTGGTCGTTCGTCGGACCGACCACCGTCTACGCCTTCATGCAGGCCATGGGCATGGTCAACGACCACCTCCCCGGCTGCGCCGCCCACACCGAGGTCGAGGCACTGCGGGCGAACCTCGTCCGCCCATCGTGACGCTGCTGACCGACCGGCTGCCCGACGGGGCCGACCCGGACGAGTTGCTGGAGGGGTTCGTCGCCTGGACCACGGAACAGGGGCTCGACCTCTACCCGGCCCAGGAGGAGGCCGTCCTCGAACTGCTGGCCGGCAACCACGTCATCCTCGCCACGCCAACCGGATCGGGGAAGTCGCTGGTCGCCACCGCCGCCCACGCCTCTGCCCTGGCCCGCGGCGAACGCAGCGTGTACACGGCCCCGATCAAGGCCCTGGTCAGCGAGAAGTTCTTCGCCCTGGCCCGCGACTTCGGACCCGACAACGTCGGCATGGTGACCGGCGACGCCTCGATCAACCCCGACGCCCCGATCATCGCCTGCACCGCCGAGATCCTCGCCCACCGGGCCCTACGCCAGGGCGCCGACGTCGACGTAAGCCTGGTCGTGGCCGACGAGTTCCACTTCTACGCCGATCCACAGCGGGGCTGGGCATGGCAGGTGCCGCTGCTCGAGCTGTCCCACGTGCAGTTCCTGCTGATGTCCGCAACGCTCGGCCCGACCCGCCGCTTCGAAGAGGACCTCGAGGCCCGCACCGGCCGACCCGCCGTCACGGTCGCCGGAAGCGAACGGCCCGTGCCGCTCATCACCGAGTACCGGGAGACCCCGCTCCACGAGTCGATCGACGAACTGCTGCGGACCGACCGGGCGCCCGTCTACATCGTGCACTTCACCCAGCAGTCCGCCGCCGAGAAGGCCCAGGACCTGTGCAGCCTCGACGTGCTCACCAAGGACGAGAAGGCGGCCGTGCGTGCCGAGGTCGGCGGCTTCCGGTTCGACACGCCGATCGGCAAGGACCTGCGTCGCTTCATCGGGCACGGGATCGGGCTGCACCACGCCGGGCTGCTCCCCCGCTACCGGCTGCTGATCGAGAAGCTGGCCCAGTCCGGCCTGCTCAAGCTGATCTGCGGGACCGACACGCTCGGCGTGGGCGTCAACGTGCCGATCCGCACCGTGCTGTTCACCCAGCTCTGCAAGTACGACGGCACGACCACCCGGCTGCTCTCCAACCGGGAGTTCCAGCAGGTCGCCGGCCGGGCCGGCCGACGGGGCTTCGACGACGAGGGCCACGTCTGGGTGCAGGCTCCGCCCCACTGGATCGAGAACCGGCGGGCCGAGCAGAAGGTGGCCGCCGACCCGGGCCGCAAGAAGAAGCTGGTCAAGAAAAAGCCGCCGGACCGCGGGTACTCCCACTGGAACGAGGAGACCTTCGACCGGTTGGTGGTCGGCCGTCCCGAGCCACTGGAGTCCAGCTTCGACGTCACCCACCAGATGGTGCTCAACGTGCTGTCCCGTCCCGGCGACGGCGGGGCGGCGCTCAAGCGCCTGCTGCTCGACAACCACGAGCCCCGCAAGCGCCAGCGCCGGCACATCCGCAAGGCCATCGGCGTCTACCGCTCGTTGCGCGACGCAGGCATCGTCGAGGAGCTGGACGAACCCGACGCCGAGGGCCGCCGGGTGCGCATCGGCGTCGACCTCCAGGACCGGTTCGCCCTCCACCAGCCGCTGTCACTGTTCGCCCTCGAGGTCATCCCCGAACTCGACGTCGACGAGCCAGGGCACGCCCTCGACGTGCTCTCGGTCGTCGAGTCGGTGCTGGAGAACCCCGGCGTGGTGCTGGCCGCACAGGTGAACCGCCTCAAGTCGGAGCTGGTGGCCCGCCTCAAGATGGAGGGCGTCGAGTACGACGAGCGCATGGACCGCCTCGCCGAGGTGCGCCCGCCGCGGCCGCTGGCCGAGTTCCTGTACGGCACGTTCGACGTGTTCCGCTCACACCACCCGTGGGTGGGCGACGAGAACGTGAAGCCCAAGTCGGTGGCCAGGGAGATGTTCGAGTTCGGCTACGGGTTCCGGGACTACATCGGGCACCACGGCCTGAAGCGCTCCGAGGGGACCGTGCTGCGCTACCTCACCGACGCCTACAAGGGGCTCGTGCAGAACGTGCCGCCGGCGGCCCGCACCGACGAGGTGGCCGACCTCGAGGCGTGGCTGGGCGCCACCGTCCGCCAGGTCGACTCCAGTCTGCTCGAGGAGTGGGAGCGGTTGCGCAACCCCGACGAGCACGACGCCACCGACAGGGTGCCGGCGACCCCGATGGACGACCGGCCAGACGTGACGGCTGAGCCGCGGGCGTTCCGGGTGATGGTGCGCAACGAGGTGTTCCGCTGGGTACAGCTGCTGGCCCGCCGCGAGCACGCTGCGCTGGCCGAGGTGCCGGCCGTCGGCGATGAGCCCTGGACGGCCGCGTCGGTGGCCGAGGCCATCGCCCCCTACTGGGACGACTTCGCCGAAATGCCCACCGACGCCCACGCCCGCGGTGCCGGGTTCTTCGTGCTGGACGACTCGGGCGGCGTGGGCTCCGTGACCTGGCCCGTCACCCAGACCATCGCCGACCCCGACGGCTTCCACGAGTGGATCCTGGAAGGCGTCGTCGATCTGCCGGCGTCCCGCGAAGAAGGCCGCGCCGTCGTGAACCTGAAAGCGATCCGGCGGCTCTAGAAGTCGCGGTCGGCGACGAAGCGGGCGAGGTCGTTGAGGTCGGCCACGGCGCCGTCGTCAAAACCCAGGCCGTCGAGCGCCGTGAGCGCCAGGACCAGGTGGGCGCCGGCCGAAGACTCGGCGTGCGACCGTCCGCCCGCCGCCTCGAGCACCGCCGTCGCCCTGGCCACATCGTCGTCGCTGAGGTCACCGTCGCGGCCGTAGATCGCCAGCAGCTCCTCGGCCGCCTCACCGCCCTGTTCGAGCACCACGGCCACGGGCAGCGACTTCTTGCGCTCGCGCAGGTCATTGCCGACCGCCT
>Ga0066376_10000686_pt1 | contig 31881 bp, 29 predicted proteins | sample Knorr_S15_td_Bot_FD_77009 | JGI IMG/M metagenome (GOLD analysis project Ga0066376, IMG submission 77009) | Marine microbial communities from Southern Atlantic Ocean transect - Knorr_S15_td_Bottom_ad_5009_LV_A | ecosystem: Environmental > Aquatic > Marine > Oceanic | place: Southern Atlantic... | reverse complement strand
GGAATCCTTCGTAAATTTCCCCCGCGTAAGTTTCGAGACGATAAGTGCGATAACCTGGCTCAACTGCGGCATCGGGAGTTACCAGTGCCCTTAATAAACTGTCAAGGTCTCGATTGGCAGAGCCGTCCAATGGCGGTGCAACTCCTCCACCATTGCCCCCAATGGTGTGGCAGGAAAGGCAAAGAGCTTGGAAGATTGGTTCTCCACGGTCTGCAATGCCGGGTTTCCCCGCGATGACTGCGTATCGAGCCAACTCTTTTTCTTGCTTTGCCGCTTCGTTTCCGTCAAGTAGTGTAGGGCTAGATGCCAGTGGAATCATGCGGGCACCTCCTTGCAACTTGGCGGGGTCTCCACCCTCGGGGAAAACCTCAACCATTCCTTTTTCTTGATGATTTAGTCGAAGGCGAAACGAGGAGCGAATTTCTGCCTTGCTCCGAGCGTAATTCCAAAGTCTGAATTCCAAAATTTCGCCATGCGTTCCCTCTTGAGGTGGAGAAGTCCTTCCTAGGTCCAGATTGAAAAAGGGGCCGGTGTATTTCTTGGCGCCGGTGTTGTCCAGCTCCCCATTCATAAAAACTCGAAAGATTCCGTTTTTGTCCCTGCTTACGGCAACATGAGTCCAAATTCCAGCTATCAACGCCTGTTTCCCAACCACTAAATCTCCGGCCTCTGGACCACCATAAAAACGCGGGAGGGAATCATGGAAATTAAAATCTGCACCACCCGGGCGACCAAGAATGCCATCAGCGTTGCTAATTCCTTCGGCAAGGCGAACCCAAGATTCAATGGTGAATGGCCCTTGCAAGGAAATTTGAGTGGCTGAATACTGCTCCGATTTTCCGGATAAATGAAGGGCGCGCGGCAAAGACTTCGCTTCCTTGACCCACAAATTTTGCATGGCATCGTTGTCGGGCAATAGCTCGGCCATTCTTTCAAGAGAATGAAGGTGCAGAAAGGTTACAGGGATGAAATCCTGAAGAATTCCCTCCAATAACAAAGTCGCACCGGCAACAGAACTCGACAGGCCGTCCACCACTTCCTCTCTTTCAAGGGGACTCAAGTCCTTTAAGCCGGCAACAACCAGAGGAGTATTTTTTGTTTTTCCACTTGCACCAACTGCAACCAAAGCAGCCAATCGTATACCCTTGGGAGTTTCTGGGTTAGTTAAACAAGCTAAAACCACGGGGTCAGCCCCAGCGCCAATTCGGCGTAATGCCTCTAAGGCATGAGCTCGGAGGCTTTGACGATTGGTGTGGTCTGCCTAAATACGAACCACGGCTTTTTTGAGGGGCTTGAGTTTGAAGGCGGAAACCATTTCAACCAACAGGTCTTCATGCCCACCGGCTTTGGAAAGATTGTCCAAAGCAATGGTAAAGATGTCTTCAATTTGCTCCAGTTTTAAGCGGGAACGCAATTGCAAAGTGACCCTCATTAATCCCGGCGCCTTTTCCGGGTTTGAAAATAATCTGTAAACCAGAGCCCTGAGCTTTGGGTTGGTGACGCCTTGCAACAAGATAACCAGCTCCTCTGCCTCGGGAAGTCGGTCGATTTCTTGCCATGTAGCTAGGAATGGGCCGGCAAGGAGGTCCGCAGGTAAAGCCAAGGCTGCATACAGTCGGTTTTCTGCTGGTAAAGTGGCCGAATTAGGGCTGTTAAGAAAATTCAGGAGCGCAATTGGGTACTCTTCTAATCCTTGGCGTACCAGAAAACGTTCAAATTCACGGTCATAAGCTGGTCCAGTGGGCAACGGAATTCCGTGCCGCCCCGCCCATGGAATTTCAACGGCGGCTTCGGTTGTGACCGATGGTTTTGCAAAGCGAATCAATTCGGCAAGTTGTTCAGAAGTTGGAGTGTGGTGGCGAAGCAAACTCCTGATGGCTTCCGAACGTACTTGCGGGTCAGGGTCATTCACCAAGGAGCTTTTTATCCATCCGTCTTGGACCCTTAGAGCTTCTCGACGCAAATTTCGGTTCTTTGATTGAAGTAGAGTGGAAGTAATATCTGGGTCAACGGCGCCGAGACTTTTTAGGGACCAAAGGGCATGGATTCGGGTATCCGCCTCCTGATTTTTATCTATCACGAGGCGTTCCAGTGCAGGGGTCAAATGGGAGGCTTGCCGAAACATGATTTGGCGCCAGGCCGCACGCATTTCCCAAGTGGAATCACTGGCCAGAGAACCTAACAGCTCATGGTCAGAAAATTTGGTCAAGTCGGGGATATCCCGTTGGGCTTGGCTTTTGTGCCGCACTCGCCAGATTCTGCCCCTACTTTTGTCTCTTTCTGGGTGCTCTCGTGGAACCTCGTTGTGGGAAATGATTTTGTTGTACCAATCAACCACGTACAAGCAACCATCGGGGCCAAAGGAAATGGCGATTGGTCGAAACCAATCATCTTCTGAAGTTAAAAAATCTGGCAAGTGCTTGGTTGCATAGCCACCATTTTCGGTTTGGCTTACCTTTACTGCATTAATGGTACCGGTGATGGGGTTGGCAACAAACATGACCGATTTCCACGGAGCGGGGAATCCGCCCGCACGATTGTCCGAAAGAGCCAAACCCGAAAGCCCAGTTCCACCAAGGTAAAAATCAGTAATCGGACTGGGAAGGGGAGAAAAAGGACGGAATTTTTCATTCCCAATTCCTGGATAACTTGTCCCGTTGTGGAAAGGGACAACCGAATATTTCATGTCGTTTGCCTCTTGAATAAAGACTTCTCCTTCTCGTCCAAGAACCAAGCCCCAAATATTATTGAAGCCATAGCCGATGATTTCAAATTGGGAACCATCAGGGAGAAAACGCCCAAGCTTGCAAAAATTGAATTCCACCGGCTGGTTTCCTCCTGCAATCACTTGCGAATAATTAAAGGCGCCTTGGGCCATGGCAATCCACCCGCTCGGCATCAAGGTGAATTGATGGGGCATGAGGTGGGAATCCTGAACCCCAAACCCGGTCAGTAAGGATTGGCGCTTGTCCGCTCTGCCATCTCTATTGACATCTTCAAAAAATAAGATTTCGGCTCCTTGTCCCAAGATAACCCCATTTTTCCAAGGCAATAATCCCATGGGCATCGCAAGGCCGTCGGCGAAAACTCTTGCAGAGTGGGGGCCTGGCTTGGAGGGATGGTCGACTATGACTACACGGTCTTTTCCACCGTTCTGCCAAAGAGCATTTGCTTGGGCCTGGCTTTCATTAGCGTCCATGGGGTATTCGGTAGCAGTCATGGACCACATCCGACCAGCATCATCAAATTGAACCGTGATGGGCTTCGGCAATCCGGTTTCTTCGCTAGTAACCAATTCAACTGAAAACCCATCCGGTACCGTGAAACTGGTTAATTGCTGGTTGGGGGTGCGCGGTGATTTTGTCCTTGGAAAATTTGCAACCGTAATATTGCGGAAGGAGACCTGAACCGGGCCACCGGAATGGAGCTGTAAGGCGATTTTTCCCTTGCGTGGAATTTGGGAATCTTGCTCTAGGTAATCGACTGTTTGTATTCCGTTTATCCAAAGGCGTATTCTTGGTCCTGTGCAACGAATGACATAGTCATTCCATTTTCCACGATTTAAGGATGGCCCAAGCAATTTCATGTTGGAGTAGGCAAGAACTCGATTTCGCCGATGCTCGTCATACAAAGAGCCCCACCAATTGGGGTCACCGATATCTGCTTGGTACCCTTTGGCCTTTCCACCATCAAATTTTTCTGAACGGAATTGAATTCCACTGTTCACCATCCCTTGCTCTGGGATTCCTTCAAGGAGAAACTGGAGTTTTAGCTCAAAGTCCCCGAACTCTTTGTCGAAAAAAAGAAATGAATTGTTTGGGGTGGTCTGTTCTAAATTACCTCCAACAATGGCTCCATTAATGACCGTCCAAGTATTTTCTTCACTTGACTCCCAACCTGACAAACTATGTCCGTCAAATAAAGTTTCAATCTCATCCTGGTAGGGAGTAACAATCGAAAAGAGGAAGGAGAAGAAGAACGAAAACATTTACCCTTTGAAATCAAAGACTAACGATTTTTCGATGCACGGAAGCACGATGCCTTTGACTCTTTCGTGTTCCGGATGGGGGAGGTAAGCCTCAAGGGATGCTGCGTCTGCAAATGTCATGATGAATCCATGACTGAAATTTTCGTTTAGCCCTTCAGTGCCAATATAGGGCCCGTGAGTAATGTCTAAGAGGCCGGGAATGGCGCCTGCGAGGGATTCCAACTCCAGAAAACAGGTTTCAATACGGTTTTCGGAGATTTCCTTCTTGAATTGCAACAGGCCCAGATGTTTTACCGATGTCATGTGGACAAGTATAAAGCCGTCCGCTTCCAAGCCTTTTGTGGTACGCTGGAAACAGTGTTTTTTGTCGCATTTACTCTTTTTGTTGCCCAAAACATCATTGCCGAACGGGCATTTGATTGGGATGCGGTATTTGATCGAAATTCGGGGTGGACTGGTGCAGACGGGATTTATTCCATTCCATTGAATGAAAAAGAGCGACCCGACGGATGGAAGCATTCAGCCACGGCGTTCGTTTTTAGTGATACTTTTTGGGGCGACGTGGATGCTTCGGGAACCCGTCAAGCCGGTACTGTCATGGTGAATAACACTCTGGGATTTCTTCCGGCAGGGGCTGGGGCTCAGGCATCCCAGGCAGTTTTTTTCAAAGGAGGTACTGCAAGTAATCCAGAGGCGGTTTTTGTACCCAGCACTCCAAACAGCGAAACCGATTCCTTCTATTGGCTAAAAGATGGAGTTCGAATTGGCAACCGAACCCATGTTTTTGTTTCTCGCATGCGTAAAACACCCCCTCCATTTCACCGTTACGGTGTCACCTTGCTAACGATTCTTGACGGCGATACCCCGCCCTTTCAGAACGTCATCCAACGGGAAACACCGTTTTGGCAAGAAGCCGCTTCTGAGCGGGGGCAAATTGCTTTCGGTGGCGCCATTCTTAACAATACCGCGGAAGCGGGTTCCCCGGCCGCCGACGGATTTATTTATGTTTATGGAATACAGGAAGATTGGCTCAACAAAAAAGCAATTGTGGCCCGTGTTCCACGCGACGAATTTGAAGTCTTTTCGGTGTGGCGTTTTTGGAATGGGTCGAATTGGAGTTCAAACATGAACGATGCTGCGGTCATTGCCGAACGAATTAGCACCGAAATGAGCGTGACCCCTGTTCGTCATGACTTGTTCCTCATGATTTTTATGTTAGACACCATTAGCGGGAAGGTTGCCTTAAGGCGTTCGTCCACCCCGGTGGGGCCATGGAGTGACTTTGAGGTGGTATATGAAGCACCTCCCCGATCTAATCCAAAGGTTATGTACTATCACGCCAAAGCCCATCCTCACTTGAGCGAACCTGGTTCGTTATTAGTCAGCTTTAACGTAAATGCGACTAATTTTTGGGATCATTTTACTTGGGCAGATATCTATCGACCTCGCTTTATCCGCCTTCGCTATGAATAGATTGACTTTGAAAACTGAACATTGGCGTGTAGTTAACTTGACTGAATAGAAAGTTGTCGATTACTTTTATATACTGCCTAGGTGCGTATATGCCTGTTAACAAATCAAGACATTGATGCCGACGATTTCCCAGAGGATGATTGGCCTTGTGACCCACGGCCTTTTCTTCCCGATGATGAATGGCATTTAGGTTTTTTAGAGGACAAGGACACTTCGATAGAAGCCGTTGAGTCTTTGGTCAAAGAAGGATTTGATGTTTTCTTTAACTTATGTGATGGCTGTGCATGTGAAGACGACAATCCTGGAGTGGAGGTGGTCGAAACATTGGAGCGTCTTGGGGTGCCCTATACCGGGGCAAATGCTGAATTCTGGGAACCCTCTCGGGCAAAAACAAAGCGAGTGTGTAAATCCTATGGTATTAAAACTCCACCCTATGTCCAAGTTCGGAAAGAAGCAGACATTGACAAAGTGTTAAAGAAGCTTAGATTCCCACTTTTTGTAAAACATTACAGCAGCTATGCAAGTGTAGATTTGAGCCGTCATTCTAAAGTCAACACCGAAGCCGGGCTTCGTCGGCAATTGAATAAGATAATTTCCAAACATGGTGCTGCTTTGGTGGAGGAGTTTATTGAGGGAGATGAATGCACGGTGCTGGTGGCGGAGAATCCCCAGGACCCAGAAAATCCGATTACCTTTACGCCGGTGCAGTATGAATTTCCAGGTGGAGATAGTTTTAAGCATGAGGGCCTCAAGTGGGAAGAGGAGCAGTTTAGTGGATTAAAAACTCATCCAGTGAAAGACCCTGTTTTGGCAGCCAGGCTACGGAAAGATTCTGCCCAATTATTTACCGGTTTGAATGGTGTGGGATTTGGGCGCTGTGATATTCGGGTTGCCGAAGATGGAACCCCTTACATGTTGGAAATAAACGCCAATTGTGGCATTTACTATCCTGCTCACGCCGCCGGTAGCGCCGATTTCATTTTAGCTAATGACCCAGCTGGGCATGAGGGGTTTACTAAGCTTCTCATCGAAGCTGCATTTTCTCGGCATGAAAAAAAATAAGTCTCCGGCTTCCTTCGGTTGGTTGGGCAGATAGTCTGTAGTATGGTTTTACCCTCTGGTAAATCTAAACCCCTTTTAGGAGAGTCTCATGTGGCTAAGTTTTCTTTTAATTTTCCCCGCTATTCCTTTCGTTGCGCAAGATAATGAGTTCCTTGCTTCGCTTCACAATGGCGGCGTAAGTTCTGCGGCATTTGACATCAACATTGCATCAGGTGTCGTGTGTCGCCCTGGTTTACCCAGTAGCCTGTCCAGTCCAACTCTGTCAATCAACAACCTGATTTCGGGTGGGACAGCAACCTTCGCAGTTTCTTACTGCACACCCGGAAGTTATGTCTTCCCGGCCTATTCCATTTGGGGATCCGGGCCGACTTCTACTCCTTGGGGGGATGTGATGCTCTCGCAACCCATTAAGCGCTTGGCGCCTATCGCAGTTGGGTCCACCGGCAAAGGAATGAAAGATTTCCCAGTTCCAGCGGGAATTGCTGGCTTACGGGTGTGGGTCCAGGCCTTGGATTACGGAACGCTGATTCTTACGAATCCTTTGGCACTTACCATTCAATAGGGTGAGTTCAAAGAATGAGGAATTCCACTAGGTTGCTTAACCGTCTGGTGGATCCCATTCCTGTCATGGCTTGTGCATAGACGGTTCGGCCCACTAAAAATGGAAGCTGGGGAATCCAGATGCTAGTGATTTCGAAATCAGTTGTCATGACCCCATTGCCAACAATTCCAGAAGATGAAGCGAAAGCGTCGTAGAAAAGGAATCCCATCGAGCCTAAATTTCGATTGGTTGGGATAAAACCATAGCCAACAATCCAAGGAAGTCCTACTTGGTCATGGATTTCAAAATCTACATTGGTGCCAAGTTGAAAACTTCCAGTGACCGAAAGATTGGGTGTAATCTCCACCTCGGTAGTTGAAAAAGTGAGGGGAATAGAATTTCCTGTAGCATCGGCCAGCAAGCTAGCTTGATTGATACACGAAGAAAAGCCATCGAAGGAAAATTCTAATGGATTTTGGCTTGTTGCTTGGCGGGCAATGAAAGGGACTTGGAAAAGATGGCCTTGTCCGCCGTTGAATTGACTTCCGGGAGAAAGTGCCACACTTAAAGCAAAACCACCTTCCGTTCCCAATCCATCACCGGCGTCTGGGCAACCAGTCCACCCCGGTCCAAAAGGTGGCGCATTGGCGGCGAAAAGGTCTATCAGGATGGAGTATGGCAAAGTAGTGGGGGCGGCCGCCATCTCCAACCCGTCGGCATTCCAATCCCATTGCACTTGGTAACCTGCGATGAGGTGTCCATTGGGATTTTGGAGGATGATGTCAAGTGCGACGGCATCGCCGGAGCGCACCGTAGGAGTTGGGATTTCCATGCGCAATTCTGCTTGAGCTACTGATAGCCCAAAAGGAAAAGCAATCACGAGTAGTGGGGTGAGGGTGCACAACATGGACGAATTTTAGTTTTGAGGGAGGATAAGGCTCAAAAAGGGGACGGATTATCTAAAGGCCTTGTTCCCAGTAAAGTAAAGAATACCTGAAAAACCCTGCCCTAGGAGGTGGTAGAGACAGAAGGTTTGGTAAAAAGGTGTCACAAAAGGATGGAATTCTTTCTGGGTAGGTATGCGATTCATCCTGCTCCTTTCCTCTCTTTTCCTCATCTCCTCCTGTGGCGGGGGGTATTGGGGGCATCACAATGGTCATGGCTATGGTCATGGCTATGGTCAGAGCCACGGATACCACTCGGGACATGGAGTCCAAGTGAGTCACTGCCCTGCTTGCCACGCGAGCATTCGGCCTCAAGTGTCGGCAGAGCATTACACCCAAAAGGCTCAGCTAGACACGGACTGTGATATTTGCCGAAATTCTCCGCAACGTTCATACGGCTACCCTTACGGTTACCGCTGGTAATAAAATTCGCAATCAGGGTCCATAAACTCTCGCCAAGGGATTTCTTGACAGATGTCTACGACCATGGGTTCCTGAAATTTTGCGCTAGCCAGAGCGACTAAAAACACACACGATTTATTCGAGGTGTTGTAGGTTCCGTGGATTTCACCTGCAGGAATATGGGCGACTTCCCCGGATTTCATAAGCCGGCTTTTTTTTCCTACCCATTGCAAGGCGGTGCCTTCAAGGAAGAAAATGGCTTCTTCAAAATGAGGGTGGTAGTGGAAGCGATGGGCTTGGCCCGGACCCATGGTGACTTTGACCATCATGAGATGCTCACTTTTTGTGAGTGGGGATTGCACAAACCACTCATTCTCTCCCCAAGGGACCTCCTCGACAATGACATCGGGGGTTGAGATAAATCGTAAACACTCAGTTCCGCACATTGCCCCATGGTACCGGGCCAGGCCTATACTTTTTCCATGGCCCCGCAACCTCACTTCCTCATTCTGGTTACCTGTGATACTAAGGGGGATGAAGGGGCTTGGATTCGAACCCGGCTCGAGTCTATTGGGGCTACCGCTCGATTGGTGGATGTCGGCATATGTGGTCCAGCGAAAGGGGCTCCGGATGTTTCGGCTACCGAAGTTTGTTCGAATTTGAGTCAGCTCAAGGAAATGTCCCGTGGAGTAGCGGTGGATGAAATGGCTGCGGCGGCTGCAAGCTGGATTCAAGGTCAACTTGAGGGGTTGCAAGGAGTGTTAGCCATCGGCGGAAGCGCTGGCACCACCATTGGCTGCCAAGCGATGCGCTCCTTACCGGATGATATTCCCAAAGTGATGATTTCCACCTTAGCTTCAGGAGATGTGGAATCATTTTTACAGGGCCACCAAATTCATATGGTGGACCCTTTGGTTGACGTGGCGGGAATCAACCGAATTTCTCGGCTTGCTTTTGATGAAGGGATTTCCAAACTTTGTTTGCTTGCCAAAAGGAGTGCAATTTTTCCGGATATTGAACTAGTCGATGAAAAACCGCTCATTGCTGCCTCCATGTTTGGAGTCACGACGCCGTGTGTGGATGAAGCTCGACGACTCATTGAACAAAAGGGATTTGAAGTGCTGGTTTTTCACGCCACCGGAGAGGGCGGTCGAAACATGGAAAAGTTCATTCGACAAGGCCACATCGCGGGAGTTTTGGATTTAACCACCACTGAAATTGCCGATGAATTGGTAGGGGGTGTTTTGTCGGCAGGGTCCACGCGTTTAACTGCGGCCGCGGAATGCCGAGTTCCCCAGGTGGTTGCGGCGGGAGCTACGGATATGGTGAACTTTTGGGCACAGGAAACCGTGCCGGATAGATTTTCAAACCGGTTATTTCACGCCCATAATGCCCACGTTACTTTGATGCGGACCACAGTGAAGGAGTCGGAAAAAATCGGTAAAACCATAGGGGAAAGGGTGAGCCTCTCCCCGAAAACTACGATGTGTCTTTTTCCCAACAAGGGCGTTTCTGCTTTAGATAAGCTCGGCGGTGTCTTTGATGACCCTGTGGCGCGGCAGACATTGTTTCATGCCTGGAAAGGCAAGGCCGACGCGACACCCTGCGTGGAATTAGACTTGCACCTCAATGACCCCGCCTTCGCCGGTATAGCGGTAGATTTCCTGAGCCAACTGATGCTTAAGAAAAATGACAACTAAAAAAACAGACCTTAGCCGTAATGCAATTCTCAAGCGATTTCGGAAACGCATTGCCAATAAAGAAGCCATAATTGGCGGGGGTGCCGGCACCGGACTATCCGCGAAAAGTGAAGAAGCCGGCGGAATTGACCTCCTCATTCTATATAACTCAGGACGTTATCGAATGGCGGGTCGTGGCTCTACCGCGGGACTTATGCCCTATGGAAATGCAAACGAAATTGTAAAGGAAATGGCATATGAAGTTTTACCGGTAGTTAAGCATACTCCGGTCTTGGCTGGCGTATGTGGAACAGACCCCTTCATGATTCCACATTTATTTTTGGCGGAATTGAAAACTCTTGGATTTGCAGGGATTCAAAACTTTCCTACCGTCGGCTTATTCGAGGGGCGCATCCGAGACACCTTGGAGGAAACCGGCATGAGTTATCAATTGGAGGTGGATATCATTGCTATGGCTCACGAAATGGATTTTCTGACCACCCCCTATGTTTTCAATGTGGAGGAAGCAAAGCGAATGACCGAAGCTGGGGCAGACATCGTGGTTGCCCATATGGGTTGCACTAGCGGTGGCACCATTGGGGCAGAGACCGTGAATCCCCTAGATGAGTGTGTCCCATTGATTCAGGAAATCGTCGACACATGCAAGAGTATTCGCGAAGATGTGATTTGTCTTTGCCATGGTGGTCCGATTGCCATGCCGGATGATGCCCGATTTATGATAGAAAACGTTCGTGGCATAGATGGTTTTTATGGAGCTAGTTCTACCGAACGATTTCCTACTGAAATCGCCATCCGGGATCAAATCCGTTCATTTAAAGAAATTCGGCTACCTTGATGTTTAGCATTTGGATTTTCTTGAGCTCCTTGCTTCCTTTTGTACAGCAAGATTTCCCCGGAGACCGATTGAATGTGCTCTACATTGGCGACCGGGGTCATCATGAGCCATTGGCCCGCCTCAAAGATGTTTGGGGGCCCCTTGCGCGGCAGGGAATTGCAGTGGAATGGGAAGAAAACTTAGAGGCTATTACACCACAACGCCTAAGAAGTTTTGATTGCGTCATGATGTATGCCAATCAGGCTCAACACACTGAAGTTCCGACCCAGTTTTTTTTGGCGTTAAGGGGATTTGTGAGCAACGGCGGAGGCTTTGTTGCCCTTCATTGCACCAGCGGGTGCTTTATGAAATCTCAAGAATGGCTTGAGTTTGTCGGTGCACGATTCGTTTCCCATGGCGCGGAAATATTCCAACAGACCATCATCGAAACGAATCACCCCATTTTGCGAGGCTGGAAAAATTTTGAATCTTGGGACGAAACCTATGTCCAAAGCCATTTTGAAGGCGGGCGCACTGTTTTGGCAAAAAGGGGAGATGAAGCTTGGATGTGGGTGCGTAACGAGGGCGAAGGTCGGGTGTTTTATTGTGCTTCGGGGCATGATGAGCGGACTTGGCAAGATCCGGCTTTCCTGGATTTGCTGGTTCGCGCGGTGGATTGGACTGCCGGTGAAAAAGCCGCCAACAAACGAGCAGCGTTCAGGCTTCCTTCTTTTGAATATGAAGCAAGAGATTTCGTCCCCAACTACGAGGCTCGGTCACCGCGGATGAAATACCAGTTGCCCTCAACTCCGGCCCAGGCGAAGGCACACCTTCAGCCTCCTGCAGGAATGTCTGTGGAATTATTTGCGGCTGAACCCATGGTCATCAATCCTATTGCCATGGATTGGGATCTGCGGGGCCGGTGCTGGGTGATTGAAACCCCCAATTATCCAAATCAAGTACTTTCAGATGCTGGCGCGGATCAAATTTCCATTTTGGAGGATACTGATGGAGATGGTCGGGCGGATAAAAAAACTATTTTCGCCGACGGTTTGAATCTTCCCACTGGAATTCTAAAAGTGGAGAATGGGGTGATTGTGGCTATGGCCCCTAATTTGTTGCTTTTCCTTGACAATAACCAGGATGATAAGGCCGACGAAATCCAGCTTCTTGTTTCAGGCTTTGGTCGCTTCGATACCCATGCTGGTCCATCCAATCTGTATTTTGGCCCTGACAACGCCGTTTGGGGGGCGGTGGGTTATTCGGCATTCACCCGTGCCGATGGCACGAAATTTGGGAGTGGTTTATGGAAATGGCACCCATCCCAAGAGGAGCCGGAGTTTTTAGCCCAATTCACCAATAACACTTGGGGACTGGGTATTCGGGCGGACGGAGAGGTGTTTGGTTCTACCGCAAATGGCGCTCCATCCTTTTTTGTCGGTGCCAATAAAATAGATTTAGCAAAATCCAACCCGAACCATGCTGGGGCAACGCCGGTACATGACTCGGCATGGGTATTCCCGGCCCTTGCGGAAATTCGCCAAGGAGATTGGATGGGCCAATACACCGCGGCCGCTGGACATGCTTTTGCCACTGGGGAAACTGTGCCAGCCTCCTGGGTGGACCGCTCCGCATTCATTTGTTCGCCAACCGCCCACACCGTCGGTCGTTTTGACACCTACCCGGCTGGCTCAGGTTGGAAAAGTCGTAATGCCTTGAATCTATGCGCTTCCACGGATGAATGGTTTTGTCCGGTGCAAGCTTCGGTCGGCCCAGACGGCGCCATTTGGATTGCCGACTTTTCTCAGTTTATTATTTTACATAATTTGCCCGGCAACCCAGAACGTGGCTTACCCAAAATTGAATATGGGGCGGGGAGCGCACATCTGAATCCTATGCGCGACTACACCCATGGCCGTATTTGGAGGCTAGTTTCTCAAAGAGAAGAACCATTTCAGGCGCCATTCGGGCAATCCGCTTCGGTAGAGAAACTGATTGCCAACATTGGTCATCCAAATCAATTTTGGCGAACTGCTGCCCGTCGTATCCTTGCAACTAAGAGGCTCAGCGAAGTAACCGTTCCATTGCTAGCTCGCATAAAAGGGGGAAATCCCTTGGCTGTTACAGAATCCTTGCGAACTTTCACGGCTCTAGGCGGCATTCCAGAACCACTGCAGGAAGAGGTGTTTACTGCAGTCTTGCAATCGTCTCATCCAGAAGTATTGCTCGCTGGCTTACAGGCACTACCAAAATCTTCCGTCGGCGCGGACTTATTACTTGACTCTCGCTTGTTGGAGCATCATTTGCCTCAAGTTCGTCGGCATGCTTTATTGGCTGCCTCACGAATGTCAGCGTCAACGGCTTTGGGGGTTACTTTAGTGAGCAGGGCTGTGGTGGAGCCAACCGAAGATGAGTGGATTTCGGTGGCTTTACAGGCTGCGGTGGCATCTCATTCCCAGTCATTTCTTCAGGCCGCCGTCCCTCTGCAAAATAAAGTCGTTGCTGGAGAATTTAAAAACCTATTTCCCAACCCAGGTTTTGAAAAGGCTTCCACCTCCAACCCCGCCCTTCCAGAGGGCTGGCAAGTGCGGGTTTATGATGGAAAGGCGGAACACCGCTGGAGTTTGAACCAAGGTCGCGGAGGGAGCCATGCATTAGAGATTTCTACTCAAACGGGTGCTGATACATCCTGGTATGCAGAAATTGCTGTGGTCCCTCATAGTCGCTATCGATTAAGGGGTTGGATTCGGACAGAGGGAATCAGTCACGAAGGGTCTACCCACGGCGCCCTAATGAATGTCCACCCGACTCGCCAGGTGACCGAATCTGTAGTGGAGGATAGCGATTGGACCCAGGTGACTTTGGAATTTTCTACTGGTGTAAACCAAACCCAAATTAGTGTGAACTGTCTTTATGGAGGATGGGGAAAGTCCATTGGCTCTGCCTATTGGGATGATGTGGAATTGCATAGGCTAGGAAGTCATAGTGGTCTTGCCGCTTTGGTTGGTGTTGCTAAAAATCATGCGGAATATTTAAGTGGCGAAATGCCAAGTAGATTGAACCAAGCACCGCTACCGGAGGGGGACCCAAAGCAAGGGCGAGAGACCTTTTTTAATAACACCGTCCTTTCGTGTAACCGTTGCCACGCGTTGGAAGGCCAAGGCGGTGGTATCGGTCCCGCCCTTGATGGCATCGGAGCTCAATTAACAAAAGAGGCTATCCTTCAATCTATCCTGGACCCAAATGCGGTCCTGGCGGAGAGTTGGCCGGCAACTGTTTCGGCCATGCCAGCTTTGCGTTCTTTTATGAGCGAACAAGAATTGGCCGATTTGGTGAGTTTTTTAGTGGGATTAAAAAGACAAACCTTTTAAACCCCGCAATAACAACTTGCAGGCGGGGAGACATCGGCATTGGCCCAAGCGGTATCAAGTTGAGCTTGGAGCGCTTCTGCTTCGGCGATTCTCCCTAATCCGTGCAGAGCTTGGCTTAAGCCAAGGAGCGCCCAAGCATTGTTGGGATGTTCCTCTAGGTCAGTCTGATAAACCGTAACGGCTTCGGAGTGCTGGCCAGCTGCAACCAAAATTGCTCCTAAAGCATGGCGTACCGGAATCATCCAGCCGGGGGGTTCAGCGTATAGAAGCTTATCTTCAGCTTGGACTGCTTCGCGCAAGGAAGCCAATGCGTTCTCCGTTTTTCCTTCACGCCAAAGAATCTCTCCATGGGCCATTTTTTCGGCTACATCCATCACCCAGTCGGCTGGTGAGTAGCCAATAAACCAATCCTCGGGAATTTCCTGGCGAAGTTTTTGCAAACGAGCAAGCTCTAAGCGGGCTTCTTTGGTCCGCATTAAATTGGCCAAGGCAACTGTTCGGGTATAAGAACGAATGGCACGGCTTGCTTTGCGGTCTTCTGGATATTCTGGGAAATCCACGAGCTCATCCCACATCCCAAAGCGCATATACACATGTAATCTGCCGGCACTAAGCCCATCCACTTCAGCAGGATTATCTTTTAAAATTTGGCCGGGCGTTTCCTGCTCCATTTTCAGCATGGCCATCAATGCCAGTTCCCGTTGGCCGGTCATCATTGCCGCATAGGCTAAAAAATGCATGTTGTGCAGGAAATAAACCCGGTAAAAAGTGGGATAGCCAGCCAAGTCGAAATAAAGATCATCTGCCTGAATGGCTTTTTGATTTGCTTCTACGGCATCTGCATACCGTCCGACATTGACATAAATATGCGAAGGCATGTGCACCAAGTGGCCACTTCCCGGGATCATGTCCTCTAAGCGTTCCGCCGATGGAATCCCTTTTTCAGGATGATTGGACGCTTCAATGGCGTGGATAAAAAAATGATTGGCTCCTGGGTGCAGTGGATTTTTTTCTAAAACTTTTTCCAAAGTGCTGAGGATGAAGGGGGTTTGGGCAACTGGATCTCCGTCGGCAGTCCAATAATCCCAACGTTGCATATTCATGAGTGATTCGGCGTAGAAAGCGCCGACGTCAGGGTCCTGTGGGTGATTCGCCCAAGCGATTGCCAAGGCCTCGCTGTAAGCTAGGTCTATATCCGTGCGGTCTGCAGGAAGGGGGCTGACTGCTCGTTTGTTGCCGGCGTGAATAAGAGCTTGCTCCGCTGGGCTGGCTAATGAACTGAGTTGGACAGCCCTGCGAATGGCTCCTGCTGCAAAAGCTGCTTCTGCTTCACTGACATTGGGATTGTTGACATCCACTCCATAGGCATAGGCAATTCCCCACCACGCCATGGCGCAATTTGGATCCGCTTGGGCAGCTTTCGCAAAAGCAGCAACCGCTGCGTCGTGATTGAATCCATAAACCAATTGAATTCCACGATTAAACCAACCTTGAGCTTCGCTGACGGTCGTGGAAATGGGGCGTTGATAACCACCATAGCCAGCCATTTCAAAAGCTTTCGGCGCGAGCGTTTGAATAATTTCATCCGGTGTGGGAAGTGACTTTGGGCGGGCCGGTGAGGTGGCTATGGCGAGGGTGCTTTCCGGGGCCCCCATTTCACAAGAGACACAAAGCAAAATGGGGATGGTAAACGCGGCTCGGAAGGCAGACATGGCGGCAAGGGTATCCGACCGGTTAGCATTTGGAAATGGCGACATCCTTTCCTCAACGCATCGTTTGTTTGACCGAGGAAACCGTAGAAACACTTTTTCTTCTAGGGATGGGGGACAAAATTGTGGGAGCTTCCAAATTTTGTGTTCGGCCAGCTGAGGCCGCTTCCATTCCTAAAGTCTCCACCTTTCTGGATGCAAAATTTGAAGAAATTGAGGCCCTCGAACCAGACTTAGTGTTGGGTTTTTCAGATTTGCAAGCCGACTTGGCGGCGGAATTAGCAAGACGGGGTTTGGAGGTCCACTTGTTTAACCATCGTTCTATTGAAGAAATCTATCGGATGATATTGATGCTGAGCGGCATGGTGGGTGTAGCGCAGCAAGGCGAAGATTTGGTTGAATACTTACAAGCCGAGGTGGAAAAGGTTCGGGTTCAGGCTGGTCAAATGACACGTCAACCAAAGGTGTTTTTTGAAGAGTGGGATGACCCGCTGATTTCAGGCATTCAATGGGTGTCTGAATTGGTTGAAATAGCTGGTGGGGTGGACGTTGCCAAAGGGCGCTGTGGGCCGCTCGCTAAGGACCGAATTTGGAGCTTAGAAGAAGTTGCCGAGCTCAACCCCGAGCTGATTTTGGTGAGCTGGTGCGGAAAGAAATTTCGACCCCAATCATTGCTGACTCGGTCGGAATGGCAAGATGTTCCCGCAGTCAAAGAAAGCCAGGTTTTTGAAATTCCATCGGAAATCATTCTTCAGCCCGGGCCGGCGGCTCTTACCGACGGTTTGGCCGCAATTTCCCTTCACATCCACACCTGGGCGAGTTCGCATCCGAAGTAGCCGGGCTCCCTTCTTTTGGGTAAGCTCTCTCCATGAAGAAACTCTCCTTCTGTCTACTTCTGGCGGTCTTCGCCATCCTTCCTTCTTGCTCTCAAAGCGAAGCAGCAACCATGTGTGGCTGTGGCTATGAAAAAGGCACTGAGCAGTGCTGTGACGAAACCGCAGCCCGCTGTGACTCCTGCGGCAAGATCAAAGGCTCCCCCGGCTGCTGCGTCGAGTAATTCTCGTAATTCTCGCTGCGTACCAAAGTTTAGGGAAACTTTAGCAGTCCAACCGAGCTACGGTTGGGCGCATGGACGGTTTAAAATACCGGCATGGGTTCATTCCTCGTAGCGGCAATTTACAAATTTGTCCACCTTCCGGATTTTGAAAATCTGCGCGAAGGCATTTTGAATGAATGCCACGGAGAAGGGGTCAATGGGACCCTGCTCTTGGCACCCGAAGGAATCAACGGCACGATTTCAGGTTCGTCCCAAGGAATACATCACGTGCTGGAGTTCCTAAAAAAGGACCATCGCTTTTCCGACCTAGAGACTAAATTTTCTGAAACGACATCTTCCCCATTTAACCGCATGAAGGTGAGGTTGAAAAAGGAAATCGTGACGATGGGGGTTGAAGGACTGGACCCTAACCAAACCGTCGGCACCTATGTGGACCCGAAAGATTGGAATCAGCTACTTGAAGATCCGGACGTCTTGGTGGTCGACACCCGCAATGATTACGAAGTGGCTATCGGCACCTTTCAGGGCGCAAAAAATCCAGAGTTGAAAAGTTTCCGCGATTTTCCAGATTGGTTTCGAAAAGAAATGAAAATTCGCCATCAGCCGAAGGTCGCCATGTTTTGCACGGGCGGTATTCGTTGCGAAAAATCTACCGCCTTTTTGAAAAATGAAGGGGTGGAGGAAGTCTTTCATCTCAAAGGCGGTATCCTTAAGTATTTGGAACAGGTTCCAGAAGATGAATCCCAGTGGCGGGGGGAGTGTTTCGTTTTTGACCAGCGGGTGTCAGTAAAGCACGGTTTAACGGTGGGGAGCTATACCCTTTGCCGAGCCTGCAGGAATCCAATTGACCAGCTGGCAAAGGAATCCCCGCAATTTCAAGATGGGATTAGTTGTCCGCATTGTTTTGATAAATCTACGCAAAAACAAAAAGCCAGCTTTGCGGAGCGCCAAAAGCAAATGGAATTAGCTAGAGCACGCGGCGAGAAACATCTTAAAGATGGTGCTATTCCGGAAGGTTCGGACTTACCCAGATGAATTCCGAAAACCTTCCACTTCTCTACAGTTTTCGCCGATGTCCATACGCCATGCGGGCGCGACTGGCTTTATCCGTAAGTGGACAATCTTGCGAGTTACGTGAAATTGATTTAAAAAACCGTCCGGAAAAACTCTACCAAGCATCTTCAAAAGGAACGGTTCCCGTTTTAGTCATCGAGGATGGCGATGTAATTGAAGAAAGCTTGGAAATCATGCGGTGGTCCTTAAACCGCAGGGACCCTGAAAATTGGCTTTCCCCTTTTGAAAATCATGCCAAAGAAGCGGCGGCCATCATTGCGGCTTGTGATGGAGAATTTAAATTTCATTTAGATCGATACAAATACGCACAGCGTTATGAAGATGTGGAGCCCGACGAACATCGTCACCAAGCGGCTCAATTTTTAGAGGAACTCAACCATAAACTAAGCTCAAGCTCTTTTCTGTATGGCTCAAACGTCAGCATGGTGGACATGGCGGTCCTGCCCTTTGTAAGGCAATTTGCCTTTGCGGATATGGCCTGGTTTCAATCCCAGCCCTGGAACCAGGTACTTGGATGGCTGGGCGAGTTTTTGGATTCCGCCCGGTTTCAAAGCATCAAGACCAAACACCCGATTTGGACGCCAGATTCCCAGAAAACCATTCAAGCCTGGTAGGGCTAAGAAAGAATCGACAGCCAGGCGGCTTCACACCAGCCGACCAAAAGGTGCTTTCCAACCCGAATGGTGGGGGCTTTGAGGTTGCCAGAGCGGCCAAGAAGGATTTTTTCCAATTCCTCATCGGCGCATTCAGAAATCTTGATTTTCTTCCATTTGGCGCCTCGGCCGGATACCAAATAGTCACATTTACGGGCCAGGGTCAGGGCCGAAGCCGCTGCCATCGGCAGCTTTTTTGTGTCCACCACTGCACGAGTAGCGAGGCCAAGGCTCTCCACCAGAGCATCGGCTTTTTTACAAGAGTCTCAGCCGCGGCGGTGGTAATACCAAGAGATTAACTTTGCCATCAGGGAATTATGCCAGCGCCTCGTTTTGAGTTCTCAGCCACCCTATCCTTGGTGCAGTGAGGCTTCCCCTCCCATGAAACACGAACGCCTCCTTATTGTTGGCGCCGGTATCGCAGGCGCCTCTACCGCATGGCATGCAAGCCAAATGCCGGACGTGGAAGTGGTCATTCTGGACAAGGAGCCGGCCCCCGATTTGCACTCTTCGGGCAGAAACGCAGCCATTTTGCGGACCGCCCACCCGTCTCCCCAATTGCACGCCATGGCCCTTGAGTCATTGCGCTTTTACCAATCCCCACCAGCGGACTTCGGTGGCGAAGCCCTCATTAGTCAGCAGGGACTTTGCTTAGCGACTTCCGCCCCTCATTCCGACGCCTTGCTCCCGTGGGTAGATCGTGAGGATTGCGCCGCCGACGGCCGCCCCATTGCCGAAAACACTTTGCGCGAACAGCTTCCATTTCTTCGCCCGGGGTTGCACGCTTTGCGAGAGTTCCCTTCGGAAGGAGTTTTACAAGTTTCCAAAATCCATCAGGGGTTTTTGCAGGGGGCTCAAAAACGCGGAGCACACCTCATGTTGGAAACTGCTTTCGAGTCACTCATGATTAAGCATGGAAAAATCATCGGGGTTGAAACCAGTAAGGGCCCGTTCCAGGCAGACAAAGTTGTTATGGCAGCTGGAGCATGGGCCGATTCACTGATGCGTTCCCAAGGTTTGGCCAAGCCGATGGTGAGTTACCGACGTCATCTGCTCGTCACGGAGCGGGCGGATTGGATTCCACAATCTTCACCGGCAGTTTGGGTGCTTGGTTCCGAATTTTACTTTCGGCCGGAGTTAGGAGGGTTTCTCATTTCCGGGTGCGACGAAAGCCAAGTGAATCCAGCGCAAGGTGAGGTGGTGGACCCTGCGGTCATGGAAAGCATACGCAAAAAAATGGCACATTGGATTCCTGACGCCCTCGAACTTGGGGTGGCCCGTTTTTGGGCAGGGATGAGAACTTTTTCCCCCGATGGAAAAATGGTGTTGGGCGCGGATTTGCGGGTAGAAGGGCTTCACTGGGCGGCTGCACTTGGGGGCCATGGTATGACTTGCGCTCCAGCAATTGGCCGAGTGGTAGCCGCTGGTTTACGGCAAAAAGTGCTGGCTTAGGAAGGGCAAACCCAAACCACGGCCATCACCTCGACACCATGGGTGGCCACCCGAGCGCGAAGGCCAACTTCTCTGGGGAGTCTTTCCGCAATTTTCTCTAGAACAGTAACTTTGGGGGTTTGGATTTCCTCGCCAAAAAACTCTTCCCAGTTCCAATCGGAAAATTCAATATCCTGAAAACTCAAACCTTCATTATTAAACTTAAACATTGCTTTATAGCTAGCTTCTTTTAAGCAAAAGGTGGTGAGGCAAGAGGCTGAAAAATTCGGGGAAAGTCGGCGAGTATTTTCCATTTCATTTTCGGTCATCACTCTTTTTTCCAAGTTGGGATGAGTTTCCTGAAGGATTTCCAAGTCCAAGCCAATGGCCAACAAGTCAGCACTACTTTTGGCAACGATGACTCCAGCGGAATTTTCATGATGGCTAATGGAACCGATGACCTGGCTTGGCCAATCTGGGGTGCGGTCTGGTCGAGCGGCAAGTTCCTTAACCGGGCAATCCAGGTCCATCAGCGCTTCTTTGGCTAATTTCCGTGCGCTAGAAAATCCTCGTATGCGGTTTTCATGGGCCCCTCGAATCAAATCCAATTCGCCTTCGGATAAGGAAGAAGAGAAATCCTCAACCGCCATCATTCTTCCTATGACCCCCGCCGGACAAAGGTCCTGCAGGGTTTTAAATTTGTTCATAATCTTGGGCAAATTCTTGGGCAATTTTCAATGAGTCGGGGGTGCCGGCATCCACCCAATCGACCGATTCTGGTAGCATTTGACAGTGCAATTGATTTTCAGTCAAGTATTGTAAGTTTAAATCAGTAATCTCTAGTTCACCGCGGGCGCTGGGCCGGATTCCTCTGGCCCATGCACTCGCCCTTTCATCGAAAAAATAGAGTCCGGTAACCGCCCAATTAGAACGAGGATTTATAGGTTTTTCTTGCAGGGAAATCACCTTTTGGGATGCACTTAATTCGGCAATTCCAAATTCCGAAGGCTCTGAAACGTGGCTCACGAAAATGGTGGCACCTTTAGTTTGTTGATGTGCTTGCGCAAGTAGCCTAACCATGGAATTCCCGAAAAATAGATTATCCCCCAACAAAAGTATGGATGAGGACCCATCGAGGAATCCTTCGGCCAAAATTAAACCATCCGCAATGCCACGGGGCTGACTTTGCTCTAAGAAGGAAAATGAAAACTCCCAAGGGTTTGACCCCTGCAAGTCCTTTTGAAAAGTAGGCAAATCCTCGGGCGTTGAAATAATGAGTACCTCTTTTACTTTTGCTTGGTACATGGTGTCCAGTGGATAATGAAACATCGGCCGGCCGGAGATGAGTAAGAAATGTTTATTGCTGTCTTTAGTCAAGGAATCCAGCCGGGTGCCCCGTCCTCCTACAAGTAAAACTCCTTTCCGATTCATTGGTTGGGATATTGCTGATTGCACCATTGAAGAAAGGACTTTCCAGTTGCGGCTTCTAGCCACGCTGGATTTTTTAAATACCACCGAATGGTAGTTTTTAATGCATCGGAAAAGGAGCTGGCTGGCTGCCAACCCAACTCATCTTGGTAAGGAGGTGGGGTAAGAGCGTAGCGGAAATCATGGCCCGGACGATCGTCCACGAAATTAATTAAATTGGCATACCCTTGGCCATTATCTGCTGGGGAAAGCTTGTCCATAACACGACAGATATTTTCTACAAAATCAAGATTGCTTAACTCATGGTTGCCAGGGAATAAATAAGTTCTTCCTGGCGACCCGAAATTTTTCAAGGCAATCAGAGCATCCACTTTATCCTCCACAAATAACCAATCTCGGACTTGCAATCCTTTCCCATAAATTGGCAAAGACTTCTGAGTAAGACAACGCTCAATGCAAAGTGGCAGCAATTTTTCGGGGTATTGCCGAGGTCCGAAAATATTTGAACTATGACAAAGCAAAGTGGGGAGTCTGAAGGACTGATTCCACGCGCGGACCAAATGGTCTGAGGCCGCTTTGGTGGCGGCGTAAGGAGAATTTGGCCGATAATTTGAATGGACATCAAAGGAGCCGGAATCTGTCAAACTTCCATACACTTCATCAGTTGAGACATGGATGAACCGGAAATGGTCTGGCTTGCCGATTTCGGTCCAATATTGATGACTTTGCTCAAGCATCACGGAGGTCCCGACCACATTCGTTGTGGTGAAAATCTGGGGTTGAAGCAGTGAGCGGTCCACATGCGTTTCTGCCGCAAGGTGAAAAATGACGGTTGGTTTTGCCATCTCGATGGCAGACCGAACGGTTTCAGGATTGCAGATATTGCCTTCTAGGAATTGATAGCGGTGTTCTGGAGTGTCCCTATCCAGAGATAGAGGATTTGCCGCATAAGTGAGGGCATCCAAATTAACGACCAAGTCCACCTCATCTTGCCGAATTAGACGTTTCATGAGGGCGGAACCGATGAAACCGGAGCCGCCAGTGACAAGGATGCGCTCACCTGGCATATCCCAAGGTTATCACCAACCGAATATTTTAAAGAGTTAGAGGTTTAGGGCGGCTCAAATGGTTACAATTCGCCGCGATTTCATTCGCTATGCTGGAACGTAATCTCGCCAAAACAAAAATCATCGCCACTCTCGGCCCCGCAAGCGGCCGCGATTCTCGTATGCGCGACATGGTTCGGGCAGGAGTGGACGCATTTCGGTTTAATATGAGCCACGGAGACCGTGATACTCGGGAAAAATGGGTGGCATCGGTGAAAAAAGTACGCAAGCAGTTGGAACGCCCCGTCGCCATGATTTGTGATTTGCGTGGCCCGCGCATCCGAATGGGAAAATTGCCTGGTACCCTGACCTTGTCCCGGGGCCAAGAAGTTTGGTTGAAGGTCGGTAAAACCATGGGCAAAGATGGGGCTATTCCGGTGGACTATTCCGGTTTGCTCAAAGATGTCAAGAAAGGACACCGCGTCCTGCTCCGGGATGGGCGGGCGGAATTATTGGTTGCAGAAAAGAAAGGTCGGCAATTGCGCTGCAAGGTGAGGCAGGGATGCACTCTGTCTTCAAACCAAGGCGTGAACCTTCCTGACAGTAACGTTTCTGCCCCCACTATTTCTAAAAAGGATCGTGATGACGTTGCTTTTGCAGTAGAAATGGATATGGACTGGATGGCGTTGAGCTTTGTACGCAGCGCCAAAGACATTGTGGATTTGCGCAAAGAGCTGCGTCGACACAAGGCCGAAATTCCAATCATTGCAAAAATTGAACACCCGGAAGCGGTGAAAAATCTGGCCGAAATTTTGGCCGAAGCCGACGCCGTGATGGTGGCTCGCGGAGACTTGGCTGTGGAGATGGGTCATGAGGTAGTCCCCACCATTCAAAAGCGAATCGTTCGAAGAGCCATTGAAGCGGCAGTGCCGGTGGTGGTTGCCACCCAGATGTTGGAAAGCATGATGGATTCCCCACAACCTACCCGGGCCGAAGTTTCGGATGTCGCCAACGCAGTGGTCGATGGAGTGGATGCGGTGATGTTGTCCGGGGAAACTGCGGTAGGTAATTTTTCATTGGAAGCTTGTCGGACCATGCATCGCATTGTGGACCGAACCGAATCCGAGTTGTTTGAAGATTCTTGGCGATTACGTCCGGGCTTAAATCCGGGTGGTTTACCCGGCCATCACATTGCCTTAGCGGCAGTGAATGCCGCTGTTTATGCCGCCCATCAAACCTCTGCAAAAGTGATTTTGGCATTTACTGAAAGTGGTCGGACTGCCAAATTTGTTTCTTCCTTCCGGACTCGGGTACCTGTAATCGCCTTAACCAGCCGACCGGGAACGTATCATCGGATGGCCATTTTGTGGGGGGTGCGGCCCGGGTTGACCCCAAAACCACGCTCTACTGCCCAGAAAAACCGCAACGCTGCCGCATTGCTACGAAAACACGGCTATCTTAAGTCAAAGGAGCTTCTGGTGGCTTTAACGGGCTCCTTTCAGGTTTCCGGGTCCACCAGGACGATGCAGTTACTTCGTTTGCAGGATTTAGAGCTTGGGGTAGCTTAAAGAAGGCATTTTTTCCCACCCTTTTCTAGAATAGGGGGGAGATGTTGGCTCTACCCACCGCTTTGTCCATGGCCGATTTGTGGCTTCCCACCATTTTGGGTGGCGTGGCGGTTTTTTTTATGTCTTTCATTCTACGAATGGTGTTGAAATACCACTGGAAGGATTTTAAAAACATGGAAAAACCAGACACGGTGATGGATGCTTTGCGGTCTCAAGGTCTTGACCACGGCCAGTACATGTTTCCAGAATGCAGCGGACCCGAATGTATGAAAGACCCCGTTTGGCTGGAGCGCTACAACCGTGGTCCGAAAGGCTTTGTTTTCCTTTTACCACCGGGCCCCTTTTCTTTTGGAAAAGCCCTAAGTCTTTCCTTCTTGTTCAACTTGGCGGTTTCTGCTTTTGCCGCAGTGACTCTTTGTTGCTTCGTTAGCCAAGGACTTTCCTTGGATGCTGCTCCTACCTACGTCGCCATGGTGGGCTTTCTTGGTTTTGGCGTATCTTCAGTTTGTGGTCCCATTTGGAAAGCATCCTCCGTCAGAGTCTGCCTCCTTGAACTCATGGATGCCGCTGTTTACGGCGTTGCCATGGCCGTTCCCTTCTACTACTTCCTTCCATCATGACTTCGGACTCCCGACCTCATCGCGGTAAGCCCATTCGCTTACACATTGCATTTCTTTTGATTACGCCATTGGCGGCCGCCATTTTGGTTCCTTGGTGGGCCATGACCCATGGTATTACTTGGACTGAGATTTCCGCCATGATGGCCCTTTGGATTGTGACTGGCATGGGAATCACGGTGGGTTACCACCGCATGTTTGCTCACTGTTCCTTTAAAGTCCCGGCACCTCTCCGTTTTTTCGCGGCTATTTTTGGTGGTGCCGCTTGGCAAGGAAGTGCCATGCAATGGTCTTCCGGACATCGCTATCACCACAACAAGGTGGACACCGATTTAGATCCATACAATTCCAAGCGTGGTTTTTGGTGGTCGCATATGGGTTGGGTCATGTTCGAAGGTGCCCATGGAGATAAATTTGAAAATACTCCAGACCTAAAGAAAGATCCTATTTGTGTATGGCAACACAAGTATTACATGCACAGCTCGGTGGCTTTCAATTTAGCTGTTCCGGCACTTTTGGGTTGGTGGCTCAATGATTTTTGGGGAATTATGCTTTTTGCCGGCCTGACCAGAGTGGTATTTGTTCATCACTTCACTTTCTTTATTAACTCTCTGGCCCACATTTTTGGGACACAGCCTTGGGGTGAAGCCAACACAAGTCGTGACAACTGGTTTTTGTCCCTGCTGACTTTCGGCGAGGGCTATCACAATTATCACCATGCTTTTGCTGGTGATTACCGAAACGGCCCAAAAGCCCATAACTTTGACCCGAGTAAGTGGGTGATTTGGGTATTGGCGAAGCTTGGCCTAGCTTCCGACCTGCGTCGGGTTGCGGATGATGTGATTCTGCGGCGCCAATTTGACGAAAGTTTGGGACAACTTTCTCTTTCCAACACGGATGATGACACCACTCTTGCCGAAGACTTTCGTTCTGGGTTGGACCAATTGAAACAGCGTATTGAACAATCTTTGGTTGAACTACGTGATGCCCGCAAGCATTTCGTTGAGGCACTCACGGACTACCGGAAAGGGAAAATGGGTATTTCACGAAAGCAAGTAAAGTTAAAAAAACAGTCCTTTAAAGAGACTCGCCGTCAAGCAAAGCGTATGTTGAGGGAGTGGGAAAATGCGCTCCATGGCCTCAAAGCTGCAGCCTAGTCCGGCTACTGACGTTTACCAACGTCCCCTTCGTTGCCTTCGGGTTTCGGTTACCGACCGATGCAATTTGCGCTGTCAATATTGCATGCCAGCGGAAGGTGTTCCCACCTTGCCGAAAGCGGGGATTCTGGATTACGATGAGTTAACGAAGCTGGTTCGGTCCTTTGTGGGGGCTGGGGTTCGCAAAGTGCGTATCACCGGCGGTGAACCCCTTTTGCGCCGGGAGTTGTGGCGCTTTGTAGAAAAAATTGCATTCCTTGAATCTCTGGAAGATATTGCCTTGACCACCAACGGCACCCTTCTTTCAGCGCAGGCCAAAATATTGAAGGACGCTGGACTTCATCGGCTGACTTTGAGTTTGGATACTTTGCGTGACGACCGGTTCCAAGAAATAACCCGACGGGATAGATTGAAAGATGTGCTTCAAGGAGTGGAGGCTATTCAAGATGCCGGCTTCGAAAATACGAAGCTGGATGCGGTAATTATGCGTGGGGTAAATGAAGACGAAATCGTGGACCTTCTCCATTTTGCAAAGCAAAATCAGATGGAAGCCCGATTTATAGAATACATGGATGTGGGAGGCGCGGTGGATTGGACGGCCGACGCAGTATTTAGTGGCAAGGAAATGTTAGAAGTTGTCGCCAAGGAATTTGGGCCATTTGTACCAGTAGAAAAAGATGGCTGGGCTCCGGCAAACCGTTATCAGCTGGCCGACGGCACCATTTTCGGAGTGATTGCTTCCACAACCACACCCTTTTGTGCAACTTGTGACCGTGGGAGAATCATGGCCGATGGCCAATGGCTGACTTGTCTTTATGCAACTGCGGGCTTGGATTTAAGGACTCCATTGCGCCAGGGGATGCCACAACAAGAAATCACCTCGCTGATTCGAGGAGTTTGGAAAACTCGCGATGACCGCGGCGCAGCCGTCAGGCTTTTAACTGAGGAACGAGGGCCCTTGGTGAGCATCGGCGAAATTCAAGCTGAGCCTCACTTGGCAATGAGCACTCGCGGCGGTTGATTATTGCCGGGAACTTTTGCAGTGACTCACTGCATTCAGTTGCGAATCCAGCGTCGGACGAGATAGGAAAGGAAGTCCCCGGCCAGGACCAAAGCGCCGCCACAGAGAATCAGGACAATCATTTCGTCGTAACGTTGGCGCACGCGGGCGTCATCAATCCAATAACCCAAGGTTGCAATGCCGAGCATCCCCAACACGGTGGCTTCCCTGATGCAGGTTTCCCAACGGTAAAAAAGATAGAGAAGGTAGCGTGGGAGGCCTTCGGCAAAAGCGGTGGAAATGGCGAATTGGCGGCGGTTTGCACCCAACTGTAATGTCCCGCGCCAGGCAGGCCGACTTAAGTTTTCCACGGTGTCCCCGCCAAGGCGGCCTAAGATTCCGGCGTTATGAATTGCCAAGGCCAACACCGCCGGCCAAGCTCCGGTGCCAAGCAGCGCCAACAGGAGGAAGGCCCAAATATATTCGGGAATGGCCCTGAGGAGGGCTTGCAGAATGCGCACCGATTGGCAAATAGCCCCCAGCCAACTGAGCTGGATTCGTTTGCTTTCGGGAAACGCCGACCTCAAAGGGTCTTTGCGCATGAGGTTGCGGGCGCTGAGTGGGGCGGCGAGCAGACCGATGGCTCCGGCTAGGGAAGCAGCAAGGATGGCAATCCAAAGAGTGGTTGCGGTGGCATCGGCGGCCCTTTCTTGCCAAATCGGAAGCAACCAATCAGAAAAACTTTGGTTGGTTTCGGGATGGCGCCAAGGCCACGGAGTGATTTCTTGGGTGATAAAGCGCTCCAAGTTTTGGCTCCGGTGGGAGGAAAATAAATCTCCGACCTCAATGGTGCCTCCAAACCAAGCAATGCAAGTCAGGGCGAATAGGATCCAACCGCTCACCCTAAGGAAACGACTCCGTGGCATTTGGCTGCGGAGCAGAATCTCTCGATTTTGTAAGCCTCCTGAGGTTTCTGTTAAGTCGGTGCGCGGTGTCATGCCACGAACCTCCGCCGCAAATGTCCACTCCAGGCTTCCATAAGAAGGACAATCGCGATGAGTAAATACAACCAAGTCCAAACTTCACGAAAGTGGAGATTGTCAAAGGAGGCTTTGAGGTAATAGCCCACCGTTTCATATCCGAAAAATCCAAGAATGGCAGATGAGCGGATGGCGCACTCAAGGCGATAAAAGGCGTACGCTGAAAGGTCAGGTGCCGCACGAGGGAAAAGACCGCCAAAAAATGCCAACACTGGCGAGGCACCCAAATCGCGCAATGCTAAGTGGGTGTTTTTAGGAGTTTCTTCGAGAATTTCAGCATAGATTTTTCCCAGAGTTCCGGCGTAGGGAATGGCGATGGCAACGACGGCTGCAAAAGTGTTGAGGCCAAAGGCGGCAAGAAACAGTACCGCCCACAATAGCTCGTGTACGGAGCGCATTGCGGCCATGAAAATCCGAACGGGTCCCCGTAGCCAAGGGGGTGAGGATTCTGAACCTAAACAGCCTAGGGGGATTCCGACTAGCAAGGCCAGGGACATTGCTGCCAATGCAAAAAACAAGGTTCGCCCTATGCCTTGGGCGAGCAACATGAAGAATGGGGGACTGCCGGCAGGGATGAATTCGGCTTGGTAAGTCCAGGCGGGTTCCAAGGCGGCTCTGAAAAAGCTCTTGGCAAGCTCGGCGCCACCCTGGTGCGGGACGAGTCCCGCCAAACTCAAATTCAATTTATTCCAACTGATTACCGCAAGGGCGGCGAGCAAAAAAAGAAGAAGTCCGCGGCGGTTCATTAATTTGAAATGGCGTAAAGCGATTCCACTTCTTGTCCCTTTACGTTGGAAGTGGGCTGGTCAAAAGCAATATGCCCTTTTTTTAAGCCAATGAGTCTTGGGAAATACTCCCTTGCTAATTCTATGTCGTGCAAGCTGACGACCAGAGTCAATCCCTGTTCTTTGGCCATCTTGCAAAGTAATTGGATGACGCGGCGGGCCCGTTCAGGGTCTACCGAAGCAACTGGCTCATCGGCAAGTAGGGCATCGGGTTTTTGAAAAAGCGCCCTTACGATGGCTACCCGTTGTTGTTCTCCGCCGGACAAAGAATCAGCACGGTGATAAATTTTTTCACCGATGCCTACCCTTTCTAGGTAGTTTAAAATTTCCATTCGGTCGGCTTTGCTTGGAAAAACCAGGGAGCGGAATGATTGCCAAAACGAACGAGATCCGAATCTTCCCATGGCGACATTGGCAAATACGCGCAGGTTTGGCACCAAAGCGTGGTCTTGATGAATAAAGCCAACTCGGGAGCGCAACCGGTTAAGGTCGGCCGGAGTTGCCTTGGCGAAACTTTCTCCGCCGTGGCTTACGGACCCTGAATCGCAGATTAATCCACCGGCCAACATCCGTAGCAGAGTGGTTTTGCCGGCACCGCTTGGGCCGATGAGGGCAAGTTGTTCTCCATGGTGAATGGAGATGCTGGAGTTATGAATGATTTTTTCGCCACCTAGAGACAAGGAGGCGTTTTCCATCTCAAAGCAGGAGTGAGATTTCAGCGCAGAAATCCTAGGTTTAGAGCCAATTTTTGAACCGGCATGAAGTCAGCGTTGGAAGCCAGGATAAGCCCTTCCGGTCGAAGGATGGCATTGAGGAGGTTCGTGTCCTCCAGTTTTAAGAGTGCAGTTTGAATAGCCGACGTGGTCCCTTTTCCGAATTGTGTCTCCAAGTTGGGATGGGCGGTCCAGTTGTAATCGGGATAGTGAGGAGTGGTCCATAAAATGAAACATTGGGTGGGATTCAACTTTCCGTTTTCGACTAACTTCTCATAGGTTTTATAGCTCAATACGCCTGCATCGAAAGTCCCGGCCTGAACTAGGAGGGCAGTTTTGTCATGGCTTCCGCTGAACTGCATAGGCCCGCCAAAAAATTCTTGCGGACTAGTGCCAGTATTTTCGCGTATGAAGTGCTCGGGCATGAGTCGTCCTGATGTGGAGGACGGGGAACCGAAAGTAAAAGATTTCCCTTTTAGGCCAAGCGGAAAGGAGCGGCTGGGTTTGAGGCCAGACTGTTGGTTGGCTATGAAATAACTTCGGTAAATTGGGTCTATCTTTCCCTGTGCGATGGCGGTTGCACCGGTGACTGACGCCCGGGCTTGCACGCCGGTAAGTCCACCGAACCAAGCTAGGTGGACGTCACCATTTTTAAAGGCTTCCACTGAGGCGGCGTAGCTTGAGGTCGGCAAATATTCCACTTTGAGCCCCAATTCCCGCGAGAGGTATTCCGCGAAGGGGCCGAATTTCTGTTTAAGTTCGGTCGTGTTATCGTCGGGAATGGCCGTGAAACGAAGGATAGGCGAAAATTCTTCCGGGGTCCTGTGGTCACAGGAAACACTGAGAATGAGGCCCAGGAGGAGCATTATTTTCATGGCTGGCAAAGTATAAGGGGGCGAAACCAAGACGGATTTTTGGTGTTAAACTTGATGGGAACTCAGCACCCATGATTACATCCCTCCTTTTTCTTTCTTACCCCTTGCTTTCTCTGCAGGTGGATCCTGCCGTAGAAGCTTGGCGCCGCAATTTGGATGGCACCACTGGCCACAGTCATGATTCCAATGTTCATAATGCAATTAGCAACATTGAGGCCGATGTGACTCGGGATCGTTTTACCCCCGCTCATGTATGGGTGGATGCCGCCGGAATCCCTTCCCACGAAATTGGTCCTTGGGGGCAGAATCCAAACATGGCATCCGACCAAAATTGGGTTTGGAGAATTCCCCTAAACCCAACACCGGCACCACCTAATAATCGGGTGGATGTGTGGTTGGGGCAAATTGGGGTGGCTGTGAATGGGGTGCCTTTTTATGGGCCTCATGATGCATTCTCTTACTTGGGCCGCGGAGTTTGGTATCAAAATGCAAATGTTTTTGAAGCGATGAGTTTTGACGTCGGCCTTGGCCACCCTCAGCAAAGGGGTGCTTACCATTACCATCAGGCGCCGCGCTTGCTTTTGGACCAGCGTGGCCATCATGCCGCTCATCATTCCCTCATCATGGGATTTGCTTTCGATGGGTATCCGGTTTACGGCCCCTTTGGGTTTGCCAACGTGGACGGGTCCGGTGGAGTAAGGCGGATAGAAACAAGCTATAGCAAGCGCAGCATGACCCAGCGGGACACTTTGCCCGATGGCACCGCCTTGGCCCCTTACTACTGGGGTCCCGATGTATCCGCTGCTTATCCCTTGGGTTGCTACATCCAAGATTATGAATTTATTTCTGGTATGGGTGATTTAGATGAATGCAACGGGCGCTTTACGGTAACCCCGGAATATCCCGATGGTATTTATGCCTACTTCATGAGTGAAAATGCACAGGGAAATTCAATATATCCATACATCATTGGCCAGCAATATTACGGCACCATTGATGGTGCAAATCAAGGACCAGGCGGGGGGCACAGTAATGTCCCGGGCCATGCGGTGGACTTTGAAGGCTTTGCAATCTACGCCAACAATTTAGTAGCCGGTGGACAAGCCACCGTGGCTATTGCTGGCGCCGTTCCACAATCTCGGTTGTACTTGGCCTATTCCGCCGGTCCCGGCCCGACTTCCACTCCTTGGGGAGAGGTGGCCTTGGATGCTCAATTCAATTACGTCGGCCCAATGAATGCCGATGCCAATGGAGAGTTGCACTTGCAAATTACATTGCCGGCGGTTTTGGCTGGCCAAACGATTTTCTACCAAGCCGCTTCGTTTACTTCGGCCGGAGCTGAGTTTTCCCAGCCGAACCGTTCAAATATTGATTAAGGACGAGGGGTAATTAAACCAACTAATTTGGTTAAGTCACTTGTGCTGGCTTTGCCT
>Ga0066376_10000685_pt1 | contig 31894 bp, 22 predicted proteins | sample Knorr_S15_td_Bot_FD_77009 | JGI IMG/M metagenome (GOLD analysis project Ga0066376, IMG submission 77009) | Marine microbial communities from Southern Atlantic Ocean transect - Knorr_S15_td_Bottom_ad_5009_LV_A | ecosystem: Environmental > Aquatic > Marine > Oceanic | place: Southern Atlantic... | reverse complement strand
GTCGTAGACGACCTTTGAAGCACGCATCGCAGCGCCCGATTCGAGGTAGTAGGTTCCCAGCCGCCTGCCCTGCCTGAGAATCTCGGAGGTATCGACACCGAACTGGCGAATGTAGTTGATGCAAGCCTGGCCGATTTCGTTGTCGGGAATCGCCGTCACGAAGGTCGCGTCCACTCCGAAGTGAGCAAGCGAAACGGCGACGTTGCACTCGCCCCCGCCGTAAGTAACCTCGAATTCACGTGCCTGTGTGAACCGCTCGCGCCGCATGGTTGCAAGGCGGAGCATTACCTCGCCGAAAGTTACGACCTTTGTCATCTGCTGGGTATCTCCAAAATGTTTTATTTGTAAGTTCTGGCGGGGCACCGGTGCACAATTGCGAGATCAAAGTGCCCCGCTGAATAAAAGCGGTATCGTTACTTATTGCCGCCACAGGCGGATCGACTTGATTAGCGCAACCACGTCCCTGCTGCGCTGTTCGAGTTTGTCCCAGTCGCCACTTTCAAGGATGTCGCTTGATACCAGCTTGGAGCCCAGGCCGACGGCGAACACACCGGCCTCGAACCACGGCCTGAGCGACTCTTCGGTGATGTCCACGCCGCCGGTCGGCATGATCGACGACCACGGCATGGGGGCTAGGACATCTTTTACAAAGCCCGGTCCACCGACGGCGCTTCCCGGAAAGATCTTGACAATTTCGACACCCAGTTCCTCGGCCGCAGAGATTTCCGACGCTGTCCCGCAGCCGGGTATGTACCCGACTTTCCGGCGGTTACATACTTTTGCTACGTCGGGATTCGTGACCGGTCCAACGATGAAGCTCGCTCCGGCCGAGATGTACATCGAGGCAGTTCCGGCGTCCAGGACAGAACCAGCGCCGAGAATTGCCTCGGGCAGTTCGGCGGCGCAGAACTTTTCGAGCGCCGAAAAGACCTCCCAGGCGTGATCGCCGCGGTTCGTGAACTCGAGCACCCTGATACCGCCGTTTACGCAGGCCTTTGCAATGTTCTGGACGGTCGCGATGTCGCCGTTGTAAAAAACCGGCACGACGCCAATTTCGTGAACGGCGTTCAGTGCCTGAAGTCTGCTGTGCCTGGCCAACGCGGGGTCTCCTTAGCGGTATCGATGAGAATCAATCGGACAAACAGTTTAACCACGGATCGCATCTTCGCCGAGCCGCGGGTGTGACTTTTTCGGTACCAACCCCGTCATCTTCCCACCGATTCAGCCCTTTACGTGCCCGGCAGGGCTTGCGCGTCGGTGAAGGCGCTCCCCCGGCACGCCCGGCGGCTAACGCCGATCAGTAGTAACCTCTTGAACCTGAAAGATTGAATGCACCGAACGCAATCCACGAACCGCATACGCGCCATTCGCAGCCAGACAGCAGAAAGTGATCGAAATGGACTCTAATCCAGTCAAAGATAAGCTAAAGCGCGGCGAGCCGTCGATCGGCACATGGTCGACAACGGGCGATCCGGCCGCGGTCGAGATCATGGCCCGGCAAACGGAACTCGACTGGATAAATATCGACTTCGAGCATAATCCCATCGACGTTTCCACCGCGGTCAATTGCCTGCGCGCCTCCGAGGGTTCTGGAAAACCGCTGTTCGCACGTATCCCGTGGAACGACAAAGTCTGGATCAAACGGATACTCGACATTGGTTTCATGGGAATTGTCGTTCCCGACGTAAAGAACCCGGAAGAAGCCGAGGCGGCAGTGCAGGCAGCGAAGTACCGGCCGCGCGGAATAAGAGGCATTGGGTCGTCGCGCGGACAGCTGGTCTTTGGGCCCGATTACTACGCGAATGCCAACGATATGACACTGGTCGTCATAATGATCGAGGATCCGGTGGCGGTCGACTGTATCGACGACATCATGCAGGTCCCGGGGGTGGATGTCTGCTTCATCGGGCCAAACGACCTTGCGAACATGATGGACCTGCCGACCGGCATGGATAACCAGGCCCCGGCGCACATCGAGGCGGTCCAGAAGGTCGTCGACGCCGGTAAGCGAAACGGGATTGCGACCGGGATACATACCGGTTCAGGTGAAGAGGCCGCCCGGCGGATCAAGCAAGGTATGCAGTGGTTCCCGATCGGTTCCGATGCCCGGATGCTGAAGATGGGCGTCGACGGGCAACTGGCGGCCATGAAAGCGGGCCTGGCGGGAGAAGCAGTCGCCACGAACGGCGCGGAAAGCGGCGGCACGTTCTACTAGTGCCCCGGCGGGGCGTTTCCTGCGAGTTCGGAAGCGACGGGCCGAGTCGTGAGACCTCAGCCGCTGCTAGGGCGGTGAATTCCTTCTCCCCGGGGAGAAGGTTAGGTTGAGGGGAAATGCCATCGAAAAGGGAGCAGAGGCGCCTGTCGAGTAGTTGTTTCCAGTCGGCTGTTCGCATTCCACCTCACCCCAGCCCTCTCCCTAATGAGGGTCGTTCATAATTCAGAATGCCGCAAACAATATCTGGTACCAGATTCGGTGCGGATTGTTGGTCACCCAGCGGCAAACACTTCGAGTAGTTCGTTGAGGAGCGTGAGTCGATCAGCGGGCCTGATCGTCGATCGGCGTAATCCTGACAACGTGGTTGTCGGTGGCCCTAATTTCGCCGGAATCCGCCCTCCGAGTTGATCACCTGCCCCGTAATCCACCTGGCCTCGTCGGTGCAGAGCCATGCGATCAGGCGGGCAGCGTCATCGGGCTGCCCCCATTTCTTACCTGGGAACCTACGACGAGTGTCCTCTAGCTCGACGGGTGTAGCGTAGCCAGTGTCTATCGGTCCGGGATTTACGGTATTCACCGTTATGCCCTGATCAACAAGTGCGTCGCTCAGGCTTCGAGTCAAAGATGAAATCGCCCCTTTGGACGCTGCGTAGGCCAGTTGAGATTGCATGGGGCCGAGATCCTGACCGGATGTCATCATGATCACGCGGCCATCTGTGCCCGATTCATGCTGACGAGCGAATTCCTGCACCAACATCAGCGACGCCCGGACGTTCACAGACATGATGTAATCCGTATCGTGGTCGCTGAGTTGACCGAGACCCTGGGCGATGTCCGCCGCGTGGTTCAGCACCAAAATGTCTATGTGAGTGAACTCAGCGAGCGCCCGTTCAAAAAGCACCTCGGCAGACCCGATCTGTGATAGGTCGGCATCAAGGTGAATCACTCGGTGGCCCGCATCCAACAGTGACTGAGCTAACGGCTTCCCGGCCATTGAACTGCCATCCCAGTACGGTTGTTTTCGGTCGTAATCGATAAACGAGTGGACGGCAAGGTCGGCTCCGAGCGCGCTCAGGCGCATTGCGATGGCGTACCCAATGCCCTGCGGGCGCGTCACTCCGGTTACGAGGGCCACTCGACTGGCAAGCGGCAAATCAATCGGGAGCATATAAACCCCTTCAAACTTGGGCCTAAAAACATAGCTAGGTGATGAGGTTTATTTACCGGCCAATGTCATTCTCCACGGGTCGCAGTCGGAAGCCACGCTCAGTTTAACCCGGTGGGCCAACTAAGTAATTGCCATATAAATATGAACGACTCTCCCTATTGGAGAGGGAGTTAATGCGAGCGAGCGTTGGCCCCGGCCCCGGCGTCTACAGCTGTTCGATTTCGTGGAGCAGTTCGCCCGATGCCGGGAGCGAGTCGGTATAGACGTTTGACCAGCGGATCACGCCTTCGGTATCGATGATGAAGACCGACCGCCGGGAGTTGCCGCGTTCTTCGTTGAATACGCCGTAAGCCTTTGATACCTCGCCATGCGGCCAGAAGTCGCTCGCGACAGGGAACGGAACAACGTCGTTTTCATCATCCTCGTCGGTCATGCTCGCCACCCAGGCCTTCTGGACCGCAACGGGATCGCAGCTGATCTCGATGATCTCGGTGTTCACGGCCTGGAACCTCTCGTAATTTGCGCGGAACCCGCGCACCTGGTTAGTTCACCCGCCGGTGAAGCTGGCCGGGTGGAACCCGACTACAACAACCTTCCCCCGCAGATCGGAGAGCGTGATGCTGCCGGAATGGGTGTTCAGTGTGAAATCGGGGGCCTGTGTGCCGGGTTGAAGTGCCATATGGGGTGATTGCTCCGTGCCTGCTATGGATTAGCGACACCCGATTCTACTCGTTGTCCCATCCCCAGATGCGCATCGCGTTATCTCCCAGCATTTTTGCCTGCTCACCGGCGGTCAGCCAGTCGAAGCCCTCGCGTACCAGGCGAAGCTCGTCTGCAAGCGACAGCCAGCCGTGGTCGACCCTGTGATAGCCGGGGTACCCGGTGCCCCAGAGACAGCGGTCGATACCGAACGCATCGATTGCCATCTTCACGACATCGTGCATGTCGGCAAACGGGAAACTGCCACCGGAACGGTTGTGAACGTCCGATATCTTGATATGGACGTTCTCGTGCCCCGAGAGTGCCAGCACGGTTTTGTACTCTTCCCAGTCCGGTGCCATTTCCGGCATCGGGTACATCATGTGATCGATAAGCCATGTGATGCCCGGATATTTTGCCGCCGCGTGATTCAGCTGGTGGGCGTTGGGCGGGCGATTGTGAATCTGCAGGATCCCAGAACGCTTTTCGATTTCGGCGAACATCTTGTCGTTCTCGGGCCGTATCAGGATGTCTACATCCGGGTAGTAGTCCGGGTGGAACCTGAAGCCGGCCATGGCGCGTTCTTCCATCCAGTAAACGGCTTTTTCCGCGTTGTCGTCTGCCATCGGGTCGATCAAGCCCATCGCGGCGAACCTATCGGGGTACTTGATCGCCGAGTCGGCAACGTAACCGTTGTCCCATGTCGACCAGGATGTCTGCACAAGAACGGTCCTGTCGACCCCGTTGGCGTCCATGTCGTCGATCAGCAGTTCGGCGTTGCCCGACTCGGTAGGCTCGGAGGTCCAGCTCGGGGCGGTCGGGCCGATCGGAGCCATGGGCGGCATCTCCCATATGTGGACGTGTGTATCGACGATCATGCGGGGCAAGACTCCTCTTTCGCGGCGACTCTCAAGCTAAAGCGTCGAGAGTGTACCGCGGGGACCGGGCACACCCGCTGTTCGAAAGCGGGTCTGCGGTCCCGGTTGAAGTTTCGTGGCCCCCGCCGGCATCAAACTCTACGACGGGCAACGCCTGCCGTGCAGGCCACGCTCCACTCCCTCCTAAAGGCCGACGATCGATTTGTGAGCTATGGCGCTTCGGCCGGCGTGCCTAATGGTGGCGTCGGGGTCGAATACGATCTTGGGATGGGAGTGAGTCAGGGAGTGGCAACTGTGACACCGAATTCCTTCAGAGCGTCCAGCAGAGCCCGATATTTCGGCGCTTCCTCCACGGGCTGGTCGAGATATTCCAGGGTGCCCCAGGAACCGTGCTTGTTCGGAGAGCGAACAAAGTTAAAGTGAACGAACAGCCCGCCGCCATTATCAAACCAGACATTGAGATACTGCCGGTAAAGGTCGTACATTCGCGGATGCGTATTGGCCGCGATAAGTTTTTCGTTGAGGGTACCGATGTTCGTGTTCCCGCCCGTCGCGACCAGGTGTTGCCCGCCTTCATAGGCGATCAGATCGAGACCGTGGCTATCTGCGACGGCTTTGCTGCCGCGGATCCATTCCGCGGATTGAGTAATCGATTTCTCAGCCCTGTCCAGGATGTCGTCAACCGTTATTGTGCCCAGTTCGCCATTGGAAATGATTGCGTCGGCGATGTTGGCGTCCAGCTCTTCCGACCACCCACCGAAGTAAGGCGCAATCGCCAGTGCATCCGCCCGGATGCCCCACGGGTTCACGTCCACCCCGTTAATGCTCGACTGGCTGAATGCTTCCATGATCTGCTCTGAGACCCATGGGTTGGACGCCTGTGAAGCCAGGACCTTGATAAGGCGGTCTTTCTCCGCGCCAAATTCATCTTCAAATATCTTGAATATTTCGGCGGAACGCTTGGCGGTGTAACGCCAACCCGCCGCGCCGTTCTCGGTGGCCAGGCCAAGTATTAGTCCCTGTTCGTTGACCCATTTGGTCTGGCCAAATGACCAGTTCCACACCTCGTTCGAGTACTCGATGTAGATTTTTTTGTCCGGGTCCAACTCACGCTTTATCAGTCGGGCCATCTCAACCACGTAGTTGTCGTCCACCTTATGAGGAACCGTGAACCACGGGTCCGACCCGACCTCGTTCGCGAGTTGAATCATGTACTCGTATGCCACGCCCCTGAGCGGCCTGGACTGAAGGGCGCTGTCCCGCGTCGTCCTCTCGTCCCACCGTTCTATTTCGTTCTCGTTCGTTTCATTCCAATCCATGAACCTGATGACGCTGAAACCGCGCAACCTTCCCACGTATGTAGGATGGAATGGCTGCACTTCATACGCGGTCTCAAAGCCCGGGAGAATAACCCTGATATTTCTCACCGGGTTGTCCTTGTTCGACCGGAGGATTTTCAGAATAAGCCCAGCGTCAGGGTTCCTGACAGAAAAGCGATGACAGATACCCCCGCCCACGTAATAGTCTTCCGGTGAATCGAGGCTGACTTCCACTTCGCCATCTCCGTCGTATACGAGGGTGTAGGTACCGCTCGGATAGTCCCAGTTGGTGGCAAAGAGCAACACTGTCTGGAGAATTTGCGGTGGATCAACGCCATTGTCATAAGGAATCTCAAGGGGATACCCCTGCGCATCGAGTGGGACATCGACGCCACTGTCCCAGACGTTGGGATCGCCACTGGGAATCCAAGGTCGTGCTTCCCTGAAGACATTTACAAAAGGCGTCGTAGGAGTCCAGTCCCGCACGTACTCGACATTCATCCCTATGGGGCCCACTACTTTTGGTGAACCTGGAGCGGCCCCTGCCGTTGACGCTAGGGCGGGTGTTGAGCCTGAACAATCGACTGGAACCGGAGTGGGAGAAGGGAGCGACGAGACAGCTGCAGGGGGTGTTGATGTGGGAGTTGGAGATGGGCGGGACGAGGCGGTCGGAGAGGGTGCGGATGTTGGGGCCGCAGTTGGAAGCGGCGAAGCGGTGGGAGAGAGCGTGGATGTTGGGGCCACAGATAGGAGCGGCGAAGCGGTGGGAGACGGCACGGATGTTGGGCGTCGCACCGTCGGCCGCTGCAGGCTCAAGGGTCGCGGTTGCTACTACGGATGCAAGCGTCGTGGCTTCAACAGCCGCCGCTATGGTCGCTTGAAGGTCGGGGGCGGGCGTGTTGGTGAGCGATTTCTCTGTTGCGGGCGGCTCTGCAGTCGCACTGTCCGCGCACGCCCCAACCAGCAGTAATGCGACCATTACCGCGATGAAGAGCCAGCTTTCGCGGAAGCGCATCTACGAAAGCATAGTCGCATTGCCCGGAAATACAAGATTTACGAATGCTTTCTGATTTCTTGTTACGGTATTCGGAATCGTGTACGGCACGAGTTCTGGATTGGCGCGAGGGGCCCGATACATTGCTTTGCTACCGCTTCATTGATCGGCCGGGCGGTCCGAGTTGCCGCGATTGCTTATCCGGGCTGGCGAACGTGGTCGGGTGCCACCGCCTGCTTCGGCTGAGAAATTAACGTCTTGCCCTTGCCGGCCCTACTCGTCTGGGCTCCAGCGGAGCACCGGTCTTCGGGCCGCGGTCGCTTCGTCGAGTCGAGTCACCGGCAGGTCGTGCGGCGCATCGTGAATCAGTTCCGGGGCCGAATCGATTTCGTCGTCGATCTGCCGCATTACCGCGATGAAATGGTCGAGGGTCTCCTTCGATTCAGATTCGGTCGGCTCGACCATCAGTGCCTCTTCGACGATCAGCGGGAAGTACATCGTTGGTGCGTGAATGCCGAAATCGAGCAGGCGCTTGGCGATGTCCAGCCCCGACACCCCGCGCTTCTTCTGTCGAGACGCTGAAAGCACGGTTTCGTGCATGCAGTACCGGTCGGCGGCGAGGTTGTACCTGTCCCTGAGCCCGGCCTGGATGTAGTTGGCACCGATGATTGCGTTTTCGGAAACCGAACGCAGCCCTTCGATGCCCAGGGCCTTGATATAGGCATACGCCCGTGCGGCAATCGAAAACGAACCGTGAAAACCGTTGATCGCACCGATCGAGTTCACCGGGGTGGTAAGCACATAACCGGCGTCGGTCTTTTCAGCAACCGGCTTCGGCAGGAACCCCGCAAGTTCGGCGCTCACCAGCACCGGCCCCGAACCCGGTCCACCGCCGCCATGCGGGGTCGAGAAAGTCTTGTGCAGGTTCGAGTGACAGATATCGACGCCGAGGTCGCCGAGCTTCACCAACCACAGCAACGCGTTCAGGTTTGCACCGTCGGCATAAACCAGTCCCCCGGCGTCATGGATGATCTTCGTGATTTCGAGGATATTCGGTTCGAACAGACCCAGTATGCTCGGAATAGTGAGCATGAACACCGCGGTACGCGAATCGACCAGTTCACGCAGATTTTCGACATCGACATTACCCTGATCGTCGGAGCGGACAGTCACTACTTCGAGGCCCGCCATCGCCGCCGAGGCCGGGTTGGTGCCGTGTGCGGAGTCGGGAATGATCGCAACCGTGCGTTCCGCATCATGAAGTGCCTGGTGATAAGCACGGGCGATCAGCAGTCCTGAATATTCACCCTGCGCCCCGGCCAGCGGAGCGAGCGAGACTCCGGGGAGACCGGTGATCTCGCCGAGGTCATCCTGGAGGTTTTTCAGCAGCCGAATCGCACCCTGCACGGTCGAACCTGGCTGCAATGGATGAATGTCGGCAAGGCCGGGGAGGCTTGCGAGTTCGTCGTTGATCTTCGGGTTGTACTTCATCGTGCACGAACCCAGCGGGTAGAAATTCGTGTCGATCGAGAAGTTCAACTGGCTCAGCACCGAAAAGTATCGGATCACATCGAGCTGCGAGACCTCCGGCAGCTCGATGTCGTCTCGCAGCAGGCTCGAGTCGGGCAGCTCCTGTGCCGGCACGTCCGATTCCGGGAGGGAGAACGCTTTGCGCCCGGGGACCGAGCGGTCCATGAGCAGGCGACGGTCGGTTTCGCCAACCCCGGTGCCGATGGTCACTGGGCCGCTCCGATTTCGCCGAGCGCAGCCACGAACCCGTCGATATCGGCCTTCGAGTTGGTTTCCGTAACGCAAACCAGCATCCCGTTGTCGACCCGGTCTGAAATATCGAGGCCGCCAATGATTTTTCGTTCCAGCAACGCTGCGTTTATTGCAGCCGGGGAGCCGGGGCACCGAACTACAAATTCGTGGAAATATGCAGTTCCAGATTCAGAAGGTTCGACTGTAAATCCGTTGAGCCGATCGATTTCAGCTGCCGTGTAGTGGGCTTTCTGGTAGCAGAGCTTTGCCAGGTCTTTCATGCCCTGTTTGCCAAGCGTGGCAACGAATACGGTGACCATCAGCCCGATCAGTTGTGTGCTTGTGCAGATGTTCGACGTGGCGCGCTCCCGCCGGATGTGCTGCTCACGGGTCTGTAGTGTCAGCACATAGCCCGTGCGACCGCGCGTGTCCGTCGTCTGGCCTATGATCCGGCCTGGCATCTGCCTGATATGTGCCTTTTTACAGGCGAAGAGACCCACGTAGGGCCCACCGAACGCCAGGGGGACTCCAAGTGGCTGCCCTTCGGCCGTGACGATGTCTACATCGAAGTCACCCGGCGGTCGGAACAGGCCAAGTGCGGTCGGATTTACGTGGACGATCGACAGCGCACCCTTTTCATGCGCCATCCTGGCAAGACGTCCGACGTCCTCGATCTCGCCAAAGAAATTCGGACTCTGGATGGCGATGCACGCAAGGTCGTCTGCAATATCCGTCGTTCCGGGATCGATCTCTATAATCTCGATGTCCTGGTACTTCGAGTACGCGGCCAGTGTTTCGGGCAGGCGGGCATCGGCTGTCGAAAGCACGCCGATGCGCGTTCGGCGGGTGATGCGCGCGGCCATCAGGCAGGCCTCGGCGAACGCGGTGGGTCCGTCGTACATCCCGGCGTTGGCAACTTCCATTCCGGTCAGCTGGCAAATGATCGTCTGGAACTCGAACCCTACCTACAGCGTCCCCTGCGCGGCCTCCGGTTGATACGGCGTATATGCGGTTACGAACTCACCGCGCTGCAGGATCGAGCGGACGGTCGAGGGGATGTAGTGGCGATAGGCCCCGGCACCGAGAAACGAGATGTAACCGTTCGACGACGATGCGTTCTCGGCCGCGATTGCAGCGAACTCAGCCGCCAGCTCCTGTTCCGAGAGCCCGGGTGCCAGCTCGAGCCAGGGATGCCGGTGTTCAGCCGGAATATCGCCAATCAGTTCGTCAAGCGACTTAACCCCGATGGCATCGAGCATCTCGGCTCGCTCCGGACCGGTTGACGGAATGTACGGGTGGTTTACGGATAACGCCATGTTGAAGTGACTACTAGTCCAACGTAGCTTCGTATGTCTCGGCGTCCATCAACTTGTCGAGCTGGGAGGAATCTGAAATTTCGACTTTTATCAGCCATCCCGAGCCGTACGGATCGGAGTTGACCGTCTCGGGGTTGTCGATCACCATGGGATTGGTATCGACGATCGTGCCTCCGATGGGTGAAAAGAGGTCGCTCACAGCCTTAACCGACTCGATCTCGCCGAACTTGTCGAATTGCACGATTTCGGTGCCTACATCCGGGAGATCGACAAATACCACATCGCCGAGGGATTCCTGTGCAAACAGGGTTACGCCAATTTCAGCGATGTTGCCTTCCATGCGCACCCATTCGTGTTCTTTCGAGTATTTGAGATCGTCCGGATACATCTAGATTCCTTAATTCTGGCCTCATGCTGGCCCGGCGTTCGACGCTGGCCGCAGGCACAATAAACGGTCAGATGTATCGCCTAACCGCGCTTGTAAAAGGGCATGTCAACAATTTCTGCCTCGACCGGTCGCCCGCGAACATCGATCACAATCTGGCCACCTGTCTCGGCGTACATTTGCTCAACGTAGCCCATGCCAATACCACCGTCAACAGTTGGCGAATAAGTACCCGACGTGACTGTGCCGGTCACTTTCGAATTATTGCTGTTAGAGAGGACGCTCAACCCGGCCCGGGGGATGCCCCGACCTGTCATCTTAAAGCCCACCAATTTTCGGTCGGGTTCCGATTCCGATATATGCCGGAGTGAATCGGCGGCAACGTACCCGGGCCCGTCGAAATATGCGAAGCGGCCAAAGCCGGCCTCGAAGGGGTTCGTGTCGGTCGAAAGGTCGTTGCCGTGCAGGGACAGACCAGCTTCGAGCCTGAGCACGTCACGGGCACCGAGGCCGCATTCGACCGCACCGGCGGCTTTCAGATTCGACCACATCTGAACGCCTTCAGCAGCTTTTACGATGATTTCGAAACCGTCTTCACCGGTGTATCCGGTCCGCGCAACGGTCGCCCTGATGCCCGCTACGTTCGCGGTCCCAATTCGAAATCGCCGGATTGTCGATGCCGTACCGTCGGTCAGCCCGTCAACGATCCCGACCGCGCCGGGCCCCTGGATGGCGATCATTGCGGTTGCGTCGGTCGTTACCGACATCGTGAAGTCTTGACGATTCTCGCGCGTGCTTTCGTTTGCTGCCGACACCCTGGGGTTGATCCAGTCCATGTCGATATCGGTGTTCCCGGCGTTGATCACAAGCAGGAACCGCTCGTCGCCGGCGCGGTAGACCATCGCGTCGTCGGTGATCCCGCCGCGCTCATCGCAGATGAAGTTGTACTTGGACCTGCCGGTTTTCAGCGCCGGCATGTTCGCCGAGAGTATCGTCCCCAGAAAGGACTCGGCGCCCGGCCCTTCGAATTCCAGCCGTCCCATGTGCGACACATCGAAGATTCCCGCCCCACCACGCACCGCCTTTACCTCGGCGATAATCCCACCGGCGTACTGGACCGGCATGTCCCAGCCCCCGAATTCCACCATCTTCCCACCCGCGGCGAGGTGGGTCTGGTGCAGTACGGTTTTCTTCAACGCTCCGTCGGTCAATGGTTGCTCCGATCTTATCGCCAGCCCACGCCGCAGACCGGGTGCCCGAAGAAATCCTGGCATCGAGAAAATACAGCGGTCGCGCTAGAATCTGCGTGGCGTCAAAATAGATGCACCAGAATTTTAACCCCGTTCGACCTGAAATAACGCCAATGAGCAACCGTAAAACGTTTTCTACCGCGGCTCCAATTCCAGCCGGTGCCCCGACCGCGGTCCAGGTCGGTGAGCGGTTGTTTACATCGGGTATCGTTTCCGACCGCTCGGGCGGCCTCGAATCTGAGTCTCACCGCGTATTCCAGTTGCTCGCCGAGCTTGTCAGGAACAGTGGGCTCGCCATGAACGACGTCGTGAGAACTCGCATCTGGCATACGGGTGAAGACGGAGCAGCCGGGGCCCGCGACTACGGCGAAAAGCTGCTGCGGTCGGTGCACGGCGTGGTGTTCAACCATCCGGGCCCTGCCCTCACCATCGTCCAGGTCGAACGCCTTCCGGGGGGAGCCGCGGTATCCGTGGAACTGGAGGCGATTGCTGGCGGCGGTGAAAACGCCTACCGTTTCGAATCGGACTTCGAGTCTTCAAGTTCGATGGCTGTGCAGGTGGGCAACGAATTGTGGACTTCTGGGCTGAGGGGCGACCCTGCGGTCGGTCGAGACCCCCAGGTAAGACAGGCGATTGAAGACGCAGTCGGGCTGATGCGCCGAGCTGGAATCGGTGATGGCGACATTGTTTCGACTCGTCACTTCATGCGGCACGATGTCCGGTTCGGCTCCGACCCGCCTGAATGGCTGGCCTTCAAGGCGCAGTCGATCCCCACCTCGGCGGGAATTGCGGTTACAGGGGTCGGAACTCAGGACCATGCATTCGTGTTCGAAATGGAAGCGGTATCAGGTGCGTCGAGCACGCGGACGAACCTGCGGACCGGTCGTACGTTTGAGGTCGATCACAACTACTGTCGTGCGGTCCGGGTCGGCGACGGTGATGTGATCTACGTTGCCGGCACCACATCGCTAATCCCCGGCGAAATCGTTCAGCACCCCCACGAAGTCTCTCACCAGGTTGAAGACACGCTCGAAATCATCAGGTGGGCCATCACCGAACTGGGAATGACGTGGGACGACCTCATCCAGACCCGCACATATGTTGTGGGCGATGACAATGCGGTCGCCGAGGTTGTGGCAGCCCTTGAAAAATCGCTGCCCGATGTTGGCACCGCCTGCACCGTAGTCGGCGTGCCGGTGCTGGGGCGACCGGAAGTGATCGTCGAGATCGAGGCCCGGGCCGTTACGGCTCGTCGCTGAAAAGCTGCTCCCAGGTTGGTGGGTTCTCGATTTGCATCTGCGATTGAGAAAACGGGTTGCCTGCCCGCAGCAGCCTTGCATGACCGGCAGCGGCATCTCGCAGCAACGGCGCGGGGTGACCGGCAGCGAGCGATGGGCCACCGTCGAGACCTGTAATCCCGATGGTCGGCCCGGGCTGCTTATTATGGTCGTTCGCGACTCCCCTTGAGTGCATCGCAACGCGGAAACTGCCAAGTCCTTCTGGGGCGATCAACGCGCCGATGCCCGCCATGTCTTCTTCGGAGTCCGACCTCGAGACTTCCCGGCGTGAGAATCGGTCACCGACGTACCGCAGAAAATCCTCGATTCCGAGATTTGTCAGAAAGTTGGACTGGGTGGTGTTTCCGATTCTGCTGAAACCGTTGACCATCAGCGTGTGGTCGACTGCAGTGAAATCGACATGGGCTGTGATGTCTTGCCTGCCAATTCGGCGCAGCGGGTTCTGGCCGAGCGTGTGCTGGTAGTAGCAGCGCAACGAGCCTGAAAGCCGCGTTGGCGCATAGAGATCGGGCCTGTAAAACCCGTAGTCGATCGTGATTACATAGCCGCGGTCCAGGGTTGCCGATACCGAGTCTGACCAGTAGCCGAGCCGCAGGTTAACCTCGCCCCGGTACCCATCGGGGAGCGAGCGAACGAACGGCAGCACCCTGGCCTCGACCTCGGGTTCGACGACGTCTCCGACGGCTTCTACGAACTCCCCGTCTTTATAGTCGACGAATATCTCCCTGACGGACCCGGCCTGAATGATAAACCGGTTCACGGGGTGGGCATCGATCAGTTCGTTGGAAATAACGCAGCCGGTAACGCCAATCGGCAGATCGCTGATTCCGATCACTGTCCCAGGTCCTGCAGGCGGTACCAGATCGGTGGCGGAGTATTGCAAAACCTTTTCTAAATCAGGCAACTCGCGCTCTGTGTACTCGGTGATATCCGAACGGAGTACGCCGTCTCCAGCGCCCATCTCTACAACCATGAACTCACCGGGCGAGCCGAGCCGCTGCCACATTTCACGCAGCTGCAGCGCCAGTAGCGCGCCGAATGCGGGGTGGGTCACCGGGCTGGTGAAGTAGTCGCCATCAGTGCCAACCGGTGCCGAACCCGGCTGCCGTCGCTTGCTCGGGTAGTAGCCAGATTGCTCGTCGTACAGGGCAGCTTCCATGAACGCCTCGAAAGTTATCGGGCCGTGCCGGTCAATGTAGTCGATCAACCGCTGTTCAAGTTCGCCGGGCGTCGGTGGTGGCATTTAGATGTGAAACCTGCACCCGATGCTCACGAATGATCGCAAGGTCGGATATCGCTGAATTGGCTCAGTACTCCCGCGTCGGCTGGAGATCCTGTATCAAGTTCAGGATGACATATTTCCGGGTGAAGGGAAGAGGGCAAAGAGGCGTCACTCTGACGACCGAACGCATTCCCTCTCAACCTGAAATTCTCCCACGGGGAGAAGGAACCGGCAACAACAACGGCATGCTAGCCGCGTTCTGCGATCGGGATGTACTTTTGCTCGCGTTCGCCCGTGTACTGGAGAAGCGGACGGATCAGGATGTTGTGCTCGAACTGTTCGACGACCTGGACCGTCCAGCCGGGGATTCGACCCACCGCGAAGATCGGCACGAACAGGTCCTGTGGAATGCCGTTCAAGTGGTAGATGACCCCGGCGAAGAAATCGACGTTTACGTGGATGCCGCGCCTGGCGTATGGCTTCATCGCATCCACAACGGCCTCAAGGATCTGGTACCACTCGGGCTGGCCCATTTCCTCGCTCAAATCCTTGACGCCCTGGCGCAGGTGGCCGGCCCGGGGGTCTTCAGCCTTGTAGACGCGGTGCCCGAAGCCCATCACGCGCTCACGGTTAGACAAAAGGTTCTGCACATATTCGGCAGCGTTCTCGGCCTTGCCGATTTCACGTGCCATCTGCATTACGTTTTCAGCGGCGCCCCCGTGAGCGGGTCCGGAGAGCGCGGCGATTCCGGCAGTAACGGCTCCGTGGATATCGGCAGCGGTGCCCGCCACGACGCGCGCCGTGAAGGCCGATGCGTTCGAACCGTGATCGGCGTGCAGCACAAAGTCCTTGTCCATCAGGTTCATAGCCTGCGCGCTCGGCTCCGTGCCTTCCATCATGTAAAGGAAATTACCTGCATGGTTCAGAGTTGTGCTGGGCTTGATCGGGTCCTTGCCGCGCCGGATATTGTGATGGGCCATCACTATTGACGGAACCTGTGAAGTAAGCCGGAGGCCCTTGCGGACAGTCGCTGCAGTGGAATTGTCGTTGCGGTCCGGGTCGAAGCCGGCGAGCGCTGAAACGGCGGTTCGGAGGGCGTCCATCGGGTGCGCGTCTTTGACGATCTCGATCACGTCGAAGATCTGTTCGGGAAGCTCACGGGCACCCTTCAGCTCGGCGTCGTAATCGTCGAGCTGGCCCTGGGTCGGAAGCGCACCGTAGATCAGCAGGTAGGCCGTTTCTTCGAATGTCGAGTACTCGGCCAGATCGTTGATGTTGTAACCCCGGTATTCGAGGACGCCTTTTTTACCATCGATGAACGTGGTGGCGCTGCGGTCGAAGTAAACACCCGCGAGTCCCCGGTGCAGCGTGATTTCGTCGTTGGTCATTTAGGGATACAAATCCGTCGCGCCTGGAATCGGCGTCACTGTGGGCCATCGAAAATCTGGCGCGCTATGGCATGTAGAAAGGCATGTCCGGCAACGCCCAATTTGGGCATTGTGCAAACTGTAACAATGCGGTTCGAGGCTACACTGCGCGCAATAGGCCGTCAAATTGACGGCCTATTGTTTTTCGTGAGTTTTTTTGCGGTGCAATTTCCGGCAACGATACCGGGTTGAACTGCTGCAAAAACCCGTAGCAATGACCGGCGCGGACTATCGTTTCACGTCTTGTCCGCGACCTGGTTTATCAGCATGTCTACCACATCGCCGACAGGTATTGCGCCGAGGTCTTCACCGGCCCGGGTGCGCACGGCCGCCGCGTCGGCCTCGATTTCACGGTCGCCGACCACCAGCATGTACGGCACTTTCTGCAGTTGTGCCTGCCTGATCTTGGAGTTCATCCGGTCGTTCGAATCATTAACTTCAACTCTCAGGCCCGCCGCCTTGAGCCTGCTTCCGACTTCGTGGCAGAAATCGTTGTGGCGGTCTGCAATCGGTATGACCACGGCCTGCACGGGTGCCAGCCACAGTGGGAATGCGCCGACGAGGTGCTCGATCAGAACGCCCATGAATCGCTCGAGCGACCCGTACATCGCACGGTGGATAACGACCGGTCGCTTTCGGGTTCCGTCTTCGGCCGCATATTCAAGATCAAAGCGCTCGGGGAGCGAGAAATCGAGCTGCACCGTACCCAGTTGCCAGTCGCGCCCGAGTGCATCAGGAACGAATATGTCGATCTTCGGACCGTAAAACGCGCCCTCTCCCGCTTTGACGGTATATTCCCGGCCCGAGGTGTCGAGCAACTCTGTGAGAATGATTTCGGCCTGGTCCCACATCTCGTCTGATCCGACTCTCTTGTCGGGGCGGAGCGACAACTCGAATCGGTAGTTCTCGAATCCAAGCGCTTTATAGGATTCATCCAACATTTCCAGGAACGAACTGATTTCAGTAGCGATCTGTTCGAAGGTACAGAAAATATGGGCGTCGTCCTGGACCATTGAGCGGACCCGAAATAAGCCCTGGGTGACGCCCGAACGTTCGTTGCGGTGCAATCGGCCGAAGTCAGCCCACCGCAGCGGGAGATCCCGGTAACTTCGCAAATCGGCCTGGTAGAGCATTGCTGCCGCAGGACAGTTCATCGGCTTTACGCCGAATTCGCGCTCGTCGACATCGACGAAGTACATGTTTTCGGCATAAACCTCAAGGTGACCCGACTTCTTCCACAGGTCGGTATTGAAGATCTGCGGAGTCATCACTTCCTGGTAGCCGTATTTTCCGTACAGCTCTTTGACGTAGTCGATCAGGCCGTTCATCACGACCGTGCCTTTTGGTAGGAAGAACGGGGAGGCAGGAGCGATCGGGTCGAAAAAGAACAGGCCAAGCGCACGCCCAAGCTTGCGATGGTCACGCTTTTCAGCCTCTTCCCGGCGCTTCAGGTAGGCCTTCTGGGCGTCCCTCGACTCCCACGCGGTGCCGTAGATCCGCTGGAGCATGGTGTTATTTTCGTCGCCACGCCAGTAAGCGCCCGCAGACGATAGCAGCTTGTAGGCCTTGATATCGCCGGTACGTTCCATGTGACCGCCGCGGCACAGGTCTTCAAACTCACCGTTGGCATGGCTGCAAAACGTTACGCGCTCGTCAGCGGGGATGCCTTCGAGGATCTCGACTTTATACGGGTTGCCGCTGACCAGTTTGAGCGCTTCATCTCGACTCACCTCGCGTTCGACGAACTCGGTGTTGGCCTTGATCGACTCCCGCATTTCGAGCTCGATCTTTTTCAGGTCGTCCGGGGTGAACGGCTCGGGGACTGCGAAGTCGTAGTAGAAGCCATCTGCGATCGACGGACCGATGGTTAGTTGAGATTCAGGAAATAGTTTGGTTACCGCCTCGGCGAGAACGTGCGCCGCAGAGTGCCGCATCCGGTCGCGGTAGTCCTGCTGGTCTTCTGGCGAAAGGTCTTTGAATTTAGCTGCCATTGTGATTGGCTCCGAACGCACGAAACGCGTGTCGTTTCACTGTGCAAATAAATCACGCGAAAAGCACCGCGCGACCAGGGTAGACGACGAAGTGTGGGGCGCGTCACCTGAAGGGGAGGCGGCGCGCCTAGATAGTCAACGTGTAGCGCCCGAGAGACGGGCTGCACTCCACTGTGTCGCGTTCGGTACGCGTGCCACCGGGAGACGCGCCGCCCGGCTGTGTGAGCTGGGCGAATATTTGCGACAAATTGCACATAGCTCGATTATATCCGGTTCTGGTGGGCGGTACAGGACTTGAACCTGTGACCTCGTCGATGTCAACGACGCGCTCTAGCCAACTGAGCTAACCGCCCGCGAACGGAGCGCCAAGTCTATATGAGAACTCGCATTTGGATTGCGTTACCAGGCGATCGGATTTTCGGTGCAATTTTGATTAATGTTCTTAAATACTGTGGCTCCTGCCATTAAGCCGGGGCCACAGTGAACAAACGTAAAGTGCCGCTCATTACTCCGATCGAGTTTTACTCAGCAGGTTTCTCGCTCTCGCTGTCCTTCGAGTCACCAGAGCCTTCTGAAATTCCGCCTTCACCCCCGCTTTCATCAACAAACTGGGGTGCAGGTTCGGGGTTCTCATCGGTTGTCGATGTCGAAGCGCGGAGTGCCTCGGCTGCCCGTGCGGCGTCTTCGTCACCGGAATCAGCGGGCGAGTCGCTGGCCTTTGCCGCATCGGACAGTGCCGACACTGCAGCCCGGAGACCACCGTCATCGCGCGATGATAGGCTGGCCGCCGCGGCGGCCGCATCGGCTCCCCGCGTGGGACCGGCCTCGGCACCGACGCCGACCAGGTCTGCGCCGCCAATTGCAGCGAGCGCCTCTTCGAACGTTGCGGGGGCTTTCGTGAACCCGGTAAGTTGACCGGCCTTGCGGTCGCCTTCCTTGATCCCAAGCCGCTCGCGACCCGCTTCCGAAAGATCCAGCCGTGCCGGAATCAATCGTCCGATGATCACGTTTTCCTTCAGTCCGTTCAATCGGTCGACAGAGCCGTTTACCGCGGCCTCCGTCAACACCCGAGCGGTTTCCTGGAACGAAGCCGCGGCCAGGAAACTCTGGGTGTTGAGAGATGCCCTCGTTACACCGAGAAGGACCGGGCTCGCGGTAGCAGGCTCGCGGCCCTCTGCCAGCATGTTGTTATTCGTGTACTCGTAGTCGTGCCGGTCGACCAGTTCACCGGGCAGCAGGTCGCTGTCGCCCGGGTTGTCGACCCTCACCTTGCGCATCATTTGCCTAACGATCACCTCTATGTGCTTGTCGTGCAGTTGCACACCCTGCGACCGGTACACGGCCTGAACTTCGTCGACAAGGTAGCGCTGTACGGCGGCCTGGCCTTCGATTCGCAGGATGTCCTGCGGGTTTTTCGGGCCGTCAGTCAACGCGAGGCCGGGTTCAACAGTATCGCCATCGGAAACATGTATTTCCGATGCCGCCGGAACAACGTATTCGCGCTCGTCGGTTTCTTCCCACGTAATGCGGACCGCGGTCTTCGTGACCTGCACCGTGCCGGCGACCGTCGCGGTAATTTCATCCTGCAATTCGTCGTAAGTACCTGCCCTGATCGCGGCTGCCTTTGCGGTTTTCTTGATCGATAGGATCGGTTCGCCCGCGTCGACCCAGTCGCCCGTCTTTACTGTCTGGCGATGTGTTTCGGGAATGGCTATTTGTTCGGAGAATTTCTCATTCGAAATTACCCTTATGACGCGGCCTTCAGGCAGTTGGGCGAGTTCGATCTTCCCGCCGATTTCGGAAAGAATTGCCATACCCTTGGGCTGCCGGGCTTCGAACAGTTCGACGACCCGCGGCAGTCCCGACGTGATGTCCTTACCGGCGACACCACCTGTGTGGAATGTCCTCATCGTTAGCTGCGTGCCCGGTTCGCCGATCGACTGGGCGGCGATGATTCCCACTGCTTCGCCGAGCAGTGCTGGCGAACCGGTTGCGAGCGAAGCCCCGTAGCATTTCTGAGAAATGCCGCGCTGGGTAGTGCTCGAGAGCGGTGAGAACACCCACGCTTCCTTCACTTTCGCCTCTTTGATCACTTCGGCCAGTTCGCGGGTGATAAGTTCATCGCGGTCAGCGATCACTTCGCCCGTCTCCGGGTGCACAATCGGCTCCGACAGGTACCGGGTCACGATCCGGTCTATCAGTGGTGCCTGCAGGCCAGTGTTTCCCTCTTCGGAGATCAAGATCCCCTGTGCGCCGGGGTCGTCTTCCGTCGTTATGATCACATCCTGGGCAACGTCGGCAAGTCGCCTGGTCAGGTAGCCCGAGTCGGCGGTTCGCAGAGCAGTGTCGGCAAGTCCCTTTCGAGCGCCGTGAGTCGAGATGAAGTACTCGAGGATCGTGAGGCCTTCAGCAAAGCTTGAGCGGATCGGCATCTCGATAATCCGGCCCTTTGGATCCGACATCAGGCCACGCATGCCGGCCATCTGCTTGATCTGGGCGATGTTACCTTTCGCCCCGGAATCGGCCATTGCGAAGATTCCACCGTAGCTCGGCAGATTTTCTTCCACAGCCTTCGTCATTTTGTCGGAAACATCGGTCCAAATCGCGACAGACGCCTTGTATCGTTCGGGCTCGGTAATCAAACCTTCGAGATACTGCTCGTCGAGTCGAGATATCTTGGTGTCGGCAGCCGAAAGCAGAGACTGCTTTTGCGGCGGCACAACGATATCTTTCATGGCGATGGTGGTCCCCGACTGGGTCGCGTATTTGAACCCCAGGTCCTTCAGCTTGTCGAGCATCACGGCAGTGATTTCGTTCCCCATGTCGTTCACGACTTCGCCCACGAGCGACTCGATCTCGCTCCGCACAAACAGCTGGTTGCGGAACTCCATTTGCTCGGGAAGCGCCTGGTTGAAGATGATTCGACCAACCGTCGTATCTATCCGTTCCCCGTCGTCATCTCGCACGCCAATCATCTCGCGCAGCTTGATCAGCTCAGTGTCGAACGCAAGTAGCACGTCATCGAAGTCGGCAAACATCTTGTATTTTGGATTGCCGTCCTCGTCCTTTTCGACCGGCGTTATCCCTTCGCCGTCGACACCGGTGAGGTAGTACATGCCAAGGACCATGTCCAGTGTGGGCGAAACGATCGGAAAGCCCGAGCTGGGTGACAGCATGTTGTTGGTCGAAAGCATCAGGCGTTGTGCTTCAACCACCGCCTCCCTCGAAAGCGGTACGTGCACTGCCATCTGGTCGCCGTCGAAGTCGGCGTTGAACGCGGTACATACAAGCGGGTGAATCTGGATGGCAGACCCATCGATAAGCACTGGCTGGAACGCCTGGATACCGAGCCGGTGGAGGGTTGGTGCGCGGTTCAGCAGTACTGGGTGGTCCTGGATGACTTCTTCAAGGAGGTCCCAGATTTCCGGGCGGGCGCGCTCCGTCATGCGCTTGGCGCTCTTGATGTTGTGGGCGTAGCCCTTCACGACAAGCGCGTTCATGACGAACGGCTTGAATAGTTCGAGGGCCATCTTTTTCGGCAGGCCGCACTCGTACATTTTGAGTTGCGGGCCAGAAATGATGACGGAACGTCCGCTGTAATCAACCCGCTTGCCGAGCAGGTTCTGGCGGAACCGGCCCTGCTTACCACGGAGTAAATCTGTCAGCGACTTTAGCTTGTGGTTGTGGCTGCCCTGGATGGCGCGACCTCGCCTGCCATTGTCGATAAGCGCATCGACCGCTTCTTGGAGCATCCGTTTCTCGTTGCGGATGATGATGTCCGGGGCCTGGAGGTCGATAAGGTGCTTCAACCGGTTGTTCCGGTTGATCACCCTCCGGTACAGGTCGTTAAGGTCGCTTGTGGCAAACCGGCCGCCATCGAGCTGAACCATCGGGTGCAGTTCGGGGGGCAGAATCGGGAGGACGGTCAATACCATCCATTCGGCCTTGTTGCCGCTCTTTCGGAAGGCCTCGACCACGCGCAGCCGCTTGATCGCCTTCTTCCGGCGCTGGCCGGAGGTATTGCGGACCTGGTCTTGCAGTTCGCCCCGAAGGGTATCGAGGTCGGTGTTCTGAAGGATTTCGAGAACCGACTCGGCACCCATGGATGCCCGGAACACTTCTCCGAACTTGTCACGAAGCTCGCGGAATCGGGCCTCGGTCAGCAGGTCCATTACCCGGATTGCTTCCAGGTCGTCGATCTTGTCCTGCACGTCCGATTCGACGCCCGCCTTCAAATCCTCGGTGAGTTCGGTGAGCCTGGAAACTGCGTCTTCGCCCTTGATGCTTGCGATTTCGGATTTTTCGGCCTTCGTTCGATCTTCGGCCTCTTTTTCCATCTTCGCGAGTTGCGCCTTGGTTATCTTCTTTTTGGGCTTGTCGGCCTCAGCAGCCTCGACAGCCAGACGGTCCGCCTCGGTCTTGGCATTGAACATCAACTGCATCGTCACTGCGAGCGTCGCCTCGACTGTGTCCCCGGCGATCGCTTCTTTCAATTCTTCGTCGTACCGGTTCATCTCGGCGTCGCGGTACGCTCCGAGTTGTTCGATGGCGCTCTGCCGCGCATCGCTGTCAACGGAGGTTACGACATACTGTGCAAAGTACAGGATCCGCTCGAGGTTTCGTGGTGAGAGGTCGAGAAGAAGACCCAGTCGCGACGGGGTTCCCTTCGAGAACCAGATGTGTGCGACGGGCGCGGCCAGTTTCACGTGACCCATCCGCTCGCGGCGTACTTTCGATCGCGCTACTTCAACACCACACCGGTCGCAAATGACGCCCTTGTAGCGGATTTTCTTATACTTGCCGCAGTAGCACTCCCAGTCCTTGGTCGGGCCGAAAATGCGCTCGCAAAACAGGCCGTCTTTTTCCGGTCGCAGCGTGCGGTAGTTAATCGTTTCGGGTTTGGTCACTTCTCCATATGACCAGGCACGAATCTGCTCTGGCGATGCCAGGGAGATTCTGATTGCGTTGAAATCGGCGCCAGACTGTCCCATGAGTTGCCGTTTCCTTCACCTTTCGGGTTGCACCCCGTGGGCGGCTGGCCCATATCGTTACGCTGGCAACGCCAGCAATTTCAGAAGTCCCGGGCGGATCTCGCCCGGCACGTTATTTAACTAGTTCTCTTCGTCTTCGCTACCCGGGGCATCGGCCCCGCCAGCGCCCGATTCCTCTGAAGCGAGGGCCTGCAGGGAATCTTCCGCGGGCCCGTCCGAGTCGTCGGAAACTTCCTGCCCATCAGTCAACTTCTCAAGCAAGTCACCGCCGGGCAGCTCTTCGATATCGAGAACATCTAACGACTCGTCGCTCAGGTCGTCCCAGTTCAACGGCGCCCCGAGGGTTGCCGACATCTCCTGCGCCTGGCTCTTGGCCCGCGTGAACCGCTCGATGTCTTCGTTCAGCAGTTCGACTGAGAGCCCGAGGCCCTGCAGTTCTTTGAGCAGGACGTGGAACGATTCCGGAACACCCGGCTGAATGACCTCTTCACCCTTCACAATTGCTTCATATGTCTTAACACGTCCGATAACGTCGTCAGACTTGATCGTCAGCATTTCCTGCAGGGTGTAGGCGGCCGAGTATGCCTCAAGCGCCCAGACCTCCATTTCGCCGAAACGCTGTCCACCGAACTGCGCTTTACCGCCAAGTGGCTGCTGCGTGATGAGTGAGTATGGGCCGGTCGACCTGGCGTGGATCTTGTCTTCCACAAGGTGAATGAGCTTCAGCATGTATACGTTGCCGACGGTGATCGGCTGGTCGAATGTGAGACCGGTCCGGCCGTCGTAAACAGTCTGCTTGCCGAAAACCGGGGCGGAAAGGTTCTTCTCTCTCGCAAGTTTCAGCGATGTCTGCATCAGCTCTGCAGGTTTCATGCCGGTCGTGTCGACGTCGGCAGTCTCCTTCAGCCAGATACGCAGGCAGGCTTCCCTTGCCACGCCCCGGTTCGAGGGCGCATCGCTCCAGAGCCGGTCACGGTCGAAACCCCGTTCTTCCAGGTACGCATCGACTTTTGGCCAGTCAATGTTTTCGGAATTAAGGTTGCGGTGGTCCTTGCTGTTCGATTGCATCACGAACCAGGCGCGTGCAAGCTGGTCTTCAACAACAGTGTCTTTAGCACCGTCGAATACCGGAGTCTTGGCGTGGAATCCCAGGGTGTTTGCGGCCCAGCCCAGGTGGGTTTCGAGCAGCTGGCCCAGGTTCATTCGGGATGGCACGCCGATTGGGTTCAACAGGATGTCGAGCGGCGTACCGTCGGCGAGGAACGGCATATCTTCGCGTGGCAGGATCTTGGCAACCACGCCTTTGTTACCGTGTCGCCCGGCCATCTTGTCGCCCTGGGTGATCTTCCTCGTGTGTGCCACCCAGACCCTGACAGTCTTGGTGACACCGGGCGACATGTCGTCACCGTTTTCTTTCGTCAGTATGCGAACGTCGATGATCTTGCCGTGTTGCCCGTGCGGAACGCGCAGGCTGGTGTCCTTCACGTCGCGGGCCTTCTCGCCGAAAATCGCTCGCAAGAGCTTCTCTTCGGCTGTCAGCTCCGTCTCGCCCTTCGGGGTGATCTTTCCGACCAGGATGTCGCCGGCGCTAACCCATGCGCCGATCCTTACAATTCCCTCTTCGTCGAGGTCGCGCAGGCTCTCTTCACCAACATTTGGAATGTCACGGGTGATCTCTTCCGGGCCGAGCTTGGTCTCGCGCGCTTCAACTTCGTGCTTTTCAATGTGGATCGAGGTATACCGGTCGTTCTTTACGAGATCTTCGTTGAGGATGATCGCGTCTTCATAGTTGTACCCGTCGAACATCATGAAGCCAACGAGAAGGTTCTGACCCAGTGCAAGTTCGCCGTTTTCGGTCGACGAACTGTCGGCAAGCGGCGACCCGGCGATGACCCTATCGCCTTTGTAGACGATGGGGTGCTGGTTGATGGACGTGCCCTGGTTTGACCGCACGAACTTTGTTAGCGGATACTCGGCCAGGTCGCCATTTTCGCCAAGCACCTTTACCAAATCGCTGGTCGATTCCGAAACGATGCCATCGGTTTCCGAAATAATGACCTGCCCCGAATCGCTGGCTACCCGCAATTCCATACCGGTTCCCACGAGCGGGGCCTGCGGGCGGATCAACGGGACGGCCTGGCGTTGCATGTTCGAACCCATCAGGGCCCGGTTAGCGTCGTCGTGCTCGAGGAACGGAATCAGCGCAGTCGAAACGCTTACGATCTGCATCGGCGAAACGTCGAGAAACTGCACTTCGTCAGGGTGAACGTACGTGTACGCCTCGCTGCCACCCACCCGGACTTCGACCAGGTCGGTAGTTATCTGCCCTTTGGCGTCCATCGGGGTAGTCGCCTGCCCTATCGTGTTGCTCTCTTCGTCATCGGCAGACAAATACTCACGGTCTTCTTCTTTAGTGGTAACAAAAGGCAGAACTTTTACATCGCGCGCCTTGAGCTTGTTTACTTCCTCGGAAATCGGAATCGTGATCGGCTTACCACTTTCGGCAACCACCTTGCCCTTGTCGTCGGTGATGTCTTCGAGCGGGGTACGACCCTGGATATCGGGGTTGTCGCTCGCCATCGAACGGAGAATCTTCCGGTAAGGGGTCTCGATAAATCCGTAGTCGTTGAGCCGCGCGTAGGTCGCGAGCGAGCCCAGCAGCCCGATGTTGGGCCCTTCGGGCGTTTCGATCGGGCAGATTCGCCCGTAGTGCGAAGCGTGCACGTCACGGACGTCGAACCCGGCGCGCTCACGTGAAAGACCGCCGGGGCCAAGTGCCGACAGCCGTCGCTTGTGTGTCAGTTCCGCAAGGGGGTTGGTCTGGTCCATGAACTGCGAGAGCTGAGATCCACCGAAGAACTCACGCACCGCGGCAACTACTGGCCTGATATTGATGAGCGCGGCGGGCGTTGTGGTTGTCGGGTCCATCTGCGTGGTCATGCGTTCTTTTACAACGCGCTCCATCCGCAAAAGACCAACTCGCAACTGGTTCTGAATCAATTCACCAACGGCACGCACGCGACGATTGCCCAGGTGGTCGATATCGTCGTTGCTTGCACGACCGTTGTTGATAGTAATCATGCGCCGGACGAGTTCGACGAAATCGCGCTTCGTGAGCGTCCGGGTCGTTTCCTTCAGCCCGAGCCTGTGGTTCAGCTTGTAACGGCCAACGCGCCCGAGATCGTACTTTCGTTCGTTAAAGAACAGGTTTTTGATGAGCTCGCGGGCATTTTCCACGCTGGGCGGCTCACCCGGTCGCAGCCGGCGGTAAAACTCGAGGAGAGCTTCTTCCTCGGTGGTCGCTGCGGTATCTTTCGCGAGGGTCGCTTCCATGTAGCGGTGCACCGGGTCGTCGTCCACATCTGCCACCAGCGCCAGGATTTCTTTATCGGTGGTGAATCCGAGCGCTCGCAGCAGGGTGGTGATCGGCGCCTTGCGCTTGCGGTCGACCTTTACCGAGAGCAGGTCCTTATTGCTGGTTTCGAGTTCTACCCATGCACCGCGATAGGGAATCAACTTTGCACTGCAGAGCATTCGACCGGTCGTGGGATCTGCCTTGGTGGTGAAATATGCGCCGGGCGACCGAACGAGCTGCGAGACGACTACGCGCTCGGCACCGTTGATCACGAACGTGCCGTTTCGGGTCATCACCGGCACGTCGCCGAAGAACAGTACCTGCTCCTTGACTTCGCCTGTTTCCTTGATGACGAGCTGCACCGTTACGTAGAGAGGAGCGGAGAAAGTGATCTCCCGCTTGCGGCATTCCTGCTCGGTGTGCTTTGGCTTGCGAATTTCGTGGCCCAAAAAACGCAGATCGAACCGACCGCCTGAGAAGTCCTCAATCGGGGAAATGTCATCGAACAGGTCCTTCAACCCATCGGTCTTGAGCCAATCAAATGAATTGACCTGGACTTGCACCAGGTTGGGAACCTCTACAGTGTTCCGGATACTGTTAAATGTCTTGTAATCGGACTGCTCGGACGGGGCTAGTCTGCGATCAGCAATGACCATACTCACACTCCTGGAGTGCTAGGGATGGGCAACACGCGTTAGGGCCGAAATTCAAACGCGCGAAGACCGCAAGCATGCGGGCAAAATTGCAGCGCGTGCTTCCGGTAGGGTTGGGGAATGAAAAAAATGAACCAGGGCGAGACGTAAAGAGATGAACCGTTCTCTGACAGCCTAGAATTTTAGTTCTATTTCAAATACGCTGTCAACTGGTCAACGGATGCTTTTTGGCGGTCTGGAACGTCTATTCGGCGATTCGAGCGTTAAACCCCCCGATTTGCGACCGGCGTGATCGCGCTCCACATGAAGAGTTTGCAACTCTATGATGGGCATTGGCCGCTATAAACACTTGACTATCGGGCGCGAATTCCAAAAAATATCCGTAATCAACCGATCAGATGACTCCCCCTACAGGGAGAATCGACCTGAACGGGGGTGGAAGTTCGGTGTTTCGTACGATTACGAGGGAGTTGGCGATTGTGGGGGTTGCCTACCTCGCATTCGCGCTCGCTAAGAACCTGACTGACCCCTCGCCGGTGCTCAAGGCAGTTTCCAACGGCTGGGGGGTGATTCGGCTCGAGACCGCGCTCGCCCTGAACCACGAATCATTCATTCAGCAAATCATCGCCCGCCTCTCTCTTGGCCTGCTTTTTGCGTTGACCTATTTCTACGCCGTCGGTATGTGGCTGGGGTTGGCGGGCACGGCCGTAATCCTGTTTATAAAAAACCGTGCCGCGTATGTTCAGTTGCGTCGAACTTTCATGTTGACCATGCTCCTGGGTGCGGTAGTTTTTGCGATCTCCCCGCTTGCCCCACCCAGGTTTATGCCCGGACTCGGCATGACCGACACCGTTACCCTGCTCGGTCTCGACCCCACTGCACCGAACTCCGATTCGGCGATTAGCTACAACCGTTTCGCCGCCATGCCCAGCCTCCACTATGCCTGGGCGCTCCTTGTGATGGTCGCTGCATTCAAGTTCGGGGGCCGCCGGGCAATAATCGTCGGGTTCAGTTTCCAGTTGCTGATGTTCGTGGCGATTATTGCAACAGCCAACCACTACATTCTCGACGCACTGGCTGGCGCCCTGCTTCTTGTAGTAGCGATTTATCTCACACGGCAGCTGGAGCGGCATGAGAACAGCATCACCCGGATGGCCGTGCGAATATTGTCACTGCGGGAGACGGAAATACGTTGGCGAGAGCGTGTTAGCCAGATTGGAATGCCGGATCTGCGCGGTCCGTTTATCACGGGGGCTGCGATCCCGGGCGGGCACGCGGCCCCTCCCACTCGAGCCGGTGTTGCTCCACCCGTTCCAGCATCTGCCGGTACTTTGCCGTCAATCGGCCCCCTGTTCGACGACCTGACTCTCGTAATGCCGTGAACCCAGGTCCTGGCGCTCCTGTATCTCGGGCAGCCATGTACTTTTGATGTAGGCGAGCACTTCGAGCACTTCTTCGTCGGTGAGGACGCCCCTGAATGCTGGCATGACTGTGGCAAGGGGTGGGCGGTCGAGAACCCACTGATGGAGGAGCCGGTCAGGATGATGCCAGGTATGGCCTGCATCGCCATGGACCGGTGCGGCTGCCAGCACTACAGGGCCCTGCACCGGACCGTGGCACGACGCACAGTTTCGGGCGTAGATTTTTTCACCCGCAGCCACCCGGCTGTCGGTCAGTTCGATCGGGAACTTCCCGGAATCTGCTCCACCGCTGCTGCACGCGCCCTGCAAAGCTGCAACGACCAGCAACGTTGCTGCCAACAGCCAAACCCTGACGTATTTCGATCTCATCGAGTCCTCTGCATCTTAATCGGCCCGGCTTGTATCCAATACTTAAACCCTAACCCCCCCGGTGGGGGTATAGAATAAGTTAATCCCGTTTTTTGCGGCGATTATTTCAGAATACGATTGACGGGCTGGATGGCGATATGAACAACGCACACGAACATGACAGTCACAAAGCCGACAAAGCCGAAACCAGGGCCGACGCCATCAAGCGCCTCAGCTACATTGAGGGCCACCTGGCAGGCGTGAAGAAGATGGTCGATGAAGACCGCTACTGTGTCGACATCCTCCGCCAGACGTTCGCGGTGCGGCGTGCGATTCAGAAACTGGAATCGCGCCTGATCGACGGCCACCTGCGCACCTGCGTCGTCGAGGGAGTGAAAGACGGCCGCGAAGAGCAGATATTAAGTGAACTGGTGGAGCTTTACGAAATTGCCGACCGCTAACTTTCCGGAAACCACAGCGATAGCTGAATCGGTGAAGCAGGAGCTATCGACACTGACTTTCAGCGTCGGTGGCATGACGTGCGCCGCCTGCGTTCACCATGTCGGCAACGCACTGCGCGAAATGCCGGGCGTAATCGATGCGCAGGTCAGTATTGGGACCGAGACCGCGACCGTCGAGTTCGCACCCGCGTCTGCGGCGGGGATTGATGCTGTAACCAAGCCCGCGCTCAGGGCTGCCGTTTCGGGAGCAGGCTACTCGATTCGTGGTTTTGCCGACGAAGATACCTCGATCTTCGCCGATGGAGATAAAGCAATCCGTGAAGCCGAGTTGAAGACAACACGCGACATGATGGTGATCAGCCTGATGGTTGCTGCAGTCGTGATGATCGCCATGAACTATGCGTCGGTTGAGGTATTTTCAGGTATTTCTCCGACCGCAGCCAACTTGTTTTTCCTGGCCCTGGCAACCCCGGTGCAGTTCTGGGCAGGTTCACGTTTTTACCGATCGGCCTGGAGCGCGGCCCGGCTCCGGACGTCGAACATGAACACGCTTGTGGCGATCGGCACCTCCACGGCCTATTTCTACAGCCTGGCCGTGACGGTCCTCCGTCCGGTGTTCGAAGATTCCCTTGCTTTTTCAGGGGGTGACGTTGGTGGAAGCCACGCGACAGGCACTTACTTTGACGTTTCTACAGCGATCATCGGGCTGATCCTGCTGGGCCGGTGGCTCGAGGGCAGGGCGCGCGGCAGGACATCGGACGCCATCAAGAAGTTGATCGGCCTGCAGCCGACGAGCGCAATGGTAATCAAGGACGGCTCGCCAGTTGAAGTCGATATCGCCGATGTCGAGTCGGGGGATGTAATCGTCCTCCGTCCCGGCGAACGCGTGCCGGTGGACGGCGAAATATCGGAAGGCGCGACTACGGTAGACGAATCGATGCTTACCGGCGAGCCGATACTGGTCGAGAAACAGCCCGGCGATGGCCTGTTTACCGGAACTGTAAACGGCACCGGCGCAGTCCGGTTTGTGGCTTCGGCAGTCGGCCGGGAGACGATCCTTGCGGGAATCGTGAGGATGGTCCAGCAGGCGCAGTCGTCGCGTGCGCCGATCGAGCACCTGGTCGACAAAGTGACGGCACTGTTTGTGCCTGCCGTACTGATCATCGCGGTGGTCGTTTTCGCTGTCTGGTCGTTCGTGGCCCCCGAGCCCGCGATGATCAACGCATTGCTGATGACGGTTGCGGTGCTCGTGATCGCATGCCCGTGCGCGCTCGGCCTTGCAACGCCGACGGCCATCATGGTCGGGATGGGCCGTGGTGCCTCGAACGGCGTGCTTATTAGAAATGCCGATGCGCTTGAGCGTGCGCACAGGGTCGATACCGTCGTGTTCGACAAGACCGGCACTCTCACCGAGGGAAAGCCGGCGATCACCGAAATGAGGGCGTTCGGGGTGACCGAAACCGAGTTGATCCGGCTCGCAGGTGCAGCCGAGTCGGCGTCCGAGCACCCGCTTGCAGAGGCCGTGCTTGCTGAAGCGAAGGCGCGCGGGGTCGAAATTTCAGAAGCCTCCGACATCACTGCGACCCCGGGACGCGGCATCTCGGCGATGGTTGGTGGATCGACAATTCTTGTCGGCAGCCCGTCTTTTATTAGCGAAAACACCGACGCCTCCTACGAATTCACCGAAGCAGGGTTGAGGCTCGCGGAAAAGGGTGAAACGGTCCTGGCGGTGGCGCGGGACGGCGCAGCAATCGGCCTGATCGGCGTGTCGGACAGGATCAGACCTGAAGCTGTCGGCGCTATAGCGACTCTGAAGGCCCGCGGGATCCGTACCGTGATGCTGACGGGTGACAACCGGCGGACCGCCGAGAAAGTTGCGGCTGAAATCGGTATCGACGAGGTCATTGCCGAGGTGCTGCCCGATGGTAAATCGGCAGAAATCTCACGGCTCCGAGGCACGGGTGGGACCGTGGCGATGGTGGGAGACGGGATTAACGACGCCCCTGCGCTGGCGACGGCTGACGTGGGAATCGCAATCGGGAGTGGCACCGATATCGCCATCGAGGCCGCGGATGTGACGATAACTTCAGGGGATCCGGCCATGGTGGCCGAGCTCATCGACCTCAGTCGCAGCACTATGCGCACGATCAAGCAAAACCTGTTCTGGGCGTTCTTTTACAACGTAATGCTAATCCCGATCGCAGCCGGGATCCTGTATCCGATATTCAGCGATGGCACGGTGCCCGGGTTCCTGCAGCCGGTAATCGGCCAATTCGGTTTCCTGAACCCGATCGTCGCTGCGGCCGTGATGGCAGTGAGCTCGGTGACGGTGGTTACCAACTCGCTGAGGCTCGGCAAGGGTATTCGCAGGCGTAGTACGACTCGACCGCCGACCACACCGGAAATTGGTGTCCAGGCAAAGACGGCAGACCAGCCGACTTAAAAACTGGCATTTTTCGCCATTATGTGAATTGCTGAAATGTTCGGTAAGCCAACGAGAAGAACCCGCAAAAAAGGAAGAATAAGATGAAGATTCCGTTTCTAGGCAGCAAGTCCGAAACCGCGACCGATCCCGTTTGCGGCATGAGCGTCGACACCTCGAATCCGGGTGGCGGCGTGTCGACGCACAACGGAGAGGTTTACTATTTCTGCGGCCCGGGCTGCAGGGTTGCGTTCGAAAAAGACCCGGAGGGCTACCTGTCAGGCGAAAAGTCCGTCGAGATGTAGTTTGTGAGGGCACGT